>ENA-ORXR01000986-ORXR01000986.1-marine-metagenome-genome-assembly--contig:-NODE-986-length-32778-cov-18.654842_pt1 | contig 32778 bp, 25 predicted proteins | sample MGYA00237866_ERZ511479 | MGnify/ENA metagenome assembly ERZ511479
TCTGGATGATAACTTCCAAATTGGGTAGGTACATCCATCACTAAGGTTTTGGGTAATAAATCTCCAGAATCTAACATGGCAGCATATAAAAAAGGTTTCAAAATGCTGCCCGTACTTCTGGCTTTATCAATAACATCTACATCTTTTTGATGTGCTTTATCTGTTGGAGTATTACCTATATAGGCTAAAACCTGTCTTGTTCTTACATCTAAAACTAAAACAGCAGCATTGTGAATTTCATTCTGCCTTAATTGATTATAATGCGTTTTAATAATAAAATTAACCTGTTCTTGAAGTGATTTATAAACACTTGTTTTTATGTATTGCCCGTTATATTTTTTACTGATTTTTTGAAGTAAATGAGGAGCAATTTGAGGTAATAAATATGGTTTTTGAGGTAATTTTTCGGCTATTGATAATTTGTATGTTAGCGAATCTATAATTTGATTATCCAAAAGTTTATTTAATAATCGATTTCGCTTTTTAAATAATTGCTTTTGGTTTTTACCAGGATAAATTAAACTAGGGGCATTGGGTAAAACCGCTAATGTGGCATTTTCTGCCCAAGAAAGATCGGTGGCGGGCCTATTAAAATAACGCCATGCAGCAGCATCGAGTCCTACTACATTTCCTCCAAAAGGGGCATTACTACTATAATATGCCAGAATATTATCTTTAGAATCTCGTAATTCCAAGCGCGTAGCTAGAATAAGTTCCTTAATTTTTTCAAAATACGTTCTGGATGTTGCTTTTCTAGAAAGGCGAATAACTTGCTGTGTTAATGTGCTTCCACCACGTTTAATATTATTATATTTTAAATTATCTCTTAAAGCTTTAAATATGGAAACGGGGTTAAAACCCGGGTGCTTATAAAAGTATTCGTCTTCAAACTGGACAATACAAGTTTTGAATTTATCTGGAATAGAATCATTGTGAGGAAATCGCCATTGTCCATCATCTGCTATCTGAGCCCCTAATAATTCATTTTTAGAACTTGTAATAACGGTAGCTGTCGGGTTATTAAAAAGTTTTTTTGGTAAGCAGAAAAGATAAATAATAAACAATAAAGTGATTGTTGCTAATTTTACCTTATGCTTTTTTATATGGTTTATTATACTTGTCACTTAAAATATATTTTCTGAGTCCATGGGTTTAAATGTGTTTTAATATAATTTTATAATACTTTTTGTAACTTTTTTTAAAACTCATACTCGTGCTCAACTTTACATATTTTACGTTATCCAAGTATACCAATCTGTTTTGCCTTTTCGTTGTGCTTGTAAATCTTCGCTTTGTTTTTTCCAAAGTTGTATACTTTAAAGCGTATCTCAATAACTTACTGAAATTCCAAAGGTGTTTCTGGTACAATCTGTTTCAATAAAACCTTTTTCCCAAATGTTTAACTTTGTCTGCCATTTTAGAATAACCTCCAATATTTTCATGTTGAGTTGAAGTGAACAATACAGCATAAAATATTTTTATTTTTTTTCCACTGTAAACTTCAATTAAATTAATCGCTAATTTTATTAGCCCAATTTTCATTGTTATAATTTTCGTGCATATTATCGGGCACTCAAAAGGCCTTTGTAACGAATGTTTCAGTATTTCAAACGATTTCATAGCTTAAAATCTATATATTTACTAATATAGTGTATTACTAATGGTTAACTAAAAGTATTCATTATCAAAATTAAACATAGCATATTGTATTTTGTTTTATTTGGTATTTCAGTTTTAAAACTAAATGCACAATTGGGTTTCTGCTCAGGAAATTCTGGCAATCCTATTTTTGTTGAAGATTTTGGAACTGCGCCTACTTCTGCAACGCAACATGTACAACTACCAGTACCGGGGGCAACTACATATATGTTTCTTGGAAGTCCTCCAGTAGAATTTGCCGATGGAAGATATACAGTAAGCAATATGAATTATCAACAATGGAATTGGTTTAATGAAGAAGATCATACTAGTGGAGATATAAATGGCAGAATGTTGGTTGTAAACGCCAGCTTTGTACCTGGTGAATTTTATAGATTACCCGTTTCTGGCCTATGTGAAAACACAACTTATACCTTTTCTTCGTGGGTTAAAAATTTAACCCCTAGAGACTTAACTCACTCGGGAGGTTTTCCGAACCCTTGTAACGTTAGATTTGAAATCTGGGACAGCACAAATACAACGTTATTAAAGTCTGGTAATACAGGAGATTTTTTAGGATCTTTAAATGCAGAAAACGGAGAATGGATTCAGTTTGGATTATTATTTAAAACACAGCCTGGTCAAAATTCAATAATATTAAAAATGGTAAATAATGGTGTTGGAGGCTACGGAAACGATTTGGCCATTGATGATATAGAATTTAAAAGCTGTGGAGATAGCATTGAAATAGAAGATACTATTGCACGTAATACTGTAAATCTTTGTAGCACACAAATACCTTATACAACTTCCATAACTGCAATTCCAGATAATGTAGTATTTAGTTCTCATTTTTATCAATGGCAAATAAGTACAGATCGCACTATCTGGATTGATATAGTTGGCGAAACAACTTCAAGCTTAACAATAACAGGATTGATAGCAACAACTTATTATCGTACAAAAGTTGCAGAATCTGCTATTAATGTAAATAATGGTTTATGTAATACAATTTCTGATGTTTTTGATATTAACATTACCAAGGCACCTGCATCTCCTTCAATTGAATGTTGGGAAATTACTACGTTCAGCGATGCCACATGCTCATGGAGTACTACAGGAACCCAACCTGCACAACCCACTTTAGAGTGTTGGGAAACGGTAACATTTAACAATACCAGATGTAGTTGGGAAATAACAGGAATACAACTTTCGCAACCAACTTTGGAATGCTACGAAACAGCAACATTCAATAATACAACTTGTATTTGGGATGTAACAGGTACACAGCCAGTACAGCCCATTTTAGAATGTTGGGAGACCACAACTTTTAATGTTACAACCTGTACATGGGACATATCTGGAATACAACCCACAAAGCCCTTTTTAGAATGTTGGGAAAAAGCAACCCTTAACAATACTACATGTGCTTGGGAAGTTACAGGAACACAAATACCGCAGCCTACGTTAGAATGTTACCAAACGGCAAATTTCAATAATGCAACCTGCGATTGGGAGTTTATAGGAACTCAGCCCACACAACCTTTGTTGGAATGTTGGGAAAATGCTACTTTTAATAACACAACTTGTACTTGGCAAGTCATTGGAACGCGACCCGCTCAACCAATTTTGGAATGTTGGGAGAGTACAACGTTTAATAATACCACATGTACCTGGGATATATCTGGCACACAGCCAGGAAGAGAATTTACTGAAGATGTTGTTATTTGCAGCAATGATAATCAAATACTACAAGCTAATACAAATATACCAAACCCTATTTACGAATGGAACACAGGAGCAATGGATGCTTCAATTTTAACAAATTTATCAGGAACATTTTCTGTTGAAATATCGAGCTCGACAACTTGCGATTTTGAAACTAGAAAATTCATAGTTACCAAGGTTGAAAGTCCAATAATTGAAAGCATAAAATCTGATGGAAATACTATAATAATTAACACGTTAAATACAGGTAATTTTGAATATTCATTAGATGGCATGATTTTTCAATCAAATAATACATTTACAAATGTGCAAGGCGGGGCATACAACATCCTCGTAAAAGAAAAAAACTGCCCAGATGTAATAACTACCAAACATATACATTTTTACATCCCTAGGTTTTTTACACCTAATGGAGATTTAGTAAACGATACGTTCAATTTAAATGGCATTGAACTTTATAACAATTCCCAAGTATCCATTTTTGATAGGTACGGAAAGTTACTAAAAAACAGCATGAATTCACCATTTTCATGGAATGGAACATTCAATAATCAACTTTTACCGACTGGCGATTATTGGTATATTATTGTAATTGATAACCAGAAATTCACAGGCCATTTTACACTTAAGAGATAATTGGTTATTATTCATAGCTACTTATAAAAAACTTCGAAGCATTAAATTTTATTAACTTGTTAAATGGTTTAAATATAATTTTTTAATTCAGAAGCCTATTGTTTAGATAAGAATGTATTGGGAAATAAATTTGAAAACAGTTCAATAAATAAATCCATTTGAAAAATAAAGTACACTTAGTTTTATTATCAAGTATATTAATCTTTTGTTATTCATTAAAAGTAACAGCACAACTAGGTTCTTGTTCAGGGAATTCAGGTGACCCCATATTTAAGGAAACGTTTGGTGCAGGAGAAACGATACCATTACCGGGAGGAACAACTTCATATTCATATACAAATAGGGCTCCTATTGATGGGGCTTATAATGTTTCGAGCAATACAAATTGGTTTGGATGGCACGATATTGCAGACCATACATCAGGAGATTCCGATGGACGCATGTTGGTTTTAAATGCCGATTTTACTTCTGGTGAATTTTACAGAACAGCTATAAGCGGACTTTGTGAAAACACAACTTACGAATTTTCTTCGTGGATGATTAATTTACTGCCAACCTCACGTTGTGATGGATTCGGTATACCCATAAACGTAAAATTTGAAATTTGGGACAATACCGATACCAATTTATTAGCTAGTGGAGATACTGGCGATATAAACGGAACGTCAAGCCCAAATTGGCAACAATATGCATTAGTTTTTAAAACAGCACCTAGTCAAACCTCAATTATACTAAAAATGCTAAATAATGGTGTTGGTGGCTGTGGAAATGATTTAGCATTAGATGATATTGTATTTAAATCTTGTGGTGATACCATAGCCATCGAGGATGCGTTTGCTATGAATATGGTAACTGTTTGTGCAGATGCGCTCCCTTTTTCAACAACACTTACTGCAAAACCAGATTTCACTATTTTTTCATCACATTTTTACCAATGGCAAAATAGTACAGACGGTATAAACTGGATTGATATTCCTGGAGAAAGCAACAACAGTTATTCAACCAAGGCTATTAATAACACTGTTTTTTATAGAGTTAAAGTTGCAGAATCTGTGATAAATGTAAATAACGATTCTTGTAATTCCTCATCAGAAATTTATGAAGTTAAAGTCATTCCATTTCCAAAGGCTCCATCAAGTAATGGCGATTTAACAATTTGCGAAAATATCACGACACCATTATCAGTAAGTATACCAGCAGGTGTTTTAGTAAATTGGTACGATGCAAATACAGGAGGAAATTTACTCGCAGCAAATAGTACATCATACAAACCAAGTATTTCCGGAATCTATTACGCCGAAACAGAAACGGTATTAGGAGGTTGTACATCTGCCTCAAGAACCCCTATAAAAATAGATTATTCAAAACTTCCAGAAGTTGTTGACGAATCAATTCCTATCTGCGAAAACGAAAATTTAACTTTAAACGGAGAGGCAACAGATCCAAGCATAGTAGCATACTACCTCTGGAATAGTGGTGAAACATCCTCACAAATTGAGGTATCAAGTCCTGGTACGTACTCCGTTCAAGTATCTAACGGATCTTGTACTGTTACTAAAACTATAATACTTTCTCAAATCAATAACCCGATAATTAAAGAGGTAACCTCTAGCGGTTCAGATATTATAATAACAACATCAAATAAAGGTGATTTTTTATACGCTATAAACGGTAGTGTTTTTCAATCAAATTCCACATTTTCAAATATTGAAGGTGGGCAATACACCATCTCTGTAAAGCACCGTAATTGCGACCAAATTATAACAGCACAACACATTCATTTTTATATTCCTAGATTTTTCACCCCAAACGGTGATAATATAAACGATACCTTCAATTTAAAAGGCATTGAGTTTTATAGCTATTCACAAGTGTCTATTTTCAACAGGTACGGAAAGCTTCTAAAATATGCCGAAAACACCCCTTTTTCTTGGAATGGAACATTAAATGGCCAGCTTTTGCAAACAACCGATTATTGGTATGTTATAATTATAGAAAACCAGAGATTTACAGGACACATAACTTTAAAACGTTAATTAGTTTGGGCGTTACCTGCATCTGAATTTAGTTCAAGACCTAAGTCGGGTTTTCCTTTGCAAGCCCTCGCTTTTGTATTTATGCTTAAAAACTACGGGCTTTTCCATTTAATCCATAACGTAACAGCACAAATGAACATAGGCATATATTAATATCATTAATGTTTATAATATCACAGGGGACAAACCGCAATTACACAATCCGAAACCTTATATTTGCACCTCAAAACAAAATTAGGTGAGTAAAACTAATATATCTCAATCCTATTTACAGACTTTGCAAGTGCAAAATTTGCAAAACGCTATTGCCAAAACTCAAAACAAAACATATGTAAAAGGACTCGTAGGTTCCTCATTTTCTTTTATTATTTCTAGCATATTTAAAACTACCGAAAAGCCATTTTTATTGGTTTTTGATGATAAAGAAGAAGCTGCACATTACCTTAACGATTTAGAACAATTACTAAGTGTTAAAGATGTTTTATTTTACCCAGGAAGTTACCGCAGACCATACGAAATTGAAGAGACCGATAACGCCAATGTATTATTGCGTGCCGAGGTTTTAAACCGTATCAATTCACAAAAAAAACCAGCCATAATTGTTACGTATCCCGATGCACTTTTCGAGCAGGTCGTAACAAGAAAAGAGTTGGAACGCCACACATTAAAAGTTGGTGTAAATGATAAATTATCCATTGATTTTGTAAATGAGATGCTGTTCGAATATAAATTTAAACGGGTTGATTTTGTAACCGAACCTGGCGAGTTTTCAGTACGTGGCGGTATTGTAGATGTGTTTTCATTTTCACATGATGAGCCCTATCGTATCGAATTCTTTGGCGATGAGGTGGATAGTATCCGGACTTTTGATGTCGAGACACAACTTTCTATAGAGCAAATCAAAAAAATAAGCATCATCCCTAACGTAGCTAATAAACTACTTGAAGAAAGCAGGCAAAGTTTCCTGAAATATATTGCCCAAAAAACAGTTGTCTGTTTAAAAAATGCCGATTTGCTTTTTTCAAGAATAGACGATTTATATTCAAAAGCAGAAGACGCTTTTAAAACCCTTTCCATAGATATAAAACATGCCGAACCGCATGAGCTTTTTTCTAATTCAAAATCATTAAAAAAACAATTGCTCGATTTTTCTATTATCGAATATGGTACAAGTACCATATTTAATCATTCACCTAGCAGCATTATAACATTTAATACCACGCCTCAACCCGCTTTCAACAAACAATTCAACCTCTTAATTGAAGATTTAAATACCAATCACGAAAATGGTTATATAAATTATATTGCTTGTGTTAGCGAACAGCAAGCTAAGCGTTTTCATGATATTTTCGATGATTCTAATCTTGATGTAAAAGACTATCAAACCATTATCTTATCACTTCATCAAGGATTTATAGACCATGACAATAAAATAGTTTGCTACACCGATCATCAAATTTTCGAGCGTTACCATAAATTTAATCTTAAAAATGGCTATGCAAAAAAACAAGCAATTTCTTTAAAAGAGCTTACAAATTTAGATATTGGTGATTACGTTACCCATATCGATCATGGTATTGGGCGTTTCGGCGGACTCCAAAAAATAGATGTAGAAGGCAAAAAGCAAGAGGCTATCAAATTGGTTTATGGTGAGCGCGATGTACTCTATTTGAGTATTCATTCATTACACAAAATTACCAAGTTTAATGGCAAAGATGGTAAACCACCCAAAATTTACAAATTGGGAAGTAATGCTTGGAAAACCCTAAAGCAAAAAACGAAAGCCCGTGTAAAACATGTGGCTTTCAACCTAATAAAATTATACGCAAAACGAAAAACTAAAAAAGGCTATCAATACAACCCAGATAGTTACATGCAACATGAGTTGGAAGCCTCTTTTATTTATGAAGATACGCCAGATCAAAGTACCGCGACCGCAGATATTAAAGTCGATATGGAAAGCGCGCGCCCTATGGATCGATTGATTTGTGGTGATGTTGGTTTCGGTAAAACCGAAGTTGCTATACGTGCAGCCTTTAAGGCAGTAGATAACGGAAAGCAAGTCGCTGTTTTGGTGCCAACTACAATTTTGGCTTATCAACATTCAAGAACATTTAAAGAGCGTTTAAAAGATTTTCCTGTAACGGTAGATTACGTAAACCGTTTTAGAACCGCGAAAGAAAAACGAGAAACTTTAGAAGCTTTAGAAGCAGGAAAAGTCGATATTATAATCGGTACACATCAACTTGTAAATAAAAATGTAAAATTCAAGGATTTAGGACTTTTAATTGTTGATGAAGAGCAAAAGTTCGGTGTAGCTGTAAAAGAAAAATTGAAGTCTATAAAAGATAATGTAGATGTGTTAACCTTAACAGCAACACCTATTCCAAGAACGCTTCAGTTTAGTTTAATGGCAGCACGAGATATGTCTGTAATTACAACGCCACCGCCAAATCGTTATCCTATTGAAAGTCATGTGATTCGTTTTAGTGAAGAAGACATTCGTGATGCAGTAAGTTATGAAATTCAGCGTGGCGGACAAATTTTCTTCATTCATAACCGGATTGAAAATATTAAAGAAGTCGCTGGTATGATTCAGCGTTTAGTGCCCGATGCTAAAATTGGAATCGGTCATGGACAAATGGATGGTAAAAAATTAGAAGAACTTATGCTCTCCTTTATGGATGGTAATTTTGATGTTTTGGTTAGTACAACTATTGTAGAAAGCGGATTGGATGTTCCTAATGCAAATACCATTTTCATAAATAATGCCAATAATTTTGGATTGAGCGATTTACACCAAATGCGAGGTCGCGTGGGGCGTAGTAACAAAAAAGCGTTTTGTTATTTTATTACACCAGAATATTCAGCCATGACGGACGATGCGCGAAAACGTATTACAGCCTTAGAGCAATTTACAGAACTTGGTAGCGGTTTTAATATTGCCATGAAAGATTTAGAAATTCGGGGTGCAGGTGATTTATTGGGTGGCGAGCAAAGTGGATTCATTAATGAAATTGGTTTTGATACCTATCAGAAAATATTAAATGAAGCTATTGAAGAACTCAAGGAAAACGAATTTAAAGATTTGTATGATGACGTTGAAGCTACTAAAGTGTATGTTAAAGATGTTACGATCGATACAGATTTTGAGTTGTTGTTTCCAGATAATTACGTGAATAATATCGCAGAACGATTAAAGTTATATACAGAACTAAACAACATAAAAACCGAAGAAGAATTACATACCTTTGAACAGGCATTAATTGACCGTTTTGGAGTATTACCAAAACAAGTGACCGATTTATTAAATAGTGTCCAAATAAAGTGGTTAGCCACTAACATTGGGTTTGAAAAAGTAATTATGAAAAAGGGTAAACTGGTTGGGTATTTTATAACAGATCAACAAAGTAATTTTTACCAAAGCTCTAGTTTTACTCAAGTGTTGCAATTTGTACAAACACATTCGCAAGCTTGCAAAATGAAAGAGAAACAAACACGAACAGGCTTAAGATTAATGCTAACTTTTGATAACGTAAAAACGGTAAAACAAGCTTTACAAGCTTTAAAACCTATCGTGGCTTGATTATTGATTTTTAAATTGAAACGATTTTAAATATATGAAACGCTTATTTTTTATAGCTCTTTTGCTCCCTAGTTTACTGCTTGCTCAACACTCTATTAAAGGTATATTTTCACCAGCTGAAGAATACAATTTTGCTTTATTATATAAAGTAACACCAACATTATCAGATTATGTATCAAATGCTGAAATCAAAGAAGATGGAAGTTTTGAATTTAAACTGGATTCCACCAATACCAAGGGGATGTATCGTTTGGTTTATGCGGTGCCTCAAGAAGATTATAATTTTGATATTATTTACAACGGAAAAGAAGATATTGAATTGACTTTTAATTCTGAAACTGGTGTTGAATTTATTAAATCTACTGAAAATAAATTGCTAACCTCCTACACGAATAGCATGTCCATGGTAACCCAAAGTATTGGTAACTATTTTCGACAAGAAAGTAAAGATACAACGGCATTAAAAGCTATTTTTAAAACTCAGAATGAAACTCAAATAAATTTTGAAAAAGCTGCAAAGGGCACCAGAGCATTAGCTTTTATAGAAGCTAATAAGCCATATGTTCCAAAAAATATTGAACCTGTTAAAACATATATTAATAATTTAAAAAAACACTATTTTGATTATGTAGATTTTAATAATCCCATACTTCAAAGTTCTAATTTTTTAGAAGAACGCTTGCTAAATTATGTTTTTGGAATGTCTTCTGAATCTGATGATGAATTAGAAAACTATAAGGAAAATATTGATTCGGTTTACAATCATATAAAAGTAGCTCCTAAAGCAGTACAACGTATAATGTTGTTCGATTTATGGCAGCAAATGGCAGATTTAAAACATGAATCAATATCAAATTATATTTCTGATAAGTATTTGATGGATATTGCTGTTACGCTAAACGACCAACAACTTTTGCAATCATTAATATTATATAAAAACCTATCAAAAGGCACAGTCGCCCCAGATTTTGATATTGAGGTTAAAGAACAAGACAAGCTAATCACAAAAAAAATGAGCACCTTAAAAGGTGCGGAAAATTACATTATTGTTTTTTGGAGCAGTACCTGCTCACATTGTTTAGATGAAGTGCCACAACTACAAAAATTTGTAAATTCCTTAAGAAAAGACAAGGTAAAAGTTGTCGCTATTGGTTTGGAGGACGAGCCATACGGTTGGAAAAACTTAACTTACGATTACCCTGAATTTATCCATGTTTATGGTAAAGGTAAATGGGATAATAAAATTGGTAATGCTTATGGTGTTACTTCAACACCAACCTATTTTATTTTGGATAAGGATAAGAAAATCGTTTTAAAACCGTCGGATTTTGAAGTTTTGAAAGCTTATTTTAATGGAGAGGAAATTGAGCAATAATTTTTTTTTCAATTTAAGAGATTCTGAGATAAGTTCAGGATGATATTAAAAGTGATAAAAAGCATTCTCTAAATGTTCAATATTATATCTGTTTCCTTCTTTTACAATGGCTATAATATCAAAACGCACTTCCACATCTAAATCATTCGTGGTTACATATTCATCAACTGCTTTTACTAAGCGTTGAATTTGTTTAGGTTTTACAAAATCTTGTGGATTTCCAAAATCAGAAGTTGATCGTGTTTTCACTTCAATAATAGCTAGAATATCGTTTTTCTTTGCAATTATGTCAACTTCAGCTTTATCAAAACGATAATTGCGTTCAATGATTTCGTAGTTGTTTTTCAGAAGAAAATCTACCGCCAGTTGTTCACCTTTTTTACCAAGTTCGTTGTGTTTTGCCATGTTTTTTTTGCTAATAAAACTGAGGGTTTTTATAAAAGATGTTTCATCATTGATTTAATTCTTAATTAATGCTTCTACCTTTGATTTTTGTTTTGGAAAAATATATTTTTTTAAAAAAAAACCTGTCTTTAAATAGTATTCCCCAATATTTCGATAACTTTTTAATAAAATATTATAATAAAACGTATATCTGTTGAAATTCTATTTAAAATCAAATTTTCTTAGAAATCAAGAATTATCGTAATTAATTTACCCCCTAAATAAAAAGAAATCATCTTTCATGTGCTCGATCTTATTATCTTGATTTGTGATAATATAATCTATAGCTTGGGTTGTAAATTCCTCACCCTTATCAGTTAAGGATACAATATTTTCATCAAGCTGAATCATATTGTTTTTTAATGCTAAATCTAAAACGGTTTTTGAGCGTACTTTTTGCCAATTTATATGTTCGTTTAGGTGATTAACGTGTCGTTCGCTTACTTCTGTATGATTTTTTAAATGAAGTAAAAAGGTTAATAACGATACTTCTGTACGTTGCTGCTTTTCACGATACATGACGGCTATAACACCTTTATTTGGAGCAAATAAATACACGCCTAAAAAAAGTAATCCCAACATGGTGGTTATAGAACCTGCTATAGAAGCATCTAACCAATGTGCCAGCCAATAACCAGAAATAGCACTAAAAACGCCAAAACAAATGGCGTAAATAAGCATACGTTTTAATTCATTAGTTAATAAATAGGCTGTCGCAGCTGGTGATATCATTAAAGCAACCACTAAAATAGCACCCACAGCATCAAACGCTCCAACGGTTGTTACTGATGAAACCGTCATTAATCCATAATGGATAATTGCTGGCGAAAATCCTAGAGAGGCTGCTAAACCAGTATCGAACGTACTCACTTTTAATTCTTTGAAGAATGCGAACAATAATCCAACAGTTATTATTAAAATACTGCCAATAACCCAAAGGGATTTTGGCCCAACATCTACTCCAGAAACAATTAATCTATCAAAAGGTGCAAAAGCCAATTCACCTAATAAAACTGCGTCAACATCTAAATGCACATCGTTTGCATTCTTAGCAATCATAATCACACCAATACTAAACAGAATGGGGAACACTAACCCTATCGCTGTATCTTCTTTTACTAATCCTGTTTTTTGAATATATTCCACTAGCACTACAGTAATAATTCCTGTTAGGGCTGCAAGCAGTATAAGCAAAGGCGAGTTTAAATTTTGTGTAATAAAAAAACCGATGACGATTCCGGGTAATATAGAATGACTAATCGCATCGCTAATCATAGCCATTTTTCGAAGCACTAAAAATGTTCCAGGAATAGCGCAAGCTATAGCGACTATACTCGCAATAAGTTGTATTTCTATTTGTGCACTACTCATTATTTTCCATTTGTTGGTTATACAAATTTGACGCAGTTTTAAAACCCTCTTCTGTTAAACTCCAATTGCTACCCTCTAATTTTACATAATTTTTTCGCACTAATTTTTGAAGTGTACTTTTTGTATAGCCTTGAAAATTATTCAATATTTTTGTAGTATGCGGGTGTGCAATATCGTCGTGAGTTTCAGCAATATGATACATAAAAGCTAGTGTTTTGTGAAGTTGTAGATCACGTCGATTTTTTATAAAACGGATTTGTTTAAATAATAACCCTCGACTTGGAGAAAATATAAATGATATGAAAACAAATATACCTGCAACAATAACAATTACTGGACCTGTAGATAAGTTGTTTTGACTTGCACTTATGGCTGTTCCAAAAACACCAGAACATGCCCCGAACATGGCCGCTAAAAAAACCATAATACTTAAGCTGTTTGTCCATTGGCGAGCCGCTGCAGCTGGTGCTAATAACATAGCGCTCATTAAAACAACACCAACAGTTTGTAATCCTAAAACAATAGCCAGAACAATAAATGTGGTAATTAAAATATCTATAAATTTGGTATTAAAACCTAATGTTTTTGTATAATCGGCATCAAATAATAATATTTTAAACTCTTTCCAGAATAGTAACAATACAAAAACGCAAATACTTGTAACAATCGTCATCATCCAGACATCACTTACCAATAAAGTTGCTGCTTGACCGAATAAATATTTATCCAATCCTGCTTGATTAGCATTGGGTTGTTTTTGAATGAATGTGAGAAGTAACATGCCAAATCCAAAAAATAAAGAAAGAATTAAACCTAAAGCGGTATCTGATTTTAAGTGTGTTTTACTAATAATGCCTCGAATCCAAAAGGTGCCTATAAGTCCGCTTACCAGTGCGCCTAATAATAATATGTTACTATCTTTTGCTCCTGTAATTAAAAATGCTATAGCAATTCCTGGTAGGGCTGCGTGTGAAATGGCATCGCCTAATAAACTTTGTTTCCTTAGTACAGCGAAACTTCCAAGCATGCCCGTTACCGCGCCTAATATAGCGGTTCCTAAGGTTATGGTTCTTAGGGTATAGTCAGTAAAAACTAATGAAAAGTATTCGGTTATATCCATTAATTATTTTTCATTTTTAATATGTTTTAAAAAAGTAGTTACTTTGCATTATTATTTAGTTTTCATAATCATGATTTCTCCCAATCTAGTAAGCAGTTTTTGCTGCGGCATAAACTCATTTTACTCTTGAATACTCACTTTGTAATTAATTCCATAGGTTTTCGTTAAATTATCATCATTAAAGATGTCCATTACAGGTCCAGTGGCAATCTTTTTCACATTTAGAAAAGTTACCCAATCGAAATATTCTGGAACAGTTTGTAAATCGTGATGTACTACAATAACTGTTTTCCCTGCTTTTCTGAGTTCTTTTAAAATATTAATTATAGCTATTTCTGTAGTCGCATCAACACCTTGAAAGGGTTCATCCATAAAATATATGGATGCGTTTTGTACCAGCGCACGTGCAAGAAAAATACGTTGTTGCTGCCCGCCTGATAATTGACTTATTTGTCTGCTTTTAAAAGCAAGCATGCCTACTTTTTCCAAAGCTTCAAGAGCTGCTTTTTTTTCTTTTTGCCCGGGGCGTTTTATCCAGCCTAAACTCCCATAAGTTCCCATCATAACAACATCTAAAGCTGTGGTAGGGAAATCCCAATCTACACTTCCTTTTTGTGGTACGTAGGCAACTAATTGCCGTTGTTTTTTATAAGGTTTACCGTAAATGCTAACGCTACCAGCAATTGGTTTTAAAATGCCTAAAATAGATTTTATAAGAGTTGACTTTCCTGCGCCGTTAGGCCCAACAATTGCCATAAGTACGCCTTCTGGAATTTCTAAATCGATATCCCAGAGTACGGGTTTGTAGTTGTAAGCCACGGTTAGGTCGTCTACCTTTACGGCTATTTTAACTACGGGCATAGTGGTCTCTTTTTGAGTCATATCTTTTTTTTATATGTTCATTTTACCTTAATGCAAAGCGAACTAAAAACCATATTTACCTAAGGAAATTGCTTGAGTATTATGTGCTCTTTATTTCTGAGGATTAATGATTTTGACTGAGTTGAAAACTTAAGTGTTGGTTTTTCTATTATTTTTTAAATTTAAATTACATCTCTTTTCTCTGCGGGTTTGCCACTAATTTACTCTTTTAAATTAACCTTGGCTTATGTTTTAGCAGGTCATAGCTTCTAATAATTAGTCATGTTTATTTTTTTATAATAAAATTACAGGGTTTAGAAAACATCGCAGCTTGGTAACTCTGAAAACTGTGACTGTGATGTAAAACTTATTTAAGTGCATTTACGATGGTATTTACGTTATGCTCGAACATACCTATGTATGTGCCCTCTATACTGCCTGCATTACCGAGAGCATCAGAATACAATGTGCCACCAATGGTGACGTTGTGATTCTTGGACTTAACGGCTGCCTGCAATGCTTCGATAGTACGTTTTGGCACTGAACTTTCTATAAAAACTGCTTTTACATTGTTTTTTATAATGTAAGCTGCGAGTTTTTGCACGTCTTGAACACCTGCTTCGGTAGCTGTTGAAAGCCCTTGTAGGCCAACTACTTCAAAATCGAAAGCTTTTCCAAAATAATTGAAAGCATCGTGAGCTGTTACTAAAATACGCTCTTCTTTTGGAAGGGTGTCAATTTTGGCTTCTAGATTGTGTTTTAATATATTTAGTTGCTTGATGTATTTTGTGCCGTTATCTTCAAATGCTGATTTTTGCTCTGGATAAGCTTCGGAAAGTGTTTTAACAACAAATTCTGTGGCTTGTTTCCAATAATCCACATCGAACCAAATATGTGGGTCGTAATTGGATGCGAAATAGTCTGATCCGATCAATGTTTTTTTATCTAAAGCATCGGAAATTGCGATGGTTTTTTTGTTTTTCATCTTTTCGAAAACCTCGACTAGTTTACCTTCTAAATGTAGGCCGTTATAGAAAATGATATCTGCGTTTGAGAGTTTTGTAACGTCGCCTTCACTGGCTTTGTATAAATGCGGATCTACACCACTGCCCATTAAACCTTGTAGGTTAATGTTTTCGCCACCTATATTTTTAACCAAATCGGTTATCATGGTAGTGGTGGTCACAATGTTTGGTTTGCCGTTGTTTTGTTTCTCGTTTTTACAGTTAAATAGGATTAAGGAAAAAGAGAGGATAAAAATAATTTTTTTCATAGCGTGTTCTTGTTATAGAATTTTTAGTAGTTTTTTTGAAGTGTAGTAACTAAAAATATGTTGTTTTAAAGCTAAGGTATTATCAAAAAGCAAGGTTGCGGGCAAGGTCACGGTTTTATTGTTTGTTGAGGCTAACAATAGTGCTAGTTCGTGAACGCCGTTACGCTTTGTTTTTGCTTGTTTGTTTACAAAGGTAACACCATCGAGTATGATGGGTTGGGTGGTTTCTATGTCCATATTTACGGCATAGTAATCCGTATTTATTTTTTTTATAACTTCTTCTTTAGTGAATACGTCTCGTGTTATTTTTTTACAGTAGGCACACCATTCTGCATGAAAATAAACGAGTACCGGTTTTGGTTGTTCTATTAGGGCGTGCTCAAGTTCTGCCCAAGTTTTCCATTCAATAGTAGGTTTTTGAGCATAAACACTACTACTCAATAGCGTTGTAATTAATAATATGATGCCGTATTTCATTTTAAAAATTTTAAAAATCGCCTAATTTTAGTCCTATAATGAATGTACGTGGACGGTTTGGACCATAAATATAATCGGAATCTCGACCGGCACCGAGGTCAAAATCGTCCTGATAGCTATTGAATAGATTTTGTATCCCTGTACTTAGTTCAATATGAAAACGCTCGTTTACATCAAAGTTATAAGTAAATTTTGTGGTGAGATCTAAAAATTTTTCGGAATCTACCAACTCCAGAAAACCAGTTTCGCTAATTACCCTTGGTACTACCATACTACCTGTATAGCTTGCCGTAATATCGGCTTTAAAATGATCGCTAATAGTCCAGTTAGAATTTAGAAATCCATAAATATTGGGTGTTCGCACAAACTCGTCTATAATAATATCGTTTTCATTTGGGGTGTTGCCATCTGTTTCAAACACTACTTGTGGTTGTTTATATATGGAGCGTTGAACTGTTAATCCTGCTTGAAAAAATAAATTAGGGTTTGGAGATACTGTTAATTCTGTATTTGCTCCGGCAACAAAAGCACCTGATCCATTTCTTGATTCTTCTAAAATAGAGCCATTAGCAAGTGTATTCCCAGTGCTTACAATGGTAAAAGGGTTTTGCAATGAAGTGTAAAAACCCTCTATAATGAAGTTGGTTTGTGTTTTATTAAAATCTTTAGAGAAATCTAAGGATGCTGTAAATGCATCGGAAAATTCGCTTTCCAAATTATCTGATAAAATGACAAACTGTTGTTCTCCTCCAACAGATGAAATATGAAGATCCTCGTTAAATGCTTGTGGTGCTCTAAAACCCCTTGCATAACCACCTCTAAATTTTAATGTTTCGGAGATGTTATAAAGTAGGGTAAGGCGTGGACTTAAAACAGTTTCTGACACATCGGATGTTCGTGTGAGGTTTTCTAAGGTATATAATCCATCTACCGTTACATTGTCTAAACGTGCGCCGATAAGTGCTGTGAAGTTTTGTGAAGGTTTCCACTCATATTGTCCATATATCCCTAAACTGTTTACTTTTTGATCGACCAAACGGTTATACCCTGTAATGATATCTTCAGTATCGTTTAGTTGGTATTCTATGCCCGTAGTAAATACATTTTTATTGCCGAATGTATGACTATACTTGGTGCCTAAAACTATTGCAATATCTTTAGTAACTCCAAAGGCGTTATTAGCAATTATAGAGTCTGTTCTTGTTCTACCTCCACCAAGGCCACCGTAATAACTGTCTCTATCGGTATTTTGTATAGAGGCATAAACGCTCAAATCTTTAGTGCGCTCATTGTTGTACAAATTATAGTCTGCTCCTGCAAAAATAGTATTATGGTCCAATTCTTCAGTAATATCTGTAAATTGAGGGGCAATATCTAAACGGTCGCCACCTCTACGAAACTCTCTTATAGCAGTAAAATCTAAGCCTATTTTACTATTGTCGTTAGGTCTTAAAAAAGCTTTAGCGCCTAGGGAATTGTTGGTAAGTTTGGTTACCTCACTAAAACCATCATGGTTAGCATCAAAATCATCACGATTTCGAAATACGCCATAAACGGTTATACCGCTTGATAAATCTTCGGTTACAACTGTGGCATTTAAATTTACATTACGATCTGCCGTTGTACCATTTATTAAAGCAAGTGATGAATTGATTTCCCAACTATCGTTTATAGGTTCTTTGGTAATTACGTTTATTGTGCCTGCTATGGCGTTGGACCCGAAAAGAGCAGAGCCACCACTTTTTACAACTTCTACACGGTTTATAATACTTATGGGGATTTGCTCTAATCCATAGACGCCATTTACACCGCTAAATACGGGCCGATTGTTGACTAATATTTGTGTATATTGCCCCTCCAAACCGTTTAACCTTACTTGTGTGAACCCGCAGTTTTGGCAATTGGTTTCTACGCGAACACCAGGTTGGTAATTTAAACCATCAGCCAGAGAGAGCGATTGTGTAGCTTGAAATAGCTTAGGGCTTAATACCTTAACAATTACTGGAGCTTCTTTTTTACTTATACGATTTCGTGTGGCGCTTACTACAATTTGGTCGAGCCCCAAAATATCTTCGATTAACTCAATATTTAGAATTTTGGTTTCAGCATTTGTAAGCGTTACGTTTTTGGTGAAAGACCTGTACCCTTGAGAGGAGATTTTTAATACCATGTTCCCATTTGGCACTAGAAGAAGCTCGAAGTTCCCGTTTTCATCTGCATTAGTGCCTTCAGAACTATTTTTTATATAAACGCTTGCATAAGGAACAGGATTATTTTTTGAAGTAACCCTTCCAGTAATTTTAGCTTTTTCGTTCTGTGAAGTTACTAAAGTTAACGATAATAAGCATAAATACAATAGATAATTCATAACATTATAATAGTATTTTCTGTTTTCACTTATTATACAGATATGATTTATATCTGTTATTTTTACGCAAATATAAATATATTTTTAGATTAATCTAAAAATTATTTTGATACTATTATTTATTTTATATTTGTTCTATCTAAAAAACACTAATGATTACTTTAACTGAAGAAAATTATATAAAAGCCATTTATCAACTGGGGCTTTATGGAACCAATACGGTAAGTACAAATGCGATTGCTAAAGAAATAAGCACAAAAGCATCATCGGTTACTGATATGGTTAAGAAACTTTCTGAAAAAGGATATGTCGATTATAAGAAATACAAAGGTGTTATTTTAACAAAATCCGGTAATGAGATAGCTATAAATGTGGTTAGGAAGCATAGGCTTTGGGAGGTTTTTTTAGTTGAAAAACTTAATTTTACTTGGGATGAAGTTCATGAGGTTGCAGAGCAGTTAGAGCATATAAAATCCAAAAAATTAATTAGTCAATTAGATGCTTTTTTAGGTTATCCATCTTACGACCCCCATGGCGACCCTATTCCTGATGAAAAGGGAAACATTAAAAAAATTGATAAAATATTATTATCTGAATCTAAAATTGGTGATGATTGTATTTGTGTTGGAGTTCAGGATTCTTCCGCAGAGTTTTTACAATATTTAGATAAAAATAAAATAGCCTTGGGCGCTCGTTTAAATATACTCCAACGAGAGCCTTTCGATAATTCGATTACTATTGAGTTGAATAATAAAAGTTTAGTTATTTCCAACGTTATAGCTAATAATTTATATGTAAAGGTCGTTTAAACTTTAGTGTATTGCTATGGTACTTAAAAATCCATTAACAGAAAGTTATTCAGAAAAAAGTAAATAATAAGATGTTTAAAACCAATAGGAACAGAACTTCAAAACATACCTAATTATTTTTACGCTTTATTAGTTTAGAAATATTTAAATGAATATACTACAGTGTATTTCTCTTTAGTTTTAAAAAATTTAAGCCTTGAATTTAATAACTAACTAATTAACAGTATAGCTAGTTCTATTTTACTAATTTCATGAAGCAGAATTAGTTTGTATTCAAAACGATGGCATTCAAGTCCATAGCGGATTATTTAGAGCTTAAACCGAACTTGTTTTTTAACAAAATCTGGAAATTTTTTAATAGGCTTCAAAACCATGTTTTTATAATAACATTCAGCAGCTTCCGATTGGATTTGTATTTGCCCTTCAATTAACGGTTTTCCATTTTCTGGATTCATGGCATTTTCAACTACCATAACAATTTTCCCATTTACTAAATGAATGGCATCGTTACCAATAACATAAATTTCTAAAAGATTCCATTTACCATGTGGTGCGTCATGTTCTGAGGCAGCTTGTATATAGCCACTACCACTTGAATATATATTAGAATTTGGGTCAAACCTTTTTACTTCGCTAAAATCTCCACGTATTTCAACTATTGGCCCACCAACTTTTGGTGAAGCGGTGTTTCCGTCTAAAGGAATAAAATCTCCTAAATCTTGTTCTTGTACTTGATATTCTAATGCGGTTTTCCAAGTGTTCCAAAAGCGACCATGGTCACCATAACTATGGTATAAAATTCCAGTGTCTCTTTTTGCATTAATTCTTGGTTCCCATTTCTTGTTTCCCCATTTAAATAGAGTACTTAAATGGTAATTGCTATAGTTTGCTTTTGTGGAAATACAGCCATAAATTTCTCCTGATATATTTAATACGGTTTCACCATTTTCAGTTGTTGTTGTAAAGGTGTTTTTTACATCATTATTTAAGCCTAAGGGTGAGCCTTTTGTCACTATATCTGCTTGAAATGTTCCTACTGGCAAATCTTTTACGGTTGTATGCGGTACGCCAATCCATTTTTCAAAAAGACTTAAATCACTATCTAATAATATTATAGATTTATTATGTTCCTGGATACGATGGCTTTTACAATTTAACAAAAAAAGTACTAGGGCAAGTATGTGAATTATTTTCTTCATTTTAAAATGATGTATTTTGTGTATTATTAAAATTAATAAAACAAAAGCACCTTATGATTAATTAAATATTCTTTATAAATCAATTTATATTCAAGAAATGCTAAAGAGGCAATAAAAGTTCTTTAATGACAGCTACAACCATCATCGCTACCACAGGATTTTTTCGTTTTCGTTTCTTTCCATAAAAATTTTTTAATAAGAAAAGATATCGCCAGAGCCATTGCTGAAAAAACTAATATGTTTTGAATTATATGGTTCATGATATTTTAGTTGATTAAACCGTTTAAATTTTAAATGCTGAAAATTTCACATAAAAATTAATTATAAAATCCGTGCTCAGTTAACAATTATTTTAAAAGTTGAAACGCAATTAAAGCTATAATATACGCAAAAGCCGTCATTATAACTAGTTGTAATATGGGCCATTTCCAAGAATTGGTTTCGCGTTTTACAATAGCCAAAGTACTCATGCACTGCATAGCAAAGGCGTAAAATAGTAAAAGTGATATACCAGATGCGAATGTAAATAAAGGGCCGCCTAAAATAGGGTTTACCTCGCCAGCCATTCTGTTTTTAATGGTTTCCTCTTCATCGCTACCAACACTATAAATAGTTGCCAAAGTGCCTACAAACACCTCCCGAGCAGCAAAACTACTGACTATGGCTATACCAATTTTCCAATCATAACCTAAAGGCCTTATGGTGGGCTCGATAGCATGGCCTGCAATACCAATAAATGAATGTTCTAACTTATGTGATGCTATTTTTTGTTGTAATTTATCTGCACTTAAATGCTTAGATGCAAATTCTGTTTTTATAATTTCTTCAGCATTATTAAATTGCTCTCCAGGACCATAAGATGCCAAAAACCAAAGAATGACAGAAATCGCTAGAATTATTTTACCCGCCCCAAAAACAAACGATTTTGTTTTTTCTATAACTGTAATTGCAACGTTTTTTAAAAGAGGTAATTTATAATTGGGCATTTCAATTACAAAAAAAGTTTTACTTTTTATTTTTAAAATCTTATTAAGTATATATGCTGATACTATTGCGGTACCAAACCCGATAAGGTAGAGCAACATTAAAGTTAAAGCTTGATAACTTAAACCAAAAATACGCCCTTCGGGAATTACCAAAGCAATAATTATTAGATATACAGGCAACCTCGCTGCACAAGTTGTAAATGGTGTTACTAAAATGGTAATTAATCGTTCTTTCCAACTTTCAATATTACGAGTTGCCATGATGGCTGGAATAGCACAAGCGGTACCAGAAATAAGGGGTACAACACTTTTCCCGCTAAGTCCAAAACGTCGCATAATTCTATCCATTAAAAACACCACGCGACTCATGTAGCCACTTTCTTCGAGTACTGCTATAAAAAGAAATAAGAACGCAATTTGTGGAATAAAAATGACAATACCACCAAGCCCAGGTATAATACCTTCGGCAAGTAAACTTGTAAATGCCCCATCAGGTAACTGGTTTTTTGTCCATTCGCTTAAACTTGCAAATAAGCTATCAATAAAATCCATAGGTACGCTAGACCAATCGTAAATAGCTTGAAATATGGTCAATAAAATAATTACAAAAATAAAATAGCCCCAAATTTTATGCGTTAATACTCTATCCAGTTTAATACGTAAATCTTTAGCTTGGCTCAAGTCTATAGTTTGCCCTTTATCAAGCGCATTATTAATAAACTGGTAGCGTTTAATTGTTTCTTTTTGTTGCAAACGCTTTAAGTCACCTTTACTTTTAGTTTTAAAATCGGCAACAGCGTTAATTTCATTTCTATCGGTTTTGCCAAAATTCACATCTTGAGTAATAACCAACCAAAGTTTATATAATAATTGGTTTGGAAATGCTTTTTTTAAATTCCCAAAATAAGCAACATCAATTTGAGTGGTATCGATACAAGGCTGTATAGACACCTCTTTATAATTAAAAATAAGGTGTTTCAGTTTGTCAATACCTTCATTCTTTCTAGTACTAATTAGCGCTATTTTTGTGTTCAGTTTATTTTCTAAATACTCAATATCTAATGAAATACCTTTATAACGCATCCGGTCTGCCATATTAATAACTAATAGCGTTGGTATTTCTAAATCTTTAATTTGGGTAAAAAGCAGAAGATTTCTCTTTAAATTTTCAACATCGGTTACAACAACCGCAATATCAGGAAAATCTTTATCCTTTTTGTTCAGTAAAAGTTCAATAACCACATTTTCATCAAGCGAAGACGCGTTTAAACTATACGTTCCTGGCAAATCAATAATATGTGCTTTTACACCACGCGGAAGTTTACAAATACCCTGTTTTTTTTCAACAGTAATACCAGGATAATTGCCCACTTTTTGGTTTAAACCCGTAAGCGCATTGAAAACCGATGTTTTTCCAGTATTCGGGTTGCCAATAAGAGCTACATTTATCTGTTTACTCATGCGCTACTTTTTCAATTAAAATAAGTTTTGCGGTTTCTTTTCTAATGGCTAAGTGCGATCCGTTCACATTCAAATACATAGGGTCTCGAAACGGTGCAATTTGTACCAATTCAACTAGATTTCCAGGTAAGCACCCCATTTCCAATAATTTTAAAGGAATATTAACCGAGGAAACATCAGTTATAATGGCTTTTTCTCCTCGTTTTAAATGTGCTAAAGTATCTTCCAAGCTTATTTAGATTGATTTTAAAGAAGCAAAAGTAGTGTAAAGTTTATAAGTTTAAAAGTTTATAAGTTTAAAGTTTCGTTACAGATGATATTATTTGGGCGTAACCAATATTCTGAATGTAGTGCAGGCTTTAAATTGGGCTTTCCGTTCCAAGTCCGCACTCCCAAAAGGCCGCTATGGGATTTATATTACAATACCTAACGCAAACTAAGCGGAATTTAAAGTGTTAAACCTTTTCAATTTAATAAATCAACTTATATTATCCTATACTTTAAAGCGTTTAAACGAGTTTTTTTATTGAAATGTTTCCAATTTTAAAATCAATACGTAATTATAGCGCCAAAAAGATAATATAGCATATAAACCTATTAAATGTGTTGTTTTTCATTGATTTTAAGCCTCTTACATTTGCACCCGTAAATAAACCCCGAATAATTAAAAAATCATGAAATTAAGTATTAAAACAACAGTAGCAGAAAGTAAAGTAGGAGCAAAAACAAAAACATTTAGTAACACAAGCTCTATAGTTTGGAATTTAAAAAGGCGTTTTAAATAAGCTAGATATAAATTTTTGAATCTTAAAAAGGCACTTTTTTTGAAAAGTGCCTTTTTTATGTTCTTAATTTTCCGCTTTCAAAATTAAAATATCATCTAGTAATCGATTAATAGCTTCAGGGTTCGTTCCGTCGTAAAAACCTCTTATTTGTTTTTTCTTATCAATCAATAAAAAATTCTCAGTATGTATCATATCAAAAGGGCCGCCATCTCCTTGATCTTTAACTGCTAAATAACTTTTTCTAGCTAATTTGTAAATGTCGCGTTTATCGCCAGTAACTAAATTCCATTTGTTATCATCCACGCCCTTTTCAATAGCATAACGTTTTAATTGTGCAACGGTATCAATTTCTGGGTTTACGGAATGTGAGAGTAGCATGACTTGTTCATCATCTAAAATTTCTTTTTGAATGGTTACCATGTGGTTCGTCATAATTGGACAAATAGTTTGGCAGGTTGTAAAAAAGAAATCGGCAACGTAAATTTTATTTTTATAATCGTTTTGAGTAATCGTTTTTCCGTTTTGATTAGTTAAACTAAAATCGGCTATTTTATGATATTTTTTTTGGTGCTGAATGGTGCTATCGACCAACTCTCTATTAACCATGGTAGGTTGATAAATAGGTAGCGGTCTATAAACGTTTAAAGTGTTATAAATAATAGCAATAATTAAAACTGAAATAACACAAAAAACTATAGCAAATACCTTGTAATCTTTAAAAAATGAAAGCATTTTAAAACATTAAGATTAAAACTTTTGCAAAAATACGACGATTTTTAATTGTTGTGCTTTTAAAGCAAACATAAAATATTGTTAAAACAGTGCCCTTTCCATGAATGTTTTTTTAAACTTGGTTTAAAAGCTTACTTTTGCACGATTATTAAAAATTGTTTAGCTATATATGGAGTTTGTTATAAAAATATCTCAGTTTTTACTAAGTCTTTCGTTGCTTATTGTTTTGCACGAATTGGGTCATTTTATTCCTGCCAAACTTTTTAAAACCAGGGTAGAGAAGTTTTACTTATTTTTTGATGTAAAATTTTCATTATTTAAAAAGAAAATTGGCGATACTGTTTACGGTATTGGTTGGTTACCTTTAGGGGGTTATGTGAAAATATCTGGTATGATTGATGAAAGTATGGATACCGAGCAAATGGCAAAAGAGCCACAACCCTGGGAATTTCGTTCTAAACCAGCATGGCAACGTTTAATTATTATGTTAGGTGGTGTAACGGTTAATTTTTTACTAGCTATTTTCATCTATATAGGTATGAGTTTCTTTTATGGAGATATATTTCTGCCAAATGAAAATATTAAGGATGGTTTAGAAATTGAAAGTACGGTTGCCAATAAAGCGGGATTGCTTACTGGCGATAAAATTTTAGCCGTAGATGGTGATAAAATTGAAACCTTTTCTGAAATTTCTGAAAAAGTATTATTTGGTAAAGAAATTCTTATCGAAAGAAACGGTTCGCAGTCGACTATTACCATGCCAGAAGATTTCTTAGCACAGTTGTTAGACTCTAAGGAAACAGGGTTTATTAGTTTAAGACAACCATTTATTGTTGTTCAAGTGCCAGACACCTCATACAATAAAGCGAGTGGTTTAAAAGAAGGCGATATTATTATTGGTTTAAATGAATATCGGACTAAATATGTTGATGAGGTTAAAACGGCTTTAGATAAATTTAAAGGACAAACTGTTCAGGCAACCGTTAAAAGAGAAACAGAAGAAGTTAAATTACCTCTTAAAGTTAGTGACGAGGCCTTATTAGGATTGGTTGTTGCGGGTGGTTCTTCGCCTAAAACATTAGAAGCTTTAGGGTATTATAAATATGATGTTAAGGATTATGGTTTTTTTGAATCATTTCCTGTTGGTTTAGGCAAAGCTAAAGATAAAATGGTCTCTTATTGGAGCCAATTAGGCGCTATTTTCACACCAAGTACAGGTGCTTACAAAGGTGTTGGAGGTTTTAAAGCTATTTATGATATTTTTCCAGACTTTTGGAGTTGGCAAGTGTTTTGGAGTATAACTGCCTTTTTATCTATTATGTTGGGTGTTTTAAACTTATTACCAATACCTGCGCTAGATGGTGGTCATGTTGTGTTTTTACTGTATGAAATGATATCTGGAAGAAAGCCTGGAGATAAATTTATGGAGTATGCACAAATGGTAGGGTTCTTTCTTTTAATAGCTTTGGTTTTATTTGCAAACGGAAATGATATTTATAAAGCCATATTTGGATAAAATTTATTAAAAAAAGGTTTGCAGAAATTAAAAAACAATATATATTTGCACTCGCTTACTAAAAGCACACTCCTTCTTAGCTCAGTTGGTTAGAGCATCTGACTGTTAATCAGAGGGTCCTTGGTTCGAGCCCAAGAGAAGGAGCTTAATGATAGAAAGCCATTCAAGAGATTGAGTGGCTTTTTTATTTCTCAAAATTACCCTTCAGTACAACATATGTACAACATTTTATTTTTGTTAAAAAAATAAAACGAAAGAGGACTCAGATATTCTATTCGATAATTTGCAATTTTATCATGTCAATTTTTGCCAATTTTGGTGGTTTACTATTCTTGAATTAGCCATTTTACGTATAAGTTGGAATATAAATTTTCATTTTTTGCGTTTTCTAACTTTTATGAAATAAAACGAAAATATTATTTGCATCAAATTGTACTATTTTAATTTGTTTTGATACCAGATGGTACATCAAATATCTCTTGCATTTACTTTCATTTATCTGTAACTTATACCTATATCTTGGTATATGGAATGGCTAATTAAATTAACAAGCAATCTAATAATCTTTGTGTATTTAAAACCAAGGATAAAAATTGCTAATACAATAAATTCAATACTAGAAAATGAAATTAAAAAGAATAAAAGTAAAACTTATTTATTCTTAATATCAGTACTATTGTTTGTGGTTATTTTACCAATCATTATTGTTTATAATCAGTATCCTTTACTATTTAAACTGAAATGGTCACTTTGCTTTTTTATTCTTTTCAGCATAATCATATTATTTAGTAATGCGTACTATGATGCAAGATTAAGATTTAATAAAAAAGAGAATTACCTATTAAGTAAAGAAAAAATCATCAGCTCAGAGTTTAAAAAAGACATCGATTATGACAATCTTGCCCTAAACCTACAATTAAAACAAGCTTTCAATTGTGATGTCCAAGATTTAATTAAGGTATTAACAAATAAAGCACCTTCGAATCAAATTTCAATAAGTTATGCTGGTGCTAATGGACGAATAAGCTATCATAATATCTTCTTTACCTTTCATTACATACTTAAAAAAGGTATTAATCATTTAAACCATTTTGAAAAAAAGGAACTTCTGGTATATATCTCCACTCATTTTAAAAAAGGCGACAAAAAAATAAATCTAAAAACACTTAATCAGAATTATAATGATTGGTTGAAACATAAGTTTCATAAAAGCTTTGAAAATGAATTCTTATTAGAATTTGTTAACCCCAAACAGACTGTGAAAGACTAACAAGACTCTTTTATCTTCACAAGCTATCTTCATCTATATAGATTTGTCTACATAAACAATTGCACAAATGGCCATTTGTTCATCTAATACTCAAATTATGTTAGAACAAATAATTCAAAAACTCGAAAGGATAGAAGGACTTTTATCTTTTCAAAAGCAAGTATTAAACTTCTCAGACATGCTTCTGCTTACAGGCATGTCAGAATCCCGACTGTATAAATTAACATCGGCTAAAAAAATTCCGTTTTCAAAAGTTGGTCGAAGCCTTTATTTTGATCGTGCTCAAATTGAAGAATGGTTGATGAGCAATCCAATTTTAACAGACGATCAATTGGAAGTACAATTCAACGAACAGCTCGCAAAAAATAGTTAATACTAGCTATTCAATTCTCTAGCACCTTATTCTTATGAAGCAAATACCCTATATACGCGTAGGTACGTCCTATTTTAAGCAAGTTAAGGCTCCAACCATTGCTGGTCACTTTAATGACATCCTAGTGCATTGGAATATGGAGACGATAAAGCAAGACCATGGAAAGGATCATTTAAGTAAGATTCCTAAATACGATGGGTTTACCTGTATTCCTAACCATATAAACTTCAAACAGGAACACCTCGGGTTTTACAATATCTATTCGCCTTTAGGAAAACAACCGAAGGAAGGCGGTATTGTAAACTCCCTGAAATTCGTTGAACACATTTTTGGAAAACACTTTGAATTAGGCTTGGACTATCTTCAATTATTATATCTAAAACCCATTCAAGTTTTACCAATTCTATGTTTAGTCTCTAAAGAACGTTCTACAGGAAAAAGCACCTTCTTAAAATGGCTCAAGGAAATCTTTGACAACAATCTTACCTATTTAACCAATGACAGCTTTAGCAGTCAGTTTAATGCGGATTGGGCAAATAAACTTTTAATCTGTATTGATGAAGTCTTGTTCAATAAGGAAGAACTCACGGAACGTATTAAATATTTAAGCACCACTAATATTAATAAGTTAGAAGCCAAAGGCAAAGATAAACGGGAAGTCGAATTTTTCGGAAAGTTTATTCTATGTAGCAATAACGAAGAGAGTTTTATTAAGATTGATGCTAACGAAACTAGATTTTGGGTTATAAAAGTACCTGTTTTAGAAACGGAGAATATACAATTCTTAAGGAATCTGATTAAAGAAATTCCTGCCTTTATGCACTATTTGAATCAAAGGAAAATAGCATCAAAACACTTAACCAGAATGTGGTTTACGCCACAACAAATAAAAACTAAGGCACTAGTAAAACTTGTTCAGAACAATCGTAACCGCGTGGAAAAGGAACTAGCCAGTATTTTATTAAGCGTCATTGAAAAGTTTGATTTAGAAGAAGTGGATTTATGTCCCATGGATGCCTTGTTGGCGCTTAACAAGACCAGAGTAAAAACAGATTTGACACAATTAAGACGATTGCTGAAAAGGGATTGGAAATTAATCAACCAGGACAACTCCAATAGCTATCAGAAATTTGTAATCTGGACAGATGGCGATATCAATTTATTGGATGCCAAAGGGCGATATTTTACCGTACAAAAATCATTTTTAACCAAAAATTTTGATGATACGATGACAGATTGAAGAAACCGCTGTAATGACTGGGGCTAAAGCCGTCATCATTTATTCATCATTTTGTCATCAAAAAATATAATGATGAAAGGATAAGGCTTTTAAAAATTAAGAATGATGAAACGATGAAAAATTGATGACTAAGAAATCGTAGTATTTATAGGGGCTAACAAGTGAAATCATCAAAATATCAAAAAAACACCTAAAAACACATTGGCTTATGAAAAGAAAAATAAACTGTGAAACTGCCCGTAACTTTTCTATCGTGAAGGCGCTAGAAAAATTAGGACACTTTCCCAAAAAGACAACGGAAAAAGAAGCTTGGTTTCTAAGTCCTTTCAGGTCAGAAACCCAAGCCTCTTTTAAAGTCTCTAAAACTAAAAATCGATGGTACGATCATGGTGCAGGTTTTGGCGGAAATGTAATTGATTTGACATGCAAAATTTTAAAATGTTCTATTAAAGAAGCCTTATCATTTCTGAATAGTGATACTTTGTTTTTTTTTCAACAGCAGCAAAATATCACTAAAAAAGAAACAGGAATAAACATTATCAAAGTTCAAGACATAATTCATCCAGCTTTAATTCAATATCTAAATTTCAGGAGTATTTCACTTTCAGTAGCAAAAATATATTGTAAAGAGGTTTGGTATATTCATAAAGAAAAAACGTTTTTCGCCATTGGGTTAAAGAATAATAAAAATGGTTGGGAGTTACGGAACAAGATTTTTAAAAATAGCAGTAGTCCTAAATGCTATACCTATATCCAAAACAACAAAGAGCAATTAACCATTTTGGAAGGAATGTTCGATTTATTGTCGTTAGCAGTTCGAATTGAAACACTCTTAGAAACTTCTGATATTTTAGTTTTAAACTCCATTGCTTACGCAAAAGATATTGAAAAATATATCCCTAAATATGATTTAGTAAACCTCTATTTAGATAATGATAAACCTGGAAAAAATACTACGAAATATTTGACAGAAAATCATAAGAACATTATCGACCAAAGTAATATTTATAAAAATCACAAAGATTTAAACGATTTATTATGCTATGAAAACAGAAAAGAAGTTTGATTTTAAGTCAAATGATGAAAAGGTGCAGTCTGTAAAGATTCCTACCGATGTAATAATTAATTCGGATAGCATAGAATTGGATTTGGAACAGACTTCAACTGAAACGAAAATGGTTGTGAGTAGGAATTCAAGATGTGTGTCTGTGGACACATTCTTGTTTGCTCCCCTTGGTCGCAAAGAAAAAAAAAGAGTGTTTAAGGGGAAAAGTGACCTCGTTAAATTTAGATGTTCTGTTTACGAAAAGAAGCTATTAAAAATAAAAGCAGTCAGCTGTGGATTAACATTAAGTGAATATATGAGACGCAGTTTATTTGAAAAGGAAATTACAGAACGATTTACGGAAGAACATATTACCATTTATAAAATGCTTATTAAATATCACAACAATTTTAAGTCCATTGGTAATATGTATAGAAAGCGGAATCCGAAATTGACTCAAGAAGTCTATGACTTGGCCAATGAAATTAAAGCACATCTAAAAAAATTTCAGAAATGATAGGTAAAGGTAAAAGTATATCCCATACTAAAGCTTCTATGGCTTATGGTTGGAATCAGGAAAAAGATGCTGAAATTATACTCAAGGAGTTTTTACATGGAGATTCTCCTGCAGAAATTACGAAAGAATTTAAAATACTCCAGGACCAAAATTACCATTGTACCAAAAACACGTTGTCTTTTGTCATTAGCCCAACGATAGAAGATGGTAAAAAATTAAATAAAAAGGAATTGCAATCCATAGCAAAGCGGTTTATCCACGAAATGAAATTGGGCGAACGACAAGCAATTGCATTTGTTCATCAGGATAAAAACCACAAACACATTCATTTATACGTCAACCGTATTGATTTTAATGGAGTTGCTTTTAATGATAGTTTTATTGGTAAACGTAGTCAGTTAGCAGCCGAAAAAGTAGCGGAACATATGGGCTTAACCACCGTGAAACAAGTACAGTTTGAAAAGGAATTCAATCTAAAGGAAATCAGAACAGAAATTAAACGTCGGCATGACCTGACGATGAAACAATTTAAACCCAAGTCTTTTGATGATTATATAAAGGCGATGCAGGTAAATAACGTAAAAGTGATTCCAACTATTAATAATCAAAAGAAGTTACAGGGTTTTCGTTTTGAGTTTGATGGACAAAACCTAAAAGGAAGTGAAGTGCATCGCAATATGTCATTGGGAAATATAGGAAAACAGATGTCGGGAATTCAAGGTGCTAGTATTTTAAAAGAAAACAATGTAAGTGTGAAACTAGCAGGCAAAGTTGTTGAACTGACACCAAGCTTAGCTTTAAAAATAACCAAGTTCATAATCAAGAAAGCCATTCAAAAAGGGATGTCTTATTAAAAACAAACATCATGACAAAACTTGAAGAATTAAGTGCTTTATTGGTCAGTGAAATTGACGATTTTAACAAGGGTGTTGAAAAACTTGATGAAATCAACAATCAATTAAAAGAGACAAAAATCAAGATGGATTTAAAAGAGTATAAGTCTATTTTTGAATCGCATAAACAGAAAATGGAATCACATAGAAAATCAATTGAGCGTTTTGAAAATCGTTTTGAAAGTAAAATAACGCAAGCTAAAATTTATCCTACTTGGGCGTTGGTGGTTTTTGTAATGACCGTGTTATTTGGTGTTGGATCAATAATATTGTGGTTTATTTAACTAATGCATTGTTATTACTGTTTTCCTTTTCAAGAGCCTCCATTTTTAATCTTAAGGACTTCATATCTTCACTTACTCTCCTATCTAATATTTTCGCATAATGCTGAGTAGTTTTTAAGGATTTATGACCTAACATTTTACTTACTGATTCTATTGGAACACCATTGGTCAATGTTACTGTAGTTGCGAATGTATGTCTTGCTAAATGAAAAGTCAGGTTTTTTGTAATTCCACATAAATCTGCAATTTCCTTAAGATAAGCGTTCATTTTTTGATTGCTTAAAACGGGTAATAACTTACAATTCTCAGAATTAGTATTAATTTTATATTTTTCTAAAATTTGTAAAGGTGTTGGAAGTAAAGGGATATTACTTCTCGTATCTGTTTTAGTTCTTTTAAACTTTAACCACATTTCTCCATCTATTCCTTTAATCAAATTACTACTAGTTAGTTTTTTTACGTCTGAATATGCTAAACCTGTATAACAACAAAAAATAAAAATATCTCTAACTTGGTCTAATCTTAATATAGGGAGTCCTTTGTCTATCATTGCTTGGATTTCTGCTTCAGATAAAAACTCTCTTTCAATTTCTTTTGAGCGAGCCTTGAAATTCCTGAAAGGATCTTTGTTAATCCAATTATTGGCAATTGCAATTCCAATAATCTTCTTTAAACTTTTGATATATCGCATAGTAGAATTATGGTTACAATTTCTTTTGCTCTTTAAATAAAATTCAAAACCAGTAACAAATTCA
>ENA-ORXR01000987-ORXR01000987.1-marine-metagenome-genome-assembly--contig:-NODE-987-length-32765-cov-3.355176_pt1 | contig 32765 bp, 33 predicted proteins | sample MGYA00237866_ERZ511479 | MGnify/ENA metagenome assembly ERZ511479
TTCCAACCGATCCGCTATTTTTTCCATGCTGGGGCCAGTAACGGTTAGGCGATCAGGAATAACGACATCGTATTGGGCTTCGGCAACAATCTCTTCCAATATCTCACCTATTTTTGATTCCAAAGACTCCATATCCTCCTCAGAAATCCAATTCGAAAACCGGCCTCGCTTTTTCTTACTCACCTTTCCACTGTTCTGCAATACCAACTGAATCAACAAATTGAGATCCTTGTTTGGGATGTCATAACGCTCCTCAATTGCTTTTTTAACGGCATCATATTTGACGATATATAGTACTTCCTGAATCAAATCTTCGGAAATAGACACTTCCATCATCTTATATAAAAAAAGCACATGGGGCGTGAGGTCAGGGTAACGATACATATAGCTAATATCATTATTGATTGAAATGCTATGATCACTCTCATCCATATCATAATCGATCAGCGCCATAATCGGCTTTGAAATACTTTCTAGCACCTGGTCGTATTCTTTGCTCCGCTGCAATATCGTGGCAGACACTGGAATAATAAAGTCCTGCTCTGTTGTTGTCCTATTCTTCAAAACATCATGGATTAGATACCGATGAATCCTACCGTTTCCATCTCTAAATGGGTGAATATAGACAAAACCGAATGACACCAACGCCGCGTGCATCATCGGAGGAAGCGTATTATCCAGCAGTAACGCTTTATGCATATCTAACAATCCACGCATCATGCTTTCGACTCGTTCAAATTTTGGGCCGATGAAGTGAATGTTTTCCTCAACACCATCGCGCCAAGTTAGTCGAGTTTCCCCGATATAGATCTCCTCCTTGCGAAAATCATCATCCTTTTTCTCACTACGAACAATCACATTTTGTATGTCGGTCAATCGTCGCTTACTAAGGTTAATGGCTCCGCTAGTCTTGAGCACCCGATAGAATTTTCTCATCTTGGCTTCGGGTGTGTTTTCTCTTTCGATCTCAATGGATGATTTAGTTTCTTTGGTATAAAGGTACTCAACTGACCTGCCTAGGAGCTCAGGGTTGATCAAGCCCTGAAGACCATTCAGTTGAGACTGAGCCACCTCCATGAGGTCTCTATCCGCACACTCAATGATTTCCTTAGACTTCCGTATCATTGGGCAGAAGTCTTTGTTTCCCAGCATATTATTAACAATCCTAGTACGTGGGTTTCTCACACCACTGGATGAAACGTAATAGAACTTCTCGTCTAATAGCTGAGCATAGTTTGACTGGCTGTTCTCAAGCGCTAATTCTTTATCCGTGAGCCACTCGTAAAGAAACCAGATGCATCTTCGACTCACTGACTGCGGCTTGTCTTTGATAAAATCAGTTAACAGCCTTTCGTCTAATTTATCAAAAATAGGGGCAAGGTAAGCCAACCTGACACCTTGGTATTGAATTGCCGTTTCTAGCTGCTCAAACACGTTTGAGCCTACTTTTCTGGTTTTGGCCAGTACTTTAATATTGACTGAGCCATAGGGTTTTATCTCGTCGCGAGCGCTATCCCCTATTGCAAGTTCAAGACCGAGGGGAGGCAAAGAAAGACCCAACTCCTCAACTAAATAAGTGTACCCGGCCAGTTTCACGATTCATCCTCAGTAATTTGCTTAGAGCATTGACCCCTCAAAGGCTTTATAACTATACTTAACTAACTACTTTCAGTAGTCAGTACAGATAATCATCTGCCCAATGAAATAATCCACATACTTTTCCAGAAAAAATATATTTTTACAAAATTAACATATTTTCTGTATTTTTACCTATTTTTCTAATTATTCTGTATTTCCCAAGTAACTCAAGATTGCTACTTTCAAATACCCGAGCCTGACATTGATTGTCCCATCAACTCCGGATACCCAAACAACGCCGGTGTACCCCCAGTATGCAAATGCGACAGACGTATAGGATTGGCACTGCCTATGATATTGGAGTAGTATCAGCCTTGGGTGTTCTACTGTGCTTATTAATGATGCGTTAGTGACCCAAAAATCATGCACATCATTCAGCTGAGCAAGTTTGTCTCTTTAATATGGACTTTCCCGCTAGAGGCTTCGCCCCCGAAGTATGCTCAACCTTCCGCAATGGAGGGTTTAATTGAAATGGAGAAATCATTATGAAAGACCTTGACGACCTTTCCTTTAACGAATTTGACGAAGTTATAAACCCACCACCAGAAGAAACCGACTTTGATCGCGTTGTCGATAGCGCTATGTCACGGCGTGATTTATTCAAAAGTGTCATTGCTTTTGGTAGTGTCGCAGCACTTGGCAATACCTTGATGACCTCTAGAGCCATGGCTGCTGAAAACCGTTTCGCATTTGATGCGATTGGCACCAGTACAGACGATGATTTCAAGGTTCCGGCAGGCTATAACTCCCAGGTTGTTGTTCGCTGGGGTGACCCACTGTGGTCTGGCGCACCGGAATTCGATCACGCATCACGCGGTACTGGCGCAAGCCAAGCCAAAGCCATGGGTGATAATAACGACGGCATGGAAGTGTATGCATCAGGCGATAAAACTGTTCTGATCTGCAATAACGAATACTGCAACCGTGGTGTTATCTGGGGCAATCGCCCAGAAGGTAAAGCAACCGGTGCTGACGATTACCTAAAAGGTATGAACGCACACGGTTTGACTGCCGTGGAAATCGTTGAAAAAGACGGCCAATGGGCAATTGTTAAAGACAGTTCCTACAATCGTCGCTTCACACCGGACGTTGCTATGGAAATTACCGGCCCCGCTGCCGGTCACGATTTGATGAAAACGACTGCTGACCCAGCAGGCAAAGAGGTACTTGGTACCTTCAATAACTGTGGTAATGGCTCTACTCCTTGGGGCACCTATCTTGCCTGTGAGGAAAACTTTAACGGCTACTTTGCTACCGCAGATCAAGAGCACAAAGTGTCTCCTGAATTGAAGCGTTACGGCGTGTCGCCAAAAGGGCGCGGCTATGGATGGCATGAAATAGATCCACGTTTCGATCTGGCAAAAGATGCGAATGAAGCCAACCGTCATGGCTACATTACTGAAGTCAACGCGCTTGATCCGAAAAGCAAACCGAAAAAGCGTACTGCGCTCGGTCGCTTTAAGCACGAGAATGCCGAAGTTGTGGTTAACAATGACGGACGCATCGTGGTTTACTTGGGTGATGATGAGCGAGGCGAGTTTCTGTATCGTTATGTATCAAACGGCGTTTATGCACCCGGCGGAGAAACTGACAGCCTTCTTGAAGACGGCAAGCTCTACGTTGCAAAGTTCAGTGATAGTGGCGGTGGAATTTGGCTTGAGCTGACACCAAAGTCCACAGGCATGGCCAGCATGGCAGAAGTCTGTATCCACACAAGAATTGCCGCATCCGCTGTTGGTGCAACCACTATGGATCGCCCTGAGTGGGTGGCTGCCAACCCGAAAGCAGCTGAAGTCTATTGTTGTCTCACAAACAACTCGGCACGCGGCAAAAAAACCAATGCTGGGGGTGATAAGACACCCGTTGGTGGACCAAACCCTCGTGAAGCCAATAAGTATGGCCAGATCGTTCGTTGGCGTCCAAGCAATGCCGATCACACCAGCGATACGTTTGAATGGGACCTTTACGTGCTTGCCGGTAACCCTACCGTCCACAAAGACATTAAGGGGGGTTCGAAAAACGTTAACGATGGCAATATGTTTAACTCGCCTGATGGTTTGAAGTTCGACTCCAATGGCCTGCTGTGGATCCAGACCGATGGCAACTATTCGAACGAAAAGGACTTTGCCGGACAAGGCAACAACCAGATGTTGGCAGGTGATCCTGTCACCGGTGAAATCAGACGATTCCTGACCGGACCAAAACAGTGTGAAATTACTGGCCTAACGTGGAGTCCAGACAAGCGCACCATGTTTGTGGGTGTTCAACACCCTGGAGAACGCGGAGAAGGCCATTGGCCAGATGGCGGGGAATTAACACCACGTTCTGCGATTGTTGCAGTTCGTCGTGACGACGGCGGACTGGTGGGCTAATTGTTATTGGTTGGCTTTTAAAGAGACTGTACCTATTGATGATTTGATAGGTACACGCTCTCTCGTGACCACATACATTCACTCGCTTAATAGTCAGATGCTCGGTATTTGCGTAAGCTTGAGGATATTTTGGATAAGCCACTGTTGATGATGCCAATAACCTCCCTACTGAATACTGCGCTAGCTAAACGTGCCGATCTGATTGATCAACTAAATACTCCTTCTGCGGATTCATTCAAAACAGATTGCTTTCGGGTTTTTCACGGCACCGTTGAAGGTGTAAACGGCCTCAATATTGATCGCTATGGGGATGCTTGGCTAATTCAAACCTTCCATCAAACACTGACCGAGCAAGAAGTTGAAGCTATTCATGCAGTGTTATTAGCGATAGCCGATTTGCCGATTGTATATAACGACCGCTCGGCTAAAAACTCACGCATTCTTAATGAGCTTGATGCTGAAACAGAGGCTTATGCTCGCTCAGAGCAGATCATTACCGAGAATGGAATTAAGTTCACCAGTAAATTACGTCATGAAGGTCAAGACCCGCTGTTGTTTTTAGATATGCGTGCGGGTCGCGAGTTTGTAAGCGCAAACAGTCATAAAAAAAGTGTACTGAATTTATTCGCCTATACCTGTGGCATCGGTACGGCAGCCGCTGTCGGTGGTGCGAAGCGTGTTGTGAATGTCGACTTCTCGTCATTTGCCTTAGCCGCCGGGCGAAAAAATGCGGAATTAAATGGGGTTGAATCGGTATGTCAGTTTATACAAAGCGACGCCTTTCCTGCGCTGCGCCAATTAGCTGGCCTCAAAGTAACCAGTCGTAATAATAAAAAGCTACCCATTTATCCTAAAATGTCAGCGTCACAGTTTGACCTGGTCTTTTTAGACCCTCCTCGCTTTGCTAAAAGTGCTTTCGGTACGGTTGATCTGGTAAATGATTATCAAAGTTTATTGAAACCGGCGGTGTTAACGACTAAGCCTGGTGGAAAAATTATTTGCTGCAACAACGTTGCCAAGGTTGATAAAGAAACTTGGTTTAATAGCTTGGTGCGTTGCGTTGAAAAACAGGGGCGCTCAGTCAGTGACGCGACTTGGTTAGATTGCCATCATGACTTCCCTTCATTTGATAATAATCATCCATTGAAAATCGTGTCATTGACTATTGCATGATCATGAAGAACCTGACGTTTACGTAAAGGTAAAGCAGTGATATGCTCAGCCCCAGTGTCAAATAGTTAACAAGGAGAGATAAATGAGTGAGCATGCTATCAGCCGCTACCCAGTTCCCGAGCTGAAAGATTTACCCGATGACATTCGAGAGCTTATCGAAAAAGTGCAGGAAAAGTCTGGCTTCGTCCCCAACGTGTTTCTAGCCTTGGCTCACCGTCCAGCGGAGTTTCGTGCATTTTTTGCTTACCACGATGCGCTTATGGAAAAAGACGAAGGACTCACCAAAGCCGAGCGTGAAATGATCGTAGTGGCCACGTCAGGTTTAAACCAATGCCAATATTGCGTCGTTGCCCACGGCGCTATTTTGCGTATTCGGGCCAAAGACCCATTAATCGCTGATCAGGTTGCGATTAACTACCGTAAAAGCGACATTTCACCACGCCAGATGGCGATGTTAGATTTTGCTGCGAAAGTCTGTAAAGAAGCAGAGTCGGTAAATGATGCGGATTATGCTGTATTACGTGAGCATGGTTTCAGCGATGACGACATCTGGGATATCGGTGCGATTACGGCGTTCTTTGGATTATCTAACCGCATGGTCAATGTTGCAGATATCCGACCCAATGATGAATTCTATCTATTAGGGCGACTTCCACGCTAGAGCTTATTTACTGGACAGCGGTTAGATTTGAAGTCAAAAAAAACCCTCGATCAGATCGAGGGTTTAAAGTTCAGCACGGGGTTTGTGTGCTGATTGAGGAGGATTTCTCAAAAACTAGTTTAGTACATGATTTTACAAATTGCAGACTTTTGAGAAAAATAATTGATAAACCTATATTATTATTTACTAATTTATAATAAAAAACGTCTTGTTATCCCTCTAAATTTCGTACAAAAGTATACTCTCCAGACTGTTCTTTCATACGATACAAAGCCGCTGGCCTACCGGCTTCCTGTCGCTTTTCTCCGGTATCAATCAGCAAATCGGCCTGCTCAATACGCCTTCTGAATGACTTCTTCTGAATCGATTTTCCAATCAATACTTCGTGGAGCTGCTGGAGATCAGGTAGGGTAAATTTTTCACCTAAGGCATAAGCAGGAACAATTGAGTACAGCGCTTTTTCGCGCAACCGATGTAGTGCAATATCAATAATTTCACGATGATCAAAAGCCAAGGTCATCTCATCCAGTTCAGAAATATTCACCCATTCCGCATCAATTACCGTAGCGATAGACGCCTCACAAACCTGATACGCAATCAACGAGGTATAACAAACGGTAACCGACCAACCTCGCTTGTCCCTCTTTGCATCGCCTATTGTTTGAAGTTGTTGTATGTAAGGAGGTACAACACCTGTTTTTTCTACTAGCTTGCGACGGGCTGTTTGTTCAAGCGTTTCATCTTTGTTTAAATCAACAAAACCACCAGGCAAACCCCAAAGCCCCTTATCCGGGTGAGAGGAGCGCTTTACCAATAAAACCTTTAACTCATCTTCGTGGTAAGTAAATAAGGTCGAGTCAACACTAATCAGTGGTGTATCAAATGCGGTCTTATCGTAATTTTCTAAAAATTCTGCTTCAGTCATGGCTGTTTCCGTATGGCTTTTACACATCCTAGCGTTAGAAACGGTTAATTTCAATTTAATTGTGTCTTTTTGACACTTTAAACTTGACACCTACCTAATAAGTGAATGAGAATAGCTTAAAGTGACAAATAGACACTATTGGAGAAATAACATGTTTAGCATTCCTTACTTTAAAGCCGACTCATCCACTTACGTCATCAAAAGCGTTAACGGAAAAATTAAAAAGAAAGGCAAGGGTTTAAGCTTTTTTTACAATGCAGCCACGACCTCAATCGCGACAATTCCGGTGAATGTGCAGCAAGCACCCTTTATTTTTAATTTACTCTCATCTGATTTTCAGTCGATACAGGTGCAGGGGCAAATCAGCTTTCGCGTGGTCAATCCTGAAAAAATAGCGGAAATGTTGAATTTTAACGTAAAAATAGATGGTGTTAGCTACGTTTCTGAAGATCCGCTCACCTTAAACGACCGCGTACTTCGTGCGGTTCAGACGATCGTGCAAAATGCGGTACAGTCATCAACCCTAAGAGAATCCCTAAAACTGGGACAAACATTGGTTCAGCAAATCAAGACTGAGCTATACGATCAACCCGCCCTTGCTGAGCTTGGCGTGAGTGTTATCGAGTCGTCGATTACGGCGATTTCACCGAGCAAAGAAACGACGCGAGCGCTGGAAGCGGAAGTGCGTGAATTAATTCTAAAAGAGTCAGATGATGCCATTTATGCGCGGCGTAAATCGGCGGTAGAGCAAGAGTTAACAATCAAGGAAGCCGAGCTTGCCACTGAGTTAACCATCCAGCAAAAAGAGCAGGAAATCGAAGAATCACGTATTGAAAACGAGCGGATTTCATTGCGCGCCAATGCAGAAACTGAGCGTGAGCGCTTGGCCAGTGAAATAGCCTCAGAACAGCAGCGTCAGGAACTTGTGAAACTGTCAGTGGATAACCGTAGGCAGGAAGCAGACTCCGAAGCCTATGCAATCACCGAGCAAATGAAAGCGTTTCGCGAACTACCGGTTGAGAATCTGAAGGCATTGGCCTTAGCAGGTATGCAGCCAGAGCAATTGATGGCGGTTGCGTTTGACTCCTTAGCGACGAATGCTGACAAAATTGGTGAGTTGAACATCAACCCGGATATGTTTAGCCAAGTTGTTAAGAAGGCGGTTCGCTCATGAAAAGCAAGAGCGCAAAACGCAGCAAGCCACGGTTTATTGTGGTGAGCAGAAAAACCCGCCTTCAGGAGTTGGTTGAGCGCTTTAATACCTGGCCACAGGCAAAGTTTTATCTGGAACATAATAATGTCAATGGTCAGGATTATTTTGAGGAAAACACGCGTTACCAACAATGTTTGCTTGAAGCTGAGCAAACGCTGAAACCGCTTGGCAGATACCAGCTATTGGAGCGCGGTTTTCTATCAAATTACCAGTTTAGTCCTGACGATATTGTTATTGTGATCGGACAAGACGGCTTAGTTGCTAACACCTTGAAATATCTGGATGGACAGCCAGTGATTGCGATTAACCCAGATCCATCTCGCTGGGATGGACGGCTACTTCCCTTTGAAATGGGTGACCTTGAGTCCGTGGTTATTCGTACGCTGGGCGATAAGGTCAGCGAGAAATCCATAACCTTCGCCGAAGCAACAACGAATGATGGTCAGCGCATGCTCGGGGTTAATGATTTATTCATTGGCCCTAAAAGCCACAGCTCTGCGCGCTACAACTTGAGCTGGGCAGGTCAGCAAGAAACTCAATCGTCATCAGGGATCATTATCTCAACAGGGTTTGGTTCGACTGGATGGTTACAATCGATACTTGCCAGTGCGGTGGGCATTTCTGGTTTAGATAAGCATGCCTTACAAGGCGGCTTTGGCTGGGATGAAAGAAGACTTCAGTTTGCAGTGAGGGAACCGTTTCCCAGCCAAACCACCGGTACTGATATCGTGTTTGGCGAGCTTAAACCAAAAACGCCACTCCGACTTGAATCTCTCATGCCGGAAGATGGCGTTATTTTTTCGGACGGTATTCAAAGCGACTTTCTAGCGTTTAACTCCGGCAGTACGGTGTCTGTGGGTATCGCTAAAACAATCGGGCGATTAGTTACCTGAAACTACTCACAATAACAGGTCGTTAGGGTATGGCCTGCCCGACACCTACCTTCTCTAATAAGTTTTTTCAGGATTTCTAGCTTTACCGCCTGTAAGTTAGACGAGATAGGAGATCGGTGTGTTTCTTTCTGGATTGATTTATAGCTGGAAAGAATGCTGCAATCGGAATTTCCTTCCGATTGTGGTTTATTTTTATTCATGACACATACTCTTAATTTTTGATTATAGATCATTAGATTTTTTGGGGGTTCTAAGATCTTTTTGATGGATCAATCATGACACTAAAACTATGAAGTATATTGACCGTCAGACTAGTGGTAGCTTAAAGTAAACTATGAATCTATCACTCAGGCAACAGCGAATACTAAACGAGGCCAAGATCAAAGGGCAGGTGATCGTTGAAGAATTAGTCGAGCAGTACGAGGTCACCCCGCAAACTATCCGCAAGGATTTAACCGGACTTTGTGATGCAGACCTTTTAGTCCGCGTGCATGGTGGAGCGGTGTTGGAATCTGGAGTGACCAACGTGGGATACGAGCAGCGCCGCACTATTGCCTCTGCAGAGAAGAAGGAACTGGCAAGACTTTGCGCTAAGCAAATACCGGATAAAAGCTCGCTGTTTATTAATATCGGTACCACTACCGAAGCGGTGGCCGAGGCGCTGTTGGGACATAAAGACCTGATGGTGGTAACCAATAACCTCAATGTTGCCAATATCCTCATTCAAAACCCTAGCTTTGAAGTTATCGTTGCAGGTGGCGTGTTACGACATGCTGATCGCGCCATCATCGGCGAAGCAACGGTGGATTTCGTTCGACAGTTCCGACTGGACTTTGCTGTTATAGGCATCTCAGCGCTGGATGAGGATGGCACCTTATTGGACTATGATTACCGCGAAGTACGCGTCGCCCAAGCCATCTTAGAAAGCGCTCGCAACTGCTTTTTGGTGACTGATACCACCAAGCTTGATCGAAATGCTCCCGTTAAGGTGGGTCATGTCTCACAGCTAAAAGCGCTGTTTATTGACGACTTGGAGTCACAACAGCTAGAAGAAACCTGTCAGAAGCACGAGGTAGATATTTTTACATTGGGGTCAAATCAATGAGTTCTTTAGAATCACTAGCCAACGATCTGGAGCCGCTTACGGCGAGTGGTCACCCGCCCGTTCACCTATGGCAGCCAAAGCATCAGGGTGAAATTGATATCGTGATCCAACGTGATGGCAGCTGGCTGCACGAAGGTGGGCTGATTAAACGAACCGCTTTAGTGAAGCTATTCTCGAGCGTTCTTTGGTACGAGGATGGTCAGCACTACCTTAAAACACCTGCTGAACAAATGAAGATAACGGTTGAGGTAACCCCGTTTCTGATGACTCAACTGACCGTGCAAAACGCTGGCTCTCCAACGCAAGAACTCGTACTGACCAGTAGTTATGGGGATGTTGTGGTGTTGGGTGAGAAGAATAAACTTTGGATAGATCAAGGGGTTATTTCGGGGCAAGAAGTACCTTTGGTCGGTGTTCGCTATGGAATGGCAGGGCGTTTGACGAGTAGTATCTTGCATGAATTGGCTGACCTGGGAGAGGTGGTTTCAGGTGATGGGGAGGATTGTTTGCGGCTGGTAAGTCGTGGTTATACGTTTGACTTGCCGATTGGGTGAACTTCATCTGGTATTGAATACATGCAGCCCATTCCCATCAAAGTTTAGGGAATCTATAGCCAAGTATGCAGGTGTCGAGTTTGCTCACCCTCCTCAGACAATACTATTATTTGATTAGGCTCGGATGCGAACCAAGCGAAAGAACCCCATGCTAAAGAGGATACAGTTTTGCTAAATATAGCGTTTCTATCCTGATAGGCTGTCACAAATGTAACATTACTCTGACTGAACCCAGCGTTGTTAGTAAGCTCCAGCAATGCTGCCTTCCTTCGAGCCGAAACGGGGCCATCAGATGCCACAACTTCAACGAACACAATCAGTGGATCATCAGTTCCAAGGTCAACCAGTATAAGATCAGGTAGATCTCGATCTGATTCAATCTTCAGGCCTATGGCTGAAGCCAGTGTTTCATCTCTACTAACAACCTTATTTCCACTTTCAGATAGCCATAGTATTGCCGGTTCTTTCAGAAATAATTGTGCAAACTGTTCAACAACAGCCTTGGTGATAACAGAGCTTGGCCCTGCTACCATGCGGCGGGTTTCACCATTGGGATAAGTAACCTGAACACCTTTTGAAGATGCGGCCGCTCCTTGTTTAACTATTTGAATACGGGCAAGTGCTCCAGCACTGAGATTTTTCTCCTGCCAAGACTTCATCTTTTTATCTAGGTTTTCTTTGTTAAGCTGTGGATCAAATAACTCGTGAAAACCCTTTGTCAGAAAATATCTAGGCTTAGAAGACGTTGTTGGCAGATCTTCTCTTGCACCAATAGCACCAACCATCATTAAGCCCTCTCTAATCGTGTCATCACGAATAGATTCACGGGTATTATCGGCATACCAACGATTACCGACTGGGGTAAAGGATCGCTTATAACAACCGTTGCCATACTCAGTTCGTGCATCATTCCGAGATTGCTTAGCCTGCTTATCACTCATGCAATACACGTGCTTTGGCCCCAGATATTGATCTATACCCTCAATGGCATTGATATAAAGCGATACAAATACAACGCTGGCCGCGACATCATTGATACAGTTTTTTCGGTTTTGTGTTCCTTCAGGAAATATAAGTGGTAACCGCTCTGCGACTAGCGCCTTTGACACGTATGGCACCATGTTTACTTAACCCCTTCATAAAGCACTCTACATTCAATCTCTATCGCTTCTTTAGATGCATTACTTGTTACAAGCTTTGTAAGCTTTGATAACTGCTTTTTATTGGGTAGAGGTAAAGATTCTAATTCATAAGCTGATACCGCTACACTGCCACTCAGACACCGAAAAGCACGATCGGCAGCTTCGCTATTTAGAAATGCTGACAACACCTCAACCGATATCACAGGCTTCGCTATTATTGGATAAATCATATTCAAATGATTTTCAACGGTGATATGTGCATATTTCTTTATGAACTCTGAAGGTAAGACCGCTGCTATCAATCGACGTTTTTGCTCTTTAGCCGTTGTTCGTTGCAGCAATACGCATTCTCGTTTTACTTTTAGCCAATCGTCCTGCTTTCCCGTTATTTTAAAGTATGGTTGATGGTTTTTCTTTTCGCTGCGGAAGGTAAACTGCCCATCAGAGCTCACGGACTCAGACCAGATAATTGGCATACAGTGTGAGGTCTTTTCATCCCTTAGTTGATCCTTATAGCGGTTCCATACCAATGGCCCCGTGCTAACGGTATAGCCCCAATCCTTGAGACGATCAGGCAGCTTTTGTAGCTGTGAAACAATACTTTCATCTTTACTATTTCGTGCCAGAATCCAAGGAAATGTAGGTTCGCTGGGAAGCTCAAGTGTGCCAGCACTTGCAATGATCAAGCCGTTCATATCATGATTGATCACTGAGATTCGCGCCACGTTTTTCTTAGCAGATTTACGATAGGTGGCTAATACCGTTTCTTGAAGCACGCCATCGAAAACACCTTTGCGGGATTCCACGAAATCAATAGACAGCGGTGGCGATTCCTCCCAGAGCAATGAGCGTAAATTCTTAAAATACCCACCAGCTAAAAAACTAGCCGGCGTGAGGTAAGTGATAATACCTCCATTCTTTGCAAGCCTAACGGCTAACTCAGTGAACATGCCATAAAGATTAGCGTGCCCATATAAGCTGCGGCTGTACCTCTCTCGCATATCAGCGTCTAAACGCATTCTTCCAAAAGGTGGATTGCCGATAACAAGATCAAAGCGCGAAAAGTCTTTCTCAGGGCACTTTAAGCTATCCATTATTTGGATATTAGGCTCAATTAATTTTCCAGTTTTCGCCGTAATTGAAATCGCAGCAACCTCGATAAAGAACCGGGATAACGATGCGGCAAATTGTCCAATTTCCCATCCTTCAAGTCGAGTACGCAGATTTCTCGCAATCATTGCGGGGTTCGCATCTCCCAAGGCTTTGATAATCTGCTGAGTAGCTGGCACGAGAAAAGCACCGCCACCGCATGCTGGGTCAATAATCTGTGCCTTCTTCCAATCTACTCCTGCCTTGGCTGCATTTTCGATCATTCGAGCGGCAAGTGCTGGGGGGGTGTAGAAAATCCCGTGTTCAGAGCGTAATGATACAGGTAGGAGGCTGGTATAGAGCTGGCCTATTTCATAGGTTGCAAATTCTACAGGCAAAGTTGCTAGGGCGGCTCCTAATTCTGAAAACAGATTTGCCGCATCTTTCTCAGGCGCGCTTGTATAGTTTGAATTGGGGGCTGAAAATGGTAATTTCGTCCCGTGTAGATTTTGAAGACACTCCCAATATCGCTGAAGCGCAACAATAATTAGCTGCTCTATAAGCGTGGTAGGTATATCCCCAACAGCCCTAAATACAAAGCCCGTTATTTCACGCTTAATTTCAAGTAAAGGCCGAACCGTAGAAGAGGGACTCTCAAAGAGGGCGTATTGATGTGTATTAGTATGTGGCATCACCAACCTCTGCTATTTCATCTTAACGTGTGACTAAAATACTGGATATGAGCATTTAGCTATGAGTGTAATAATGGCCAAATGCCGAGCCGCTTCCATACTACCAGATTGGAGCAGACAAGGGGATGATAAGCGCTTAGTGGTGACACTGAAAACTACAACATTGCCTTTATTAAGCAAACTCTCTATTGCAAAGGTCGCTGGACGTTATGATTAGGAAAAAGCAGGGTTAAGTATGCAGACCTTTAGATTTAAAAACACCGGCCAAATACTTCCCTGACCGGCTTGTACCTCTAGTTTATCTACTCACCAGGAGCACGTTTCAGTGACTTTCCAGAGTGAACAAAATCACTACTAACTCTTTGGCAGTAAAACCGTGTCGATCACATGAATTACGCCATTTTTTGATGGGACATCAGCGATAGTAACCGTCGCAGCATTGCCATTTTCATCAGTAAAAGTGACTTTGTCGTCGTCGAATTTTGCGATCAATTTACATTCTCCAACAGTGCCAATTTCTGCTTCGCCATCATTGTCGCTGATCATTTTGAGTACGTCAGCAGCCATCGCTTTTGCCGCAACCACGTGACACGTCAACACCGTTTGTAGCGTCTCAAGATTTTCTGGCTTGAGCAGTGTGTCAACCGTTCCTTCTGGTAGTGCTGCAAACGCTTCGTTAGTGGGCGCTAGTACGGTAAAAGGGCCGTCGCCTTGAAGCGTATCAACCAGTCCTGCGGCTGTGATCGCTGCCACAAGCGTAGTGTGATCTTCTGACTTAGAAGCGTTTTCAACAATTGTTTTCTCTGCAACCATCTCTACGCCACCCACCATGATGCCGTGACCACCAGCAAATGTCGCTGTTGCAGCAAGTGTTAAGGCTGATGTGAATGCTATATTGGTCATCGCTTTTTTAATATTCATGTCTAAGTTTCTCTCGGATTATTTTAGGGGATATATACTTGACGAAACAATATAATAGGCCTTATCTGCAAAGGTTTGTAATTCATTTTTATTAATGATAATTTATCTAATATACCATATAAATAGTAATGTTTATTAATGGCCTCTTATCAAAAATACCCTGTAAATCTTGATGTTTATATCTATCCATGGTGTTGTTCACCTCACACACCAATCGAAGCTAAGCTATGAAAATCACTTCAGTAAAAAGCCATGTATTACAATACGACCTACCCAAAGAGTTAGGCTATTCCCAACAATACTACGCAAAACGCTCAACCCACTTAGTTGAAATCACCACCGATGAAGGTCTGACTGGCTGGGGTGAATGCTTCGGCCCAGGCAATGTGGCAATCGCCAACAAAGGCATTGTTGAGGGGGTTATACAGCCGATGATTCTGGGACGTAATCCGATGGATCGCGAAGTCATCTGGCATCATGTCTACAACCTACTGCGAGACCACGGCCAGAAAGGTATGCCGATGCAGTCGTTATCCGGTGTGGATATCGCCCTGTGGGATCTGGCGGGCAAGATCACTAATCAACCGATTCATAAACTCATTGGCGGTGGTTTTCGTGACAAAGTTCCGGTTTATGGTTACGGCATGATGCTTTGCCGTGAAGACCTGGATGCACACCTCGGACGCTTTGAAGAAGAGGCCGCTGCAATCAAGTCGGCGGGCTTTGCGGCCACTAAAATGAAAGTTGGCCTTGGCGCTAAAGATGATGTGCGTTTAGCCGAAGCCGTGCGTAAAGGCATTGGTCAGGACTACCCATTTATGGTGGATGCTAATCACTGCTACACTACCAGCGATGCAATGTATGTTGGTCGGGCGCTGGATGAATTAGATGCCTATTGGTTTGAAGAGCCAGTCGCACCGGAGGATCACGATGGTTATCGCGAGTTACGCTCAGCACTGAAAACTAATATCGCCGGCGGCGAAGCCGAATTCACGCGCTGGGGGTGGCGTCACCTGTTGGAAAACCGTTGTCTGGATCTGGCACAACCTGAGGTTTGTGCCTTGGGTGGCATTACGGAATACCTGAAGGTACTGGCACTGGCTCACACACATTTCACGCCAGTGGTTAATCATGTTTGGGGCTCCGCCGTCTCCATCGCCACTAACCTGCATTTGCTAGCTGCGATGCCACCGTTACCCGGTGGACTATTCCCACGTGAGCCAATGTTAGAGTTCGATACGACCCATAACTTATTTCGCGACAACCTCCTTTTAGAACCGCTAAATATTCAGGAACAAGTAGCAAAATCAGGTGGATTCGTTAACATTCCTAATGGCGCGGGTTTGGGTGTGGAACCTGATCGCGAGTTCATTAAGAAATACAGCCTTTAAGCAGTGCGGAATAAATTGTGCTTGTTGGAAAGTCATTAAGGAGCCTTCATGTCAGATAAAATTAGCTGGATTGCGGTTGATTGGGGCAGTACTCACCTGCGCGCTTATGCATTAGGTGAAAATAACCAACTCCTGCACGAACGTACCTCAGACAAGGGCATGGGTGGTTTAGCACCAGAGGCTTTTGAATCTGCCCTACTAGTGTTAATCACAGACTGGTTGCCGACGACACAACCCGCTGATGGCAATGGTCATAAACCAGTGGATATCATTGCCTGCGGCATGGTTGGCGCTCGACAAGGTTGGCAGGAGGCACCGTATCTGCAAGCTCCATGCTACCCGACTTCAGTCGACAACATGATTGATGTAAAGACTCAGGATCAACGCATCGCAGTTAAGATCTTACCCGGTGTAAGTCAGGCTAATCCTGCGGATATAATGCGCGGTGAAGAAACTCAAATTGCTGGTTTATTGGCAGCGTTAACACTGGAAAATTCTAGCGACAACCAAGCTATCACCACAGTCTGCCTACCCGGCACGCACAGCAAATGGGTAGCGTTAAGCGAAGGTAAAATCGATCATTTCGCAAGCTTTATGACGGGTGAAATCTTCTCCTTACTTAGTGAAAAATCAATGCTGCGCCACACCGTCGGCTCTGAGGATTGGGATAACGCTGCGTTTATTGCTGGTGTTAAATCCAGCGTACATAACCCCGAGAATTTGCTATCCAACTGCTTCCGTTTGCGCGCACGTGACCTATTGGAAGGTCTGCCTGCTTCTAGTGCCCGTGCGACTCTATCGGGCCTTATCATTGGTGCCGAACTTGCAGGATCTAGGCCTTTTTGGTCTGGGCAAACCGTCGCACTGATAGGAGAACCCAAGCTCAGCCAGCTCTACGCTGAAGCGCTGGATTCACTGGGCGCCACTTCTGAAGTATTTGACCCTAAACGGCTAATACTTTTGGGGTTAACCACAGCTTATCAATCCCTCTCCTCCTAATCAGGAATACGCCTATGTCCCGCAAGCTAATCGCTATTCTCCGAGGAATTACCCCCAATGAAGCCGAATCCATTACCGAGGCATTGGTCGAAAGTGGCATTGATTGGATCGAAGTCCCACTAAATTCACCGGATGTGTATACCTCGATTGAATTGATGGCCAAACGCTTCGGCGACGACGCACATATTGGGGCAGGCACGGTTATCAAAGCCAAACAGGTCGATAAGGTTATGGCGGCAGGGGGTACTTTCATCGTTTCGCCCAACTGTAACAAGAAGGTTATCCGTCGTACCAAGTCATTGGAAATGGCTTCGTTTCCAGGCGTGTTTACGGCTACCGAATGCTTTTCAGCGTTACGTTGGGGGGCAGACGGGTTAAAGATATTCCCAGCATCGATTATGGGGCCGTCAGGTGTTTCGGCCTTGGGTGCTGTTCTGCCAAACGATATTGATTTATATGCCGTGGGAGGGGTATCAAATGATAACTTGCAGATATGGCGAGAAGCGGGAATCAGAGGTTATGGTATTGGCAGCTCGCTTTATAAACCCGGAACTAGTGCTAGCAGCATTGCCACGAGAGCTGAAGCTTTGGTTCAGGCTTACGATAAATTAGCCTGAGATCAATGAATTATTCCAATCAGCTTTGTCTGATATTAAGCTCTTTATACAGAATCCCTCACTAGAATGTCGATAGTAGATGGCTTTCTACCCTTTGGCATTTTCTGAAATGACATTTCTATAGAAACACTGCCCGGTGCCTCATTATTGGCTTTAAAAAAAGCGTGTACGCGCTCTTTTAGTTCTTTTTCAAGTGCCAGTCTATTTTCTGCAAGTATCTCGATCACAATATCCTACTCCATATAAAAATCACTTATAAATCGCATTTACTTATATATTAAGCACTAGTATAGGCATTGATAATGAATAAAAAATGAACAAAGCAGGGGTTGCCTTTTTATTTTACTGCCTTAAAGACAGCTTATAGGCAACTGAAGCCATTGATGAAGTCACTGCAACATATATCGCTCCACTAATTGCCAAGCTATCCATACTAATGCCTCTATCTATGCATAGCCCAAGGATTGCTGGCGATACAGCGGTATAAAGGGCTTCACGATTGCTAAAGGTCGTCTCTACCAATCCATTTACCACCAGGGACTGCTTGGTAATTCACCATTTGTTCAATCAGGTCATTGGGCTCTACAGCGACTAGTAACGCTTCCTGATCCACCGCATGAGTAATAAAAGCTGTTAAATGATCATAATAATTGGCAACGTTCATCAATCCACAGGGCTTTTGATGAAAACCTAATTGCGCCCATGTCCAGACCTCGAATAGCTCCTCCATGGTACCAAGGCCTCCGGGCAGCGCGATAAAGCCGTCGGAATACTTGGCCATCATCGCTTTGCCTAGTGCTTTGGCCGCTTCTGTATACGCGGGGAGTTTTCCGTAGCTTGAGCCACAATACACACATATTCGTTTCATCAGTTCTCAACTTTGGTTTTACTGGACAAGACTCATGATATCGGTAACGATAATATAACCTAATCATCCGAGGAAAAATCATGTTTCTAAAATCGTCAATTAGTATCGCAAGTGTGTGTTTAAGTCTGCTCGTGTCAAGCAATATGGCTTTCGCTGCTGGTGAATGTGCGACTGGAAAAACCATGAAAGATGGCGTTCTGACTATCGCCACGGGTAACCCTTCTTACTTTCCATGGGTTATCGATAATAAACCTGCAGACGGTAAAGGCTTCGAAGCCGCAGTCGCTTACGAAGTCGCGACGCGTATGGGTTTTGACAAAGACAAGGTTGAATGGACGACCGCTTCTTTTGATGAGTCAATCCAGCCCGGTGAGAAAAATTTCGACTTCAACCTGCAACAGTTCTCGATTACTGAGGGACGTGAAAAGGTTGTTGATTTCTCCGTGCCATACTACTCAGCGGCAATGGCTGTATTAGTTCGTAAGCCTACTCAGGAAAAAGGAGCCAAGGCTGAACTGGATTCCTTGAAAGGCTTAATATGGGGTGCAGATGCCTCGACAACTGCTGTGCCAATGCTTAAAAAGTTAATCGATCCCAGTGAAAAGCCACTGCTCTATAACGATAACAATGACGTGGTTGCCGCAATGAAAGCCAACCAAATCGATGCCGCGTTATTTGACCTGCCAACCGCGATGTATCTTGGTGCGGCTGTACTTGACGATGGTGTGGTGCTTGGGCAATTCCCCGCTAACCGCTCTGAAAACCCCGATCAGTTCGGGATGTTAATGTCAGAGGGGAATCCGCTGAAAAAATGTATTGATGAGGCGCTCGTAGCGATGAAAGCTGACGGTAAGCTTGCTAGTATCGAAGCGGATTGGTTGCAGCAAACGACTGGCGTGCCGATTATTAAGTAACACCTTAAATTGAAGTACTCCTGCATGAATCGATTTTTATATAAGTACCAATGTCCTTGTCTACATTAACAGCAAGGCAAGCACACGCCCAAAGTGTGCGTAAGCGAAGCACCACGATTGCCATCATTAGTACGACAGTCGTGGCGCTGTTAATTTACCTGCTCGTGCCGCTTGCACCGGGTTGGCCAGCAGTCAAGAAAAGCTTTTTTAATGCCGAGATTTTCATTAAATCCTTTCCGACGTTACTAGAAGCGTTCTTGCTGGATGTGATGATTTTCCTCTGGTGTGCACCGCTGATTGCCATTTTGGGATTAGTGATTGCCCTGTGTCGGGATGCACGCTCACCGGCACTCTACCCGTTACGTTTATTTGGTGCTATTTATACCGATGTATTTCGTGGTGTGCCCGTTATTCTCATTGTTTATTTGATCGGTTTCGGTGTGCCAGGCTTGGGGTTATCGCGTCCCTGGAATAGCCCATACATCTGGGGATCACTGGCATTGATATTGACCTATTCGGCTTACGTTGCTGAGATTTTCCGTTCCGGGATTGAGTCGATACATAGCTCACAGCGAGCGGCAGCCGCCTCACTAGGCTTATCGCCAAGTGACACCATGCGTTTCGTGGTGCTGCCTCAGGCAATCCGGCGCGTCGTGCCTGCTAATATGAATATGTTTATTGCACTGCAGAAAGATGTTGCTCTGCTGTCGTTTATCGGGCCTGTTGAGATTCTACGTCAGGCAGGTGTTTATAAATCGCTTTACGCAAACTTCACACCTTATGTTGTAGCGGCCGTTATCTTCCTGATTATCACCATACCCGCGACGCGTCTTGCTGATCACTTGATGTCAAAGCAACGACGCGAACGGAGTTAATCATGAGTGATTTGAAACTGGTTGATGTCCACAAAAGCTTTGGTGATCACAAGGTCTGTGAAGGCATCAATCTTAGTGTTCACGATGGTGAGATGGTCTGCCTAATCGGCTCCTCCGGCTCAGGAAAATCAACCCTATTGCGCTGCATGAACCTGCTTGAGGATATTGATGAGGGTGAGATTTTTCTTGATGGTATGGATATCTCAGTGCCGGGTTTAGACCCTCAGCCAATACGCCAGCAAATTGGCATTGTGTTTCAGAGCTTCAACTTATTTCCACACATGACCGCTGTTGAAAACGTGATGCTGGCACCGCGACGAATTCATAAGAAAAGTCGAGCTGAATTGCTCCTTGAAGTTGAAGCATTATTTAGCAAATTTGGATTGGCTGATCGCATGCAAAACTATCCTGATCAACTATCAGGTGGTCAGCAGCAACGAGTTGCGATAGTCCGCGCGCTGGCCATGCAACCCAAGATCATGCTGTTCGATGAGATTACCTCAGCGTTAGATCCGGAATTAGTCGCTGAAGTGCTCGATGTTTTGAGGCAATTACGCAGTCAGGGCATGACCATGGTGTTAGCGACTCATGAAATGAATTTCGCGCGCGAGTTAGCGGATAAGGTTTGTTTTTTGGATGGTGGAAGAATTTTAGAAGCGGGAACACCAGAAGCTGTTTTCTCAAACCCGCAAAAGCCAAGAACCCAAGCGTTTTTACAGAGCATTCTTTGAGATATCTGGAAGATTAAGAAAGACAGGCCTGAAAAAACAAACCTGTCTTGTGTGGTTATCCCTCTAATAGCAAAATTATTTTTATAAATGTGAGAGCTTATAATTCTTATACACCACTGATGATGAATAAAAAATGAACACATCGCCATATACATTCTCAGAATCCTGATTAAAGCGCACTAAGCAATACTGCTAAACTAAGCTGAAGCCTGCTTTTTTACCACCAAATAAACGCCAAGCACGGTCAGTGCAATTGCCGCGATCGCCAATAGCGGCAGCGACTCATCAAATAAAAACCATGCTTCAACACTCACCACCACGGGGACGAGATAGAAATAACTCGCTACCTTAGCGGATTCACCCTCCCGAATCATATGCATCAGCAGCAGAATAGCCGTCACCGACAATCCGAATATCAGCCATCCCAGCGCCAAGACTAGCTGAGTATCCCAAACCACGACACGAGTCTCAAAGCGCCAGGCTAAAACGGCCATCAGAATCGCGGTACTGACATATTGCCAAAATGACCCCGCTAGCAAATCTACGCCTACCCCGAAGCGTTTTTGATACAAGGTACCCACTGAAATCCCGATGAGTGACAGGCAGGTGATGGGTAAGGCAGACGCGTTGAATGCTGTATCAACACCACCTCTGGTAGTCAGAATAACGATGACGATACCAACTAGCCCTAAGCCTAGTCCGACCCACTGCATGGAGCGCAATTGCTCGCCCGTAAACTGCCAACTCAGCAAGGCTGTTAGAACGGGTTGCACCCCAACAATAATCGCCGCAATCCCGGCCGGCATACCCATCTTAATCGCAGCAAATACTCCCCCTAAATAAGCCCCATGTATCAGCAATCCCACGACCATCTGATGCCCGGTCAGCCTTAGTGACGGCCACTTAGCTTTGAAGACCAAACACAGCACAAAGAACACACCGACGGTAATCGAAAAGCGAATAAACAGCAGATAAAAGGGCTCGATAAATGGCAGGGCATACTTAGCCCCAATGAAGCCGGTACTCCAGAGAAATACAAACAACAGCGGGATCAGGCGAATTAGCGCGGATGGGTTGCCACTCATAGCGATGTTCTCATTTGTTTAAGCTGCATTATGCTGAGTTGTGTGCCAGTGGTAAATACACTACATTAGGCGCTTGACTGAGTTGGGAGTGTTTATGGAAGCCTATTTGTGGGACTGGGCCAATTTGCTGATGCGTTGGTTTCATATAATTGCAGGAATTGCATGGATCGGTGCGTCGTTTTATTTTGTGATGTTAGACAACTCTATCCGCCCGCCTAAAAAAGAAAAAGATAAAAAACGGGGAGTGCATGGCGAGCTTTGGGCTGTCCATGGTGGTGGCTTTTACCACAGCCAGAAGTTTCTGACGGGCCCTAAGGATGAGCCACTGAGCGACAATCTGCATTGGTCGATTTGGGAAGCCTACAGCACTTGGTTATCCGGCATGGGGCTGATGTTTATCATCTACTGGGTCGGCGCAGAAGCCTACCTTATCGATGCAGAAGTCATGGATTTAACCTCCACACAGGCCATCACGATTAGCATTGGTTTTATCGCTTTCTCCTGGATCATCTACGATCAGCTCTGCCGTTTCCTCGAAGGCAAAGATAAAATACTCGCTGCGGCGGTGTTTGTACTGATTCTGGTTTGCGATTATGCGCTGTTCCAGATTTTTAGCGCACGTGCAGCCTTCCTACACGTCGGTGCGATTATGGGCACCATGATGGTGGCCAATGTCGCGATACGGATCATCCCTGGGCAACGAATAATGGTTGGCCAAATTCGTGCCGGTGAACCCGTCGATGGTCGCTACGGTATGATTGGCAAACAGCGATCTGTGCATAACACGTACTTCACACTGCCCGTATTATTCATCATGATAAGTACCCATTACCCAATGACCTTTAGCCACGAAAAAGGCTGGTTGGTATTGGCTATTATCATGCTGGCCGGAGTGTTTATTCGTCAGTTTTTTGTGTTAAAACATCAGGGCAAGAAGGTGTGGGCTTATCCGATAATTGGGATAGTGCTATTAGCCACTCTGATTCTCGCCTTGTCACCAAATATGTATAAACCGCATGCATTGATGCACGATGAAGAACCGATCACAACAGTCAGCGACGCTGATGCTCTGGCAATCGTGCAAACCCGCTGTGTGATGTGTCACGCGGAGAAACCCAACTACCCCGGTTTTTATACAGCGCCAAAAGGTATCTTGTTAGAAACACCGGAACACCTGCAACAACACGCAGCGGTGATCGCAAGTTCGATTGCTTCAAAATATATGCCATTGGCCAACCTGAGCAAGATTACTGACAGGGAACGCGCACAGATTGCCAAGTGGTTCGCCGAGCGCTAATGACTGGACTCAGCCTAAAAAAATAATGAGGATATTATGAATACATCAACCATAAAACCGCCGATTTGGTTCTGGGTCATTTCAGTGCTGGCTCTCCTGTATTTTCTGATGGATACCATGATGTTTTACAGTCGGGTATTTATGCTGGAAGACTTCGCCAAGGATATGCCTAAACAATACGAACTCAATAAGGCTATGCCAGCGTGGGTGAATGTCGTCTACGGCTTTGAGGTCTTTGGCGGGCTAATGGGCTCAATTGCGCTGCTGTCTAGGAAAAAGTGGGCATTTATTTTGTTTTGCCTGTCAATGATAGGCGTGCTTGCTCAGTCTTCGTATATTTGGTTTGTTTCTGATGCGGTTGCAGTGCTTGGCAATCCGGCGATTGTTATGCCTATGGTGGCGATTGTGATTGGCGTTATTATGATTATGGTTTCGCGTAAGGCGATTAATCGGTTGTGGATTAGGTGATTTTTTAATCCGCAGGTGGTGTGGCATTTACTGCACTCACTCAAGCTAAAGCTTGAAATGTTCGTTGCAGCAAACGCCACACCACCTGCTCATCCTTCCACAAATATTGATAAGTCTCGGGTCGAGCTACTCTGAAGACGAGGTATAGCTACTCATTACGAAGGCGAGTTTTGCCGCTTGCGGATTCGTTTAACTTTCAATGCCCTTCTTTCAGAGGTTTGAAGTTTTTCAGCAAGTCCTCTGCTGCCAACCTCAAAGGCGAAACATCCATTGCTATGTTGTCTTTGCGGATGGTGAGACAGGGATTTTCCTTAATCATGCAGAACCCGTCATCATCCAACTCTTTTTGCCATCGATCAGATAGAACAGGAAGAATTAGCTCTGTTATCTCTTCTTCACCATCAGCGTCTAAAAGAACGACCCCATTGCCGACATCACCTCCAACCAAAATTTGCAACAAAACTTCTCTTTCATGGTAACTTGCGTGGAATAAGCGACTTAACCCCCCGCTCCATATATTTTCTCTGGTTGGCTTGTGTGTTTTCCATTGTTTTTTTGCTTCATCAATAGAGAGCTCATTATCGAGTCCTGCTTCCTGTAAAGCAGGTTTCCAAGCTGCACCCCACAAATCAAACAAAAACAGGGCGTAATCTGTCTTGACCTTTTGCGCGGATAGCCATGCCTTATAATAAGCAGGTACTTCATCCCACTCATCTACAGGTAGATCGGTATCAGGTACTTCTAGTAAATGATCAACTACTGACTGAACAACTTTTTCGTTGATATAATCTCGAAAACTTTCTGGCACAGCTACTTTCATTTTTTTATCCTTAATATTCTATCGTTCGATCCCACACTGTGCGGCGAAAACGCGGAAAATCATCAACTCCAGAGACCTTCTCATAATCAAGATATTGTTCCCATCGTCGCAATACACCATTCCACTCAAGGTAGCACCACTCCTGATTACTCCAATGTTTCAACTTTTTATCACTCTTGGCATCACGCTGTTGCGCCACAATAAACAAATAGTATTGGTCATTATCTGATTGCTGCCGAGCAAAGCGCGCGTAACTACCCAATTGACCGTGAGAAATATGATGACCTAATTTACATTCTATGGCAGCACAACACCTTACACCTGTTTTTGAGCGCCAAGATAAAACCAGGTCAATTCTTTTATTTTTGTCCGCATAAACTTCAGCTTCAGCAGTGACCGTTTTTAAAAAACATTGCCTATCAAGCAACTTTTCAAGTGTTGTTAAGTTGCGTCCAAAAAGAGCCGCTAGAAAGCACCAGCAAGCACGGGGGGATTGTTGTAAAAAATAGGCGATACCCTTCGTTAGTTGAGGCTCAGTCAGTGAAAAACCCCATTGAGTAGACGAAAAGTGAAACATGTTCTGAGAGGAGGACAGATTACCAAAAGTTGGCAATGCCAGTAGTTTAGAAGTAGAGGAGTAACTTTTAAAATAATGTCGACTGATATTTGAGAAAACCGGCAGATTTTTCTGAAACGGCTCAACCGTAAGAGACCAAGCACCTATAACAGCTTGTCGGTCCCATGTAGGCTGTATATGTGCAGAAAAACGCTTCCATACAGGCAGCTCTTTTAACACTGCTGGTTCTGCAAATTGGGATGCAACTTTTAATACATCACTCTTATGCCATGAAACGTCAAATGATTGATTGAATGGGAAGTTAATTTTTTTCAGCGCAAGTCACCAGAGAGAAATTTTGGCCATTATTTGACATAACTAGCCACAAATCAACATTTGCCAGCGAACTTATAGCCTGACAGTAGTGCAATAATCAGTTAAACGGGGTTCAATTGGTTGATCCCAATCCAGCAAGGTTGATGGTGTGGCATCTTCACGTTTGTAATCGATAAGAATTTTGTTTTTTGATTTGGACATAGCGGATACTATTTTTAACTAAACCGTTGTATTAATTGCTCAGCCACTTCTTCAGCTGTGTTTTGATTTGTGACTATTTTTTCGAAGCTTTTAAAATGAGGCTCGCTGATTTTTTCTAATTGTTGCATCAATTTGAGTTTGTTTTTTGCAGCTACGAACCTTGGACGATAAGTACTTTGCTGAGGATTAGACAGGCGGGCGACTAGCTCCTCTAATGGAGCAGTCAGACACAAAAATATGCTACTTTTAGAAAGTGCTGCGACGCTCTCTGCATTAAGACAAAATCGCCCGCCCGTTGCGATAACTAAGCGTTGTTGATGTGCCAAATCAAGAGCAATACTTTGTTCTATTGAAGCAAATTCTTCATCACCATATGGCCTTTGCAGAATCTGTTGGGCTGAACCATAATTTTCTTCGAGGTATTGGTCAGTGTCAATAAATTGACGATCCAAGCCAAAGGCCACGAGTCGACCAACGGTAGTTTTTCCTGACCCCATCAAGCCTGCTAAAACTAGGTTCTTATTTTCTTCGCCCACTATTTCAGGCTCATCTGTATAAAATCGCTGCCTCGAATGGCGCCAAAGCTTTAACTCGGCTTCATGGATATTGTCACGATTGATAAATGGTTCGGTAAACAGCCAAGTTTGGCTGGTGTGCTCATCCAAAGAATTGAGAAACACGTGCGATGGAGGGTTTTAAAGTCAAATATTTCGGGACGAAATCCTTTTCAATTAAAAGCTGCGCTGGCCAAGTGACGCCTGTTCCAATGCTTTCCCGAACTAAAAAACCTATTGAGCTAGTTTCAAACTCAAGTTTTGTAACGCGTTAGGATCTTTCTCCTTAAGGCGTTTGATGAATGCTAGGTCGGCCTGCAGTAAATCATGTGCCTTGTAATCTGTAGCGTCGCTGGTACTTTTATGAGCCGTTGTCTTGCGCTCAGAACGATAACATTCAAAATACTTCATATTTCTATCTCCCAAAATAAAAATTAAAGTGTTAATGAACACATCAAGAACGCAGATCAAAACCCCCTGATCTGATTATCCTCTGCATTCGTCCGTTACTATATAACATATGTACGTTGCAGATAAGGGATGTGGATTATTTGTAAGGTTATTTGCACCGGAAAGGGTACATTAATCATTCATATGCGTCCTTTTAGTGCATCATTCATACGATCTTTGGTCACTTATTACTATTCCGTCATTTTTAAGTGACCCTAATTTAGCGAAAACTACCTCTCCGCGTATCTTACATAGATCCCGAACGCTCTCTGTAATGGCATCTTTGAGCATATCGGAAGTGTCAGAAGCTTCACAATGAAGCTGCATCTGGTCGCTTTCGTTTACCCACTCGATGACCAACCGTGCCTTTTCAATTTCAGGGTGTCGCTTAACGACCTGAGCAACCTGCTCAGGATGAATAAACATGCCGCGCACTTTGGCCGTCTGGTCGGCACGACCCATCCAACCCTTAATTCTTCGATTGGTTCGTCCGCAAGGGCTTTGTCCTTGCATAAATGCTGACAGATCACCCGTTGCAAAACGAATCAGAGGGTAGTCAGGATTTAATGTTGTGACGACAATCTCCCCTACTTCTCCATCCGGCACCACATCGCCGCTTCCCGGACGAACAATCTCCAAATAAACACCTTCGTCAACGATCAATCCAGAATCATCACTGGACTCATATGCGATCAAACCTAAATCAGCGGTGCCATAGCACTGAGTGGCATTGATGCCTTTTTCTAATAAATAAGCACGTGTTGATGGAGGGAATGCTTCACCAGAAACTAACGCTTTATTGATACTACTCACATCAATATTCGCAGCTTCTGCCTTTTCCAAAATTATTTTCAGGAATGACGGTGTACCGATGTAAGCCGTTGGTTTGAGATCGTGAATGGTTTGAACTTGCAGGTCGGTTTGCCCCACCCCTGCGGGAATCACCGCGCAACCCAAAGCATGTGCGCCGCTTTCAGCCATTGCGCCTGCTGGCGTCAGATGATAAGAAAAGCAGTTGTGAACGACATCTTCTTTTCTAAAACCCGCGGCAAACAAAGTACGTGCAAAACGCCAGTAATCAGGACGCATCGACTGAGGCTCATAAATTGGACCGGGCGATGAGAATATATATTTTAGCTCACCATCAGGAATTGCGGTAAGCCCACCAAACGGGCGCATTGCAGCTTGCCGGGTAATTAATTCTGACTTACGAGTCACCGGAAATAGGCTTAAGTCATCAAGACTTTTCAGCGCCGACACATCGTAAGAGGCCAGACTTTCTGCATACGCTGGCGCATTCGTTTTAGCATGTTGCAGCTGGTTTTGCAGGGCAATTAGCTGCGATTGCTCACGCTCATCCGCTGCACGTGTTTCCAGTGCATCATAAAATTCAGACATTATTATTTCCTTTATACCCGTGGTTGATCGCAACGCTTATAACAACTGCTTATGCCAACCAGCGTTTGCGACGACGGTACTGCTTAACGTTGCGGAAGCTCTTTTTATCGCCTCCACTCAGACCAAGATAGAACTCTTTTACATCTTCGTTATCGGCCAATGCAGCGGCTTCGCCATCCATCACCACGCGGCCATTTTCAAGAATGTAACCATACGTTGCGTAGCGCAGTGCTACCGAGACATTTTGCTCGGCTAATAAAAACGTCACTCCTTCTTTTTCATTCAAGGACTTAACGATTTCAAAAATTTCTTCAACCAACTGTGGGGCAAGACCCATTGAAGGTTCATCTAGTAAAATCAGTTTTGGTCTGGCCATTAAAGCTCGCCCAACCGCGACCATTTGCTGCTCACCACCTGAGGTATATCCAGCCTGACTTTTGCGGCGTTCTTTCAAACGTGGGAAATAGCTGTACACCTTTTCCAAATCATCTGCGATAGCTTTGCGACCATCTTTACGAGTGTAGGCACCTGTTAAAAGGTTTTCTTCCACCGTCAAATGTTCAAAGCAATGTCGACCTTCCATGACCTGAACCACGCCGCGCTTGACCAGTTCAGTCGGGGAAAGATCTTCGATTTGCTCACCTTCAAAACTAATCGAGCCCTTGGTAACTTCACCGCGCTCGGTTTTGAGGATATTGGAAATCGATTTGATGGTTGTTGTTTTACCTGCACCATTGGCGCCAAGCAATGCAACGATCCCACCTTTTGGTACATCCAGAGAGACTCCTTTGAGTACCAAAATAACGTGATCGTAAATCACCTCAATGTTCTTAATACTAAGAATTGTGTTTTCTTCCGACATAATTTTTCCGCTGTTGGGTCGCAGGTTGGCGGTGTCGCATAAACGCTTCACCTCTCTTGTTGAAAGAAAAAGCCCTTTCAACAGAATCGGAAGGCGCTTATTCTGCGACACCACCAACCTGCTAAATCCAATCTGAAAGATCATAGTAGTAGCGTGGGGTGATTGCGGAGGAAATTTTTACAACGAAGTTGTAATTTTCGCAGCAAACACCCCGCGCTACGGCTAACCAATCATGACTTACATTCGCGCTCTTCGATTTTGTTCTCCGCAGCGTATGCAGCAGAATCTTCAGCGATTAATGGATCGATGATTTCACGATCAGAAGCAACGAACTCTGTGATCAGGCTCCACTTCTTAGCTTTAGCATCCCATTGCTGGATTGCTGCAAGACCAGGGCCACCGTGATTTTCACACGTCACATTGATTTCAGGTGCGAAGCCCGGTAGACCAAGCTCGGCCATGCGCGCTGCGTCAATTTTCAATGCTTCCATTCCATCACGCATTTGTGCACTGTTGATGTCTTTGGTACCACTCATTTTCTGAGCAGTTGCAGCAGCTTCTGCCGCTAGCATTGCCGCATACATACCACGGTTATACAAAACGCTTCCGATATTGCTGCCGTCGCCTGCTGCTTTACCTGCATCTTTCACATACTTGCGAATGTCAGCAAACACAGGATAGTCATCACCAACACCATGGAACGTAACCGCTTTATAGCCGTTTGCGCCATCGCCTGCGGGGATTACATCGTTTTCAGAACCAGACCACCAAACACCGATGAATTTGTCCATTGGGTAACGAATGTTGGTCGCTTCTTTGATAGCAACCTGATTCATTACACCCCAACCCCACATCATCACGTAGTCAGGACGTTCACGGCGAATTTGTAACCACTGTGACTTTTGCTCTTGTCCAGGATGATCGACAGGCAACAAGGTCAGCTTGTAACCATGCTTCTTAGCGAGTTCTTCCAGTGTACGAATCGGCTCTTTACCGTAAGCAGAGTTGTGGTAAACCAAGGCAATTTTCTTATCTTTCAGCTCACCTTTTTCAACATCAGAAATATGCTTGATGATGACTGACGCTGCATCCCAGTAGCTTCCAGGGTAATTAAATACGTGGCTAAACACTTTACCGTTAGCAGCCGATGTACGACCGTAACCCATTGAGTGAATTGGAATGCCATCAGCAGTTGCTTTAGGGATTAGCTGGTAAGTAATACCCGTTGATAATGGCTGATAGATCAGTGCGCCATCGCCTTTGGTAGACTCGTAGCACTCAACACCTTTTGCCGTGTTATAGGCTGTTTCACACTCAGGTGTTATCGCTTTAACGCCACCGATACCACCATCACGCTCGTTGAGCATGGTGAAGTAGTCAGCGTATCCGTCAGCGAATTCTGTTCCGTTCGGGCCATAGGGGCCGGTGCGGTAGCTTAGCATTGGGAAACTTAGGTCGGCCATTGCTGGGACTGCGGTTGCCATGACTGTTGCCGCTATTACTGCGGCACTAAACGTTTTTAATTTAATCATTTACTTCCTCCGTTTAAAACATTGTTGCCAGAACTCTGGCGTTCTTTTTCCGTAGCAGCTTAGCTTTTTAGCATAAACGCTTCGCCTCTCGTTTGATGGTTCCCATCAAACATACTCGGAAGGCGCTTATTCTGCTAAAAAGCTAAGCCGCAACTCTTTCTAACTGACCTGACACTAGTGTGGGAAAGGCCAGAGTCTTAGTTTTTCTTTGGTCATGCGCCACATTTGGGCAAGGCCGTGGGGCTCTACTATCAGGAAAAACATTATCAAACCACCTATAAATACGAACTCTAGGTGAGCGGCTAAATCAGCGGGCCATCCAAATGCACCCACCATGATATTTTTCATCAGTACCGGAATGAGTATTAAGAATGCAGCGCCAAGGAACGAGCCTAAGATACTTCCTAATCCACCGATAATGACCATGAACAATACTAAGAATGACTTATCGATACCGAATGCTTCGCCCGGTTCTGCGGAGCCAAGGTATAAACCAAACATTAATGCGCCTGACATACCTATATAGAACGAACTGACGGCAAATGCTGATAATTTTGCTTGCAGCGGTGGTACACCGATGATTTCTGCGGCTATATCCATATCACGGATAGCCATCCATGAGCGACCGATTCTGCCACGGGTTAGGTTTCGTGCGACAAAGGCGAAAATAGTGACTAGTATCAAACAGAATAAATAGGTTGCCCATGATTCTGCTGAGGGGCCTGTTACGGCGATACCAAAGACTTCGCGCTCTGGTGCAGTGATCATTCCAGAAGCGGAGTAGTTGTAGAACCACGGTACTTTATTAAATAGCCAGATCAGGAAGAACTGTGACGCTAAGGTGGCTACGGCTAGATAAAACCCTTTGATTCTCAAACTTGGCAATCCAAAAGCGATACCCACTAAGGCGGTTATTAAGCCTGCCAAAATGACCACTATGAACATGTTCATGCCTGGGAAGGCGATCATCAGCTTGTAGCAGGCATAGGCTCCTACGGCTAAGAAACCACCGGTTCCGAGACTTACCTGTCCACAATAGCCTGTTAGGATGTTCAAGCCTAGCGCGGCCATTGACCAAACTAAAAATGGGATGATGACTGACTTTTCCCAGTAGTCATTAATCACGAATGGCACGACGAAGAAAGCAAATGCCAGCACAATCCAGACGCCATAGCGGTCTAATTTGATTGGGAATGTTTGCTGATCCTTAGCATAAGAGGTTTTAAAATCGCCAGACTCTCTATAAAACATCGCTTAAACCCTCTCTATTATTTTTTCGCCGAACAAGCCTTGCGGCCTGAACATTAGGAAGGCTAAAGCCAGTACGTAAGCGAACCAGTTTTCAGTCGCGCCACCAATCATTGCGCCGACTGAGAATTCGAATAGCTTCTCACCGACGCCGATTATCAATCCACCGACAATCGCGCCGGGGATGGAGGTAAACCCTCCGAGTATTAATACCGGTAAGGCTTTCAGTGCGATCAACGATAGCGAGAACTGAACGCCCGATTTTGATCCCCACATAATGCCGGCAACCAGTGCAACAAAGCCTGCGAGTGACCAAACGATGATCCAAATAGTTCGTAGTGAAATACCGACGGTTAAAGCGGCTTGGTGGTCATCGGCAACGGCGCGTAGTGCACGTCCTGTCTTGGTGTATTGTGAGAATAAGGTCAGTGCGATAACAAGTAAAACTGCTATTCCAGCGGCCCAAACGTCCAGCACGTCAATGTACATACCGTAGTACTCTGTGCCTTCAGCCGCCCACCCTTTGGTAAAATCTTCTAGCCAGAACGAACCACCTGAAGGTAGTCCAACATCCATTGTTTTGATGTCTGCACCCCACATAAGGTCACCAAAACCTTCCATGAAGTAAGCCAAACCGATGGTGGTCATAAACAAGATGATGGGGGCTTGGTTAACCATATGCCGAAGCACGATTTTTTCAAGCAGCCAAGCGAACAACACCATCACACCTAGCGTGAGAATGATCGCCAAAATGGTCGGCATTCCAGATCCCCAATGATGCACATTGGTACCGAAAATCGCATTAATAAGGTGTGCAAACGGAACTTGTCCGGTTTGAAAACCAACTAGAGTCAGCGCCGCAAATAGCGCCATAACGCCTTGGGCGTAGTTAAAAATACCGGAGGCTTTATAAATCAGTACAAAACCCAGCGCTACCAGCGAGTACATTACACCGGTCATCAAACCATTCAGGATGACTTCTAGCGCATTAAGAAATAACGGACTCATTTTAGACCTCCCTGCATGTTGGTTTCGTTATTAGTCATTACTACTAACCCCCAGATAAGCATCGATTACCGCCTGATCATTTCGCACCACATCGGGCGTTCCATCTGCAAGTTTGCAACCGTAATCCAACACAACAATTCGGTCAGACAAGTCCATTACAACTCCAATATCATGCTC
>ENA-ORXR01000988-ORXR01000988.1-marine-metagenome-genome-assembly--contig:-NODE-988-length-32742-cov-6.279443_pt1 | contig 32742 bp, 21 predicted proteins | sample MGYA00237866_ERZ511479 | MGnify/ENA metagenome assembly ERZ511479
TCAGTCCCGTCAGTTCCGACATTATCTGTGACCGTGTAAGTGCCGTCCATATTGTCTGTGACAGTGTAATTGGCTTGAACGCCTGCATATTGCGCAGAATCTGTCCCCGCGCCGCCAAAGAGCAGGTCATCGCCCATACCGCCATCAAGAATATCATCACCTGTATCAGGATCTGTAATGGCATTATTTTCAGCTGAAACATTTAACTCATAAGTCGCTCCGGCAGGTACTCCGCTGCCGCCTGATGCTGATACTGCAACAAAATAAGTGCCCGGATTGGCAACCGAGAAAGTAATGAGAGCATCATTGCTTGATGTCGAGCCCTGAGCGCCACCGGGGAAGGGGAAATTGTCATTTGTCGCAATTGAATTACCCGCTGGGTCAAAAAGCTCAAGGAAGCTATTAAAGCTACCTGCCCCGTCTGTATCGCCGAAGTCGATATCTAACGTGACATTTGAATTAGGACCATAAACCGTGAAGGCATAGAAATGCACGGAATCATCACCCGTTGCCGAAACCGTGACATGGGGATTTGTCTCCGCATTGAGAATATTTGGGTCAGCGGCCAGTGAATAATCATCATCAATGTTCAGAGCATTTACGATTGAGTCATTGCCAGCCCCCGCAGCCCGTGTAATCTGGCCATCGCCAAAGACAGGGCCGTTAATGGGCGTATCGTTTCCGCCGCGCAAAACATCATCACCTGCGCCGCCAAAGAGCATGTCATCGCCGACTTCACCCCAAAGGACATCAGCGCCGCCGTCTCCAGAAATGGAGTCGTTACCTTCTCCGCCTTTAATGGTGTCACCACCATCTCCGCCAAAGAAGGTCTCATCAATATCATCGCCCGTCACAGTATCGGCAAAATTGGACAGAATGTATTGTTCAATGCTTGAAAAGCTATCGCCATCAGCCTCGCCGCCTGTACCACGTCCACCCGCATCTAGCGCGACAGCTGTGAGTGCGCCGCTGAAATCTACCGTATCAAATCCGTCGCCGCCATTAAGCGAATCAGAGCCAGCGCCGCCAATAAGCGTATCATCGCCCGCTTCTGCAAAAAGCGTATCATCACCTGCACTACCAATGAGCGTATCATTTCCTGCACCGGCAAAAATTGTATCATTCCCGCCAGCTCCGTCGATAACGTCATTACCGGCAAGTCCGTTGATAGTTTCGTCAATGCCGGTTCCTGTGAAATTATCATCTCCTGGTGTGAGATCCGTTGTCGGACCAGCGCTCTCTCCGACTCGATTCCAACCAATGACGTCAAAAGCCCGGATATCAAGCTCTGTAATCGTATTTGCCTGACCAGCAGGCGCGGAGGTCGGGTCCATGATACCCAGACCCAGACTGTCTCGCCAATGGCTGGCTTGCTGTCCGTCGCCATTACTCCGGCCTGTAGAAAAGCCGCCTAGATTGGTTAGGCCGCCATCAATTGAGAAATATGTGTCTCCGCCATAACCTAAGTCTCGCGTACCCGTGCCGAATTGTGCTTGAGAGTTATCGCTATAGCGAAAAACATCAAGTTGACTAAAAATCGCAAACCCGTTGAGATCAATGGTGTCATTATTATCAACAGTGTCTACGCCGCTGGTAAAGCCCAACGCATGACCAATCTCATGAAAGGCAACACCAACAAAATCTATGGCCCCGGCATCGATTCCGTCAGTCGGGTCGAAGTCGAACGTGAAATCACTGTTAAATGATATGCTGGCATAAGCTGTTGATCCGTCATCAATGAGATTACCATTGGAATCAGTTGTTATGCCTAAAGCCAAGGCCGTTGTCACATTGATAGACAAAAACGTGTTATTTGCACTATCATTGTCATCGAGACCATAAACTCCATTTTGATCTTGAGTGGCAAAGTCCAGAGTATCCTCCATTGCAAGGTTAGCAATGGCGGTTGCGTCGTCTTCGGAGGTTCCATCTGCGATAAGAGCATTGCGGTAATCAGCATAAGATATGGTAGCGCGAGCAGACCCGGCAGATCCCAGAACACCCGAGGCAAGTGACGTGAAGCCTACATCGAGGCGAATATTTACATCGTCAGCCAGAAAACTCTGCCAAAGCGCTACAGCTGCCAGGAACCCAGATTCTGCATCAGTTCCTGGTCCAACACCGCCTGTATCAGTCAGTGTAAAGCTTAGATTCGAATTTGAAGAGTTTTGTGTCATTGCGGAAACATCATATCCCGCTGACCCCACCAAAAACGATGCATCAGGTGCTGCATGGCTGTGATAATACATGCCGTCTTCATAATATGGCATCATTGCAGCTACAAAATCAGCATCATCATTTTGGCCATCACAGGACACACATGGGCAACAAGATGTAACATTGCCAAAAGACTCAATACCGACTGCACCAGTGTCAAATATTTGCTCAATAGCTGTAAACTCTAAGACTGGCTGAGCCATTATATCAATAGCTGATAAGTTTTGTCCGGCTATGCCGCCTAAATCTTGCGATACAAATTCAAAAGTCGGGAATTCTGCCAATACCAACCCTATATCAACGCCGCTCGAAAGCATTTCAAGATCATCAATGATTGAAAGATTATCGAAAAATTTATACATATGCTTACAAGCTTTCTTTTATATTATTTATATATTCTTTTGGACCTTTAGCCAAAGGCTTACAATTGAAATAACAATCTTTCACAGCATTTCAGTTGCAACAAGCATTACGCGGTGACAATTTCGTGAGAATAACGCTTACCCCAAACCTTGCATACCGGCCTGTTCAGGGTGCTTGGCCACGTAATCCGCTTTCAACGCTTTTGAGCCCTTTCGAGAGCCGTCATGGGAATATCCAGGCGGGCCAAAGATATAGGCTAGTCGCTGACGCAGCTTCAGTCCCGGCTTGGCGGCATCTTTGAAAATATTTGCAAGCTCTTTAAAGGCTACGACAGCAGGGTTATGCGTGCCGATGGGCGTTATGATACCATAAACGACAGGGTCATCGTCGCGTTCTTCGACGAAGGTTCCGAACATGCGGTCCCAAATAATTAAGATGCCCGCATAATTACTATCCAAATAACGCGGGTTCGTGCCATGATGTACACGGTGATGGCTGGGCGTGTTAAAGATAAATTCAAACCAGCGCGGCATTTTCTTTATCGCTTGGGTGTGAATCCAAAATTGGTAAACAAGATTCACAGCGCCGATAAATCCGACTAATAGCGGATGAAAGCCGAGCAGGACAAGCGGTGTGGAAAGCAGCACAAAGCCCGTGAAATGATTGTTCCAAGGCTGGCGGAAAGCCGTGCTGAGGTTATATTCTTCAGAGCTGTGATGCACATTATGCGCGCTCCAAAACCAGCGGATTTTATGTGCGGCCATATGCTTATACCAATAGACAAAATCTTGTAACAGCAAACAGGCCAAGCTCGCGCCAATGCCAAAGCCCCAATTAAAAAACCTGAACTGCCAAAACCACATCAGCACTGCGAGGCTAATCGCGCCCATCAAAACATCAGAGATCAGTTGCCCGCCCCCCATTGTCATAGATGTTATCGCGTCCTTGCGCTCATATTGACCGCCAATGCGTTTGCGCGACACCAAGAGCCATTCAATCGCCAAAAGCACGAGAAAAGCCGGAGCCGCGACAGCTAACACCATCGGATAATTTGGGACGTCAAATTCCATAAATCCACATGCAAGACAAACACATGAAAAGTCAATAACCCGCTCTGGCCTATCACACCCCAAACTGTCATAACCGCGCAAAACAAATCACTTAAGGGCTTGCATATGCGTGTTGTTATGGTCGGTACGGGATATGTAGGTTTAGTCTCCGGAGTCTGTTTTGCAGATTTCGGACATGACGTCATCTGCGTTGACAAAGACCCCCAGAAAATAGAGACGCTGAATAATGGCGGCATCCCTATTTTTGAGCCAGGCCTCGACGCCTTGGTTGCTAAAAATGTCAAAGCCGAGCGGCTGAGTTTTACAACGGACCTTAAAGCCGCAATGAAAAATGCGGACGCCGTGTTCATCGCTGTCGGTACGCCGTCTCGCCGCGGGGACGGTTATGCGGACTTATCCTATGTCTATGCCGCCAGCGAAGAAATCGCGCAATATATGGAAGGCTTTACTGTCATCGTCACCAAATCAACTGTGCCCGTCGGGACAGGGGATGAGGTTGAAAAAATTCTCGCTAAACATCATGACCAAACAGATTTTGCCGTTGTGTCCAACCCTGAGTTTTTACGCGAAGGCGCGGCGATTACGGATTTCAAGCGCCCTGACCGCGTCGTTGTCGGAACTGAGGACGAAAAGGCCAAAGAGATTATGCGCGCTTTATATCGCCCACTTTATATCAATGAGACGCCTATCCTCTTTACCTCACGCCGCACATCTGAGCTGATAAAATATGCCGCCAATTCATTTTTGGCGACTAAAATTACCTTTATCAATGAAATGGCGGACCTCTGCGAAGCGGTTGGCGCAAATGTTCAGGAAGTCGCCAAAGGCATCGGACTTGATAAGAGGATTGGCGCTAAATTTCTTCACGCCGGGCCGGGCTATGGCGGCTCATGTTTCCCCAAAGATACGTTGGCTCTGGCCCGCACCGCCGAAGAAGCCAATGTGTCTTTATCCATTGTCAGTTCTGTTGTTGACGCCAATGAAGCCCGAAAGCGCCGCATGGCTAATAAAGTCATTGATGCATTGGGCGGTGATTTAACGGGCAAAACGATCGCCGTTCTTGGCCTGGCGTTTAAACCCAATACGGATGACATGCGCGACGCGCCCAGCCTAACCATTATTCCGCGACTGCAAGATAAAGGCGCAAAAATTCGCGCCTATGATCCGGAATCTATGGACGAAGCGAAAGGGCTCCTAAAGGACGTGGAATATAAGAACGGGCCCTACCCCTGTTTGGACGGGGCCGATGCGCTTGTCATTATAACGGAATGGGACGAGTTTCGCGCGCTAGATATGCGCAGAGTTAAAGCGGCCATGACCTCGCCTGACGTTATTGATTTACGTAATATTTATAAGCCGGACGTTATGCAAATAGCTGGCTTTAACTATACCAGCGTAGGACGCCCCAGTTAAGAGCTCCGATTGGAACAAAAATTGCAGATAATTCTATGAAATTAGGCATAGAGTTTGCGGCAACTAGCCGTTAATGACGGGAAAACAACAAGGTTATATCTATGTGCGGAATTATCGGCATTGTCGGCAACTCGACCGTTACTGAACGATTAGTAGACGGATTAAAACGGCTCGAATATCGCGGCTATGACAGTTCGGGTGTCGCCGTATTAGATAGCGGCGTTCTTAAGCGTCAACGCGCCGAAGGCAAGATTAAAGGCTTAGAAGCCAAACTTAACTCTGAGCCTCTGGACGGACAAATCGGCATTGCCCATACACGCTGGGCAACGCATGGTGTGCCAAATGAAAATAATTCCCACCCCCATTTTTCAGGCCGCGTCGGCGTTGTCCATAATGGCATCATTGAGAATTTCCTCGATATTCGCCAAGAGCTGTCTCACCGCGAGTTTAAAACAGAGACTGATACCGAAGTCTCCGCCCATCTGGTTGATGAGTATCTAGGCCAAGGCTTAAAGCCGATTGAGGCCTTTGCGAAAGCTTTAAAAAAGCTCAAGGGTGCTTATGCCTTTGGCCTAATTATTGACGGGCATACGGATGAAGTTTTTTGCGCGCGCGCTGGCTCGCCTCTAGCCTTAGGTATTGGCGAGGGCGAAATGTATTTGGGCTCAGATGCTTTGGCATTAGCGCAGCTGACCACTCAATTGGTTTATCTCGAAGAAGGTGATTGGGCGGTCCTGACTCCAACCTCCTATCAAGTCTATGACCAAAATGATAATAAAGTTACACGTGATGTTACAATCATTTCTGGCGGTCCTGCCATGGCTGAAAAAGGTAATTATCGTCATTTCATGCTAAAGGAAATGTATGAGCAGCCGGAAACTATCGGACGCACGCTGACCAATTATATTGATGAATATCGATTGACATCTGACATGCCAGATGAACTTGATTTTGCAGATATTGACCGCGTGATTATTATCGCCTGCGGAACGGCATGCTATGCGGGCATGGTCGCGAAATATTGGTTCGAACAAGTCGCCGGCGTCGCCGTTGATGTCGATATCGCCTCTGAATTTCGCTATAGAAAACCTGTGCTCTCGAAAAAGTCGCTCTTTATCGCGGTCTCTCAATCCGGCGAGACGGCGGATACATTAGCGGCGCTACGATATTGCAAAGAGGCGGGCGTTAAAACGGCGGCCTTAGTCAATGTCATGACCTCCACCATGGCCCGCGAAGCTGATATCGCTCTGCCAATCAATGCGGGACCTGAAATTGGTGTGGCCTCGACAAAGGCGTTTACTTCACAGCTTACAGCGCTAGCGGCTCTCGCGCTGGCGGCGGCAGTCTCGCGCGGAAACGTGTCTGAAGACGAGCAAAACGAGCTCTCCAAAGCGCTCATCAAAACTCCTCGCCTCGTCAAGCAAGCCTTGCGTTTGGATGAAGAGATTGAGGCTATGACTTTTGAGTTTTCCAAATCTAAAAGTGCATTTTATCTGGGACGCGGCAGCCAAGTCCCCATCGCCTTTGAAGGCGCACTTAAGCTGAAAGAAATCTCTTACATCCATGCTGAAGGCTATGCCGCAGGCGAATTAAAACATGGCCCAATTGCCCTGATAGAAGACGGCACACCTGTTATTGTCCTTGCGCCTTATGATGATCTGTTTGAGAAAACGATTTCCAATCTGCAAGAGGTGGCTTCACGCGGTGCCTTCATTATCTTGATTACGGATGAGGAGGGCATTAAGCATGCTGGAGATATGGCGGACGAGGTTATTGTGCTGCCCACAGCGCATGAATTTGTTGCCCCTATTATTTCGACCATTGCCATCCAGCTTCTGGCGTATCACACAGCCGTTCATTTGGGCACAGACGTTGACCAACCGCGAAACCTCGCCAAATCTGTGACTGTGGAATAATGATATCCCGCCTGCAAAGATTGCTGAAAATCAGTGAAGACGACGCTAAAATATTGGCGGCGAAGATAGATCAGCGCGTCTTGGCTATGGAAGGCCAAGGCCTCAGCAAAAAAAAGACGCTTAAAACTGTTTTGAAAGAGTTTGGCTGGTCGAATAAGAACATAGAGCACTTCGTCTATGGGCCTCCCAAGAAATAGCCTGAGCGTTGCTAACGCTTCAATAATACATTCATGATAAGTGTCCCGCAAGAAAGTGGGAATCCCATGAAAAAACTTCGTAAAGCCGTCTTACCCGTAGCCGGATTTGGCACGCGCGTTTTGCCCGCGACCAAAGCTATTCCCAAAGAAATGCTCCCCGTCGTGGACCGCCCTGCGCTGCAATATGTCGTTGATGAAGCTCGAGAGGCCGGGATTGAGCATTTTGTCTTTGTCACAGGCCGGAATAAAGGCGCGATCGAAGACTATTTTGACCGTGCCTATGAGTTGGAATACTCGCTTAAGGCCAAAGGCAAAACGGCTATTTACGATGCTTTGGATAAAGATACGCCCAAGGCCGGCACGATGTCATTTGTCCGTCAGCAAAGTGCCCTCGGCCTGGGTCACGCCATTTGGTGTGCGCGTGATGTGATTGGCGATGATCCCTTTGCTATCCTGCTGCCCGATGTGTTGGTGAAAGCCAAAACATCTTGCCTGGCGCAAATGGTGGAGGCTTACAATAAAGTTGGCGGCAATGTGATTGCGGTGGACGCTGTCCCCGAAGACCGCGTCTCCAGCTATGGCGTTATTGCGCCCAAGTCCCGCGATGGCCGCTTAATTGAGATGTCAGGCATGGTTGAGAAACCGCCCGTCTCTGAAGCGCCTTCAAATTTAAAAATCACAGGCCGCTATATCTTGCAGCCTGAAATCATGGACATCCTGAAAGACCAAGAAGCAGGCGCAGGCGGAGAAATTCAGCTCACCGACGCTATGGCCACACTGATGAAACAGCAATCGTTTCACGCCTATGAATATGAAGGCCAAGATTATGATTGCGGCAGTAAAATCGGATATTTTGAAGCGGTCCTAGCCTATGCCAAAGATCATCCCGAGATTGGCGCTGAGGCGCGGGAAATGATTAAGCGGTTTAGCGCTTAAGCCGCCTAACGTAAAATATGTTGCAAGCGGGACATCAAAAATTGCTTGATGCGGTTATCACGCTCAGGCGATTTATCTCCTAGCACGCCCCGAATATTCTCAGGCACATGCGCGAGCGAGTCATGGGCTTCTTCCCCGAAAATATAATGATCAAAATATTGGCGCCATGCCGCGCGTTCCGGTGCGGGTAAGTCGCGCAGCGTTAAAATAGCCAAAGCAATATTGCTCATCGGAGCATTATTTTCTAGCGCACTCCACCAATAATTGACCAGGACATTTAGCGGGCCTTCAGACTCGACATAGTGCCACCACAGACTTGGCAGATAAAGCGCATCGCCAGGTTCCAATTCTGCAAGCATCGCCGCGTCCATCGCCGTTTTAAATTTTGGAAATTTTTTTAAATCAATATTTTCAGGGTCAACCAAACTTGCGGGCGGCCCTGCCATATTATGATCAATCGGCCCTGCATAAAGATTGCCTATCTGGCTTGGCGGAAAAATTAAAAAGCGCCTTTTCCCTGCGACCGAGCAGGCTATATTTTCTGAGGTATCAAAATGCGGCGCAATACGCGCAGAGTTGCCGAGCCATAAAAGAGGCGGCACCTCATCATCCACCAAAAGCATTGGGTTTGCCGCCGCAAAACCAGGTAGAATATCGCCTGCTGAGGTCGCGCCTGCATATATGCCCAGTGCGGAAGGGCCATCTCTCTGCGCCAATAATTTATCAATGGAGGCTGACAGCGGAATATTGCGGCGGTCAAAATTAAATCCGCGCATATCATGATTATAAAAGTAACGGCCCTTAATATCAGGTTGACCCACATAGGTCGGCACCGCTTGGCGGCTATCCATATTTTTAATATAGTCGCCCATAGCTTCCGAGGATTTAGATCCCGCTTTCACGGCGGGCCAATCTTCTACCAGTCCGCGAAAGATAACAGGCGTGCCGGCGGGACGGATTTGTTCATCAAATTCTTCACGCGAAGGCGGTTTTGTCGCCGTTACTTTTTTGATATCTGTGTCAAAAATATTCATGTTAATTTCTGAGCTTTATACCACTTCACAAAGCGGGCCACGCCTTCGTTTAAATCAGTTTTGGGGTTAAACCCGAAATCCCGTTCTGCCGCAGCGACATCGGCAAAAGTATTACTGACATCGCCTTTTTGTTTGCCAAGAATTATTTTATCAGCCTCTTGGCCGCAAGCTGTTTCAACGGCGTCCACTAATTGCATTAAAGTATTAGGCTTGGAATTGCCCAGATTATAAATTTTGTGGCCTGTCTCTGGCGGGCTTGCCAATATTTTGGGAAGCACTTCAACGATATCATCAACGAACGTAAAATCACGGCGCATTTCATCGGGCGCGAAAAGCGTTATCGGTTCACCCCTCAAGATTTTATCCGTGAAGATATAATAGGCCATATCCGGGCGGCCCCAGGGTCCGTAAACCGTGAAAAAGCGCAGGCCTGTTTGCGGAATATTATAAAGGCGTTGATAGCTCTCAGCCAACATTTCCCCGCCCAATTTTGTCGCCGCGTAAAGCGAGGCGGGCGAGCGCACTTTATCGCTCTCCCGAAACGGGCCGTCTTCACGGTCGCCGTAAACCGAGGACGAACTGGCATAGGCAATATGCTCAATGGTTTCGCTATGACGCGCAAATTCGAGAATATTTAAATGCCCCACAACATTGGCCTGAACATAGGCGCGGGGGTTATCTAGCGAATATCTAACGCCCGCCTGTGCCGCCAGATGCAGGATATGTGTGATGGTTTTATCTTTTACCGCCGCGTCCAAAGCGTCATGGTCAGAAATATCGACCTTATGAAACTCAAAGCCGTCATGCTTTTTAAGCTCAGCCAAACGCGCTTGTTTTAGCGCCACATCATAATAATCATTCAGATTATCGAGGCCAATGACCTGATGACCTTCAGATAAAAGTCGCTTTGCCGAATGAAAGCCGATAAATCCTGCTGCGCCTGTTAAGAGAATAATCATGGCCTTCCCATATATGTTTCCGCTCAAAGGAGCAAAGCCTTAGACAATGACAACCGCTTTAAATAATATGCCTTTAAAAAACAGCGCGCTGCGCTTGCGCGAGTGGGTCATTACCCAAGCTTTACCGCATTGGGCTGAGCGCGCGCAACATGAGAGCGGGCGTTGGGTTGAGCATTTAAATTTAGACGGCACGCCTGACCTCTCAGCTGATTTGCGCTGGCGGGTCTTGGCGCGGCAAATTTACGTCTATGCCGAAGCTACGCGCTGGAATTGGTATGAAGGAACAGACATTGCGCGGCAAACCTATGAGCATATGCGCAAGACGGGCTATGTGCAGCGCGTGAATGCAGACGGGACACCCACAGAGCGTCGCCGCGACCTTTATGATCATGCTTTTTTTCTACTCGCAAGCACAAGCCTCTACCGCCTGACGAAAGATCCGCAATATCTCAAGGCGGTTGAAGAAATATGCACGGCGCTGGACACAGAGTTTAAGCATCCTAAAGGCGGATGGCGAGAAACGCCGCGCGGCGCTCTACCTCGGCGGCAGAACCCGCATATGCATTTATTAGAAGCTTTTCTCTATCTTTACAATGAAACGCGGAACGCCAAGCATCTGGCTTATGCCACGCATATTATTGAGCTATTCAAAGCCCATTTCTTTGACGAAAAACATTTAATTATACGCGAGTTTTTTAATGAGGATTGGAGCCCTTATTCTGGCGAAAAAGGCACGACGGCTGAGCCGGGACACGCCATGGAATGGATATGGCTGCTCTTTCGTTATGAGTTCAGTTCAGGACGCAGCACAAAAATGTACCGTGACGCGCTTTATGCCAATGCCCTTAAGCAGCGCGGCTTTTTCCTCAATGACGAAGAAGACATTGAGGGCAATATTCGCCGCGAAACACGGCGGCTTTGGGTGCAAACCGAAGTTATAAAAGCGCATTTGACGATGGCCGAAAATGGCGTGGCAGGCAGCGCAGATATGGCCGCCGCCTTTATCGATGGTCTGTTTGAAACATACCTAAAACCTGATGGAACATGGTGTGATCAAATAAATGCTTGCGGCGGAGAAATTGCCAAAACAATTCCTGTCAGCACATTTTATCACATCGCTTGTATGGCTTTTGAGGCCGAGCGTGTTTCGGAATTAGGACGCCTTTAAGCTCTTAAGCTTGCGGGCAATCCCGCGCGGCACTGGCAGGCTTAGACAGCACATCGATTTTCATGAAAGCTATATCCATGGCTTGCTGCTCACCTGCATCCCCCGGCCAAATGCCCATATAATCCAAATCAGGGTCACCATTTGGCGGCTTAGGCGAGAAATCGAGCGTGTAATCTTGCCAATCGGATGTCAGTGTTCTACGACGCCATCCACTGTCACCTGCTCCTGCCGTAAAATATCCCATATCAAATTGATCCAAAGGGTTTTTACGGCCCTGCCGCGCCCGGATTGTAATGCGAATTTGTTGTCCTGCCAAAGCCCGTTCATAATCTGGTCCCAACGCCGCAAAAATACCTGCAGATGCGGGCGCATCGCGGCGCGGAATTTCTGTCATCGCAATGACATAGGCCGGGTCGTTCGGCGTCGCGCCCACATATTCGTAAGTTGTTCCAGGAGACGCTGTCAGCGTTATTAAATCCTCGCCTTGGGTTTGAAATCCGTTTTGCCAAATACAGGCATCCGACAGTTTTGTCACGGATGAGCGAGACAAAGCAAACCAGATCATTGCCGCAATAAAAGCCAAGGCCAAAGGATAGAAAAAACGGTCTTTTAACATGAGGCCCTCTTAGCCGCGATTATGGCAACTGTGAAGAGACGTTTACGGCAGGCTCTCGGCAATTTATAGTTAACCAAATGTAAAGTTGAGCCTTGGAAGTGGACCCTCAAATGAAACATATTCTTTTTCCCGCCGCCCTCATCGCTTTTAGCGGGGCCGCTATGGCCCATCCTCACAAAACAGAGAGTGAGGACAAGCCTACAGTATCAGAACGTATTTGGCCTTACTTTGGGAAAAAAGCTGAAAACGAAGCCACGACGGATGATACCCTTACGGGTTCCGAATTTGCCAGCCGCTTGGAAACGCGTATCGAGAAACATTCTCGCAAACTTGAACGCGCCTTTGATGAAGCCAAATCCAAGAATGATTTTCTGAGTGAAGGCCGCGAGATTAACAGCGCAAATGACTTACGCGATGCCGCCGAAGCGCTAGAAGATCTGATGGCGGACTTCGGTCTGGTATCGGGTCTCGCGGATATGATGCTGAGCCTCGCGGAAGATTTTGATATTGAAACGAGCGATGAAGGTCTGTCGCTAAGCTTTGATGGCGACCGCATCGGGCGCGTAAAAATGAAACGCGATAAACACACAGACAGCTCATTCGACATAGAAGGATTTGGCCGTAACATGACGATTGAAAAAGAAGTCATAAAACGCGGCGGGAAAACGAAAACCCGCATTGTTATTGAAGTCGATGGTGATGAAGAGTTTGATATCGACTTTAGGCCTAGGTCAAAAAACTAGGTCAAACACCTAAATCAGGAATAACATAGCCCGTTCATCCGCGCGTTCTGTTAGCGCGGCTTCCAGCGTTTCCGTCAGCTCACCCGTAAAACGGTCTGCTGCAGCTTGTTGCCAAGCTTCGTCAACAGCCTGAATAAGCTCCGGGCGCTGTTTGGCCGCCGCGCGTTTTATACGCCCATCTGTCAAAATCTGGCGCGCCAAGACAGGGACATTCGCGCCCTTGAAACGGCCTTCTAGCGCCTTGCGGCCATAAATAAAACTACCGCCCGCCACGGCCCCGCCGACGACAAGCCCAATGGGGTTTAATAATAATGGCGCAAAGAGGTTCGCTTTCGCCAAGAGCGCTGAAACGATGAGGGCCGTCAAAGTGGTGCCCACTAAGGCCGTATCTGATTCCATCGTATTCACTTTCGGCGCCGAGACAGACAGGTCTTCGAGATGGCGGCTAATATGCTGACTGTCATCCAAGGACAGCACCATCGCCGGCAAACCATGATCCCGGCAAAGCGGGTCTGTTTCCCGTTCGATATCGCGCTGTAAATCGGCAAACCAATGGTCGATAACGGGCTTTAAAACAGCCGCCGCGCTTTCGCTTTGTAGCCATCTCTTTACGCGCGAGGATAATTCATCTTCAACTAACTCAAGACTTTTTATCTTACCTGAGCGCCAATCTTGAAAAACAGGCACGATACAATTCGCGGCCATGGCATCAACCAAGACTGGCGCCATTTTCTTACCCAGCGCGCCGCTGGCATTTCGAGCCTTGGTATAAACTGCGCCATCCCCTGCCAGCATTTTCGCGACTGAGCTTTGAAAACTGCTATGCAGGAACTCAAAACGGCCCAACCAGGCAAGGCCTCTGGCAATTGAAAATTCAGGTTCAGCGCCGCGCACGACCTTTGCCTTTGGGAATTCTTTTTGAGTCGCCGGCAAGACAAGCGGTAGGCGCGACGCTCCGCCCGTTAATAAAACGGTATCAGGCGCGCGGCCACCTAGGTTTTCAATGGTCTCGCGCAACGCATAATTAAAAGCTGTTTGCCAGCTATAATTATTTAAAGACGCTAACGGATTATTTAATACGGCTTTGGCATCATCCTTATCCATACGGATTTCAAACAGAACCCCGCCATTTACAGGCAGGCGCTTTATCATTTCAACAGGCGTTTCTTGTCCCGTAAAATATTGTTCCTTCGCGAGGCGGCACCAATATTCCATGATCGGTTGATAATGCGGATAACGCTTAATCAATTTTTCGATATGTTTGCGAAACTTTTGGCGCGTTAAATTTAATTTAAATATCTCTGTATCCAGAAGGCCCGATCCTAGAACATTATGGCCAACATCTTCTGCCTCCATATCTCGGCAATATGTAAAGTCCGTCGTCGAAGAGCCTATGTCTATAATTAAAACTGAGGAGCGCGCATCTTCGATAGACAGATAGCCCTGCTCTAAAGCTGTCATTAAGGCCGCGCGGCTTTCGGGAACAATGCGAACTGTTTTCAGCCCGGCCCCTTCAAATAATTTTTGATACCCTTGGCGAGTTTTATCATCCCAACCTGACGGGCAGCCGACTATAAAGCGGCTCTCTTTGGGACCGCGAATAATACCGTCTTTTGCCAAGCCGCTAATCAGCGTTTTTGTAAATAACTGCGTCGGCGCTTTAATATCTGAGCGTTTTAAATCGCGGCCTTTAAATTTGACCCAAATCTCAGGCGCGTCGCCCATGAAGGATAAATTGACGGCATCTGCGCCAATTTTGACGCCGTCTTTTGTCTTCGCCACAGCGGTCACAAAACTGCGCTCCCCGCGATATTCTAATATTTCAGGCTCGCGTATTGTTGCGCCGAAAGCTCGGCCAATCGCCGTTTCGCCGTGGCCTAGATCAAAGCCGATAAATTCATCTGTGGAGGTTTTATTCAAAGCTAACCTTCACTCTGCCAGACCGTACCACGGCGTAATAATCTGCCGCCAGACACCAAAGCAGGTGCCGCCATTTTAGTTTCAATCTCGCCCAAGGCCGGAAGAATATCAAACATGTCTTCAGTTTTTTTAGAGAATGATATTAATTCCACCCCTTCACCTGCCAATACAGAAATCATTTCCTGCTTAATCAGCGTTAGAGCAAAATCACCATCCCCTGCAGTCTGCGCTTCAAGCAGACTTTGCATCATACCCAAGAGACGTGGATTATCCCGCCAGTCCGATTGCAATTCAGGTTCAGCGAGGCGCAGTAAAATATGGTCTGCTGTTTTCAACGCTTCAACAAGCTGCGTTATGAACCCTTGCGTATCGGCGCGAATAAAGGCCTGAGCTTCCATACGGCGGCCTGATAAGTCTTCAAGCGCAACGGTTTTTTTTCGAAACGGTATTTTGTCGAGCAAATGCCCCCAATCTTTGGGATCAAAGAAACGAAGACCCGCCAGACCTGCTGCGGCGAAAATTGTTAGCATTGAGCCTTGCATCAAACCGGCGGCGGCAAAAACCCCTGCCGCGCCGTAAAATAATCCGCGCCCAGCCCATTGACGTTTGGGCTTAGCCGCATGTTCGGACCACATGACATCTGCGCCTGTGGCGCGGTCCAGAATACCCGCCCCCGCCTTGACCATTTCAAGGAGCCATAATCCAGATTTTTGAAGCTTTGGGTCTGAGACGTCTTGGGTAAAGGCGAGCCCTGCGCGGTCCAAAGCCCGCCGGGCCTCCCCGACAATCTGCGCCGCCGATAGCTCAGGCGTCAACGATGTCTGCAAGCTTCGCCTCTCAGGCTCGAACGCGCGGGCCAAGCTGGGCACAGTTGCTGGAAGGTTTACACTCATGAGTTTGATGTCGTGTCTCACCTTCCCTGAGTCAAGGGATAGGCTCATTCAAGCTCAGTTAGAAAAAACTCTAATATCATGCGTGTGCGGTGGATTTTATTGTGCTTTTGACGGAATCCATGCTTCTCAGATGGATAGGTCATGACCTGCATATTTTGGCGGCCTTTTTTATGCATTTCATCCATAAGCTTCGTCGAATTACGAAAAACCACATTATCATCCGACATGCCGTGGATGAGTAAAAACGGCTCAGCTATGCCGTCCAGGTAAGGCCAGACATTGCTGTTCTCATACGACCCCTTTGTATAATTCGGACTGTCCTCATTCGGATCGCCCAAATAACGCTCTGTATAGGCGCTATCATAGAGCTGCCATTCTGTGACAGGCGCGCCGACAACGCCCGCGGCATAATCATCCGTCTGGCCCAGCATCATAAGGCTCATATAACCGCCATAAGACCAACCATAAACGCCCATCTTTTCGGGATCTATAAAGGACTGAGCCTTGAGCCAATCCGCGCCAATTTTTTGGTCTTTTACTTCGGGCCGGCCCATATTGCGGTAAAGAGGCGTTTCAAATTTCTTGCCGCGATTACCTGTGCCCCGATTGTCAATCTGAAACACAACAAAGCCGTGATGGGCCAGAATTTGCGATAGGCCCAATCGCCAGCGATTATAAATCCGCTGACCATGCGGGCCGCCATATACGACTGTGACGCTGGGGCGCTTTTCTCCAGCCTTCAAATCAACGGGCTTGAAAATCTGAAAATGCAAATCCGTCCCGTCAGCGGCTTTTAAAACGCCAAATTCAGGTTGAATGTCAGCCGCCAAATAAGGTCCAAAAGGGTGGGAGGCATCAAGCTTGTTCTCATTGAGCCACGCCAGAGGTGTTCCGTCATTTTTGAAGGCGCGGGATTGCGGCGGTGTTTGGCTGTTATTGAACCTACCTATATAACGCTCACAGCTTTTATTAAAACTAGACGAATGTTGACCGCCTGTTTGTGTAATTTGAGTCACAGCACGACCATCCAAATGACCTTTAAAAAGGTGGCGATCAAGCGGCGTCTCTTTCCAGCCTGTAAAATAAACATCACCGGTCTCTTGATTCACACAGTTTAACCGCGTCATTAAGATGTCCGGCGGCGTGACAGGTGTAAACGTTCCAGCTACGTTGCCGTCTGTTTCAGTTTCGTCCTCAGCGTCTTCTCCCACCTCACCTTCTGTGCTGACACGGAAAAGCTGCCATTTATCATTCCGCTCGCTGGACCAAAGAATAGAGCCATCCTTTAACGCTTTATAGCTCACCTCGACATTCATCCAAGACGGGTGGGTTTCTTCAAACAGAACCTCTGAGACCCCACTTTGAGGGTTTATTTTCAACAGTTTATGTGATTTTTGATCGCGGGATAAAATGCCTGCAAATAGTGTTTTGCTATCAGCACTCCAGAAGGCGCGCGTAAGATAAATATCAGGATTGTCTCCAATATCGACCCATTTGGTTGCCCCGCCCTTGATGCCGACGATACCCAGTTTAACTGTCGCATTTGGTGTTCCGGCAAAGGGATAACGCTGCTCTACATTGGTGACACCTGCCGCAGTATATTCAATGCGATTACGCATTTTAACATTGGCATCATCGGTTTGTGTATAGGCGATAAGTTTCGCGTCACCGCTCGGCCAATAGCCTGTGTAACGATCTAATTCTTCTTGGACGACAAAACTGGCAATGCCGTTACGGATGAGGTTTGTGGCCCCGTCAGAAAGTTGACGCTCCAAACCTGATTTTAAGTCTTTAACGTAAAGATTATTCTCTCGAACATAGGCAACATACTGGCCCTTACCAAAAACTTTAGGGTCCGTTTCAAACCCCTTCGTCGCAGTGACTTGCCGCGACTCTTTTGTGGTCAAATCATATAAATAAATATCACCGCCTAATGGAAATAAAAGTGTATTATCCCCGACCCAAGAATATGATACGATACCCCTGCCATATTCACGGCGGCGTTCACGGCGGTTTTTTTCTTCCAAAGATAATTCTTCAGGCTGACCCAATATATCCGTAGAACTGACGAGCAACCGCCCTTCACCACTTTCAAGGTCATAAGCCCAAAGGTCTTGTTGCTGAGCATCGTCTTCACGGCCCTGAAGCACAGTAACAATATCCCCCGTCGGCGAAATTTTTGCACTTCGTAATGACGTCCCGCTTAAGGACGGGTCAGAGAATAAAGCTTCGGGCGTGAGTTTGCCAGGTCCAGGCGTTCGGGTCAGATAGTTTTTTTGAGCCTCAGGAGTTTGCGCCTTTGTCGCCGCCTGTTCAAGCGGAGAGGCTTGAGTTTTTGGTCTTTTGTTTGAACACGCAGCAAGGGCTAAAACACATGTAGATAAAATTAAGACGGTTTTGCGCAACATCAGAAACTCTCTTTTTTGGCATTGTCGCGCTTATCCCAATAGAATTCAAGCTTTGAGAACTGAGCGCGCTGTTGTAGGGCGGGTTCATGCCTGATTTACGGCCAGTATTTTTTGTTGTGGGCCTGATGATTGCGGCCTTAGGCGTCGCCATGTTCGCGCCAATGATTGTCGATCTCGCCTATGGGGACCGCTCTTGGCGGGCCTTTGGCGTGTCTGGCGTTCTAACAAGCCTTCTTGGAACGGCACTCGCGCTCGCGACCTATACGCCTCATCCCGATATGCGCGCACGCGGAGCCTTTTTGCTGACAGTTCTCAGCTGGATCGCACTATCTGCCTTTTCGTCTCTACCCTTTATGATGGAGCCTCTAACGCTCAGTCTGACTGACGCGCTGTTCGAGGCCACCTCAGGTATTTCAACAACGGGCTCAACCATTTTGACAGGGCTTGATGATATGCCGCACGGTATTTTGCTCTGGCGCGCCATTCTGCAATGGATTGGCGGCGTCGGTATTGTCGTCACCGCCATGGCCGTATTGCCGATGCTGAAGATCGGCGGAATGCAGCTCTTCCGGCTTGAGAGTTCTGATATGGGCGAAAAAGTTCTTCCTAAAGCCGCGTCCCTCGCGGCAGGGATTGGCGGGATTTATGTCGTCCTGACATTGATGTGCGCATTTGGCTATATGGCGACGGGTATGAGCGGCTTTGATGCCACCTGTCATGCCATGACCACATTGGCGACAGGCGGTTACTCGACCTCTGATGCCTCTATGGGCGGCTTTATGGATGACGGCGCGGACCTTGTTTGCATTGCCTTTATGCTGGCGGGCGGATTGCCCTTTGGCGTTTACTTGCTGATAGCGACGCGCGGGGATTGGCGAGCGCCATTTCGCGACAGCCAAGTGCGCGCCTTTATAACTATTGTGGTTGCTTTAATTATTATGGTTACAATGTATCTCTGGCTAAATTCAGAAATGACGAATAGCCGCGCACTGCGCCTCTCTGCCTTTAATGTCGTCTCAATTGTCACGGGAACAGGCTATGCCACCGCCGATTATAATAGTTGGGGCACCTTCGCCGTTTCGGCCTTCTTTGTCTTTATGTTTATTGGTGGTTGCGCGGGGTCGACCGCCTGTTCAATTAAAATCTTCCGCTACCAAGTCGCGCTAGAGGGATTAAGAGCTTATCTCTTTAAGATGCCGCGCCAACATGCCGTCTCGCCCCTGCGATATGGCGGTAAAGCTCTGCCTGAAGCGATTTTATTTTCTGTCATGAGTTATTTCTTTTTATTCTTCATGACTTTTGCCGTCGTCGCTATTGCCCTCTCGGTCATTGGGCTTGACCCGATCACGGCCTGGTCAGGCGCAGGCAGTGCCGTGGCCAATGTCGGTCCGGGTTTGGGAGATATTATTGGCCCATCTGGCACCTATCAGTCCCTACCTAATGAGGCAAAATGGATTTTGATGTCGGCAATGATTGTTGGGCGGCTTGAAATCGTTACCGCCCTTGTTGTTATGACCCCTGCTTTTTGGCGCTCATAACGAGCGTCTCAAATCGTTAGAGGTCGGCTAGCGGAAATCTGTAAGTCGTATCACAGAACTCGCAATTAGCATCGATCATGCCATCATCTGCCATCTGCTCGAGCGCGGGTTTTTCAAAAGACTTCAGCGTATTTTCAAGACGCTCACGCGAGCATTTACATTTTGCTATGACAGGAGAGATTTCAACAACACGCACCCCGCCCTCATGGAACAGGCGGTAAAGCAGCTCTGTCTGTGTTATGCTCGGGTCGAGCAGTTCAGCATCGCTGACGGTTTGGAATAAGGCCCGTGCCGTATCCCAAGCTTGGTCTGTATCGCCGCGTAATTCATCCTCGGCTATTTTTTGTATCATGATGCCGCCGCCGCGCCAAACGGTGTCTTTTCCTGGCTCTTGCAATTGTCCGCAGACCAGACGGATTTCCGTCGGTATTTGTTCGGATTGCTTAAAATAATGCTCCGCGCAATCGGACAAGCGGTCACCTTCGATAGCGGCCAAGCCCTGATATTGATCCATATCCGGCCCTTGATCGATGGTCATAGAAAATGTGCCGCCTCCCAAAAGCGCCTGCGCCCCGGGATTACGGTTGTCGAGCTTGAGCTCTTTTAGCTTATCCTCATCCCAGCGCGCATAGCCGCGCACATGTCCATCCGTCGAGCAATCACTCATCAGCAAGCTCACCGCGCCTTCATTTGTGCCGTGACATTGTATGACCAAGCGTCCGTCAAATTTGAGAGACTGCGCGACAATCGCAGAGATCAACATCGCTTCGCCCAGAAGCCGCGCCACCATATCTGGATAGCGTGTGCCGAGCGCCTGTGTCAGCGCCGCGCCCATAGACACAGCACGCCCTCGCACAGGCTGTCCGTCCAGTTGGAAAACCGTGACGAGGTCATCAGTCGCGGGCATCTCAGTATTTAAAGCAGTCATTTGTAAATCACTCATGGGCGGCAAATGGGGTGTGGGCGCGGTTATTACAAGGGCAATTGCGCCGCGCGCCTTATTCGGCGGCCATCGCTTCAAATTGAGTCTGTCCCTCTATAATATCCGCAATCACTGTTTTCAGATTTGCGGCCAGAGCGGCATAGCTTTTCTTCGCCTTCATTGTCACAGGATTAAGGTATAAATCGCGGTTAATTTCGATTTGCAGCGCCTCGATACCCGCGCGGGGTTTCCCGTAATGTTGAGTCACATAACCGCCCGCGTAAGGATAGTTGCGGGTCACATTATAGCCCTGCTCGCGGAAAGACTGCTCGACCCGCGCAATAGTTTCAGGGTGACACGACACGCCAAAGCGGTCGCCCAAAATAATATCAGGACGGCGAGACCCCATAGGGGCAAATCCCGGCATGGAATGGCAATCAATCAATAGCGCTGAGCCGAATGCCAAACCGGCCTCAGTTATCAAGTCCTGCAGGGCATCATGATAAGGATGATAAAGCGCCGTAAGCCGCTCTCTCGCGGCGCGATAAGAGAGGGGCTTTTTATAAATTGATGTCGTCTCGGATAACATTGTCGGTATCACACCCAAGCCCGCTTCGGCGCGAGATGAAACATTCTTCGCCTTAGGCATCCAATTCAAAGGCAACTCATCCGGGGCGCGATTTACATCAACGTAGCAACGCGGAAATTGCGCCGTCAGCAATGGTGCGCCCGCCTCGACGACAGGCGTAAAAAGCGCGTCGATAAAGGCGTCTTCATTACGGCGCAGCGTGCGTTCCATTAGCGGCGAACGGCTCGTAAAGGCTTTGGGGTAAATATTCCCAGAATGGGGCGAGGCGAAAATCACGCCGCTGCGCCAATATTCAGGCCTTATCACGCGGATAGGCGGCGAAAATGCCTTCAGGCACTCAGCCTCATGGGATGTTTCGCGGCCTAACATTTTTTTCGCGCAAATCGTATATGCTTAGAGAATTTTAAGACACAGGGCCTATCACCATAACAACTGGCGGGATTCCTGCATATTAGTCTGAATATAGGTCTCGTGGGCGACATCGTACCAGACTAGGTCACTTTCGCTTAAAAGGCGAGTCAAACTCAGCGCAGGCGCGCGCAAAAAGGTAAAACTGTTATGGCAACAATATTATATGCAGAAGATGATGATGCCATGCGCAAGTTCTTTGAAAAGGCACTCGAAAAAGCAGGACATCATGTCATTGCTTGTGCCGACGGGGAGCGGGCCCTCCGCGCGCTGAAATTTGCAGATGGCGCTTTTGACATGTTGCTAACTGATATTATGATGCCTGGCATGGACGGCATTGAGCTGGCCAAACAAGCTGAAACACTCTCTCCTGGCATTAAAATCATGTTCATTACAGGCTTTTCCGCTGTCGCCATGGGCGATAGCTCAGCGGCAGAACAAACCGTGCTGCAAAAGCCCGTTCACCTGCGCCAACTCGTCGATGAGGTCGATAAGCTGATCGCGGCGTAACCGGTTTGGGTTGGTTCGTTGAATTTTTCTTCGAAATAAAATCAACATAGGCAAACCGCAAAATTAAGGCCGCAATTAAGGCTTGAAAACACCTTAGGGCGGCGATATACGCCCTCGTTCTTGAACACGCTTCAAGACCTATCTAATGGATAGCGCGATTAGCTCAGCGGGAGAGCACTACATTGACATTGTAGGGGTCACTGGTTCAATCCCAGTATCGCGCACCATCTTTTTTATTAGTTAATACAATGACTTAAGCTGCTTTTTCTAATTGCACTCGCTTAAGATATTTTAAGCCAGTAATCACATAGCAATCACATTCCTAAAAAATCTAATGTATTTGGAATTAGTCCCCACCCTTGCGAAACTATTTGAAAAAGGCTCTAGTGTGCCAAGTTGTCGCAGGGTGATTCTATCACCCCAAAACAACTAAACCCCCGCTTTAAGCGAGGGTTTGAATTGTGGAAGTGTAGCATTTGGAATGCGCGTCTAAAATGGCCCCCGCCAAGATGAGATGGAAGTTCGATTCTTTTTACTTCCTATATTCACAACATACACGAAAATATCGGCTTGTGAATCCCCTATTTTAAGAGCGGCTTATTTCACCTAATACTGTTGAAAAACTCCTAGTCATCCTCGCCTGAGAGGCTTGAACCGCCCAAAATAAGCCCCGATTGTTTCAATTCTGGACGAATTTGTCAGGTGAGCCAGCGGGCCTCAGGCCATATTTGTTGCTTTCTATTTTCCCCAACGGGCTTGAACTTTCGCGCCATATTCGCTTTGGCTACCGGCAACACCGGCTGAAAAAGATAACCGGTTACTGCCCCGAACTGTCATATTCATGGCATATCCGACATCGCCGCTAAATGTGGACAGCCCGCCAGCAAGTGCGAGGTTTTCATCCGAGCCCAGATAAGCATCTGGCATGGCGAGAGCCATTGCCACGCCAGCTGACACTTTAGCTATACGTTCTTCATTTGCAAAAATTGCGGCGCTATTGACGTCAATGCGTTCATCAAACTCTGTGACTAATGACAAGGCCATATTGGCTTGAGTCAAGGCCATTGAGGAGTTTGTTACAGCGGTGTTGATATCGCTACTGAAAGTATTAACCGTTGTATTCAAGGTCGAGATATCCGCGGTATTCGTCGCAATATTTGTCGTATTGGTCGCGATATCACCAGCATTGTTGGTTATATTCGTCGTGTTCGTCGCAATCGCTGACGTGTTTGTCGTGATATTTGTGGTATTCGTTATAACCGCACCGCCGGTTGTCGTGACTTGGTTGCTAAGCTCGAAGAGCTGGTGACCATTCACGGCATCGGAAGAGCTGGAGGCAATGCGGCCATCTGCGACGCCCGTGACCAAACGATTGCCTAAATTGGCTTCGCCTGTCGCATCTGTGCCTTCTGTGTAAACAACTCCCGAAACAGTGACGCCATTATAGGCAGCGGCGGCGGCGGCGGCATCAAGACTTGCTGCAGATCCGCTGCCGATGGCCACAGCATTATCCGCCGTTGCCGACGCCCCTTCACCAAGGACAACCGTATTGTCACCGCTCGCTTGGGCATTCCCACCAATCACGACGTTGTTCGCGCCAGTCACCGCTGTAGCGGAGGTTTCACTGCCGCCGCCAACAAAATTGCCTGTGCCTTCAACGGTGGCATTGTGGCCCGTAATGGTATTCCAGCTGGAGACTGCATCGTTCACAGTATTTCTTGAGCCGAGAATGCTTATGTAAGACCCCGCTGGGCCTTGTGCATTCACCGTATTGTTCCACCCGAGAATACTAACTGCTAATTGAGCATCCTCAACCTCCGGGTCGCCGCCCACGGGCACCGTCCCCCCTGCGAGGGTGTTATAGGCACCATTGACTGTGCTTCCCCCGATGACATCCCCTAGGCTGTTGTAAGCCCCACTAACTGTATTCAACCCATTATATTCGCCGAGTACATTATATACGCCGCTAACCGCATTGGATTCAGAACTTGGGCCAATTGTATTCCTTTCACCGCTGACTGTGTTATATGCGGTCTCGTTTCCTAGTGCATTTCTAAGGCCGCTCACGGCATTACCGAGTGTGTCATCTCCAAGACTGTTTTCACCGCCGCTAACTGCGTTTCCTAAGCTGGCAACACCGAGCACATTACTGCCGCCGGTCACGAGATTACCGTCATTATCGTTTCCGAGCGTATTGGAGCCTCCACCGACGATGTTGCCGGAGCTGTTGGTGCCGAGATAATTATTTCCGCCGCTGACTAAATTACTGAAACTGCCACTATCAAGTCTGTTGCCAAAACCGCTAACAGCGTTGCGTTCAGCGCCATCTTGAAGCCAGTTATCTTCGCCGCTGACGATATTGTCGATATTGTTTGCGCCCAGTGTATTATTTAGGCCGCTGACATTATTTCTGTCGCTGCCATTATCGATACAATGTCCCGATCCGCTGACATCATTGCCATTGCGTTGCCGTGTTATATCGGGCGGCCCGATTGGACCGGGCGTCGCTTCTGTTGGTGTCGCTCCTATTGGAGTTTGAACACCACAATTGACATTCGTGGTTCCGTCATAAGCATCAACATCATTGTCTTGGGCGATAACCGGATTGGCCAAGGCCAGACTAAGCGCCGCTCCAGATCCGATCATTAAAAAGAATTTTCGTAGGGCCGCAGCGGCGGCCTGATTTGGCCGCGCGACCGTGAGCGAGACGAAAGTTTGCGGTGAAAAAGTATTTTGCATGGTCAACTCCCTAGCTTTTTAAAATCCATCCCTAACTGGCGAATTTCAAATAATGGATGACAGAGGACAGCGGCCGCTAGTTGACCGCCGTCAAATATTTTCACTGTTAGATTGGCTTATTTAGAAAGTAGAGAAATTCCGTTTTTTTGTTTGGCGGCAGACCGTAGGCCAGCGGCTTAAAATCGCCTCTTTACGGCTGCTGGTAATGTCTGAAATTTCACACTCGCTGATGTCCGTAATGCCCCCGAACCAGTAATCAATACTAATAAGTTCAATTTTAAAACCCTAACCTTCTCAACCCCTTACCTCTTTTCTCAAGAGATTAAATCCTCGCTCCCCACACATCCCCTATACTCGCCCCGTTCCCTCTGATTGTGGATTTTGCTCCAGTATTTTGCCTTATCAAATACAAGACAAATTCCACTAGGACAGGCAATCGCGTAGGTTTGTTGTTTCGTGTGAATTTTGCTCGCAAAAATCACACGGGGGCCTCCACAGAAAAATCGCCGGGGTGAGAGTGATCTCTCGTAAAACATTTTTATTCTTTTTCGGTGTTCCTTCGGGACATCACTCTCACGGGCCGTCCGCATTTTGATTGCGGATTGCCTATGATGATTTTTTCTAAGAAAAAATTTAACGGACCAACCCAATCCGCGTTGGTAAGCGGCATCCCCTGACATGTTTAGGTTTTCATTTTAAAAAGCCGACATCCACGACAGCGTAGCTCCATCTTAAAATATAAGATTTGCGCGCTTTTTCCAAATTACATTCGTTTTTCAATAAATTTTTATTGATAATCAATAATTATGCTGTTATAGACCTCTCATATGCTGGTGTGCCAACCGGCGGGAGGCGATAATGACTGATTCTCTTGACGCCCGGACTCCCTCAGGAGCCGGCGAAAATAACCCTAATTATGCGCGAGGAACATCTTCGCGAAAAAAACTTTGGATATGGCGCGCGCTTATATTTGTGCTGCCCGTCCTTGTGATAGCCGGCGCGATTGGCGGCTTTGCCGCAATGGGCGCGCTTAAGCCGACGCCCGAAGAGAAAGAGGATGTGGTCAAGGCCATACCTGTCCTCACCGCAACGGCCACTCAAGACGACGTGACCCTGAAAGTCAGTGTGCAGGGCGAAGTCCAGCCGCGAACAGAAATTAATATGGTCCCGCAAATCAGCGGGCTTATCACCTATATGTCGCCTCGGTTCATCGAAGGAGGCCGTTTTAAAAAAGGCGATCTTTTGGCGCGAATAGATCCCGCTGAATTTGATCTCCGTGTCACCCAGGCCCGCGCCAGTGTGGCGCAAGCCGAAACAGGCGTGACCCGCGAAATATCAGAATCCAACATGGCCCGCCGCGATTGGGAAGAACTTGGCCGTGCGGGAGACCCCACGCCACTGACCCTGCGCGAGCCGCAAATGGCCGAAGCCAAAGCGCAGCTAGCCTCTGCTAAGGCGCGTCTGGCCGAGACTGAATTACAGCTGGCCCGCACATCGCTTTACGCGCCTTTCACAGGACGCGTGACCATGCGCCATATCGATCAAGGCGAGTTTGTCACAGTGGGGACCAAGTTAGGCGAGATTTACGCCACCAATATCATGGATGTCCGCTTGCCCATGACCAATGAAGAGCTTCGCCGCGCGGGACTGACCCTCGGCTTTGAAGCCACGGACCGCATTGCCGGTATTCCCGTAACATTATCCGCCAATGTGGCGGGTCAATATAGCGAATGGCAAGGGCGCATTGTCCGGACTGACAGCCGCTTTGATAGTCAAACACGCGTGCTTTATGCTTATGCTGAAGTGCGCGATCCCTTTGGGGCGGGGGCTAGTAATGGCGTACCCCTCGCGCCGGGGCTTTTTGTCAATGCGGCTGTCGATGGCCAAAAGCTCGACAATATTATTGTTATTCCCCGCGCGGCCCTGCGCGGCGAGGATAAGGTCTATGTTGCCAAAGACGATACGCTCTCGATTATGACCGTAAATGTCATGTCGTCTAATAAAGACGAAGCCATCTTGGGCGGCGGTATAGAGATTGGCGACGCGGTTATCACATCGCCTATTCGCGGCGTGGCGGATGGCATGAAAATCCAAGTCGTAAAAACCGGCGCAAATACGGCCAGCTCGGCCTCAACTGAGGGAGAGCCATAATGGAACGCATTATTAAATGGTGGGCCAGCAACCCTGTCGCCGCTAATCTGTTGATGCTGATTTGTTTTATCGGCGGAATTGTCAGCTATGTTCAAATCGAGCGAGAGCTTGATCCTTATGTCGAGTTTCCCGGCGCGTCGACTTATGTCTCTTGGCCCGGTGCCTCGCCCCAAGATGTCGAAGAACAAATCATTGTCCGTATGGAAGAAGCGCTCTCCGAAGTTCAAGGCGTAAACCGTATGTGGGCCTTCGCCGGTGAAGGCGGCGGGTCTGTGACAGTTGTCGGGAAGAACAATGTCGATGAGGCCGTCTTAATGGCGGATGTGAAACGCGCTATTGACGCTATCAATGCTTTCCCGCCTGCCGCCGAGCAGCCGCAAATAAATGTCTTTCGCAATCGCGACGAGGTTATCCGCTTGGCTGTCTCAGGGGACGAGTCCGTCTCGGAGCGCGAGCTGAAACGCTTTGCCGAAAAAACGCGGCGAGAGATTGGACTGCTTGGCTATGTCCCAGCGGTTGAGCTTTTTGGCGTTCGAAATGAAGAGGTCTCGATAGAAGTCTCCGAGGATGCGCTGCGCCAATATGGCCTGACCATAAATGAAGTCGCCCAAGCTGTGCGCGGGACATCTGTCAATGCCTCCTCTGGCACGGTGCGGACCCAAATAGGGAATATGCAGCTACGCACGCGTAACCAAGCCGACACGCAAGAAGATTTCGAAAATATTGTTGTCAGCCAGACATCTGGCGGTGCAACCATTCGGGTCAAAGATATTGCCACTGTCATTGACGGATTTGAGCAAGTGAACCTACTCGCTACTGTCAACGGACAACGCACCATACTTGTTCAAGTGATGAGCGGTCCCAGCATGGACATCATAAAGATGTCTGAAAATGTAAACGCTTATTTGGACAAGACCAAGGACTCCCTGCCCGAGGGCTTGTCTATTACGACATGGGAAAATGACGCCGAAATGTATGAAGGGCGAATTTCTTCTATCACAAATAACTTCTTCACAGGTCTTATTCTGGTCTGCCTGACGCTGATGCTATTTCTACGGCCAGCCATTGCCTTTTGGGTGTCCATTGGAATCGCGACGGCCTTTGCAGGCGGCTTGGCATTGCTACCGCTTTTTGATGTATCATTTAATATGATTTCGACCTTTGCCTTCCTCTTGGTGATTGGCGTAATTGTCGATGACGCCATTATTGTTGGCGAAGCTATTCACTTTAAAACCGAAGCCGGAGACCGCGAGTTAGACGCGGCGGTGAACGGTACATCTATGGTCGTAAAACCCGTTATTTTCGCCGTATTGACCACAATGATTTTCTTTGCTCCGTGGATGTATCTGTCGGGCGGAATAAGTGAATTTACACGGGCCATCTCTTTGGTTGTGATTTTGGCTTTGTTTTTCTCATTAGTAGAATCGCTTTTAATTCTTCCGGCACATTTGGCGCATTTAAAACCTGTAAATCCCAAAAGCCGTATCATGAAATTCCAAGCGAAGATTTCAAACAGCTTAATGTGGGTGGCAGAAAATATTTATCGCCCGCTCATCACCATGGCTTTGCGCCGCCGCTATCTTACGGCCTCGCTGTTTATGGCGCTGATGATTATGACAGTGGGCGTTGTTGCGAACGGGCTCGTTAAATCCTCTTTCTTCCCTGAGAGTGAGAGTGATCAAATTGAAATCTCTGTCGAGCTTCCCGAAGGCACACCCTATAGCCGCGCCCTCGAAGTGCTTGCGCAATTGCAACATGCCGAAGAGGCATTGCAAGATGAGATTGCCGCCAAAGATGGTGACCTGATCGAAAATTGGTACACGCGCTCACGTGATGATAATATTCTCGCGCTTGTTAAATTGGTTCCCCCGGAGACTCGCTCGCTTACAGCCAAAGAAACGGCTGAACGCCTGCGCGAACTCATTGGCGAAGTCCCGGATGCAGAAAAAATTACGGTCAATTACAAAGATAATAATGACGGTCCGCCCATTGAATATGTGCTCAATGCAAAATCCTTTGATGATCTGCAAGCGGCGGCAGATGACCTTATGACCCGTCTTCGCAGTTATGAAGGCGTGTTCAATGTCGTCAACGATATGGAAAGCGCGTCCGAAGAAGTGCAATTTGATCTAAAGCCCGGCGCCCAAGCCCTTGGTGTCACGACAGCTGATGTCGCGCGTCAAGTGCGCCAAGGTTTCTTTGGCGAAGAGGTTCAGCGGCTGCCCCGTGACGGCGAAGATGTTCGCGTCTATGTGCGTTACCCACGCGCAGACAGAGAGTCGCTTGACTTCTTAAAGTCCATCCGCATTCGAACGGCTGATGGGCGGGAGCTTCCCCTTGGCGCTGTCGCAGATTTACGTTTTGAAAAAGGCACAAACCGTATTCTGCGCCGCGAACGTCAACGGGCTATCATTGTCTCTGCTGAAGTCGTGACTGACCGTATTGATGAAATCCGCAAAGAACTGAATGAAGGTTTTTTTGAAGAGTTTGATACGCTGCATCCCAATGTCACGCGCGGTAATATTGGCCGGGCACAAGGTGAAGCAGAATTTCAACAAGAGCTCATGACTTTCTTCCTTATCGCGATTGGGACGGCTTACTTCCTTGTGGCCGTGTCATTTAAATCCTATTTTGAACCCATCCTGATTTTACTGGCCGCTATTCCATTTTGTTATTGCGGAATGATTATTGGGCATATGACAATGGGCGCAACGATGTCACTTCTGTCCATTTTAGGGATGTTTGCGGCGGCGGGCGTGGCGGTGAATGATAATCTGGTTTTGCTGGATTATGTGCAGCGCCTTCGCGCGCAGGGTATGGACGGCGCGCAAGCGCTTGTCGAAGCAGGAACGCGGCGGTTTCGTCCTATCCTTTTAACGTCGCTGACAACCTTTGTCGGGTTAATGCCGTTACTGATGGAAAAGTCCTTACAAGCGCAATGGCTTATTCCTATCGGGATTAGTCTGGCCTTTGGTGTGCTCTTTGCCCTTTTCGTGACCTTGTTCTTTGTCCCTGCCCTTTACGGTATTGGCGCAGATATTGGCCGTGGAATGAAATACCTCATTAAGGGTGAGCCGCAGCCAAAATTTAGCGCGTCGATTTCTCCCGAATCTATCGAAGAATGGGACAGAACAGCACTCCCTGCTGAATAAGAACTCGCCTGACAGCCCTAACCGCTTGAACCTGAGCGCATAAATCTTTATGTGCGCTCTATGCGGATTGTAGGGACTATATCAACTTTTGTGTTAGTAGCCGCGCTTAGCGTCTCGGCTTCGGCGCAATCGTCTCTCACCCCGAGCGAAATTCGCGTCTGTAAAAACGTTAAACACTGCGTTGATATTGTAGATCGCAATGGCCCTGAAAGCTTTGACTATGAAGTTCTCAACGGCGAGTTTCAGCGCTTTGGCGCAACCGGAAAAGAGGCCCTAATTACATTGATGTCTGGCAAAGACGAGACGGAAGTGCGCCGCGCACAAGCTGTCCTCGCCAGAGGCCAAACATTGCTCACCCCAAATGAGCAGCGCAAAGTCGCCGCCCTCTGGCCGCGCGGCGATTTAGACACCCATGCCATTATTATGAAAAGCGCCCTCTCCCCGCTTATGCGCGCACGGATGATTGAAACCTTGTCACATGAGAATCCAGACGTCAGAGACATTTCGCGCGATATCATTGCGGCGACTGCGGCTAAGAAAATGGACTTTCCATTACGGCCTGATGATTTCGGACGTTTGGCAAAAGCTTTACTGGATGACCCGACACCTGCCTTAGTTGAGCTTCTCTCTACGTTTGAGGCGACGAAAACCAAACCCGTTTTTATGCGCCTGTTACAAAGCACAGACGGGCCCACGCTTAGCGCTGCCTATCAAGAGCTTTATGCGCAGAACCCCGAAGACGCGTTTAAGACTCTCATAGCCACGCTTTACGGATTGAAAGATCCGCAATCAGGCAATGCCTTTGCAATTTCCTATCTCCTGCGTGAGCGTCATAAATCCCGTGAAGATGGGTTCTATTTGAAATTTGCCAAAGACTTGACCGAAGATAAAGAGATGAGCCAGATGGGCCGCCTCGCAGGATTTGATGCTATTATGCAAAGCGCTGCCGCGCCAAAGCTTTCGGAACCGAGCAAGTATTATGATGTAATGCAGACCGCTTTGCGTAAACGCGATGTTCTCCCAGACGGCTATATTCGTAATCTACCGCGCCAAGCTGGGGACACATCCGATTTATGGCTGAGAGCTTATTGGGCCCATTTCCGGCCTCAACCATCTGAACAAAAGCTAGACTTTGTGCGCGTGGTTGGCGGCTTTGACACGGATACGGCCAAACGCATTCTTCTCGAAGCTTTGGGAGATAAAGGCGATTGGCGTATTCTTGAGGCCGCCGCCTTGCCGCTGGGGCGCCTGACATATCAACCCGCAAAGCCGCGCCTCGAGACGCTTTCGGATCATCCTATCATGGCCGTTCAGATTGCGGCTTTAACGGCGCTTGATAATATGGCGTCACCGCCCAAAAAAGCTCGGCCCGGCTATTGGAAAAAACAGCTCACAGCGCAATCTAATTATTGTTCAGCAAAGCCCAAAGACTTTAAAGACGACGCCAAAGCCTTGCCCTTCTTTGATCTTGTCGATCTAGACTTCAAAGCCGCGGGCGATCAACGCCGTTTCGTCAGTTCTATCGCGCCGACCAAAAATGGCTATCTTGTTGGATTTGATGCCGGGCGCAATGGCGGTGATTTGCGCTATTATGATAATGTTTCAGGCGATAGTATTGGCCTGAAATCCCGCCTCTCTGAAACGACTGAAAACATCACGGCGATTATCCCCGTCACGCCGCCGCCACTAGGTCAATATGCCAAAGCCTTTTGGGTGATTGCGCAAAATACGGCGCAAGACGACCACGCCAAGCTTTACCGCCTGACAGGGGCGGATGGGCGTTTTGATGTTAAATACCAAGCCGAGCTTCCTGATTATGTTTCGGCAATTGCGCCGCAAAAAAATGGCGATGTCTTTATGAGCTTTTACAAGCCGGGCGCAAAACCGACAGATGTGAACCCGCCGCTTCTCCTCTCGCCAAGCGGCGCCATTCGCCGCGCCTGCCTTAGCGCGGCTGACACGGCCAAAGCTTTGCCGTAAGAGCCCTTATGGCTTATTCTGAATCCGCCGCGCTTTCCGCGCTCTCTGATATTCGCGACCCGCGCACGGGACGGGATATTGTCGCCTCTGGAATGCTTGGCGATTTAATATTTAAAGACGGTACACTCCGTGCAGTGCTGCGGATTGACCCGGCTCTGGCGGATGGCTTTGAGCCTGTGCGCCAATCCGCCCAAGACACGCTGGCGCAATTAGACGGCGTTGAGACGGCCTCTGTTATTCTCACCGCGCATAAAGCCGCTCCCAAACTTGGCAAAGCAGCCGCGCCCAAAAAGCGCGTGGTGCCCCACCAAGCCCGCCGCCCCGAAGGCTATCAAGGCGATAGTCAAATCGAGACAGTGCTGGCGGTGAGTTCAGCCAAAGGCGGGGTGGGTAAATCGACCATCGCGGTAAACCTTGCGGTAGCACTGGCGAAACTTGGCAAATCGGTCGGGCTGCTGGATGCGGATATTCACGGCCCAAGCGCGCCCATACTTCTCGGCCTCAAAGGCGTGATGGCCAAGACGGAAGAGCATGAAGGCCGCCGCCTGATTAAACCCTTCACCGCCCATGGGATTAAAGCCATGTCGATTGGATTTCTGACCGAGGATGACGGGCCGATTATCTGGCGCGGGCCGATGGTGCAGGGCGCGATTTCCAAAATGCTCTGGGATGTGAATTGGGGCAAACTTGATTACCTCATCATAGACATGCCGCCCGGCACAGGCGATGCGCAATTAGGCCTCGCGCAAGACATCAAACCCAAAGGCGCGATCATAGTTTCCACGCCGCAAGACCTGGCGCTTGCGGATGCGCGCAAAGGCGTGAAAATGTTTGAGAAGGTCGATATCCCGATTGTCGGCCTTGTGGAGAATATGGCGGTCTTCATCTGTCCCGATTGCG
>ENA-ORXR01000989-ORXR01000989.1-marine-metagenome-genome-assembly--contig:-NODE-989-length-32734-cov-20.616162_pt1 | contig 32734 bp, 53 predicted proteins | sample MGYA00237866_ERZ511479 | MGnify/ENA metagenome assembly ERZ511479
GCTGCAGACACGATGAGATAAAAAAGGCTCACCTCCCCTTCCCTACCCTCCCTCTATTCGCGGCCTGGCTCCACTGGTCATCCCGTACCGTTCCCTTGTATGGTTCTTATTCTTGTGACAAACACAGGGCAACGATAACAGATATCGCACAGGCGTTTCGCGGCAGGATATGGGCGGAACGCATTTATATAGCCGGAGTTATGTCCGATTGCCATCCGATGAATGGAAGCGTCCGGCTACAAACGCACATTGGATCGGCACGGACGCTCCAAGTCGCGTACCCAGAAGCTCCCCCTATGCCTGCCAGGGTAACGTTGGGCCGCTGAGCCCGTTTCTGCAGTCAAAAACCGAATCCGAGCATCTCCGGCACTCTGGTGGCCATGTGCAATCGTGTGCTGCTGTTACACAGAAACGCCGACCGGCTGCTCTTGAGAAAAGTGGGCATTAAACTTTGACAACACCCCTACGTTCCTCTCAATGAGACCTATCAGATGCGTCAAAGAACAGTCGGACCGCATTTGTACAGCCGGAGTTATGGCTATGTCCCATTGCTAGTCGATGGAAGCGCAGCGTCGTCGATGTTGCTCTGCCCACTTCCTTCCCGCGTGCGTAAGATGCCGTTCCGGACCATTTGTGTGGTCAGTGAGGGATTCAATTCCAGCCCGTTTTTGCATCACACAATCAAAACCACCATGTCTGCACCGGCTCCTGATTGCCAACCTGAGCCGTTGAGCCCGTACACGTGGAATGTCGGCATGAAACAAGTGTGCCTTTTTTGAAGGATAACCGTGATTGCTGACTGCGGCGAGGGCGACCAATGATCTGTCACATTTGAAGCAGGGACCAACCGTGACCGACATTACCCTTGAAAACCCAGAAGAGCAGGTACACTGGCTCTTAACTAGGCGTGGGCCACGTACGCTGCCCGTGCACGTTCACTTTAATTTTTTGTGTTTTTTGTAGACAGCGGATACTGGTAGTTGCATTTTTGTCTGCGCCTCTCTTTGGACATACAACGGCGCTTTACTCTTTCTTATTTCGCGTGTGTCGGAGTTTGATGGAGTCTGTGTGTGGCTGTGCGCTTGTAAGTGTCAGAAACAAAGGGGAGCCGAAAGTGCATAAGCTTCCAGGCTCGCCGTCATCTCGGTTGGCAGTGGATGCAGCCAACGTGGGTGGGACATGTTCTTTGCTACTGCAGGTGGTGACATATTGAGTCAAGTTATCTGGCAGATGCCATCACCATATTGTCAATGCTCGCGGTGTTCTTTATCATGTCGACCCCCTTCGTAGACTCTAGACTCTCTCACCACGTCAACCCTCCACACTACGGGCCCATACCGGGATCACCATTTCGAGAGGCGGGGGCTCCGAAAGCCACTTGCACACGCCACCGGCGCAGCTGCCGGGTAGGCGCACCCCCCACCTCGCCCGTGCCGGCCGACCTGCTCCGGCCTTGTCACTGGGAAAAGTGGGCGGTGACGCGCGGTCGCACTGCAGACTCACCACTACTGCGGCCGGGGTGGAAAATTCGCGGCCAACGACGTCTTTGCCGCCAGCCTGTACTTGTGCGTCGGCCTGCGTGCGTCGGCGTCGGCCTTCTTCCTGCTGCCCCTGTGAGTCACGACTGTCGCGGTCGAGGCCCTGGCGCTGTCCATCTTCATTGCCGCCCCGACTACGGCCGTGGCCATTGCGCTGTCCCCGTCGGGAGGCATCCTGTCGCTCGTTTTTGGCGGCTTTTTCTTCAGCGGCTCCGGCATCCGCGTGTATCTGGCCCGGCCCCGGTGGCTGTCGTTTGTGCATTACGCCTTTAGGGCGATCGTGAAGAACCAGTTTGCGAGCGACGGCGGGTCGTCGCCGCCGCCGCCGCTGCCACCGGCCGTGGTGACCGCCCTGGGCGGCCAGCTCGTCAACGGCTTCAACCGGTTGGCCAACCTGGCGGCCCTGGAGGGGCTCATGCTGTTTTTTCGGCTGGAGGGATACGATGTCCTGCGCACGCCGCGGGCGCCTCGCTTTAACCGAACAATGTAGCACGTTGCGCGACCTTTGGTGCGTGTGTGGGGTTCAGGGTGTTATTTTGCTCTTCTTTTCGTGTTCTGCTGCACTGCTTTATCTCTTTGGCGGTGCGCCAGCAGCCGGCCATGAGTACGTGGACAACGTCACGTGTCCAGGAAATCGCCGACTCGATTACTCACGCGTTCGAAGAGCACTCGGCATGTGACCAAGACGGACGAAAAAGAGAGAAACCCAATTCACTCACTTTCTGGCAGAGGGTTGTTGCGCTGCCTGCATCGTGTTGCAGAGAGGAAGCTGTGGATTAGTAGAAAGGAAGCCAATGGTCATTCGCTGTGTGAGCCGAGCAGGAACAGGACTGGCGGGAGCCGTTGCGCCACGTTGTTACAACTTGCGCTGCCACGCCGGTCGTCAGCATTGAAGAGCAAACGCTGCTCCTCGTCGGACGTCTCGGCGCGCTTCGCAGCGACCAAATGAGCTAGCCATTTAAGCTAGATGTATGCTGCGCGCTATGATACCACTAGAACAGGCACGAACCGTTACAATGGGAAGAGAACAAGAAAAACACGCAATCCACAGCTTCCCCGCAACGACGAAAGAACAGAGAGAACAAAAGCCCCACAAAGCCAATTCCAAGACAACGGAATACCCACAGCAAAAACCAGGACAACCCGGCCTGCTTCCGCCACGGCGCTACACCGGCGACTTGAGCAACCACGTAGCGGCACAGCACCAGCAGCTGCCAGCGAGCCCAGCACACCCCAAAGTACCCAGCTGCAGTGCACCGTCCAACGCGCTTGACGAGCAGTAGCCGTCCAGGGCGTTCAGATGCAGGGGTCCCCACGCCGGTGCGCACGTTGGCCGTACGGCGCACGGGACGCGCAAACGCGATGGCCCCTTGGGCGCGGCGCACCAGCCGCAATGTTGTCCCTCGCACCAGCGTCGAAATGGCCACGAAAAGCGGCCGACTGAGTCGAGCAGAGAGCCTTGGTCCGACAACCACAACCGCGGCAGATGCGGCGGCGAAGGCAAGTGTGGATTTTGACAACGACGTGGCTCGGAGCAGCGGGCAGCAGCGGCAGGCGCCAACTGCGAGCCGGCAAACAGCAGGGCACCCCAGACAACGAGACCACGCAAAGTACCACAACCGTGGCGGTCGGGCACCCAAGTGCCGCCACCAAGCCTGGAAAGCGGCACCAAAGTGGGGGCAAAGTCGCCATCCACCGTGACTCACAGTAGGAGGCGACCGCAGTGCACCGATCCGCCGCGCGTGCCAAAAACCACCCCGCCAGTGCCAAACAAGCAAACACTTGTCGTGTGAAGAGGACATGCGACAACACTGGGACGCTCCTCACGCACATCCCAAACATAAGCATCTCTATCGATGACAGACAAACCACATACATATCCAACACGACCGTCGACTGCAAATACCGAAGATACACGACACTCCAGGGAACAGGAGCTTCCACCGGGTGAACAGACGTCCCACACCCGCAGACTGTTGTCATCCAACCCCGACACCACGCGCTGCACCTTGCCGCCACTCCCACCGCCGTCGCCGCCCCCGTACACGTCCACCACGCACACGCACGTGACCAACCCCGTGTGGCCAGTCAGCTCCGCCACACTCGTCCCGCTCGCAACGTCCCACAACCGCAGCGTGCTGTCTCCCGACCCCGACACCACGCGCTGCACCTTGCCGCCACTCCCACCGCCGACACCACCCCCGGGAAAGGAAGCGGCCCCCAGCGAGCCCCGGTGGGGGGAGGGGGGGGGAAGGTCACCATCGCCACCGCCACTGCCGCCGAGCGCGGCGCCGCAGTCACCACGCGGCCGGCTTCATGGCGGCGGGCCAGCGCCACCACAGCCCACGCGGCGGCTGCCGACGTCGCCACCGCCGCCGCCGCCGCCGCTGCCACCCACAGCCCCAGACGGCTACGCGTGCTGTGCGCCGCGGCGCGGCGGTCGCCGGCTACGCCGCAGAGGGGGGGGGAGAATGGGGGCGCCTGCGCGCGCCCGCTGACACCCCACAGCCGCCGCGGCCACCCCCCACCGCTCTGCCCATCTCTTCGCCTCGATGCACCACCTCCAGGAGCGCCACCGACGCGGCGGCAACAACGGCGCCACCGCGGCGCCACCCCACTTCTGACAGCGTCGGCCGCCAGCCGCACCGCTTTCCTAGCGCACCTCGTCTAGTCCGATTGGAACGCGTCATCGACGAACCCCAGAAGCTTTGGGAAGCGCGTAAACGCCGCTACAACACCGTCAAGATGATAAAGATGTTGCTCTTTCTCCAGCACGGTCTTCATCTCTGCGACAGTATTGACGGAGCCGGGCTCAACCATCACCATGTCGTCATAGTCAATGAGCCGCCAGCAGCCGCCAGAGTCAACCAGGATGTTTGGCTCGCGCAAGTCGTAGTAGATGAGTCCGTGGCGCGCCAGCCAGACCACAGCCGAGGCGATGGCACGAGCACCCTTTTCGTCGTCGGGGGTGGACGCCTCCAGCTGCTTCACCGTAGCTTCCTTGCCGTCGACAAACTCCATAGTTACCACGACTGCGAAAATGCCGAACCAAAGACGGGCTCCAAGCAGTGCTTGAGGCACCGCTCCCCCTGCTCCACCAACGCTCCCCTCAGTCAACGCAGCACCGTACCTCTCGTACGTTTTGTACAAGCGACGGAGGAAGCCAGCGGGACTTTGCAAGTGGTCGTACGACGAGCAGGGCACAAGCTTAAGGAACTGGTTGACGAGCTGGTCCCCGTCCTCTGCTCTCAGTACCGTCGGGAACTTAGTCCAAAGCACCTTGCGACTGGAGAGAGGATGCCACTTGATCTCCTTGACTTCGACGTTGATGAACTTCTTGAAGCAGATGTCTGGCAGCTTGGCGACCGCCGCCTTGTGCTGCTCCGAGCCGATGAAAAAGGGCTGGCTGTACAGGGTGGCAATGAGCTTCCCGATCCACTCGACTGCCACAACATAGCCGCAGTGAGGAAAAGACACCACCCCGAAGCCAACAGGGGGCTTCGCGTAGAATCGGACGTCCGACGAGCAGCGGAACAGGGAGTCAACAATCGACATGGCCACGTACGTCAGCAGTTCGTTCCACGTCTTGCCCGAGACCGACTTGACCTCAGCGTTGAAGCCGGCATGAAGAGCAGTAGAGCGCGTCAGAAGCTCAGGGAGGCACGCCCAGGGCCATTGGACGGGTTGGAACGACGGGACGTCCGCAGTTGATCTGTACATGATGCCCGCCGACGTGCCATCCGGTAATCCGCTTCTCTTGCCCAGGAGGACCACCCATGCAGGTATGATCGTCCCAACCAGCTCGTAGAAGGCGCCCTCTTCCAATAGCGACTTGTTGGACATCTCAGCCGAGCGCATAGCACTCAGCGCGTCGTCACCGAGCACCGGCTTGAGGAAGACAGGTCCGTCGAGAGAGAAACTAGCCAAGGCAGGACGAAGCAGAGCCTTGCCTCCCTTTCGAGTGGGGGAGTCAACGCGGATGGGAGAGATGAGGGCTGTCTTGACCTCGTCGTAAGAAGACCACGTCGGTGCCGATGAACTGCCGCTTTGCTTAGGAACCGCCGGCACCAGCCGGCCCTGCGCCGACGTTTGCGCCTTTCGGTACTGCAGGAGCCGGTCCACATATGTGGCGCACCTGGTCGCCGCGACCTTCGCGCGTCGCCTCTCGTGGGGCGATAGGGTCGCCAGCAGGTCCAGACCGCCACGGGCGGCCTCCTCCACCTTCAGCGCAGTCTTCAGCTTCTGGATGGCCTTCTCGGTTGTCGCGTCCCGCACCATCGCCCTCCCGCGGGTCATGAGCGCACTTCGGAGCCGGAGTAGCTCTAGGATCTCGGCGGAAAATGCTGTACACCTTGATTCGGCAGTGCTCTCGCGGCGCGTCTCTTGCTCGGTCAGCTCACGCGTCAGGTTGGAGAATTCGTTCAGACAGGCGTCTTCCTTCTTCTCCTGCTCCTCCAAGACCGAAATGACTTGATCAATCTCCTGGATGTCGTCCTGCAAGTTGCGGTTCTCCATGACGGCAGCGGTGGCCGAAAGAAGCGGCTTCAAAGAAAGCGACGGCAGCGGTCGCGCGCAGCAGCGGCAGCAGCGGCAAGTGGATGAGGCAGGAAGCTTCGGCCGCAGTCGACGGCGTCAGCTGCAACCAAACGCAGCGACGAAAGCTTTATGCAGCGAACGCACGCAGCAGCAAAGGCTGCCCGCGGGAGCGGCGGCACGTGCATACGGCAGCGGCAGGAAGGCCTTCCTTATTGTCGTTCCGCAAAAAAACTGGACAGGACAGAGACAGGCCGTCAACAAGATGCATGCCTCTTTGGGACTGTCCAAAGGAACAGTTAAAGAAGTACAATGTACTTAAATGGCAATCGTGTAAAGTAGGTGTGTCAGCTCACACTTTATATTCGTGGCCGAATAACTCGGGGATAGGGCTGTCTGGGAAACCCAAATCGCATTACAGCCTCTGGAACGTGCTTCCCAGAGGGGGTGCTTGGAACCGAGCAATCTGGCCGATCGCTGAGATGCTTGCCAACGCCCTGACGGCAAATCGAGGCGAATGCTGATGATCGCACATCGATCGCAGATGATCGTACACTCGTACGTGTCGAGATGCTTCCTGATCTCGGACGACTGCCCTAACAGCGTGAAGGCTAAGCGACGATCGGGCTTAATGTCAAGGAATGAGATCGTGACTTGAATCAAATGCGCTCGACCAGCCGACCCTTCTGCCAAGACAACCTCTGCGTTCGCAAAAGGGGCCGATTGTGCTGGTCGGAGTGTGCGTCTCGGCGTGGTCGCGACGTCGAGACGTACGAGCGGTTGTGGCGACACAACCCCAGCGGCTACTGGCGCTGTTCCTGCCCATATCGACCGCGAGCCACGCGGTCACCGATATCTTTCGCCCTCGTCACATTCGCCCTCGAATATGGCGTGGGGCGGTGGTGCTTCGTTTAGCGGGGGTGACGCTGATGTCGTTTGCATGGTGGGGGGGGGGGGGGGGGGGGGGGTCGTGCACGCAGTAGAGAAGGCGTGAGCACCGCCACCTCCGCCAGCGTGTCGGTGGGCGGTGTTAGTCGGCGCCGAGCTGGCGCCCACATGCTGTCGCTCGTGTGCTTGCGAGCACGGGCGAATAGCGAAAACGAGCTGCGTTCGAGTTCAATAGGAGAACCGATCACAGCCGTGCGCAGAGGCAGACCTGACAAGCGCCGTCGGCCCTCCCTCGAGACCTCCCTTCTTGCCGCACCCCTCTCGGCTCTACTCTGTGGGGGGGGGGGGCTCCGCACGCACGTCACGCGCCCCCACCGCGTATCCCCCACCCCAGCCCAGGTCCCGCCCGGCACAGTGCCGCAGACCCGGCCCCGAGTGTCGCATTACGCGTCCCGGCCCACGCCCCTTGGCTGTCCAGGAGGTCGATGGCGCCCACGGTGAAGTGGCCGCACACCGTCGTTGTGGCCACCATCTCGCACGCTTTCTCTCAGCTGCGTGGGTTCGTGCTGAAGCCGTACTTTAAGGTGCTTGGGTTCCTTTTCAACCCGATGCGCCGCTACAAGAATGGGGGCAGCTTCCGCATCGTCAAGGACACGAGCGCAAGCGGCCGGTTCCACTTCGACATGACAGTTGGCCACTACTCGCTGATTGCGAGCTTTGTCCGTAACGAGTATGATATTGCGCTTGGCCACCGCCAACGCCGTCGCAAGGGCAACGGGAGCGGTACCTACTACTACTGGATTCATGAGTTCGCCGATTCCGTTAAGCATCTGGCTAAGAACCACAAGGACAACAACATCCACGCTGGCTACCGCCTTTCCGACACCATCGACCCCGACATTGTCTTCCGCACCACCACCGGCGGCTGTGTATTCACCGTGCCCGTCGCCTTGTCGCCGGCGTTGTCTATGATGAACAAGGGGGCCTCCTCCGCTCCGGCGAGGTGCGCTCTCCCCCCGCGCTCGACCAATTGCACGGGCGCCCCGTCGCGCCGCCCTTCAACGTCGCCTTCTCTGCCCCCGACCGGTACGGCTGGTCAAAGAGCGGCGAACCACGGCGACGACGTCACCCGGCCTGCCATTTCCAGTGCCTCGGCGGTGGCGACGCGGAACTGCATTGACGAATATGGCTTCGGCGCCGACGACGACGGCCGCCCCTCCAACGGGACGTCCAACGTGCCGCACTCCTGTGTTGTGCTCGTGGTCGACGACGACACCGATGGCCGCTCCGGGGCGGCGATGCTTGGCCTCGCGAAGGACGGGGCGGGGAGCGGAAACGGTGGGAGTAAAGCGGTTGAGAGCGACGGGGGGCAGCCGCACGAGTTGGACAGCAATGAGGAGGGGAGCGATGACGTCAGCAGCCGCACGTCGTCGAGCGAAGACGATGACTCGTCTGACGACGGGGACGGGTCAGACCAGGAGGACGAGAGTGACGTCGACGGCGACGACGGGGACGAGGACGAGAGTGGGGTACTTTGATGGTGCACGCGTCGTACGTGGCCTGTTATGACAGCTGCTAGGCTGCTTGTTTCGTCATGATTGCTCTCCTTGCGCGGCCGTTCGCGCCGATTTTGTGTCTCATTGACTCCGTTGCCTGGATGCCCTCGGTACAGCAGCACGCCAGTGTGCCAGCGCAAATGTTGCGGTACAAATACTATCAGCAGGAGCTGAGTAGTAGCGCCCATAATAGCAGACGTGTGTCGTCTCTTCATTTTTTGTGAGCTGTCAGCGTCCTGGTGAGTCTCACACTCGCACAGCATTGGCCGAATCTGCGCTCGGCGCGTCCAATGGGACAACAATTCTTCCACCGCCACGCCGCTGTGCATCTGAAACGGCCGCGCATGCCGAGGATCACACGCTGTCTCTCCGGCGGGCCACTCGAGTTAGGGGACTCACCCCCGGTCCGAGACGCCCTCTGAGTTTGTGGTGCCGAATTTGTGGTGCACATGCCCAAATCTGATTGGGCCGTTCATTCACCCGACTGCGCCACAAACTCGGAGTGTGGCGCGCCGGGCTATGCCTCAAAGCCATGTGGCGCCACATCACCTGGTCTGCTCCAGGACACAATCGACAAGAATAATATGTCAATGCCTGCTTTTGAACGAAGAAATTCTTGGGAGAGGACCTTTATCGTGCGCCACTGCGCGGCTCTGTATGAAGCTTCTGCGCGATCGCGCAGGTCCTTCCAGTCTGTTACGGCACATGCCACCCCGTGTCTACGACAACCCCCCGCCCGCGCTGCCTGCAGTGCCCCTGGCTGCCTCCTTTTTTGGCGCGGCTTCCAAAGGTACGGTTTTTGAACAGCAGGGCAGCACAAGGGGGGGGGAGGGGGAGGGGAGGGCAGATGAGGGCAAGCATAGAAGAGTTCAAGCAATGGGACGGTCGTGGAAGGAACGACCACGACTGTGTGGTGATCCACCGCTGAGCCCAACGGCGGGGCCTGAGCTGGATGGGGCGCGGCCCTCTGCGCTCTCTTTTTCCACCCGTCGCTCCTGGTGTGGCAATTTGCTCGTTCCATTTACGTAGAAAATGAAGCGGCATATAAGTGGATTTCAAAAACTCAGATGTGGCGGTCCCGGCATGCCTGTACCATGCGGCGCCCAGTTGGTGGCACCACCAACTCGGCGTCACAAACTCAGGCGCTTCTACGACCGGGGGTTACAGACGCCCCTTGAGGCAGCCAAAACGACCTTACGTCGCCCCAAGTAGCACCCTCAACTCTACCAAAAATATTAATCGGTACCCATGTTGTCCACTCGTATATTTTTTTGTGTCAAGACTGGGGACCTGTCCCCAACAAAGGTGCTCAGCCGCCACCTGCTGAATCATGTAGACCCCCATGCAATCTGTCTCTTCGAGACGCCTTCCTGACGCCATTTTGGGCTGGGGCGATCGGGGCGCACGAAGCCCAGATAACGCCCAGTTGACGGCCTGATCGACGGCCTCAAAACCGCCCTGGGCGATCTGACCAACCGTACACGCGTCTATATTGAGTCACGCACGCAATTAAGCGAATTGGACTTGTCTGAGCAATTTACCTGCTGCCAGAAGTACAGTCATTGCTCGGATACAAAACTGGAGTGGCGCACCTTGTAGCCCGCACCGGCAGAAAATGTAGCCCACCCAATGATCGACGCAATCCATCGCAATTGCGCTGGAGATCGGCCCTGGACTGGCCGCCAGGCGCAGACGTTCGCATGGTTAAGGCGGAAGCGAAGCCAGGATGGGCCCCTATTAGGGATGATCGCCGTTCGTCAGGGGAAGGCTTGACCCAAATTCAGCCGCGTGTGTCTGTTGAATGCGCGCGTCGCTGCAGCTGGCCGTACCTAGTTAAGGGCTGTCATAGCATATTCTCTGGTGGAGGTAGCCCTACACAAAACAAACTACATTACAGCTGTTTCGGTGCCACGTGATAGACTTTGGTACCATTCTGGAGACTTTCCCATGAAGCGCCGTAATCCGTTGCCAGCTCCAGTCAAACCTAGTTAAGACCCCCACATAGCGGACGTACGGCATGTTACGTGATTTCCACGGTTCCATCACTACAAGAAGAGTTACCATTGGCGAACGGATTACTGTCAAAAGGAGAAATCAGCAGCACGTTTGTCCACCACGTATCTCCTGCGAATACTCAGCTGCGTAACAACCTTTCGACGCACAGAGGAGGTGAAAGTAAGGTGCTTTCAGTTCTAGCTGCCCTCAAGGCCCTTGACGGGGACTCTCCCATCCACGTGGACGGCTTCTTTGACAATTGATGAAGAGAAGGACGCACGGTTTCACTCGCATTTGCCCATATGTTGCGACGCATGACTCACACGGTGGAGCCGCGCCGCGCCGCGCAAGAACAGAGGCAGCCAGAGAGCTGGACTCGCGCCGTGCTGGCAGTTATAAAGAAGAGAATTTTTTTACGCTATCACTAAGGCTGCGACTGGGTGGATGCTCTCATCCCCGCCCACCAGTTCACTCCCAGAATAATCTTCGTCTGACTCATGCTCCACCTTTTTCAGTGCGCTGAACGCCTTTACGCGCCATATTGCCTTGTACGCACCCTTCTTCGCCCATTGGCACATTGCTTCATCGGCGCGAGAGTCGCCGGCCACGGTGCCACGCTGGGTGTTCTCGTTGCGCCTCAAGCGCCCGTCATTCGGCCGCGTGGCCAGGCGCGGCCCCGCGTTTTGGATGGCATGCGGCATTGGCCATTCGACAGCTCAGATGTGGCCCCCTGCTGACGCTGCATGGCGGCATGCTCTAACAGCTGCTTGCACGCTCCGAGGAAGGAGTTGGCAGTGCATCGCGCTTGGGCCTAATTAAAAAAGCCATGCCAGGCCTCGAGCGCCTGCTCGCAATCGGCGCCCAGGGAGCCGAACCGCCACAAAAGGCAGGCCCGTGGAGTGCGAGGGCGTGCAATTTAGGGATCGTACTGATCCAAGGGAAGGCCATCTGCACGGGGGGCACCAACCCCCGCGCCAGTTTTGTGAACGACTCGATTTCTTCGATTAGAACGTCCGCAGCGGTATTGAGCGTCCCAACAATTTCCGCCCAGTCCGTTCATCCAGTGCGGAGGGCCTCGAGCTTCTCCGGCGACAGGTACAGCGCTAGTGCGGCACAAATCAGGGGTTACTTGGCTGTGAGCCGATGGCACTTGCGTCCCTCGAGAGCACCGCCGTTGTAGGGTGCGGGGCTGACACTACTGTCCTCTAAAAGTGTCCACCCCCGAGATTCCGCGGCTTCCAAGCAGGCGTCTGGTCCGAAGGCATCGTAGAAGGCCTCCAAACCCAAGTCGATTAGCGATAGGGTACCTCCCAACCTCGTGAGAAAGGGAATCACAGCGACCTCGGCAGGGTCGACCGCCATCAAAGGGCACTTGACAATCGAGAGATGTTGCCATGGGGAAACCGGCACTGTCAAACAGTCGTTGTTACACGTCCGGTAGGCCACCATCGTTTCCAGGAATTCCTGACGCGTGCGCAGCTCGGTCGGCGGAGCCTCAGGCCGTTCGAACGTGCCATACTTGGCTATCAACTCCGCGTGCAAGGGTCCAGGTCGTATAACGGCCGGGCAGAACACGCACGGGAACCTCGCCGTAGCCCCCGCATGACCGACCAGCGCCGATAAGAAGGACAGGTCCCCCGTCCAGATTAGCCTTACATCCCTGTGGGTGCTTCCCACGACCACACCTCGCTTCAGAGTCCGCCCCAGGTCCACCACCCACGGCCCAATCAATTAATGACGGGCAGCATTGTCATCGTCAATGAAAAGCATTGTTGACATCAAGACACTGTTCGGACGGTTCTGGGGGAGGGCTTGATTGGCCACAGTAGCCACGAGCTTGGCAGTGGGCGTGCCAGGTCCACCCTTTTCCAACCCGACGCACAGATGTAAGTCTGGCGTCGAATCAGCATGCAGGGTGTAGGGCTCACCCGGTGGAGTTGGCACAATAGCCTTCCTATGCGGTATCTTTGCCCACGTCCCCTCCCGGACGAAGCGGTCCACCCCCTGGCTTGACGGCCACAGCCCCTCCGCCAAACTCTCGAGAGCGCTGTGGAAGTCCACCACATGGGCACCGCGCTCGTCCTTCCGGACTTGCCGCCCCGGCTCGTGGCAGCCGCCGCCGCTGCCCCCCGCAACGCCTCGCCACTGAGAAAGCAGCTACGGCGCCGCCAAATGCCTCCCGCAATTGGCTCCACTGCACGCCGCTGATACTGCAACGGGCCGCAAGTAGGGCTTGGAGACGGGGAGGAACGCTGCCAGTCCCGCACACAGGGACAACTGACAATCCTGGAGATACCTGGGCCTGCCGCAAGATCCGTGCATGTGCTGACGCGTAGGTAGAGGCCCAGGCACCCGTGATGCGGGCCTGCAGCCCCGTTAGAGCAGCCGATCGTCTTCGGAGGTGGCGATCACCCACAGCCTTGCCCCAACCGTTACGTACCCAAACATAAGTCCGGTTGACGGCATTCTTGAAGGCCACGGAAATGTCTGGGGGGTCTTTTGGCAACAAGGTGGAGATTAATAAGGGTGTCCAGCGTCGCCAGCTCAGGGACAGCCAACGAGTCACACTTGTCCAGCAGCTCCGCCAAGTATCTCCCCGTTGACTGCCAAGAGAGGTCGGGAGGGATGTCAACAGACACACTGCCTGGCACTTCAGAGGCACGTGGAGTATCGTGTGCGTGCGATAGACCCTCAGGACTGCGCGGCTCTTGCGACAGCGCGGTGTTAGTTGCTGTCTGGTCGCTTGTCCCACATGCACTTGCCGACGCGCACTGCTGGGACCCACCGGTGGGGTCCTCGGCCGCAACCCAGAGAGGTGGGCCGCTCAGAGCGGGGGGGGGTCACCGGCAGATGCATGGCCGTGGCCGCACCTCTGACAGCGCATGCAGTCCCGATGGGGCGCCAAAGTCCACTGCTCCACTCGGACCTGCCGCCGCGCCACATTCTTCCGCTAGCACGGTGCTTGATGGAAAACGTGTATGGGCCTCACTCGCAATACGTACACGCTTAGCGGCCCTTTCAGAACATGTATTGCAACCAGAATAAACCTTAGTTTTGCCTGTTGGCGAGGAAGCGCGCTGTCGGTCCTCCTGGATGGACTGCCAGAGGTAGGTCAATATTCCAGGACCAGGCGTGTACTTGGCTGGAGACGTGCTAGCGACGGGATGTCGCTGGCTTGCGCACGCCTCCAATATCTTGGACATCCTTGCAAGGGGAGGGCGGCGGGGGAAGGAGCATGAGTTGCATACCCCAATGACAACTCCACCGTCGAGCACACGCGAGCGCCGTGCGTTACGGCTTCTCCCCAGCATCACTGCCTCTGAGAGCGCTGCTAAATCAGCAGGTACGTGGGAGACCGTGCACAAGTTCTCATCCACGGCCACTCCGGGCGGGAGGAAGGCCCGCCAGCAAATTCCAAAAATGAAAGGCATCGAAACCCCAGTGTCGGGGTGGGTGATGCCCTTCATTCTATCTGCTAGCTGAAGCAACACACTGGAATAAAGACAACCATGCAGGAAATATGGAAAGAGGAAAGACGAGGAAAATAGATGCCGCGCCATTGTTAGAAGCGCTGTCAGCACCACCAGGACCAGAGTGGCAGCACTTCCGCATGCTATCCCAGGCTCAAAGTGATCTCCATCCGGCGCGCATTCCACTCATGTCTTCAAAGGCGTACGAGGCTGACTGCTTCTCGCTGCTTCATCGGGGTGAGCGGAGGGGGTCGGGAACGTACCTCGGACATGCATCCTCGATTTCACCGTCAATGGATGTCATGTGTGGGACAGAAAGCCTCCCAAGAGTCACAGGACAAGCAGCAACTCGTCGAATAAACAGTTGGTAGCGGGGGATCCGAGAGGGGTGAAGGGAGTGTGGGGTGGTTGTTGTAGGCGATGGTGATGGCGACGGTTCGTGCGACATGGGCGTCGGTGACAGAGGCGGGATGGGTGGTCATATTACGTCTCATGCTGTAAGAATTTGCGATACACTGCGCCGATTCGGAGAAACATTTTCTACTCAGATGTCTGGCCTTAACTAGGCGTGCCGCCGCGGTCCAGACAGTTCATGCCCGATCCGCGTCACACGTGTGCGAGCACACCCAATGCACGGAATCGATCTTGATGCCCAAGAATCCCCACTATGACGCCGCGGTGGCCTCGATTGCCCTCGACTGTCGGTGTTGCGACCAGCGACCTATCCAGGTACGTTTCTTGTCGCTGGTACTTCTTTCCATACCAGCTGCACGCCCCGCGCACCCAACTGGAATCGCTCCCACTGCTATTCTCCTGCCCCCTTCAACTATCTCGGTCACACATGATCCTGACCTCCGCCCCTTCTGCCCATCCCTGTTTTCTTTGCTTTTCCAACATTGTCCGCTCTATCGACATTTTCCTGAACCACGAACAGTAGCGTTACCACAGAAAATGTTTCTGAAGAGAGTGCAGGCGGTGTCAGCAGCACCGGGGCGCCGCCTGCGCAGCCACCGCCGGCCACCACGACTCTGAAGACATTCATTGCGGGTGAGCGCCAAGCGGTGCTCGGGCACGCACGGTATGATCCCGCCTCCGCTCGCAGCATCCTTGAACAGAAGAATGGAACGCTCAACGCGCCCCTCCTCGCCCGTGTGGACGCGTTGGCCAGCCGTCATCTGATGGCAACCAGTCCAGAGGTGGTCTCCGTTACGCTCGGCAATGCGCACGGGAGACGCTATCAACGCGAGATGACGACACGCAAGGACACGGGCAAGCCTCGACAGGCACGGCGGCGCCTCGCGCAGGCCGTTTCCAAGATCTCGCGGGTAGAAGCTAGCATGGCTTCAGCTGTTTTGGAAGACGTATGCCGCAGGTAGAGCACGATTGGTGGCGTGGCGGTGGCGCCGAGCGCTGCCGTTGTAGCGCTTCTTGTGCGGCTGCAGTCTCAGTTTTCTGCGGACAAAAACATCTGTGTTGCCACGTTTCAGCGCTTCCGCATGCTATTGGGCACCAAGTGCGGCCGCGAAAGCCCGCTGGAGCTGCGCACGGACCTCATGAGGGCGGAAGTGGAGAAGCGCAGCCAGGGTACTACAAAAGGACACGGAGCCTTACTGGTCAGCCAACGCGCGGCACTGGAGGCGCTCATCATCGATCTGCCCCGACAGGGGCAGTTTCTCGAACGTGCGGTACGTGGAGCGAATGGGCGCGAGCTGGTGGCCAGTCGTTCCTTTGAGGGGCAGAAGACGGCCACTATTCCACCAGCTTCCTGTGTGACGAATGTCCACATTATTTTTGGACTAGACAAGGGGGGCCTGATCAGCTCTTGAAAAGCAGTTCTGTCCTGTGCTAACCAACTTCACCCTTCAAGCCTTGGCAACTCCATCCTCTACGGGATCTTCCCCTTACAGAAAAATGACCATGCGGCACTCACCCAAATGGCGGACGTCTACGTACCGGCGCTAGATTCCATGCGGACAAGTGGGCTGTATGTGGGTGGCTCACATCGGGCAGTGCGTCTCATTCTATTCGGTCACTACGACTTCATGGCCTCCTGGGTCGGTCACAAGGGGGCCAGCAGCTGTATGCCCTGCCTCTTGTGCACTGCGCTCCGGCGGCGGACACAACGCAACGGGCAGCTCGTGGACAAATGGGGCAACATGCAAGACGGCAGCCTCGCACGAGGCCTGGCCAGAACCCGTGCACATTTTGAGGATATGGCCTCCAAGTTTGCTGCCTGCGGCAATGGCGCGCGTGCGTCCACGATGGCGTTGGAAGATCACTTCTTCGTCGAAAGCCGGCCCCCGTTGGTCATTGACGCAATCCACATCTCCCCGATGCCTCTGCATCTCACATTGGGAATCACAGAAGGCATGCTACGGCTGGGGATTCCAGCTCCACACGCTGTGCTGTCACGCACCTGAATTTCTAGACTCTTTTGGGAGCCTGGGTCGCTACAGCGAACAGGGGCTCGAGTGGTGGCACGCACACTTCAACAAGAATGCCGCACAGCACTCAGCTGACAGCTTTCTGGAAAGCAGCTTTTCCTACGTCGAGCGGTCGGCTGTCAGCCGGTCACCCGGAAAGGGCGCGTACAACCGTTGTGCAAAGCGGTCTCCCGTAAAGGCGGGGACTGGGGCGCGGGACGCCAAGACACAATTTGACCAGCGGACCAAGACGGGTAAGTCGCTGACGAGAGCTTCTGGTGCCTCCGCCTCGTTTCTGATGAAGCAGGGCGGGGAACGTTGCAAGTGAGCGAACGACAACTTGGCAGCTGCTGCCAAAAAGATTGAAGCTCATTGGCGGCGGGCCAAGCAGGCCCTGCCCCGCACACACGTACCTGCCCATGACGAGGCATGGGACGAAGATGGGGATTACGGTAAGCTGATAGCGGGAGAAACTGCTTGTTTGCTGGCTCTGCTAGAGGAGTAGAAAATGGTTTTTCAAGAAAGACCTCCAGACGCTGGCAGTGAGCGCATCCTCCCCACCACCCCCCCCCCCCCCCCCCCCCCCCCCCCCCCCCCCCCCCCCGAGCCCCCAGAAACTTGGGACCACACTTATTCTACTAGCCGGTCAACGGTCAGCCTGAGAGTTTGTCAGCCGGAGAGGCTGTGCGTGACTGGAAGGCGCTTTCCTGACTGAGGTCGTGCGCGGTGCGTGCTGTCCGATCCGTACATGGGATCACGCCAAGGCAAAGCATAATCGTTGTTCAATCTTCAGAATGCAGCTTCCGAGTTTTGGACATGTGCACGTACCATCCCCCGTCCCAATCTGCCTTTGTGGGCCCTCTCAGTGCGATCGTGAGGGGCCTGAGATCGCCACGTAGCTATTTTGGGAAAGATGATCAGAATTCACATTATACTCAGAAGATTTTGACAGTCAAGCAGCCACCAATGGGAAGTACCCAATGCGGTTCGGTCTGACTGGGTGCCCAACCAGAGGCCAGGAACTGCTATGACCGCTTTTGGGGGGTCTTCACTGGGTGTGTGGCTTGCATTCCCACACTCCTGCTCGATTGCATACACGCATGCCTACACCACACCGATCCGTCCCCTACACCACACAGACCGGTCACCACGGGGATCATACCCGCGTCTTTGGCGCAGCTCATCCTGCGGGCCCATCCTCCGCGTACGTCTTTTCGCCCGCCGAGCGGTTTCTTTCTCGGTCCCTCCGGCGTCGCATTTTTTTGTCAACGTTGCTCCCACGCGGTACTGCACACAGTTGTGTTGACCAAGAGGTGCCGCGGGGACCGGCGTGGGAACGACGCCGGCGGGTCGACGGGGCAAGTCAATGGGAGGTGAGAGACAGTGCGTATGTCAGACCGTGTCTGTACGTAGCCTGTTATGGACCGCATGCTCTGTGAAAGTGCTTTTGTTGGAAGCCAACTGAAGTTCACATGCGTCTTTGTGCCGAGCATTGTGTCGTGCTGTGTCACCCACCCCATCTTGGAACCTTTGCGTGCCCGCCCCTGCTTCTCTTTTCTTTTTATTCTTGTAGTCATCACTCCAACCACCACCCTTCCAGTTATCCCCCTCCCTCCAATCCCACCCCATGTCATCATGATTCCTCCGTGCAAGAGCTGCACTGGTGGCGATCCAACTACACCGCGTTCGACCGATTGAGATTCTTCTGTATGCTGGCTTTTCCCGACGGCAACCTCTGCACAAATTTCCTGGGGTCGGGTGCACGCAGAGTGTCGGTGCACGCCCCCCCCCCCCCCCCCCCCCCCCCCCCCCCCGGCCCGTTTCTTGGTTGCATCTTGCCTCCGTGCAAGCACCGCACTCGTGACAATCCGACTGCACATTCAACCGGATTGGAGACTATTCTGTGCGATGGCTTTTCCCAAGGGCAACCTCTGCCCAAACATTTAACAAGTGGATACACGCAGGTGCGACTCCCCGCACCGTTGGTTCAACGACTGCGTCAACTGTGCGATTGCGCTTCGCTATCAAACCAGAATCCGAAAACTGACCTCCCCGCTTCCGATTTTCTCGTCTCCTCCTGGTGTCTGGATGGCTCGACCACTTTTTTTGTACATTGTTTCTCCTGCCTCTGTGACACAGTAGGATTGCGCCGCCCATTTTTTTCAGGACTGGTAGCGAGTTGTGCGCACTCTTGCAATGCACTTCGACGACCTCTCCCGCAGTCGATTCCACGGATGGCCGTGGAACTCCAAGTACGCTCTGTTTTCTCACCCACTGCGCATCAGTCCGTCGGGCGCTGCCATGTGCATTAAACTCACTACTATTATCTAGTCTTCGTCCTCGTCCGACTCCCCGTCCAAAGACTCTTCTAAGAAGTCAGCGTCGGCCGTGTCAATGATGACCTCCGTGTCACTCTCCATGCGAAACCACGTCTCTGATTCCAGATGGCGCTCTGCTGTCCAAGCGTCCCCAGAGCACAGCGCGCCGATGGAGCAACTGCCTATGTCAAGCAGCACCTTCTCCACGTCCTCAGCTACAGTGCGCAGGGAATGCCGGTATGACCCATGCATGGCCATCACGGTGGCCTTCATTGCCATCGGCAAAATGCGTGCCTTGACCAAGCAGTGCGATATCGTTAATAGGTCCATCGCATCGCTCTCCTCCAAAACAATCTCCGACATGTCTTGGAGGTGTGCCTGAGCGCCTTCAAGCACACCGAGCACGACCCGCGGTGGAGCCGCCCGCCTCCGCGGAGCACGACGCCGCTGCCCCTGCGCGTTCGGTGGTGGTGGAGCTGTCACAGCGGAGGGCTCGACACACAGGCTGGGCTCACGTGGAGGGTGGTCGGCAACGAGCCCCGGTATGGAGGGAGGAGTGTAGATGGCCTCTGTGCCGGCTACCGGCCGCGCGGACTCGGACGCTCCTGCTTGGAGACCGGTGGGTGTGGCGGCGACCGAGGAGGAGGCACGGTTCCGCCCGACTGCGGCTACCTCGGTCCACGTTCTCTATCGAGGCGGCCTCCCTCGCCACCGCTCCCACTGCCGCCGGCGGAGCGCTTCCTGGCGCGCCCGCCGGCACGCCGGCAGAAGTGGTGGCTGGGCCGGTCCTCCCACCGCGACCGACACGCCAGGCGCCAATCGCGTGGCGCTTAAAAACGGACAACCCACCGCGTTTGTTTGGGATCCCGCGCCCCGCCAATGTTGGTACGCAACAGCAAGCGCTTCCCCGCTCCGAGAAGCGTCGGAACCGTCCGGGCGCAAAGTCGTCGGACCTGATCTCGAGTGGAACTCCGCTGCCATCGTTGAGCCACTCACAGCCTGCCAGGCAGGCGCCGCACCGAAGGTTCCCCCGAACCGGACACAACCAACCACAGTGCCCCGCAGCCCGCCCATTGGGGGTAATGCAGATTCAGAAGCGTCCGTCACAAAAGCATTGTCCAGGTCAGCTTCTGCGCCACCTTAGGCAGCGGCCGACGAGCCACCCGGGCTGGAGACCTGGCCGGTTGAGAAGCGGGCGCCAGTGGCGCCACAGTCCGGGGCACTTCCACTGCTGCCGACCCCGCTGGCAGCGACTGCGGCAGCAGTGGGACCAAAGCCCACCGTGCTTCCGTCTGGAGCCCCTGGTACAGTCGTGGCCCCGCTGTTCGCACTGCTCGCCGCGCTGGGAAGGCCAATCGCCCCTTCAGCCCCACTAGTGGCACCTGCAGCTCTGGCCGGGCCCGGGGGGGGCGTTGTAGTACGAGAGCTCTCCCCGAGCCGCGAGCGCTCAAAAGCTCCAGTGACGGGGCTCAAAAGGAGGCCCTTGTAGCGCGTCTTCAGGGTGAAGATAATGCCAGGATCTGGTGGTTGATGAACGGACGTGACCTTTGGGGGAAGAAGGCAAATGGTGACTTGGACATCTTTGAGTTTTCCGGGGGAACCGCAATTGCCGACGAATAGAATGCAAGGGAGCCGCGTTCTGCCCCGCACCGCCGGCAGGCAGACAGTGTTGAACCATTCCTCGTAGAAGACACCGTCCATTCATGCCGACTTTTGGGAGAGGTAGGGCAGCGGATGGGGATCTCGAGGGGCCTTGAAGCCCACGGGAACGGCAGCCTTGCCGACGACAGTGACAGAGATCTTGTGTGACTTCGTAAAATTGACCACGAGGACCAGGGTGACAAGCTCTTTGGCCTTCATGGCCTTGCTCCCAAGAGCGCGTCGCCGACTTCCCGCCGTCACGTAGGCACGGCTAGGGAGACACAGAAAATAGAGGCCGGTTTCGTCCATGTTATAAATCTGCTCCGGGTCATAGGCGGATATGTCTGCCCGGTTCTCGGCCATCCGCTGCTTTGATGCTTTAGCGTCCGCAGCCGCCGAGCCACTCGTTCCCCAGGGGGGAACGTTCACGAGGTTGTGTCGTTTGGCGCACCGACTGATGAAGCCAAACGACGCAGAAAAGTTGAAAACGCCGAGATGGACGGTACTCTCTTCTGCCCGCGCCCTCAGCACCACCATCTTCGGGGGCACCGAATCTTCTCCCAGCCCTGACACCATGTTGTACCACCGTCGTAGTTCCCGGCCGACATCAGAAACGGTTACCACCGCACCCGCCGTGTCGCCCCCGGCTCCTCCAGCGACCGCTCGCGGAGGGACTCGCCGTGACGTCACGCTGATTTGACGGCCTCCTCGGTCACGTCAATTGGAAGTGCCCGTTTTGTGTCCGCCCACGTCAAGAACGCGCCCGACTCCTTCATGTTGATGAGTTTCACCTTTTCGTCCACTAAAAGCGACTGCTATTTCTTTCTTGATGCTGGGTCCCCCGTCAGGTCGGCGCGCAGCGACGCAGTCGCCGACGCAGGAGCGGCCGTGGCCGACCCGGAAGCCACCGTGTGTATCTTGGCAGTGGCCACAACCGCGGCTGACGCAGCCTCCGCAGAGATGTCGATCGCATGCCGCGTCTCGCGAGAAGCCGCCGGGTAGACCGCTTGCAAGGCTGCCTGGGCCGCCGCTCGGGCCACAGCTCGAACAGTGCGGATGGCTTGGGAGCTGCCCCGCGCCGGGCGGGGGGAGGGGGGGTTGGGATGTGGGGCGGGCTCCATTGCGGGCTTGTAGAGAAGAAGACTGGAGCGGCTTGTATAGCTGACGTCGGTGCTGGTGGGGGACGCGGCGATGAGGATGATCGGCGCCCGTGGCCACCCCTCACGACGACGACGACGGCGGTTTTCTGATTCAGATGTTTGTAAATCCTGAACTTTTGTTTTATGGATACGATCGAGTGCAGCATGTGTGTCGATCTCTAGGGAAGGCGATAGAATTGCGCTCAGTTCATATGATGGGTATTATACTAGCGGGACGTGCATAAGTGCGCAATGACTGTAACGCAGAATGCCCAATTATGGCCGATCTGAGCAGGAGCACCAGTGCTTGAGTCGACTATACAATGCAAGAGTTCTGGAAAGTTTACCTCGCGTGGCCTCTGAACGTCCCGGGAGAAGTCGTTTCGGGGTGCTAGAATCGGCCGCATGTTCATGAACCGTGAACTTGCACAATGTTTAGAAGCATCTGTTGTCGTCTCGGCATGTCATTCCAACGGCTGTCCTGCTTATCCCGTGCGTAAGAGTGCAGTACTCGCCTCCCCTGCCTGTTTCGCAAGGGTTCTGGTCTCGGGCGTTTCGTTCATGCGCTCTGCGATCGTCGACTCCAGTCTAAGGGCATCCCGGGAAAATAGGGGCGATCGCGAGCTTGTCTGCCCAACATTGATGGCGCCTGGAGCGGAGTCGGGCTGAGCCCCGAGGAAACTGGCCACAAACGAGAGGACAGGCCGGACAGCTGGACACATCCCGAGGGTCTTGGATCTGACAGTCGCACTGCGTCACACGCATCTGCTTGCATCTGAGCATCGCCCCTGCCGCCTTGGTGTGCCCCCCCCTCGCCGACCCCACCATTCCCGCCGCCCTAGCTTTTCCCCCTCCCCCCCATTGTGCACTCCCCCTTCTTCGCTCTCCTCTCAGTTGGGCCATCATGAAGAGTACTGAGACTCGGGCGCACCTGTCGCCGATGGTGCGCGTCGAAGGACGCAGCGTCGCCTCCGCCGCGCGTGACGTCAACATGTCTGTGCGATTGGCGACGCGCTTACTGGAGGATTCTCGAGACATGGGCGGTGAATTTTACCACAACCCGGCGCAGTGGAATTGACACTCCGACAACTTGGCCGACGACCCACAACTCCGCGAGGCCGTCCTGGAAACTGTCGAGGACCATCCCGGGCTGTTCCTCGATGCGCTTACCGATGCTGTCAACGCGATCGGCGCCCGAGTCGACGATTTGTTGATGCTTGCGCTGTTGACGGTGGCTTGAGTGCTGGCTCACAATGGATGTACGCTAAAGGTGATTCAACGCGCCTTTGCTACGCGTAACGAGGCGAGCGGCGTCGAGTGGATGGCAGCGCAATGGCAAGTCCCGCTGCGATGCCGCGTTATGTCGACGAGGCCCATCGGTTGCGGCGTGCGGCCTAGCGGCGATGGGCGTGGTCTCTCCGGGGGGATAGAGCGGAAATGTTACGTCGCGTCGTCGGCGGGGGTGCGCACATGTTTCATTGTGGCCATGGCTCATGACCATCTGCTGGTCTGGCTCATCACGTGCCCACCTCCTGGGCAGACAGCGGTCGACTTCATATTGTTTTTGCCTAGCTTTGTATTACCATACATGCTACCTGTGCTGGAAGGGAGAGAATGGAGCGAGCATCCCGAGCGGTGTGCGCTCTTCCTGGACAATGCGCGGATTCACGACGAAGCTGCTTTGACAGTCGTGCGGGCCGCGGGTGTCGTTCTGTTGCTGCTCCCACCGTACTCGCCGGACTTCAATCCCACTGACGACGACTTCGCTGTTGGCAGCATCTGGTTTCGGCGGTGGTCAATCCCGGAAAAGTCAACTCATGGCCTATGCTGACCATGAACTCAATGCCAGACGAAATCACTGGGTATGTGCTGTGGAGCTTTCCAAGCGGCAGTTTGTCGATACAGATTGTACGTCCCTTATAATAAGACTTCTGCACTGACCGACAAACAAAAAACATGCGAGGCTCGCTCGGAACGCAGCCTCCTCGGGGGTCGGTCAATCCCTCGCGGTCGCCGCCCGCCCCCCCGCCCGCGCACAACCCCCCCGCGCGCACACAAATACCGCCCTTTCCCCGGCCGCCGTCGTCTCCGCCGCCCCACCGCGCGCGCCGTCGCCGCTACCCTCCGCGCAGCGGACGGACGCCCGATGCAGATCTCCCGTGACCGAGAAATGGTGGCGGTGGGGAAGGGAAGGAGGTCTGTATGACCGCGTGCGCTTCAGCGGTGCGGCTTGCTCAAAGGCTCGGCCGCTGTGCTCATGTGAGCGAAGCGCAGAGGTGGATTGATGGCAGTGAACTGGGGAGACGCAATAGTTTTGATCGTGGGCGTCTCCACAGGGGCCTCTCCCGTCAGTAAGAACAAGCCGAACCCGCCGTGCTCGGACGCCCAGCAGGGATTTCAAAAAAAGGGGCGGAGGTCTGATTTCCATCCACGCAGTTCCACGATGAACTGACGCAGAGATTCCAAGACGGAGGGGACCTTCAGGTCCACACTCGCCGCGCACTCCATAAGCTTTCCACAAACGTCCTTGCATGACAGCTCTCTGCACGTTACGGACGCACCGGAAAACGCCCTCCCCTCACCAAAGAACTTTCCCATAGCGGGCTGCAACCTCGTCTGTTCCGAAGCGTCAGGGAGAGCCAGGTACCGCAACGCCGCACTCTTGAGCTCCTTCCCCTTCATGTCAAAGAAAAGGTTGGATCTGCCGAGCTTCTCATCTGGGTTCTGCAAGCCTCTTCCGCCGAGACCGGCCTCTCGGTTGCGGCGCCGCTGGATCGCGCGGTTCGCGGACGGGTACGCGGGAGCCTTTCGCAGCGTGTTTTCCGAGGTCGCAACCACAGAAGCCCGGCGTTTTCCAACTCGACGGCCCCCAGCGCCCCGGGAATTGGCTACATCGTCCCACTGGAGGGCCGCGCACCTACATCTGAGGCAGATGCTCCTGAAGTGCGAGAGGAAGCCTGGGGGAACCAGCATGTAGTGCCGCAGCTGCAATGCCCACAGCCGAGAGAACCGCCGTCGTCGCTGCCGCGCCACCCAACGCAGACAAATCGATAACGTCGGACTGGGCCACGTGCTCCCGGAACCGCTGCCTGTCGGTTGGGTGAATCTCTTCCAGCACCCGCTTGTAGCCGTGGGCAGTCCCATTCTGCGCACGAACTGTTAGCGGTAGGTTCTTGATCGCCTCTTGGAGGCGCACCTGCATGTCCGCCATGTCGTGGTTCTCTCATGACCACTGAGGTGAGGCTCTAGCGGCGTTGGAGACGTTGACGTTGTCGGGGTCATGTCCCGCGACGTCGCATACGGCACACGCCGCTAAGCAAGACTGGCAAGAGCGCTTGTTGCATCCGCAGCGAATGTTGTTCTCCTTGTTGATGGGACAGCGCGTCATCATGAGACCTGCTCAACCGCCAATGCAGAACTTCCGCACATTTTCTGCGTTGCATGTCACACTGACACACAGAACAAGCAATAAAGAAAACAGAACGTCACAAAGCTCAGCGACAGCAGTACAAAAAAAGCACATTCTGGTCATCAGTACCCATGGACCTCTCGGGAGAACACTCAAGCAGGAGACGGGGGTAAAGCAGACAATCCAAGACAGACTCACTGGCAAGACCACCAAATTTCGTGATCCGTACCGCTCTGCACCAACCCGCCTGCAGCAGGCGTCGCACCGGCACTCTATGCAAGAGCCGGTCCATGCGCCATGGCAGAGAAGAATGGCGTGTGATCCGGTACCGGGGACGTGAGTCTGAGGATGGAAGACACGAGAAACCGTCCGTGTCTCGTCGTGCAACGTGCAGAGCTGGGGGTCACGTGACGCTGTGGACCCGGTCGGTCCAACCCGACGACGTCGTCGTCGAGGACGATCGAGCCCCGTCGTGCGCCACAAAATGGGATGCCTTGAAGACGTCAACGAAAATTCAACGTCACAACCTGAACTTCTGTGAAAACAAGGAAACTTAAGTTTGAAACTAAACGTACCCTTTCTGTTCGTTTTCCTGTTCTAATCGTCCAAAATTGGGCGTTCTGCGACAACAAGAACACAGACCAGGAAACCCACGAGCGGGATATCAAGAGGAATCAAGAATCTGACCGAAACCGTCGCCAGCGGAACGGGAGCGTTGCAGATGGAACCGTGTTGTGCAACTTCAGCCGAGGCAGTTGCACCACCTCGGCACCGTCGCACCATGGGCAAAGGCGGGAGGAAGCGCAGGCACACGCGTGACTCCCTCTCCCCCTCCGGTGCTCTTTCTTGACACATAAGCAGGACGTGCGCGCCATCCGTTCAGTGTCGTTCTCGGCCTGCTTCCCGAATTTCCCGCCCCGCCGCCGGGCCCGCTACACGGCCCTCTGGTGCAGCCCCTTCTCCTTGCGCAGCCGGTCCGCGGTGTGCTCGCGGTCTTGCTCCAGCAAGCCCTCCAGGGAGTGCAATACAGCCCGCTGCACCGACGCCTGGCCTGCCCTGACCTCCTGGGCCGCTTGCGACACAGTCTATTGTCTCAAGGAGACTCCCAACCACTGTCCCAGGCGCCGCAGCGTGCACGGATGTGGGGTTTTATGTCCCACCAGCGCCAAAATCTTTTCCTCCGCGGGCTCTTCTCGGCTGTCGCCGCCGTGAAGTCCGTGGCGCCAGTGAAAGCGTTCGGCTGCAAAACTTCAGCAGTCGTCGCCTTATGACATCGCTTTCACGATTCCAGTGACGGGTCTGTCGGGTTGGATGGCGTTGACGTGCGCGTGTGGGACGTGAAGCACCTACGGTCGCAGCTGGTGGTTGTCTCCCAAAAGCCAAACCTCTTCTTCCTGTCCGTGCGAGATAACACTGCGTTTGGCTTTCCATGTATCTTTTACGGCACGGCGGTGACGGACGGGAAGGTGAAGGCGGTGGTGCGACTTTTAGCCGCCCAAGAGTATATTGGAGACCTCCGTGACAGCTACGACAAGCACGTAGAGAAGAGGGGCACACGCTTAAGCGGTGATCAGCGCCAACGCATGTGCCTCGCATGCACGCTGATACGTTCATCCCTGTGCTTGTTGTTAGAGGAGACGATGAGCGCGCTCAATTCGGTGGCGGAGCGGGTGGTGGAGGCGGCGCTGAATGCGGCGGTGACCGCCCGCACGCACGCGATGATCATAAATGCGCACAGGCTATCAACAGTGCGCGCCACAGTCGTGATTTCGGTGGTGGACGAGGGGTTGTGATGGAGGCGGGCTTGCACGAGCGGCTTCTGGACGCTGGTGGAGCTTACCTCAAGCTCGTACACAATCTGGCAATGGAAAATTCAGTGGTCCGCACCGCCGTGGTGTTCTGTGGTATCGTTTCTCGCTCAGGTTTCTGCCTGTTGGTTGAAGTGCTATGCGTATAGGCGTACCGACTGTGACGGGTCTTCATTGCATTTTCTCCTTGCAGCGGACCGCCTCGCTGCTGTGTAACCGCCGCGATTGACAGAGTTACATGCTCTATGGAATGGAGACCTCCGCCTTGCTTCGCTAGCAGTTGGATCATTTTCATCCTATGCGTTGCAACCATGGTGGCCTCGCGCCACCTTTCACGGTAAGCGGCGCACTCCTTCTTTGCGCGCAGCTTGACACGCTGTGCCGGGAACAAAGAACGTCATGGGCAACGACTGGAAAGGTAAGCGGTTCTGAGCAGCCCCCGTCCCCCAACGCTCAAGAGACGAGAGCTCCTGTGTAGAGATGGGTAAATTCCTACCAAATCACGGAATTTTCCATGAATTTCCGCACATCCCGCATACGAGCTGATTTCCCAGTGTTTCCCGGAAGGGGAATCTCTGGAAACGCTTCCCAACGTGTGTTCGATCTGCAGGGATCTCCCGTGACATCCTCTGAAATTCTGGCGTCCAGCCTGGTCCGGCGTAGCCATCATCCGCCACACAGCGGCTATCACTTGCATTCGCGGGCAACGAGTGGTAGTGATCGTGGCATCAGGATGCATGTCTGACCGTGACAGGCGGTTCCCGTGTGGAGGGCGGACAGCTAGTTGTGAGGGCCGTGGCCAGCCTTAAACGGAAAACTGGTCCTCGTCTAGACCCTGTGTCGGCCCGAATCGGCCCATCTCTGCCTACTTTACACTCTCTCTGGCGCTTCCCTTACTCTCCGGTGCCCCTTCCTTGCCCAACGTGACCAGCACCAGTCCCCATCGCCCCCCCGCCCGCTTCGGCCGTTGTGGGCCACCGACTGCCGCTTCAACATCATGCCCCCTCCACCTCCTTCCCCGCGCCCCCGGTTCTCCACGTGGCACTGTGCCGTCGTTATCTCGGACGATGATGGGCAGAATATACGATGCGAAGCAACGGCATGCGACTACTAGATTCTCTCCAAGAACATAAAACGCGCTAAAGAGAACGCTATCTCTTTTTCCCTAGCGCGGTCCCAACTTGGGGAGGCACTGAACATCCTCCAGTCGCGTGCCTCCACGGCGGCGACTGTGCAGCCCGAGGCGGGCCCCGTCCTGCCCCCTGCCTCACCCGAGACGATTGACTCTTGGGTCATGTCGGTGGCCACGGCGCTGCTGGTTCAAGGTCTTCCCATGGGGATGTTGAAAACGAATCTGTGCCGGGAAGCAATCTTGTCCACATGTGGCCGGCGCTATAGAGGGCTGGGCGACCGCCACGCAGTCTCAAACACACTGGTGGCGCGCATGGCAGCGTCCATTGATGAAAAGGTGACGACGCGGCTGGCCGCTACGGGGACGAGCATTGTCTCCATTGATCGGTTGACCGAATTAAACTCACAGAGCATATACACGCCACACTTTTAGCGGCGGTGCCATTTTTTGTGGCCGGCATGCGCCTCGGTACGGCCCCGTCATCGGCAGCCAGCATCCACGATTTCCTCTGTTCTACTATGAACACGTCTACTCTGCTGTTTTTTGGGGCAGCCGCGTGTTAGGGCCCCGCCCGAGGGATTCGGGAGGAGCAGTGGGCGACCTACAACCCTTTTGCTTTTGTGCCGGACTCGCCCATTATGATGTGCCTGCTTCGTACCAATCTGCTGGCATCCAACACCTCTTTGATAGCCTACGGGTGTGTGTCCCACGCCGTCAGTGTTCAGGCCCACGACGCTTTCCACACGAAACCCTTCGTGCCTGCTCTGCGGGCCGCTGTCACCCTTTTTGTGTTCTTCACTCGCTGTTTGCGGGCGCGCTCGACGCTGGCAAACATTCGGATCTAGGAGCTCTCCGCGGGACGGGGTGTGGAGGGGCTCCCCAGCATGTGACGTACGCGGTGGATGGGCGAACGCCTGACCATCTCCTCCGTGTTGGACAACTCCCCTACATCCTTCCGGCACTTTTTGCCGTGAACGAGCAAGACCTGCAAGGATTTGAGGTCCCTGCCACTGTAGCGGCGGCTGACGCAAGTCCCACCCTGATTGCACGCTTGGGCAACGCATCCCCGTTCCTCAAGATGGTCTCAACCGCATCCACTGTAATCGAGGTGCACGTGGCGCCCCAGTCCTCCGTTCCTGCATATTTCTGATCCCTGGTGATCTGACTGACCTCTGGTTTTGTGTCGGTGCCCTTGGCCGCTCGCGAGTTCCTGATTGGTCGGTTGTCGAAGTGCTACGCGGCCATCCAGATCCCATTGAAGGTGCTCGTGCTGTTTCTGGACCCTTTTTTGTTTGACGTACGACGCGCGATTGGCGACCGTCTGCTGGCGGGCTCCACGTTTCCGGCCTGGCGTGACCAAGCTGCCTCTGTCCGACCACGGTGACAATGTGGACGCTTCGTTGCTGGAGCGCCAGTCGCTGGCGCGCCTGCGTCTCGGCGTTGCTCGAGAGATGGTGGGACTGATCAAGGGGCCCATGGTGCGTTTCTGGACCATTACAGCTGGCCTGCATCATTGGTACGTGACAAAAACCTCCACCCAATATTGGAATGGAACCTGGATGGGGACCCGTTTACGTCGCTGCAATGCGTGGCTCTGCGGCTTTTTTCCTGGCCATTCTCGGCAGCGGCGGGTGAGCGGACCTTCAAGAATTTTAGGGCCATCCTATCTCTCGCTCGAAACTGCACCTCCAACGACCGCGTTTACGCGAGGACCTGGGTATCGGTCAGCTTTGGTCAACTTGGCCGCGCCAATGGCGTTCAGCTTTTCGGCGATCGGCTTTTGAGCGATTTTGCTTGTCCGAGTGGGTCGCGTCGCACCGCTTGGCGCCCTCGCGCCGGAACCGGCGGTTGGTAAGCAGGCTCTCGCCCCGGAACTACCGATCGGGGCGGCTGCGGCGGCGGTGGATCACGCGCTTGGCGGCGACGCTGTGTATATTGGGGGAGACGAACCGCCGGCGGGCGAATCAGACGGGGAGTTGGGTGACTTGGCGCCGGATGGGGTGGAAGCCGCGGTAGATGGTGCCTTTGCCCTTGTTTTAAAGTAATGCGCGCTCTTCTTTCTTTGTTTCTTATCTGCACTGTGCAGACTGATCCTCCTATGCCCTTGGGATGACGTGACATGGACGTCACTGAGCTGGAAGCTAGTAAAAAGAACAAAGGAAATGAACAGGTGTCGTGGGTTTGCACGTGGGGGGGAGCATGCTGGTGGCGGAGCATGGGCCGTGGCAGCACGGAAGGTGGGGCGGGAGGACGATGCACACCCGCATAACGGTGAAACATGGCTGGGGAGACCCAGGTACGGGAGAAATAGAACCAGCACGTATCGTAGGAAAGAACGCCACGGGCGATTGTACTCAGAGGTCAAGGAGACGGTGGGTAACGGGAAGGGAGTAAGGGAGAAAGCGCCAAAAAGGGAAAGAGCTGTCTGCGTGCCGACAGTAACAGTTGTCTGTATGACGTGGGCCAATGGAACGGAAGATATTGCTGATCCCCCAATTTTGTCCTGGGGGACAGAGACAGAGACTGACTGTGAAGAAAAGTATTCTATTGGTCTAAAACGACAGTAAGAGGGCATCGAAGCCAATAGAAAGCCTGCATTCGGTGCCTGGACCTTGCATCCAGCAGAACTCACTGTTTTTTGCCGCTTGATCCGCTTTTCTTGGCGCGGGGCAAGCTGCCCAGGCGAGATCTTGAGATTTTCTACTGTTTCCTTGCCAGAAGTGCAGAAACAAAGAGGAGCTGATGTCGATTTCCAGGTCGTATGGGCACATGTAAGCAATCAGAAGCTCCAAGTCAGTCCCAGGGGCGCCTCTGATTGGTGGAGAGAGTCGGTCCGCAACTCAGTCTCGGTCCACCAGGACAACATTCGGGGATCAGCAATATTCAGTCACAGCTCGTGTCAGCCGCGCCCGTCTTCAGTCGCCAGGAATCGCACCTCCCGAGCGTTTCCTCTGCTTCAAAGAAAATCCTCGATTTCCTTTTCCAAGTCTTTTTCCGTAACATCTCTATTGGAGGTACGATCTAGGGCGGTCCTTTAATCGGCTCCTCTTTGCTCCATTCTCACTGCCACACACACGCACAGTGTCTGCCCGCACCACCGGTACAGTCCACAGCAGGTTCCCCAACGCACCCCCATGTCTGAAGAATCCCGCGACAGCGGACAAAAAGATGGTTTCTTCATGCTATTTCCGCTCACGCGTTTTACCCACCCAGCTCCTTCCCCGATGGTCACAACGAATGAGCTCTCACTTGCTCGCATACTGGGTCGGGAGGAGGGGGCTGTGAAACAATGGCGACATGCGGGCAGTGACCATTGTCTCAGCTAGACGGGGCCCATGGAAGAGACCGTGCGCAGGAGGATGTGACTGTCCGACCGAAAAACGGCCATTGACAGACAGCCAGACACTGTTCATATGAAAGCTGTCACTCGCTACTTCTTATTGAAATCTCGTCCATGGTGGTTGATGTCCTGGGAGCCGTGTCGGTTAGAGGTGAAGCGTTTTGGGGCCCATTCATAGTGGTTTCATGCAAAGAGCTGCGGTTGTGGCTTGTTGTAAGCAGGCTGCACATCGTCCAGTCATTGTATAGAAACGTTCTGCCGCTGGACCTATTCAGAATACATATGTAGTCTACAAGACTCACTGGAACCAACTTTGTTCCAACCTCACATCGGACGTGGGGCACGCGAGAAGGGCAGCAGGCAGGTTGTCATGTAGGCATGAAGGAGCCCTTGTTGTATCATGCTGAGCGCACGAACGCGACCCGGGACTGTCCTCTATCCTATATGAGCTCCCCAGCTGATCGTGGCATGGAATGTTTAATTTTGGACACGCGGACACGTGGAGGATGCCCGGGCATGCCCATGGAGAAGAGAATCAAGTCTTGGGACAGTAGTGTTCCCCGGCAGCTAAAGGCGCAGGGACATAGAAGCTGGAGACGCGGCGGCCCGGCGGTTTGGCAGCGGCGGTGCCGGTAGCGGCGCGGGCAGCTGCGGCGACCGCGGCGCCGCTTTTGGCCGCCGCCAACGGCGACCGCATGACGGCCCTTCTTGGTGGGGGGGTGCGGGGCGCCGCGTGGCACGCCTTCGCTGCCCCACCGCGCCCCTCCACCGCGGCGCCAAACTCTACTGGCGCAGCGCCGTGCACTGGTGGAAAGTACTGAAGAGGGGGTACCTACGCTCGTGGGCACGTCGGCGGTGGAATTCCGGCAGCCGGGACCCAGCATAGGCGCCGACGTTGGCTCCCCCCCACCCCTCCAACTGGCATGACTGGCCGTCTGATCGCCTGAATGCGAGGTCCCCCGAGCAATAAAGAATCTACAACAGCATCAAATCAGATGGGAAATTGAAGGCGAGAAAAGTGGCCCCATCGCAATGGCGACATGAGGGGGAGTTCGAAGTAACTCGTTTGCAACCCTACCCCCTCTCACCCCCGGTCCGAGACACCCTCTGAGTTTGTGGTGCCAAGTTTGTGGCGCACATGCCCAAATCTGATTGGGCCGTTTATTCACCCGACAGCACCACAAACTCGGAGTGTGGCGCGCCGGGCTATGCCCCAAAGCCATGTGGCGCCACATCACCTGGTCTGCTGCAGGGCACAATCGACAAGAATTTTATGTCAATGCCAGCTTTTAAACGAAGAAAGTCGTGGGAGAGGACATTTATCGGGCGCCACGGCGCGGCTCTGTATGAAGCTTCTGCGCGATCGCGCGGGTGCTTCCAGTCTGGTACGGCTATGCCGCCCCGTGTCTGCGACAACCCCCGCCCGCGCTGCGTGCAGTGCCCCTGGCTGCCTCCTTTTTTGGCGCGGTTTCCAAAGGTACGGTTTTTGAACAGCAGGGCAGCACAAGGGGGGGGGGGGGGGGGAGGGGGGGCAGATGAGGGCA
>ENA-ORXR01000990-ORXR01000990.1-marine-metagenome-genome-assembly--contig:-NODE-990-length-32730-cov-6.383273_pt1 | contig 32730 bp, 23 predicted proteins | sample MGYA00237866_ERZ511479 | MGnify/ENA metagenome assembly ERZ511479
TGTTCCACTTGCGCTGCTTTTACTTTTGCATCTTCTTCGCGCTTTGCCTTAGCTGCTGCGTCCGCCTTAATTTTTGCAAACTCTGCTAATCTGGCTTGTTCCACTTGCGCTGCTTTTACTTTTGCATCTTCTTCGCGCTTTGCCTTAGCTGCTGCGTCCGCCTTAATTTTTGCCAATTCTGCTAATCTGGCCTGTTCCACTTGCGCTGCTTTTACTTTTGCATCTTCTTCACGCTTTGCCTTAGCTGCTGCGTCCGCCTTAATTTTTGCAAACTCTGCTAATCTGGCTTGTTCTGCTTGCGCTGCTTTTACTTTTGCTATTCTAGATTCTTTTTCCTGTACTGCTTTAATTTTAGCATTTGTGTTTTTTTGAGTTTCAACTTCTGTAATTTTATCATCCTTAACATTATCTTTTTTGGCTACAAGTGGTTTTGCTTTTTTACGTGTTTTTGTTTTAAATGAGTGTTTTCTTTTTGCTAATTTTTTCTTTTTCTTATTAGAAGATATTATTAATGCGTCTTCCTGATCATCACCACTATAATCGTATCTCTCATTATTTTTGAATTTATATGCCAAAGTAATATCATGAGAATTACCAAAAGTTGAAAATCCACCAACACCGTTTTCGTAATTATATTCGATAGCTACTTGCCTACTTATATTTACACCAATACCTGCAGATAGGGCATACAGACTATTATATCCCGCCTGAGCCCAAACCCCTTTAGGAACCATTAAAATGACCATTGCAGATACTATCGTTTCATCTTTTCTGAACTCGGAACTTAAAAAACTACTAAACCTACTTTCATCAAAAAAACCACGACTTTTCAAATATCCTGTATACATAATATGTCCCTGGACACCTTGCTCTAGATTATTTTCAATCATTTTTGAAGTGGTAAAATTATAAGAGACTAAATGTTTTATGGAAACACCAAAATCCAAAAAATCGGTACCATAATTTATACCAGGATGTATTGTAATTATTGAATTTGAAGGAAAATTATCTAGAGAGGAATCTGGGGAATTAATAATTACATTGCCTCTATCAATACCACTTTTATAAAACCCTGTATTTATGCCAAAGGTTAAATTACTGGATCTATCTAGAACTGCGTTGTAAGCGAAATTTAAAAGACCTCCAAAAGTGGTTAAAACGCCATAGTTTTGTTGAAATAGACTAACGCCTGCTCCAATATTTTCTTGAAACCTTCCTGAATATCCTAATAAATATGTTTTTGGGGCATCGTTAAATTGAACCCATTCCCGTTTATTATTAAAGCTTATATACTTATTTTGTTCTCTAACAAAACTGAACGTTGGATTTATAAACTGTCTATTAAATTTTAAAGAATTTCTAGTAGGAATATTTAACGCAACAACTCCATCATCTTGAGAGTGGAGTTGCTGTGCCATGTAGAACAACAAAATTATATATAATAGTTGTTTTATCATATTATTTGACAACTGTTATAGTACCCTTTTTTGTTTTACCATTTTGTACGGTTATTATATAGTAGTAAATGGAACTCATACTCCCTAAATCTAGTTGTTTGTCCGGCCAATTATTTTGATAATTTTTTGTTTTCAATTGAATTTTACCTTGCGCATTTAAAATAACAATTTCCGAATTTGAACCAATGCTATATTTCTTGGGAATAACCCATGTATCATTGTTGCCATCTCCGTTAGGACTAATTAAGTTTGGAATTTTTTCAACTCCTGGAAATACAGAGCGTACTTCAAAAGAAAATGAATTTGATGCGTTACAACCCATAGTCTGAGTTACTATTACTTTATAGTTCCCAACTTGTTGTATTATATAACTTTTAGCAGTAGCGCCGCTAATTAACGAATTATTCAAGTACCACTTGTATTCTGGACTATTAGCTGAGGTAGTTATCGTTGCCAATTGCGTTTCATCTTGGTCAATATAATTAACTTCATCCATATCAATACTACTTGTAAATCCTGTAGCATCAAGATTTATTGAAGCATCCGTCATACAGCTTCCTAAATCTATATTTACTGAATATTCACCAGACTCATCGGTTTTGTACATTTGCTTTGTCGCTCCAACAATAATGTCGCCATCTTTAAACCATTGATAGCCCTTTGCTTTAATGGCGCTTAAAGTAGTTTGCCCTTCTGAAGCGCAATAGGGATTACCTAAACTTGAATTTATGTTACTAGCTATACTGAAATCCAATGCGCTAATTGTTACACGATTTGATGTTGATACAGATGTACAAGTTCCATAATTTGTGTTAACAAAATAAGTTCCAGGTTCATTTACAGATAAGGTTTCGCCATCGCTTACAAAAGCAAAATCAGAAGTTATTGAACCCGTTTCCTTATACCATTTAAAAGTTAACGACGAATACTTTAAAGGAGAATTGTTTGAAAACAAGTCTAGATTATCAATAGTTAACAAATAACTTCCTCCATTACAATACACGCCGGTTTCAATTAAATTATTAATTGAAAAAGGACTATCATGCGCTTTGTAATAGGCAGCAAACGATTTTGAACTTTGACTAATAGTTTCTGGAGCTGTACCTTTAATTCTTATTACATAGCTCTCGCCAGATGCTGATGTTGGTAATGAAAAATTGAACTTAACTGGAGATGTTTTTTCAGAACCCGCCTCAGAAGTGTAAATAATTGTTGGGTTTGAAAAACTTCCTTTGTTATCAGAAAGTTCTGCGATAAATTTATTTGTTAATCCTAATGCGGCCTCATTTGAGAAAGAAAAAGTAACTTCAAAAGTATTATATAAAGGACTAGCACATGCTGGAGCAAAAGCAAAATTGGGTTTGCTAATAATAACTTGAGCTTGAATGGCTTCACTTAAACAAAATATAAAAACCATTATAATATATATTAATGCGGAGCTTCTCATAAAATCTTATTTTTAATAAATTTTAAAATCTAGAAGCTTATGCACAATACTATTTGCTGTTTTTAATTGGGTTTTCTAAATTTATGGGGTTTTTAAACTAGTAATTACAAAGGTTTAAAAGTTATAAGGTATTCAGATTTTAATCCACTCTCATCCCTGAATCAACCTCGTTTGAAGCTATTATTTTATTAATTCTAAGTCTGAAATCTGGTCTTTTATTACGCCTAGTTTCTATAAAAGTTTCATAATTGGCACTATTGGAATACACATTGGAAAACGCAGAGTTTCCATACCAATTTTCTAAATCCTCATTATTCGAATCATATTCAACAAATATATTTCCATTACAGTTATTGAAATACATTTCAGAGAATTTAATACGTTCTAAATTTTCTTGGTTAATAATAATTTTGTTTTCTAGGATTACTGCTGGATTAAAACCAGAAACAACGCTTTTACTCATAGTAAGAAGTGCATTCTCACCAACATGAATAGCTTCTCTAATAAGGTTCATTTTAATATCAGACTCTAAATTTTCACTTTCATTTATAAAAGTTAGATTTTTTGCGCTTACAAATGTTTTACTTCTATTAAAATCAAAATCTGCTTTATCATCATAAGATTTAATTTTCAAACATCTTGATCCATTCGTATTTGAAATATATGGAGATCTTATAGCTAAAGAATTTTCCAATAGCGCTTCTGTGCCTTGATTAAATTCAAAATCATTTCCATTTGATCTGTAAGAGACTAATTTATTTAAAACTAATTTTCCACCCCATACCTCAAAAGAATTACCACCAGAATTACTAACCATTACATTAGTTATTCTTGTTTTACTACCAACACTTGCCAATAACAAACCACTAAAATACCGATCATCTCCTATTTGTCTTCCAGCATATTCTATTCTTACATTTTTTAATAATCCTGAGTTGCTTAAAGAGTCCTGACCTCCATAATTTACATTGGCGTATTCATTTGAGTGCAGGTTTGGGTAATAAGGAGCTACAGACCCATTTCCAAATTTACTATTAGGTGCGTCGCCAAGTATAACTATACCTCCCCAATCTCCGGCTTTTTTAACACCTCTATTAGATGTGAATACTATAGGGTTAGTTTCTGAACCATTAGCAATTATTTTAGATCCTTTAGTTATTGTAAGTGACCCTTTAGTTTTTTTATCGCCAATAATTACAGTTCCTTGTTCAATTTCAAGTACTGCATTATTAGTGACAAAAACATCGCCCAAAAGCAAATAAACATCTTTGCTATATAGCTTTTTATATTGGGAAATATTCCCAGTTAAAATTTGTGTAGCTTCACCGTAGTCTTTTTTATTAGACTTAAATTCCGTCCAATTATTCAACCAGTTTTCTTGACCAAATATTCCTTTTTCTTGCTGAGCAGAACTATTTGCTATGAAAAAAAGAAATATGATACCGATTTGTGTAAAGTTTTTCATAATTTTTATTTTAAAACTCAATACAATTACTTGTAACAGTTATTATTCAAAAATAAATAAAAACCCATGAAATACCAATTATTTCGACAAAATACACTTATTAATCTGTTTCCTTACAAACAAAAATCGATAAAATACAATATGTTAACAATATTGAAGCTTAATTAATAAAACCATATTAAGATTAAATACGATGATTTAAAAAAAATTGATATGTATTTATAACCTTATTTCACCCGAAAAAATAAAATTTAAAAAGTATCAGTTTTAAAATTAACTTGGTAAATAGACAAATTTTTGATTAACGAAAATCGTTATATTGGTGTAGCGATTTCATGATATCCTCATAAAACAGAATTCCCGAAATTAAATTTGTTGTATCGGAATATGGTAAATACTCTCGATGAAATTCATCTGTGTTTTCTATATAATTATCGGTCGAATCAAATTGATTTTCGAGCGCTTTCATATTATCATTATTGGTTGGTATACCCAATGTCCCCATAGTTATTCCTGGCTTTGTTGCAAAAGCTACGTAAGGTAATGTTCTAACAAGTACTTTAATTCTTTCAGAGTATAATGTTATTAATTGACCTTTTGCCATATGCTCAAGCTCATTTTTATTATGATATTTGCTTATCATAACTTTTTCGCTAATAAAGCTTTTTGGACCTTTCCTTTTTTGAGCAGAACTAATGCCAGTAAAGACAAAAAGGCTAAGACTGAATAAAATAATCTTCATTTTCATATTATAGATTTAGAGATTAAAAAACAAACTTAAGTTATTAATCGTCAAAAAAAAACGTTTTGTCGATTTATTTTATAGGATAAAATGAATTTTTAAATACTTTACCTACAATTATGTATTAAGGAAATTGTTAATTTAAGAGACGATTACTTCCCAATACAATAAGTAACTATCCTTTTAAACAGAAGCTTAACAGATATTGAGGTGTAAAGTAGGTGTAGTATTTTTGTTTGCTTTTGTTTGTTTTACGTTCTAACATCTTACTATTAGTCTTAGTAAATACCATTAATTTTTTTAAAGAAAGAATATCATAGAGATTCTTTATACTTTAGAATAATTTCTTCAAAATCATCTTTTATAAATTCCCAATGTTTCCCATTAAGGCAAATAGGATTAAAATCTTCATCGGCTTGGTCAAAGGACGTAAAATTTTGGATAATTAAATCTCTATCGTGCGTATAAGGATATCTTTGCTTGTGTAAATCTAACATTTGACTCATATCATAGGATTTAACCAAATCGTGTAAATCCCAAAAATCCTTTTTTCTTCCACCTCGTTGTACCACATCAACTTTCATTGCTATAATTTCCTCAATAGTTGCCATTCTTATAGCATCAATTTCAATATAGGGCTGAATAAAAGTGTCTGTATAGTATAAATCGAGCTTTATTGTATGGTCTTTGTCCTCCCCAACAAAATAACTTTTTCCCATTGCTGGAATTGTATTTAAAAAATCTACATATTTAAAACTTTCTGTTAGATGTTTTTCAATGGCATCAAAATCTAATGTTCCATATTCTAAATTACTAAACAAGTCAATATCAATGGACTCTCTATGTCCAATTTGTAAACTCAATGCGGTACCTCCCACTAATCTAAAATCTTTAAACACATCAGATTTCATTAATTTTAGTAAGCTATTTTTCAATAGTTCATTAACCGTATTATAGTATAGCATTATACCTTTTCTTTGTTTCTATAAATAGTATAGGGCTTACGCATACTTTGTGCAAGTGCTTCTTTAATTTTTTCATTGGTGTAGAAACGTTTAATTTCTTCTTTTTCAATGTCATTACCTCGTTCAAATACACGTTTAATAACAGCGATACTTTGGTTCTGCCAATCTATTTTAGAAATATCTGTATCCCAAAATAATGCCATTCTTAAAAGATTTAAGTTTGGGGTCTTTTGTTCTACTTTATTTTTTTCTTCCTTAATTTCAAAATAGGTTTGTAGTAAGGCAAGCGTTCCCTCTTCTAAGTTTAGTTTTTTTTCAATTTTTAAAGCTAATGGTGTATTCAGTTTCCGTTTGCCCTTAGAAATGGCATTTATTGTTTGGGGGTGCTCATCAATAGAAAGCGCAAAAGGACGTTGGGCAATCCCTCTTCGACCAAGTAAGCGTTCCAAAATTATGCCTGGATGTATGCCTTTGTATTTATCGATTAATATGTTCATAACACAAATGTAAACAATTTTGTTTATAATTTTACTAAATCTATAGTTTAGATTTTCTGCATTTTAAACTAAAAAAAAAAGTTTTTATTTTGAGAAAATAATTAACGAACGAAAATTAATTAATATTGAACTTATTTGATTTTGGTTACGTTTGTTGTCCCTTGTTATTTCCCAATACAAAAAGTAAAGTAACGCTGTATATCAGTTAGTTATGGTAGTTGGGCAACAAATAGGCAACAAGAAGCCTTAAATAAGAGATAATAAGAGCAAGTAAATGTAGGGTTTTTAGAACGTATTGATAAACGAATATAAACCTTTTTTCTTTGTTTTAGCCTTCAAATTAAGTGATTGGTACTTTGGTAACTCTTCACAGAATACCTTGTTGTATGGCTTTGCATAACCTCTTCTGACCATTATTTCATTAAGCGTTTTACCATTAGGCAAAATGATATATGCTAATGTTCTTCCAAAAGCATCTGTAAGATTTGATTGCTCTTGAATTATTGTAATTCTTGTTTGTGGTTTAGCTTTTTTAAGCAGAAACTTCATTGACTTAAAACCTAACTCAATTAAAAATGTGCCTGAGATATTCACTTCTCTTTCATCTTGCTTTAATTTTCTGCAAACTTTAATCTCTGGAGCATCAATACCTAATAGCCTTATTTCTTCTTCATTATTCGTGAAAAAATTTTTAACGATTAGTCCGTCTCCGTCCAATACTTTAACCACTTCATAGTGTGGTCTTACCCTTGTTTGTTTATTAGCACTTGTTTGCATTTGTTTACGCTTATTAATTAATTGATAATCAATATGTTAGACTTATATTTGTAATAGTAAGAATTATTATTAACATTTAAAAATTTACAGAAATGGCAAGACAGAAAGGTCCCCTAAAATATGTCGGTACTCTTGGAGATATTAGACATTTTAAAATTAAAGGAAATGAAGGTTATTTTGCAGGTTTGACTGGTGGTCCAACCGCTGAACAAATTGCATCAGATCCTGCATTCCAAAGAACTCGTGAAAATATGAACGAATTTGGTGGTTGTGCAATGACAGGTAAATCCGTTAGAGTCGGATTAGCAAGTCTAATGAAAAATATGGCAGACAGTCAAGTGACTGGAAGATTAACTGCTATAATGAAGAAAATCAATTTAGAAGATGGTTCTGAAGCCAGAGGTAAAAGAGCTATTTTAGTTTCGGCAGTACCAAACTATTTGAAAGGTTTTGATTTTAACAGATTCACATCTTTCAATGGTGCTTTTAATGCTCCGTTCACAATTACTCCTGCTGGTACTCGTGATAGTTCAACTTTGGATATTCCTGCGTTTAATCCGTTGAATTATTTAAACATTCCAGCCGGTGCAACTCATTTTAGAATTATCAATGCTATTTCAGTATTGTCTGATTATGAGTTCAACACCACTACAAAGGTTTATGAGCCTAAAGATGCAAGTTTGAATGAATTAAAAGATGTACAGTATTCTGCATATTTACCTGTAGATTCAATGACTGCATTAATTTCATTGGTTGCAACATTACCAGGTTCTCCTACAATGACACCAGATGTTAGTGTTTTAAATTCTCTTGGTATTGAGTTTTATCAAGAAGTAGGTTCAAACTACTATGTATTTGCACAAGGTAACGCCTTAAAGATTTCCGAAATATTCTAAGATGCCATTTTAGAGATTTATGGAATTAGAAGAAAGCCCGCTCATTTGAGTGGGCTTTTCTTTTTTGCACTTTGTAAGGTTTGCATTTTTCTATTAAGACGGTGCAATCGTATTGGGCTAAAATATGCCTTATACAGTACTCAAATATGAGTAGCCCTAAGAATATCGCTTTTTAGAAATATAGCGATAGAAAACCGCCCTACGTGCATCATCAATGAGTTTTAGGTTAAGTTTATAAAACCCTTTTCTTGCTCTTCTAAAAGCTTTAAGGCTTTGACCGACTTATTGAAAATTGAAATATCATTATTTGCCTGTTCAAATCCATTTAAAATGCCTTGTTTAAGGTCGTTTTTTGTGATGAATGGGATAACTGAGCCTTTTAAATAGTAATGAAAGGATTTTGCACGCCATAGCCCAAAGCATAACCAATATAACTGCTCTTTGGCTTCCTCTGTGGTTGCTATCAAAATAAAGCAATTCGGACAAGGTTGTTTTAGTGGCTTTCCGCTGTTCATCCCTTTGTTCAGAATGTAGAAATGTGGCTTTTCAGTTTCGGCTGATGGTCTGTAAGTTTTGAGAGTGAATTTTGTCATTTTCCGAGAATTTTAGTTGGCTTCCGAAATCCCCTTCACAAAATTTTTTGACAAAGAAAAAAACGAAAAAAAAAGAAAGCCATCTAACTGGTGGTGGAAAGTGGGCTGACAAGGTTTTTAAGGAAAATACTACCCTTTTCGGGTGGAGATTTTTTTTAAAAACCCGTAGGGCTTGACCTTTTCAGACCAATTGTAACCGCCTACATTTGCTATCTTTTTTATTCTTTTGGCATAACATTATTTACTTACTCTCTTATTTGTGTAATGCTTGTTGTTTTGTTCAATTCCTTTGGGGAAATATGACCAGAAAAAAAATAAACTATACCTATTCTTAAAGCGTTGGCTGGTGTGTGGCAAGTGTAGCGATTGAAAGAAACGGAACTAAATGCGGTGGGATGGAATGAAGTAATACTGTATGCATTACAAGGTTGCAGACTTTGCAAACTTTACAATTTACTGCAAAGTTGTTGTGCGGTGGCTTTGCATACGGATTGCGTAATGGAATTGTGTATGGCTTAGTGGAGTGTAGAGAATGAGCTACTCTTGCTTGCCTTGTTAGGCGTAAGTGGGTATATGTAATGAAAGAATGTAGGCACGAAATGAGAGAATGAAGTGTACCTGCTATAAGCCGATATTAACTCATAGTTTATTTTTTTTCTGACCGCTGAAAAGGGTGGTTGGGGAATTGTGGTCTTTCGGTTGGTGAAGTAGGTTTAAAGCGTTGGCAATGAGCGGATACTTAACATAATGTTATTATAGGACATAGGCGAAGCCCGTAATGCAATGAAGCCCTTTTGGGTATGTACTATAATGCCACATTATGTTAATGTAGCTTTGGGTTGTTATTTTCTGGCACAAGTTGCACAGAGCGGTACTTTGGAGTGCATACGCCTTTTTGCTTTTGTGTGTTGGCATAGCTCTTTACTACCGCAGGAACGAGGATAATAATGTGCTATAATTAGCGTTGGCTTGCAAAAAGTGTGACAGAAAATAACAACTGTAGCGTGGGAAAGCGGAAGCCTATAAAAAGACAGAGGAGTTATGAGGTACGAATAACGCTGGATTTTTATAGGCTGTGGAAAAAACCTACGGAACCAACCGTTATTAAAGTCGTGCCTGTGGCACACCTTATAGTTTTATGTTCTTAATTAGACCAAAATTCTATTTCATTTGGGTTTATTTTCAAATCTGAAATACGTTCTATATTAAATGTTCTTTCTTCTTCTCGCATATAACAATAACCAAAAACGCAAATCGAATTATGTTGACCTATTACCTTAAATCCTTTTGGCTTGATAGTTCTAAGACTTTGGACACCACCTTCAAATTGTTGTGATTTGTGGTAATTGAATTTTACATTCACATCAAAATCTACAGCTAATTGTATGTAACCTTTAATGGTATCTAAATCACTTGAATTGATATTAGTTTCTTTGGTGGTATATCTTTTTTGTAAAGCTATTGTGTATTGCTTTTTTAATGTTTGAGCATCTGAATTAGTAGGGTTCTCTTTTAACTCATTATTTATATTATGTAATGCTTTATAAAAGTGTCTTGATTTAAAATAAGCTTGTGCTAACCAATAATTAACAGAATTACTATTTGGTTTCAACTTGTTAAATGCTAACCAGTTTTCTACTGCTTTGTTGTAATTAGCTAAATCAAATTGTACACTACCACACCAATAATAAGCGTATACATTTGAACTGTCTTGGGCAATCGCCTTTTCATAATTTATTAATGCTTTTTTTAAATCTGATTTTTGCTCATAAGAACGCCCTAAACAATAATAAGTATTTGATTTACCTTCTTGTAATGATAAATACTTTTCAAAATACTCAATAGCTAATGTGAACTCTTCCTTTTTATAATATTCATCTGCTAAAACGTCAAAATCATTGGCTGTTATTTTTCTTGTGTAATTACAATAATGACTGTTGTTACAGGCATAGAAATAACCGAACTTACCATTTCTTTCAATTAATTTACCATTATCACACCAATCGCATTGAAGAGCTGTTATTTTTTCATTAGCTTCAATTTCATCAATAAATTTTGATGTATAATCATTATTAACTAAAAAAGAAACGTGCTTTTTGGCTCTTGTCATTGCTACATAAAACAATCTTCTTTCTTCACCATTGGGAAACTGGTCAGCTTTAGATAGTAAAAAATTTAATAAAGGATCATCAGATATTTCTGAAGGAAAGCCATAAGTACCAGAGCTACAATTTGTAATAATTACGTAATCATCCTCAAGACCTTTAGATCTATGAGCTGTTAAAAACCTTATTTTAAGATTAGGGAACTCATTGCATATATATTCATATTGATTACTTACTTTATTATATTTCTCGATTAGGAAATTGCCATTAAAGAAATTTTTTCTTTCAAAATCATAGCGACCTAAAAGTAATACTGAAGCATCATTATTCTCGCTTTTTTCGGCAATATGAACTAATGCACTTCTTAAAGCTAAATGTAAATTTTTACTCTTTCTGTCTGGGTCTGAATGTTTATAAATAGAATATGGTACTTCTTCTGACTTATGGTGGCTTTTTAGCTTTTTAGATATTTGATTTGGATTCTTTAGAATAAAATTACTTGATAGTTCGATAAGTTGATTATCAAACCTGTAAGTGTATTCTATAAATGAGGTTTGAGTTACTCTACTGTAATTTGTGACTGTAGAGGATTTGAAATGTTTTTCAAAGTTTGTGAATAAGCCAATATCACTACCTGCGAAGCGGTATATTGATTGCCAATCATCACCAACACAAAAAAGTTTTGTGCTTGGATTTTGGTCTAATAATGATTTTATTAATTGAAACCTTGCTTTGGATATATCTTGATATTCATCAATAATAATGTAATCGTATGGTGATTGATATAAATTGTCTTGTATTACATCTGTAGCGTTATTTATCATATCGCTAAAATCAATTTCTTCTTCCTCTGAAAGATATTCTTGATAAGAATGATATATTGGGTCAAATAATTCTAAAAACTTAATAGCACGGTCATTATTTTCTTTTAATGCTCTCTTTTGTAGGTTTGATATAGCTTCATTGTTTGATTTTAATAAGACTAAAAATGTATCTAATAATTGAGTAAAATCGCTAATATCTTTTGAAGCATTTTCTTTTAAATATAGCCATAGTTTATCGTTTGATATAGGATTAAAAACTACACCAACATCTTCTAAGTTCTTTTGTAGTTCTGATAATAGAATCCCTTTTTTCTGTTGCCAAGAATATGATTCTACTAAGGATGTTGAATTATTGTTATGTTCTTGACGTTTCCATTCAATACCTTCTTTATATACCTCTTTTGCAGACTTACCATCTTTACCATTAAACCAATCAGGTACATTCCAATTTTCATCAACTCCAAAATGCTCTATATATACATTGTAATCAGGTAAATAAAAATCTGGTTTGTATTGACCAAATTGTTTACTTGCTGTTTTGTATTGGTATTTTTCTTCATACTCGTAATTAATACCATTCCTAAATAAAAAGTTAGCTATAAAAACTTCTTCTTGGCTCTTTAAACGTTCTCTGTATCGAATAACCTGACCATTGCTACGTCTTTTTTCAACCATTTTATAGCCTTCTAATTTTTGCTCATTTAAATAGTTGTTATGTTCAGCATCTGTCTCAAATTCTGCTATATCCTTGTAAGGTTTTAGATAGTAAGAAATAAAATCAATTAGTAAATTATAATACTCTTCACTCTCTTTAGCGTGGTCAATAAAAGAAGATATGCGTTCTAAGTGTGATTTACTATTTGCATCATATATTGATGGTTTTAAGTTATTTACCTGTGCTATTATATCTAAACCTAACTTATTAAAGGTTTTAACAGGTATGTCAATATTCATTTTATTATAAATCCTATCTCGCATTTCGTCTGCTGCTTTACGAGTGAATGAGATTAATAAAATAGATTGAGGATTTATATTTTGAATAGTAGTTAGATACTTTACTTTACCTGCAATTGTTGTAGTTTTTCCTGAACCTGCACCAGCAATAACTAATTGGTTATCTTCATCTATGATTACTGCTTTACGTTGCTGAGTATCGAGTGATTTACCTTCTACATTACTTAATAAACTATCTGTGTTTTTTATCTCAGATTCAATAAAATTCTCATTGCGAGAAGTTAAGATAGTGTCTATCCTTTCATAAGTGTATTTGAAGGAGTTTATCTTTTTTATTGATGTTTCAAAATTGGGTAAGTGTTTGTATTTCTTAGACTTTATTGAATTGTAATAATGTGCGGTCTCTTTCTTGAAATTAAATATTTCGAAATTTGATATATATTTTGGTTGAGATTTAAACTTTTCAAACAACTCATTAAATTCAGTAATTTTGGTTAAAAAAGGATTTAAGTCCTTCCGTTGTCTATCGTGTAATTGTGCAAGTTCTTCAAGACGTTTTTTTTCTTCTGCAATACGCAGTCTTTCTTCCTCTTCTTTTTTTAATCTAAGTTTCTTTTTATTATTTGCGAATAAAAGAGCTGCAACTACGACTATTGGAATTATAAAATATGCCATTTTTATGCGTTAGAAATTATAAAAACCAAAGATTATTTTTACCGAAATCAGGTAGCTTATCGCCTTCAAAGAATGGAAATATTTCTGCTGCCATTTCTGGGTATTTTATGGTTACTGGTAAGTTTTGTTGTTTTACAGATTTCCAATACATCCTGCTAAATTGATATACCTGGTCTATTAATTCTTCTACCACTTTTATATCATCTAAATAATTATCAACTGTAGAGGAAAAAGATAATTTTACTGGAAATGGATTGTCGTTTACTGTATCTGATGCTTTGTAGCGTATGTTGTTGAATAACAGATATTGATTCCAACCAATTTTTAAATATGTACCGCTTACAGGCATTAAATTATGGTTACTGGTATCGAATGCTACATTATCCTCTGATGTGGTTTTATTAATGGTTACAATAACTACAGGAATTGTTACCCCTAATTTATAGAGCATATCTTTGATTGGCTCTAATTCCTTATTGCTTATTTTCTTGTAAAAATGAATGATTAACCTTTTGGCACTTTCTCCATTATCTACCACATATTTTAAAATCTGTTTGCCTATTGTACCTGCTAATAGTTCTGTTTCATTGGCTTTAAAACAATCAAATCCTTTAAACTCTCCATTGTTATTGAAACAAAAAGCACTTGCAACATATTTTATGTTGTGATTGAGCGAAGTGAAAGCACCAACACCCACTATCAATTCTTCTTTTGTGTCTCTGTCTAAACGCCAAGGAATACCGTCTATTTTTGCTAATAGAGCGATAGCGATATTAGGTAAGTAGAAACTAAAATCTTTATGCCCAATATTGTCTTTATAAATTACTTGTGAGCTTATATCGTGTTTTAATAATTCTTCTTTTACTTGATAGTATAGCATTTTACGCTGTTCATCTGTTTCTGTTTTGTGAATTGGCGTTACATAAATAGCTACATATTTTGTATTGGGTTGTTTTTCGAGATTTAGCAAACCTTGTTTTACTTCTCTTAATGCAGATTCTGGACTCTCAAAAGCAATACTTGTATCTTTATCTATAAGAAATGGTTGCTTGATATAGGTTTTTAATGGCTTGAAATACAAATAGCCTTCAGGCGATTTGTAACCTTCAGTAAAATACTTGTAAAGTGTTTTTACTGCAAAGTTTCTATCTGGTTTATGGTAGATAAAAAAGAACCTCACATTTGGATGCGGACTTGCTTTGTATGGCCCTATATTTTTCATTCCATTATGCGGAACTATATCTGTATTATTAAAGAAGCGTAGCTTGTTTGAATTGAAAGAAGTTTTGTGAACCTTATGTTTAGGCATTTTATAAAAACCATCTTCTGATATAGGTAGTATCGCTTTAAATTCTTTAGAATTTAAGTGATTATTATAGAAGTCTGTAATGTTCTTGTAATACGGTTTGTACTTATTACCCCTTTTAAAATCTGGTCGAGCTATCTTTAGATAGTCTCGAATAGGATTTGATAGTATTGGATATAATTCTTCAATATGTTGTTTTATATCATCTTCTGCAAACTCATATTTAACTACTTGGGTCTTGTATTTGACGTAATTTATTAGCTCTGGTGGGAAATCATCTAATTCTGCTAAAGACTTGTTATATACAGTTGTATTGCCATCAAAAGAGACTAATAATTCAGGTGATTCTGTTACTTTATGAAACTGCACTTTTATGGTAAAGCGTTTATACGAAGTATAAACTGCTGTACTTTTAGTTTCATCTTTAAACCATATTTGAATGTCTTTTACAAAATTGATTTTTACTGCATCTGCAACTGTTTCAAAATAATTATAGATTAATCTACTGTAATAATGTACGCCTAATCTTCTGTTCTTTGAAAAATCTACACTTGCTTTATAATCGCAATTCTCGGTATCTATAAAATTGGTGTATAGCTTATCACAGGTTTGCATTTCCTCATTAAAATCATCCCAAAAAGATTGAGGATATTCGCCTTTCCAAAGTGAATAGTAGCCTTGTTTCTCTTGCTTGTAAAAGCCTATCTCCAGTTCTTGAACTGGATGGCTGAATGGGATTATATTTAATGTAAGGTTTTCCAAAAGCGATTTATTTTAGTAGTTCTATCTTATTTTTTAATCACACTATTTTTCTTAAAGTTTTCTGCTTGTTCAAATATTTCTTTATAGACTTCATCTCTTTCTACTGGTGGATAACCGTGTTCATCTAATAAAAGAATAAGCCCCACTTTTAAAGCTGATTTTATATCGTCTCTTTTACTCCAATCTGGAAATTTAGCTTGACCATCAACCAAGTCTTTAACAGATTTAGCTAATTGAATTAGTTTGTCTTCAGGATATGAAAAATCATATTTTACGCATAACTCTTTTAGTATATCATAGAATGCTTTTTCTTCAAAGTCGATTCCTAAATCATCACCTGCTGTAAATTCTTGATGCACTTCCCAAATTAAATTAGTCAGTTGTTCTGCCATTTCCTCATATACCTCACTTCTTAATACATCATTTTCATCTCTTTCATTATAACGAGTAACAAGCGTTTCCATTTTTTTAGAAAAGTCAACACCTTTTACTTTGTTTACTTTTTTCATTTCACCAATAACACGAGCCAAAAGCTGTTGTAATAGCTTTATCTTGGTGTTAGGTAGTTTTATCTTATCTATTTTGGCTAAATAATCTTCATCAAAAATATCTTGCTCCGTAACGTTCTCTTCACCCATTTTAAAGATTTCCTCTACACCATCACTTTGAAGTGCATTTTTAATCATTTCTCTAACTTTGGCATTCATCTGTGCTGTATCTGGTGCATCACCTTTTGTGAGTTTAAATACAATAGACCTTACTGCTAAATAAAAATGAGTGTAATCTCTTTCTGTTTGAGTTAATTGTTCGCTACCTGCACATATATCATAGGCTGCTTTTAGTCTTTTGACTAAGCCCATAAAACGAGTTTCTAAATCCTTTGTAAGCTGCACATATTCTGCTGCCATATTCAAAGTATTTAACTGTTCTAAAGAAGATCCATTGAAGTATTTTGTGTTATCAAATTTGTGAAACAATTTTGATAGCAATTCTAAATGATTGCGAACTACTACTAATGATTGCTGTATGTCTTCAAAGTTATCTCCTTCACCTTTTGTGTATTTGGCTAAAGCCAAGTTCATAGCTTTTTTAATACCTACATAATCTACTACTAAGCCTTTGTTTTTGCCTTTAAACTTTCTATTTACTCTTGAAATTGTTTGAATAAGATTGTGTTGCTGTATAGGCTTATCAATGTAGATACTATCTAAGAAAGGAACATCAAAACCAGTTAGCCACATATCTACTACGATAGCTATTTTAAAGTTGGATTTTTCATTTTTAAATTGTCTGTCTAATTCTTTTCTATAATCCTTTGTACCCAATAAATTATACATTTCTTTAGGATCATCTTTTCCTCTGGTCATTATCATTTTGATACGTTCCATTGGTTTTATTTCTCTCTTATCTTTATCAGAAAGTTCAGCACCATCTTCTGCTATTTTTACTTCATTCCATTCTGGTCTAAGTGCTATTACATTTTTGTAAAACTCATAAGCTATTTCTCTACTACTGCTTACAAACATTGCTTTACCTTTTACAGTAGCACCTTCATTTATTCTGTTTTCATAATGGTTTACAAAGTCTAATGCTAATTCTTTTAAGCGGTCTGGGTCACCCAAAATAGCATTCATATTGGCTGACTGCTTTTTACTTTCTTCTACCTGATATTCATTTGTACCTGCTTCTGATGCTTCTTCATAGTATTTTTCTATTTTTTCTAATTCACTATTGTGTAGTGCTATTTTTGCAGCTCTACCCTCATAAACAATTCTTACTGTAATTTGATCTTTAACAGATTCTGTCATTGTATAAGCATCTACCACTTTACCAAAAACATCTAAAGTTGCATCTATTGGTGTACCTGTAAAACCTACAAAAGTGGCATTAGGTAACGAGTCGTGTAAATACTTAGCAAAACCGAAGGTTTTCTTAACCCCTTTTTCTGTAACCCTAACTTTCTGGTCTAAATTGGTTTGACTTCTATGTGCTTCATCTGATATACAAATTACATTTGTTCTATCTGTAAGTAGTTCTGTATCTTCTGTGAACTTATGAATGGTTGTTAGAAAAACACCTCCGCTGGCTCTTCCTTGAACCAATTCTCTTAATTCTGCTCTACTTTCAACACTAAGGACTGTATTATCTCCAATATAATTTTTAGCATTGGTGAATTGCCCTGAAAGTTGGTCGTCTAAATCTGTTCTATCTGTAATTAAAACTATTGTAGGATTTTCAAAAAACTCACTCTTCATTAATATTCTTGCAAGAAAAAGCATAGTGAAACTTTTTCCGCATCCTGTTGCACCAAAGTATGTTCCTCCTTTACCATCACCATTAGGTTTTTGAGCTAACTTGATATTTTCATATAGTGCATTGGCTGCATAATATTGAGGATAACGACATACTATTTTCTCATCCTTTTTAGAAGTATCAGGTATGTAAATAAAGTTTTGAATAATATCTCTTACTCGATTTTGATGTAGCATACCTTGTATAAGCGTAAACATACTGTCTATACCGTCTACATCTTTTGCTAAACCAGAAACTCTACGCCAAGCATAGTAAAACTCATAAGCTGCAAAAAATGAACCTGCCTTATTATTTACACCATCACTAATAACGCAAAAAGCATTGTATTTAAACAATTCTGGAATATCTCTTTTGTATCGTGTTGTGAGTTGGATATAAGCGTTATGAATGGTACAGTTTTCTTGAATAGCGGTTTTAAATTCAAATACGATTACTGGCAATCCATTTATGTAAATAATGCCATCAGGTATTCTTCTTTCTGTGCCAACAATTTCAAGTTGATTCACAAATTTGTAGGTGTTATTATTATCTTCTGAATAGTCTATTAAATATATCCAAATATCTTTTTGGTTGTGGTCTTCTCTTTTAAAAGTGAAACCATCTGCCAACCAATGCATAATTTTTTTGTTGCTTTCGTAAAGGTCTGTAGCTGATAATGTTTTCAATTGTAAAACAATTGATTTAGCTTCATTAACTGTTAGTCCTTCTTTTTTGTATTGGTTTAAAAGAAACTCTATTAAATCTTCTTCAATTAATACTTCATCTTCATTACGATTAATGGTATTGCCCAAGTAGTGAGGGTAGTTTTCTAAACCCAACAATTCTATAAATGCTTCCTCTAATTTGGCTTCTGTGAACTTTATACTCATACGCTTTCAATTATCGAGTTAATACATTCAACTAATTTTACAATTCTATCTTCTGTATCTAATCCTTCTTCATTCTGCTTTACTTTAAAAATACCATTCTCATCTATTACATTATTGCTTATTAGTTCTTCATAAATTATGTTTTCTAAACCTTCAGCATTATTGTTTTCAAAAAGAAAATGGCTATCATCAATATCTATACTAATTGTATTTTTTTTCACTTTTAGAAAAAGTAAATCGTTATAATCCCCAAGTTTTAGCTTTTTACTTTTAATCTGTTTCTTTACCTCATAAAAGAAAGGGTCCCAATTAAATCCATTGAACTGCTTCTGACGCATTTTGTTAAGAAGATAATCTCCTTTTTTATAATAATAGCCTCTTAAACATTCGTGACGGAATGATGGATATTTGATGAAATAATATTTCCAGTCCTTACCTGTTTCTTGATATGCTTTAATTTCAGTTTCAATATGCTCTTTTATATCAGTATTTGGGTTGTTTATTAAGAAGTCTAAACATTGCATAAGGACTGGTCGAGTATGTGAAAAAATATCTTTCTTTTTACCATAACCAGGCGTTGTAAAGAATTTTCTTATGACTTTTTTATTTGGTGATAGTATGTTATACCAACCTTCTTTTCTTTCTTGATTGCCACTATCGTGTTGTGTATAATCACCAAAACAAAGTAGCAAATTAGCTCTATTGTATAAATCGCTGATAATAACATCTTCATCAAAGTAATTTAAAAACTGTAATGCTCTGTTTTCTGTGTTTTCGTCAAATTGAAATATAGATATATTACCTCTGAAAATATCACTATCCTCTAATTGATAAAATGCATCAATTGATTCTTGTGTGTTGTAAAAAGTTTCTTTTTCTTTTTCTTCCTGTACTTGGTCTGTTTTAAACCTCTTTAATGTATCAAAATCAAAAGTTAACAAGAAAGATTCCAGCTCAGTAATACTCTCTACCAAAGTTTCTCTACGTAGTTCAAATTCTGAATTAGCAACTAAGTTTCTTACTATTCTTAATTTTCTTGTGAAGTTCTCAGTTTGCTTACTGTTTTGGAATAAATAGCTGTGCAACAACAGTTGTTCTGGTAAAGTGAAACCTCTATCTTTATCATAATATAATAAGCACCTTACTAATAAATTATGCTCTTTGTGAGGGAAGAATAATCTTGTTTTGTCTTTATGAAAACTATCTTTATCATAGTAAAAAGAGTTCTGCCAAAAGTTAGGATTTGTATTCACACTAAGAACCAAACTATCTAAGGTTGAGAAGAGTGCTTTTACATTTTCTTCGTCACCATAAATTGCCTTTAATTCTTTGTTAGATTCTACTGTATCTATATACTTTATATCATTTTTAAGACCTAAAATGTATGTAATAAAATTGAAGAGGTTTAAGAAACTATTATCAACTAAAAGGGCAACATCCTTAATGTCTTTTGCTTCTTCTGTTTCTAAAAGCAAGTTCCAAATACAGTCAAACCAATCTTGGTCTATTTGTTTTTCAAACTTTTGTTTTAGCGTTTTATCGCTTATAATTTCAGAAAAATTAGCTTTAAAATATTCAAACTCTGTAAGTGGCTTACCTCTTGAGTTCATTTTAATGTACAAATCGTCTGATAATTTAAACTCACTTAATACTAATTGGTACATTACAAATGGGCAATTATCCTCTTTTAAAATATGCCAAATAGACTCTAAATCGAATTTTATATAACGATCTTCTATAGCATCTAATACTACAAGCATAGCTTGAATACTTGGGTCATAATCCCAAGTTTCAAAGTACCAAGACTGATTTTTAATTTCTTTTGAAATAGTATTACCATCAAATTTTGGCTGAAATGTTATCAGTTTTTTACAAAATATAGTAGTACTATGTCTTGTTTCATAAACAAAGTTTTGAAGTGTTGCTTTTTCCTCTGCCGGTATGATTTCTTTTGAAGTTACAAACCAATACAAAAGCCACAATACGGTTAGACGTTGTTGCCCATCAATAGGTGAGAAAACAGGATTTTCTTCTTGTGTTTTATTACCATAAATAAAATCTAACTCTAAGTTTTTAGAAGTGCCATCTTCTTTGCTTTTAACAATGGTGTCAAAAATAGCATCTAAGAAATCTTTTCTTATTTTACTGGTGTTTTTGTCCTTTCTGCCTTGGGCAAAATCTCGTTGAATGATAGGTATTTCAACTTTATTGGCAAGTATGTCTGTAAATTTAAGCTTCATTATGCACTTCAATTTTGTTTAAATAATGGTTTAAGCAATCAGCAATTTGTTCTAAGTAGTTTTCTCTTTCCTCTTTAGACCAGATAGCTGAATGTGCATAGGACTCTTTTTGGTAGTAGTTTAAAAACACTCTTTTTGTTGCAATAGGAATAAATGCACCTTGTTTATCCATCTCTATTATCTTTCTCCTCTTAATTTCGAAAATGGAATTACTTAATGAGATGTTTTCTGTTAAACCTAATAGTGCCAAGTTTTTAATATTATGTAGATACAAATTTTCGTTCTCATCATCTTTTGGAAGAATATCTATAATAGCATCACTTAATACCTGAAATTGAGCATAGGTGTATTTTTCTCTGTCAATTGTTTTTACGGATTCTATGATTTTTTCTGCTTTCTTAGGATTTGTTGCTATTGAGGGCAGTACTTGAATATGCATATCTAACCAAGAAAACCATTGTTCTTTTTTATTCTCGTTGATACCGATAATATTTTGAGCGTGAATATGCTCTAAACTTTTGTTTATATTTTTATAAATTTCAAATGGGAAGAAATCGTTGTTGTTGTTATTTTTTCGCGTAAGCTCTGTATTTACTAATAATAGTATCTCAATTAGTTTTTTATGGTCGTTACGGTTGTCATAGCTTAAATCGTCCCAATCATTGGGAATACTCTGAGCTATTAAATAATTTATTTCCTGCTCAAACAAGTCTTTATCATTCTCTTTCTTTAGCTTAATTATGTCTTTTATGTTTGTGCCAATAGCTATTAAGTAACCTACTTTATGGTAATGATTTTTGTTTGTGTACCAATAACTTAGTGAGCGATACACTTCTTCAATACTTAGCCATTTATCCCATAAGGACGTTGCATTTTCCTTTTCATCAAAAAAATGAATGAAGCTATATAATGGGTCTTTACTGTTGTCTTTTTTCTGTGTATTGATATCAAACAAGTATTCTATCTTAGAAGCATAGTTGTCTATTTTTTTGTTAGATATAAACGCCCAGAATTTTGGGTTGTTTAAATGGTTTTCCATTTCATCCCAAAGTTGTATGAGTTGGGTTCTCCTTTTTACTTTTTCTTGCTCACCAAACTCCTTAAAGCTCTCTTGATTTACAAATTTTGCCTTAATTAATTCTGCACTATTTAAAGGTATTTTACCTCTATTAAGACGTGTAAAAAGTTCTTCGCTTTTTTGAGTACTGTCATTAATTTCATACCAAATAATTTGTGCACTCCATTCAGGCATTATGGTATTTCCATCATCATCTTTTTTTATACTTGGAAGTATGGTGTCTAAAAAGCTGTTTTTATAAGAACGCCCTTCTATTTTACCACTATTTTCAAACCAATCTTTAATGGTGTTGTATGCTTTACTTAGGTAGTATAAATCTGGTTTATTGAGTATTTCTTCTGTTTGATTTAGAAATTGGCGAGTTTCTGGACGTGTTTGGTATTCTATAGTATATATGTCTTGTTTATACTCATCACTTAACTTATCTATACGCAAATGTTCTAAGCGTAAATAAGTAAGTATTCTATGCATAGTGGTTAATCTTTGTTGCCCATCTATTAATTCATAACCGTCAATAGCATCTCCATTTTGGGCTTGCCAAGTTTTTTTTCTAACTACTATAGGTTGTAAGCAATAGAAGGAATTTACTTTTGCAGGGTCTTGACGGTACTCCCAAATATCATTAAGTAATTGACTTACGTTATGACTTGTCCATCTATAACCTCTCTGATAATCTGGTATATAAAAATTTAACCCTAACAATTCTGTTATGGTTTTTAGTATGATTTGATTTTCTTGTTTGCTCATTCAGTTTATTTAATTGGGCTACTTTTTACCTTTTTTTAACCCTTTGACCATCTTATCAAAATCAGATTCTATTTTTTGAGTTTTGTTGAATTTATCATATTCTGTAAAGGCTTTTTTCTCTGCTTGCTTCTTTGATTTTTTACCCAACCCCTCTAACACTTTGTATTCGTTGAAAGCTAAAAACTTATTGACGCTTAAAGCTAACTGCTCCATAGTAAAAGTGTTTTCTCTTTCTATTAAGCCCTCTATGTAATCGAAATAGCCCGTAACTGTTCTTTCCAATTGCTTAATTTCTTTCTCTTGCAGGTAGTTTTTAGCGATACTGGTATCTGATTTTATGACTCTACCATCTGGTGCATTTTTCCAAGTGGTTAAACCCATATTTTCTTTTTTGCTATCTGCTTTTAGGTAAATGATTTCAGCAGCTGTTTTACCAGTTATGGCGTAATGAAATTTGTTTTGAACAGTAGCGTAGAATTTTTTGGTAGTGGTGGCTTGTGGGTCGTAATCTATACTACATTCTGCAAAAATATCGGTTACTTGTTGGTAAATTCTGCGTTCGCTGGCACGTATGGAACGCACTCGCTCTAATAACTCTTTAAAATAATCTTTACCAAATAGGGTTTTCCCTTGTTTTAGGCGTTCGTCATCTATGGTGAAACCTTTAATGATGTATTCTTTTAAAGTTTTGGTAGCCCAAATACGAAACTGTGTAGCCTTGGTAGAATTAACTCGGTAACCTACAGAAATAATGGCATCAAGGTTGTAATATTTAGTTTTGTAGTTTTTGCCATCTGTTGCAGTTGTTTCCAAAATGGAAATAACTGAATCTTCTATTAATTCTCCACTTTCAAAAATATTGCTTAAATGTTTGCTAATGGCTGGCACACCAACTGAAAAAAGCTCTGACATTGCTTTTTGGGTTAACCAAATACTTTCTTCAAAAAGCATTACATCTAACCGTACATCTCCTGATGGTGTAGTGTAAAGTAGAAAATTAGACTCTTTCATATTTATAAATTTAAACTCGTTTTTTGAGTTGTTCGGAAATCCCGAACAACTGTATTACTGCTACTATTAACTACAACACCTCTCATTAATACTGGACAAATAGGCTTAATACTTGCTTTTAATTGCTCATTAATACGTTTACGAGCTTCTAAAGTGTGATATATTGTAACTATGGCTTCTTGTATTTTTATATCTGGTATAGGTAGTTTTACGCTACACATATCATCCCAATCAAAAGTTTCTCTTGCACTTCCCCAAGAATGAAAACGGGCATATCTATCAAACTCTGCACGTTTAAAAAACAGGAATAAGTATTCAGGAATTAATACAGAATGGTCTATTACTTCAAAGACGGTATAAATTGAAGAAACTATACAATCTTCTGCGTGATTCATTGCCAATGCTATTTTCTCTCCTCTTCTTGAAGTATCTGCTACATAAACAAACTGACCATTTCTAACTATCTTATACTTATTGAATTTAACGCCTGCAGTATTAGCCTTAGAGTTTATCAGTTTTTTAGAAGTAGAAACGCCTTGTAAAAAGGTTATTTCTAAATCTGTATTTCTTTCATCTGCTTGCTGTATGTATGTGCCAAGTGTTTTAGCAGGCTCATTGATTATTAAATCTTCAATGTAGGTGTCGCATATTAATTGCAAATCTTCTAAACTATTTTCATAGGTCTTTTGGTTGGCTAAAATGCCATTGTAGAGTGCTACATATTTGCGTTGTTCGTCTATGTGCAGTATTGGGATTTCTACATTACACAAATCATCCCAATTAAATGTTTCTCTGGCACTTCCCCAAGAATGAAAACGAGCATACCTATCAAACTCTGAGCGATTAAACCAAATAAAGAGATATTCTGGTAATAGATGGTTTTTATCTGTTTCAAAAACAGTATAAATGCTTGAAACAATACAAGTTTCTTCTACATTTAATGCAATAGCTATTTTTTCTCCTCTACGTGAAGTATCAGCAACATAAACAAATTGTCCTTTTTCTGCTATTTTGTAATTGTGCAAACTAACATTTGTCATATTAGCAACCGATTTTATAAGGACTTTTCGAGTTGAAACACCTCTTAAATGAGTAATTTTAGAATCAGCATTTCTAATATCAACTTCATTTATATATTTACCAATCTTTGTTAATTTATAACTCATATCCCAATGTTTTAAAGGCGTTTATGAGTTGGTCTTGACTTTGTTTTTCTTCTTTTAGTAATTCTTTAAAGTCTGTTTGAATACGCTTCATTTCCGTATCAAAATCTATACTGCTATCTGCATCTACAAACTCTATGTATTTACTTGGTACTAAAGAAAAGTCGTTCTCTTTTAAAGTGTCAAAATCTACCGATTGGCAGAACTCTGGAATATTTTTATAGGTGGTTTCCCAATCTTTTTGTTGCCAGTTGTGGTAATGACCTGCAACTTTGCTAATATCCTCCTCTGTAAGCTGTACGAACTTCTTTTCGTACTCGCTTCCCCAACGTCTTAAATCCATAAATAGGACTTCTTTTTCTCTGTTACGATAGTTTTTAGCTTGGTCGTTTATAGTAGCTGTACGCTCTTTTTTATTTCTATTAATAATCCAAAGCGTTACACTAATATCTGTGGTATAAAACGTATCACGAGGAATAATGATAACTGCTTCTATTAGATTATTTTCTATTAGTTTTTTACGGATTTTGTATTCTTCACTACCACCAGATAATGCACCATTAGCCAATATAAAACCTGCAACACCATTTTCTGATAGCTTAGATACCATATTTAATATCCAACCATAATTGGCGTTACTTTTTGGTGGTACATCATAGCCTTTCCATCTTGGGTCGTCTATGAGTTCATTTTCTCCTCTCCAATCTTTTTGATTGAATGGTGGGTTTGCCATTATAAAATCGGCTTTTAAATCTTTGTGTTGGTCATTAGAAAATGTGTCTGCGTGTTTCTCTCCTAAATTTGCTGATATACCTCTAATGGCTAAATTCATTTTAGCCAATTTGTAAGTAGTAGGCGAAGATTCCTGACCGTATATAGATACTTCTTTCTTGCTTCCTTGGTGGCTTTCTATAAACTTAATAGACTGCACAAACATACCACCAGAACCACAAGCAGGGTCATAGATAATACCTTTGTATGGCTCTATTAATTCTGCCATAAGGTTTACAATGGTTTTAGGTGTGTAAAATTCTCCTTTTCCTTTCCCTTCTTTTATGGCAAACTTTCTTAAAAAGTATTCATAAACACGTCCTATAATATCTTGTTCTTCATCTTCTAAAGTGTTTATCTCATTAATCTTATCTACTAAAGATGCTAATTTGGTTCTGTCTAAACCTAAACGAGAAAAGTAATTGTCTGGTAACGCTCCTTTAAGTGCAGGATTGTTTTTTTCGATAGTATGTAATGCTGTATCAATCTTTAATGATAAATCGTTCTGTTTTGCATTTTTACTGATGTACGTCCAACGTGATATTTCTTCTAAAAAGAAAACGTTTTTCATATTGTAGAAATCTTTCATCTCTACATACTTCTCTTTGCCTTCTGCTATCAATTCAGCTTTACGCTCTTCAAACTTATCACTTGCAAACTTTAAGAAAATAAGCCCTAATACTACGTGTTTGTATTCTGATGGGTCAACCGAACCTCTTAATTTATCACACGATTGCCAAAGTGTTTCTTCTATTGCTTTTGTTTTTTCAGTATTCTTTTTAGCCATTTATAAGTTGTGATTAGTTTTTGATTGATTTTAATTCTTCTTCTGCAATTTGTAGAGCTTGCAATGCTTGTTCTTCATTTTCAACCAACTGAAATACTTGGTCTGCTAACCAAAGTGAAAACAGTTCGTTATAGTCAAGTTTAAAAAGTTTTGCTAAAGGTTCTATATGTTCACGTTTAGCGGTTTTTTCTCCTCTTTCTATTTTACTAAGCATTGCGGTATCAATGTCTAACTCTGCGGATAAGTGCCTGAGTAGCATTTCTTGTTCTTCTCTTTTAGACCGTATTAAGTCTCCGAATTTGTTCATCTGCTTACTTATTGTTTTTACAATTGTATTCACGAATGCTAAAGCATTTGTTCATTGCTTATTTGTTTGTATTAAATACGTTTGTCAAATATAGACAAATTCAAAACAAACAAGAACAAAAACTACAAGATAAATTTCAAAAAGTGCAAAGGTTGCAAACTACAGCTTGTCTGTAGTTTTTTGATAGTGTCCGTAACTGGGTTGTGAGAGATGTGAACCTAACAAGGATTTGAGCAAATTATCAATAGAACGGTCTTTGAGTTGGTATTTCTTACCTATGAGGATGGCTTCTTCACGCTTGAAGTTTTGCGGTAAGGCTTCAAAGAATTGTTTTTTATTATTAGCACCTTTAAAAACGCCTGTTTCCTCTTTCTTTGGTAGGTTGTTGTACATTAACAAACTGTGTTGTAGATAGACATTTGCAATCAATAACGCCATTTCAAAATCCTCATCAGTACAGGTTACATTTTCGGTACAATCGCCATTATCAAATTTGCGAAGCGAGGATAATATCATACAAATACGATATAGAATTAAGCCTAAACGCTTTACTACGCTTCCAGCTTCTTCTGCTGTAAATGTGGTTACTTCTGTTAACCATTGTTGCCCTGTATAATTAACCGTTTGCCATTGTTCTTTAGATAAGTGTATCTGTGTTGGATTTGCTTCTAAGAAGTGAATCATTTCTAATACATTCTGCGATAAGGCTTCAAAATGGTCGTTTAAATTTAAGGTATTGCCAAAAGGCGATACATCTTTCCAAAGTTGCTCTACTTTAAACGTATAGAATAAAAAGCGACTAAATAAACCATCTTCTGCGGATGCAATGATATTGGCTACTTGACCAGGAGTACCAGATAAAGCAACTGATATTTTAGGCTCTTTGATAATAACATATTCATTGTCTGTTTTTCTTGAAACAGAAATAGTTTCAGAATGAAACGCTTTTCTGAGCATATCAGAATATCCGCCCCAATCTTGCTTAAAAACTGCTCCCATACTATCTGCTTCTGTTTCACAAATAATTCCTTTACCCTCATTTTGTTGTATGTGTTGTAAAATAGCTGCATAAGAAGTATTGGCAGGAATAAATACGACTTTAAAAGGTGGTTTTACAGGCTCTTCTGGTGCTTCTGTGTCGTCTTTCTTTCGGTTTCGTTGTTCTACCTTGTATTGAGCTAATTCGGCATCATAGATAGACTTATCTTGATTGCTTTGTTCTAATACACTTTCTTGATATGGGTCTGCCAATATTTTAGCGAATTTTAAAGCACCTTTTCCGCTTGCTGCTGGAGCTATGATAAACGAAAACAGATTAGGAAATACAGTCTGTTGAGCATATACACCTGATACATTTGGTAAACAACCGCTAAGAATAGACAATGCACCTGTAAAGAAAACATCTCGTTCTCTTGGGTCTGTAAATGCCATTGTCCCTTTTCTCAAAACCTCTGGTAGATTATCAAATAATTGCTCGTCAAAAGTGGGTGTGTTTTTTAGGTAATCTTCATTGTTTACTATCTCATTTGGTTGTATTGTTTTATTATGACTTTGATAGCTCGCAAATTGCATAGCGTTGTTATCATACGCTGATTTTACAGATGCTTTTATTTCTTCTTGGTTTAGGTCGTAAGTATTTAGAATAAGATGCAAAGCATCATCATACACGATTCCTCTCCTGTTGCAATTACAAGCCAATTGATATATGAAATTGTTTCGGTTGCCGTCTGTATAGCTTTCTTTGTTTTCGGTGAATGTGATACACTCGGTAAAGATTTCTGAACTATTACTGTTTTCATTATTGCTAAGATTTTGGGTTACTACTGTTTTTGATGCTGTTGGTGTGATAGGTTGTAAAACCGTTTCGGTTTTTACCTTGAACTTTTCGTTTTGTATGTTCTTATATCCGTCAGGGTCGTAAGACACAAAACACAGCCTTGTAATGTCTTTGCATTTTGGGTCTGCTTCAATACCCACTTCTTTTTCATAATACGCTTGCACTTGTGCATAAGCGGTTTTATGCTGCTCCATAGTAGAATCTACTTCAATAAAAACTTTTAGGCCATTACCGCTTGGGCTTGTGAAACAAGCAAAAGTGAACGGAATGGATTGTATTTTCTGTTTTGCTTCTTGAAGCTCTTCTGGTTCTAACTTATCAAAATCTAAGTGTACAAATCCGCTGTACTTTTTGAAGTATTCCTTTTTTCTACCGCCTTCAAAAGTTGCTGACGGTGTAAAGGCTACTAATTCTTTTTTGAATTGGTCTGCTCGTTCTGGTTTACCCATTCCAATAGCCATACGGATAGCTTCAATAGGTTCTTTATATTTACCCTCAATAACATCCTTTACTATCAGTAGTAAGGCTTTATTTTCTATGGGTTGATTGAAATTTTTATATATAGTAGATGATGCCATTTTAGAAGTATTTATGTGATTATTTTCCATTGATAGGTGCTTTAAAATTTTTGTCTAACAATTGGAGTATGTCTGATAAGCGGTAGTAGATTTTGTATCCAATTTGGCAATAGCCTATGAGTCCGCTATCTCGCCAATATTGAGCTGTACGCTTACTTACATTCATTATCTGTAGAAACTCTTGGGTGTCGAAAAACACTTGGTCAGGATTGCTTCTTTGCTTGTCTTTAAGCATAAGCGTTAGTTCTGATAGTCTATCGTCTATCTGCTCTAACTTTTCGTCTAAAGGATGATAAAAGCCCATATCTAACTGCGTTTGTTTTGAATTAGATAATTGGCTGCTGCTTTTTCGATTTCGTCCGTAGAAGATTGACGGTTACGCTGTAACCATTCGTCTAACTCGGTACGATTGAAATAGAGTTTTTTACCTTGTGGGCAGAAATGCGGAACGGATTTCTGACTGGTAAGTTTGTACAGATGCGAAGCACTTATATCTAAATAGCTACAGGCATCATTGAAGTTTAGTACTTCTTTCTTTAAGAGGTTTTGTTCCTCTATCTTTTGCTCAAGTCTGTTGAGCTTTTCTAAAATTAAATTTTCGTTACTCATTTTGTTACGATTTTTAAAAGTTTTACAATAAATTCTATTGCAAACTTCTATCGTAACAAGCTGGTAATCAGTAATACAGTAACGTCTTACTACTATATCTTACTCATCTTACTGTTTTTATTTACAGTTGTCTGAGAATGTCATCAATAGTGCCTTGTTCTTTAGGGTAATTGTTCTTGTTTTTATACAAATTATTACGTTTTAAATCCGTTCCTTTTTTAGAATAAAAAAGGTTTGATTGCTCAATAGTTGTAGGATTGAAATTGCTAAAGTGTTGCTCCATTTTTGAAACTATGTAACTGAATTGTGTTGTCTCACAACCTAAATGAATTTGAGGAGCACCTATCTTTAAATCTTTGCTTGTTAATACACTTACTAATTGCTCTACTGTGGTTTTATCTTCATTCAATAATTCCACATTAATATTCAGAGCTGATAAGGTAGATTTTAGCTTTGTTGTATCTCCAGTAAAACCAAAAGAGAAACGAGTATCTTTTTCAAACTTATAATCATCAACACCTAAAAAAATATTATTTACTGTCGCAAATTCAGGAGTTGTTTTGTCAATCACTATATCTGGAATGGGTTGTTGTAGAAGTTCTCCGTAAAGCTCGTTTTTGTTTGATGGTAATTCCGAAAGGAATTGAGGATATAACTTTTCGGTTTCCTTTAGAAAACGAATTACGTTAGTAATGAGTTGCGGAATAACATAAGCTGTTAAGTCGGTTTGTTTAAAACTATCTTGGTCTGTTCCAATTCTTAATAATAAGTCTTTGCAAGATTTCACTACGTTTTGAACTATCTCTTTTTTCTGAATTTCTCCAATGTCCTTATTTACACATTTAAAAACTCTGTCTGATAGTCTTGTAGCTTCATTTAATAGCAAGTAATGATAAAACCTTTGTGTTGCTGTGGTGGGTTCAGCTAACTGGATTTCAACTAATGGATGCAAAATATCGTGGCTAATATCAGTATCAGGTTGCAAAAGATATATTTCCAAACCATCTTCTTTAAATAGATTAGGCTTGTTTTTGTGGATTTCCTTTAATGCTTTGTAATACTCGTTTATAGTCTGTTTTGGCTGTATAAATTTTGCAGACAAATTTTGTCTGTAAAACTTTTCATTGACTGCATCACTTGCCCAAGGTTTTAGGTCGCCATAAATGATGCTTTTAAAAATAGTTAGTTCCATATTATAAATCGAGTTGAATTTTATTAGCTGCTTCTTTCTTCTTGTTATCTATTACTTTGGCATATATCTGAGTGGTTTTTAATTCTCTATGACCTAATAGCTTTGATACGGTATAAATATCTGTACCCATTGTAAGTTGTAGGGTCGCATAGGTGTGTCTTGCACAATGGAACGTGATGTTTTTAGTAATACCTGCCCGAAGTACCCATTGAGCTAATTTAACATTGTGCCAAGCACTATATTTTAAGCCTTTAAAAACACGTTCTGTTTTTTCCTTTTCTTCTCCTAACATATTACGAGCTTGCTCGGATATTGGTAGGGTTTCCGCTCCTTTGGTTTTTTGTTGTCTGAAACGAATGTAATAGCCCATTTCATCAGAATGTTGTACCTCTGACCAAACCAACTTATTTATATCTGACCATCTTAAACCAGTAAGACAAGCGAATAAAAACGCAGTTTTTAGCTGCTTGCTTTCGCAATCTGCTTTTACTAATGCTTGCACTTCTTCTAAGGTTAAAAACTCTCTTTGTGGTTCGCCTTGTTTAAACCCCTGGACTTGCTCCGCAGGATTGTATTTTAAAATCCCATCTCTAACCGCTTGTTTTAATGCTGCCTTTAATTTGTTGAAGTAGGAGTACTTTGAATTTTGAGATAATTCGTTTTCGCTTTTGGTTTTGGCTTCATTGTCTAAATAATCTTTAAAGCCTTGTACCCATTCACGATTTACTCTATCAAATGAAATATCTCTTGGACTGTATTTTCTTAGATGCTTTCCAACACTATCCCAATTACCATAATTACCTAAACTGGCTTTTCTCTTTTCTGTGAGTGCATCAAAGTATAATAAGAAACTGCCTTTTAGTTTCTCCTTGTCTTGAAAATCATAAATATTATTCTGAATCTCTAAGTGTCTTTTGGCTCTGATACTTTCAGCTAATTGTAGTATCGTTTTATTTTGGTCTTTCTCTGCCTTAGTAAGTGAACCTTTTTCTGGGTCAGGTTTTAGGTACAATTTTAAATATTCATATTCTCGCTTACCATTGGCATAGTAATCTAAATACAAACTGATTTTGTTTCCTTTCTTGCGTTTTCTTAATGTTACTTTCATAAGGCTAAATTTTAAAGAGATTATCGATTTCTGTCCGTTTTATAATAGTACGCCTACCTAATTTTGCAATGCTCAATTGGTTGCGTTTTATCATCCGCTGAATAGTCCATCTGCTTGCACCTAATAAATTGGCAGCTTCAGTAATGCTTAGAAATTCTTTATCTCTTAGATTGATATGATTTCCTGCTTGTGTAGGTAAGGTTTGCAGAGTTTGCAAGTTTTCAGAAGATGTAGGCTTGCTATTATTTATTTGCTCGGATAGGGTGGATTGTACTTTTTCTTCTCGCTTACGTTGTTTGTAGGCTCTACTTGCACACGTATGACCGCAATACTTAGTGGTGGTCTTTTGTGCAACAAAAGCCATTCCACAGAATTGACAGAATTTCGGTATTTTAATTGTACTGCTCATTTGGTGCTAATTGTAGCTCAATGTTGCTTGGTGGTGCTATATGGTGCATCATTTCGCTTTGATTTGTTGCTTTATGATTTGGGCAACAGATAAGCTATTAGGGCAACAATTGAACAACAAATATAAGAAATAAAGAGCAATTGGGCAACAAAAAAGAGATAGTAAAAACCTGTAAAGTCAATAAAAACAAGTGGTTAGAAAACAAAAGAAAGATAATTACTTTCCAATACAAAAATTAGCAAATAT
>ENA-ORXR01000991-ORXR01000991.1-marine-metagenome-genome-assembly--contig:-NODE-991-length-32679-cov-32.804981_pt1 | contig 32679 bp, 19 predicted proteins | sample MGYA00237866_ERZ511479 | MGnify/ENA metagenome assembly ERZ511479
CTTCAACCAAATCCAAAACGAAACAACACCTCGAATCTAACCAGACTCACTTTTACAGAAGAAAAGTTGCTCTGCCGGGGAAGGAATAGAGACATCTCGATCTATCGCTGACACAAAACCTACCATGCCATGGGTAGCTGTGACGTAGTGCTGTAGTAGCTTCTTGGCGATTGGTAAGCCCCATTCGATGGGCTAGATTCCGGAGGCAATTCGGGTGTTCCCTGCACAGAATTTCTGCGAAAAGTCCTTGGCAAAACACAACGCCCTCCCATTTTTCTCCCCGCAAGAAATGCCTGATTAGCTCAATAGTCCGGCTCTCAATTGTCATTTCTAGTATCGCGGATCTCTATTGAATAGATCCAAAATCATGAATCCTTCCCGTGTGTGCTTCACTGGAATTCTCATTTTTTTCGACGGTTTGTCATAAACCGCGCGGTTCGCCTTCTCAATGTATTTGAATGAGCACATACGAAGCGAGTTCGCCTTTGTGTGGATACCATCTCGCTCGTAGATAGCGAAAATCACATCGTCGAGGGAGACTGTCTCGATCATGTTTTTGTGTCCGAGCCAATCTGCGTATTCGAGTTCAAAGTATTCGTGGTCTTGAACGCCTCTTTTGGTGAAGCACTTTACTTCCACTTCTAGACTTGATAGGCGGTGGTTCCTGACTATGAAATCGCCTCGTTTGAGGTGCTTTCCCTCGCTGTGATCTTTGTATTGGCCGTAGCTAGCTTGGTCTTGAGGGAGCTTATCCATAATCCAACCAGCCTTTCGCGCATCGGTAGAAAATTGTTGTTCACCTGCTTCTCCAGCTAGCTCCCAGGGCTCTTTTGTTGGAACTGGAAGTATTGAAGCAGTCTGGTCTGGAGGTATGGTAGATGTAGTTAGACTGACGGGGGCCACGGAGAACTGTGTGAAGTTATTTTCAGCAACTAGCGGTTCGGGTATCGGAATGAGCTGGGTTTTGGGGCGATTGCGCTCTTTATCTAGTCTCCTTCTGTCTCTCTTGAAAGAGGGCGGTTCGCCGTAGCGGTTGACGAACTTTTGCCCAGGAATAATGGCAGTTACTCCGGCAACAATAAGCCCTATCGGACCGAGGATTATTTCCAATAGAATCCACCAGCCACGATGACCAGCGTCGTGCCAACGTTTTCGGCGGATGCAGAAAAAGCTCCAAGCGAAGAGGATGGCCGCAATCGCGATGTAGTAATCGAGGTGGTTTTCCAGATTTCCAAGGTAAGTCGATCCTTCTGGTAGGCGGCTGAGCACGTAGTTGTATGCGACGGAACCGAGCGGAACCTTCTCGAAATGAGCGAATTTCAGGGTTGGTAATATCGCAACGCAATATTGGACTAGCGCACAGAGTGAGAACGTTCGACGGGACATCCGACCCGAAGGTGAGAGAAGGGCTTTAAACACGCTGGAGGCTAGTCGGTAGTCCTTCGTCCGAAGGTTCTTGCTGTGGTGTGATGGGGCAATGCCTGCCTCAACGAGATCGGTGGGATACCTCAGGCGGGCGTAATAGGTGCCGTTGCGGAGAATGGTATGAGGCAATTTGGGCAAATCCAAAGGTGGTTGTGATTCACCTTTGTGTCTCATCTTGGCATCCTATCCCCTTTGTTTATCAGGGGAAGCCCTATTTACCTAGCCTAGAGAGAAAATGGCGGAGGGGGTGGGATTCGAACCCACGGTACCTTGCGGCACGCTAGTTTTCAAGACTAGAGCATTCGACCACTCTGCCACCCCTCCTGGAGTTGCTGATCGTACCGGATGGAAATGCTACTTCAGAAGATCGGTTTGGCAAGTACCTCGTTCAACGGAAATGGTATTGATTTGGGAAGGCGAGTCTGTGGGACTTGCGGCGAAGACGATTGCTGGTTTGTTGAAGCATGTCGAACCGAGCCGCCGCCATCGATGCGCTGACTGAGATTCTCCACCGCCGTCAGCGCGATGGTGCGAAGGCGGTCTACCTGACGCCGGACGCTCGGGCGCGCCTGCATGCGGGGCTTGGTGATGGGACCGCGGAGCCTACAGCCTCAGCTCTGCCGGTAGAGGTGACTCCTTCTTTGGTAGCTGAGGCGGCACCTCTCGTCGAATCATCGCCTGTTGTGGAAGCACCGGCTGTGCCACAAGCGCCTCCCGTCGTCGAAGCACTGCCCATCGTCGAGCCAGCAATTGTCGCGGAGGCTCCGGCTTCAGCGGTGTTGGAGGAAGTCGGCCTCATTGCTCCTGCTTCTTTTCAAGGTGCGAGCCCCGCTGAGCAGATCGCCGATCTAGCGCGCCAGGCGGCGGACTTCCAGCCAGCGCGGTCTCTCGGGACGCTTCGAGACGTGCCGGTCTTCTCCACCGGAAATCCCAGTGCAGATCTGATGCTCCTGGGTGAGGCCCCAAGCTCTGAGGACGAGAAGCAAGGGATACCATTTGGTGGGCCAGCCGGAGTGAAGCTGAAACAGATTCTCAAGGCCATGGGCATTGCCCACGAGACGGTCTACATCTCCAACATATGCAAGTTCCGTCCCGACATGGGGCCGGACCAAGGCTTCCGCAGCCGCAAACCCACCCCCGAGGAAATGCGCTCGTGCATGAGCTTCGTCCTCGCCGAGATCCAGATCGTCCAGCCGAAGCTCATCGTCGCTCTCGGTGGCGCAGCAGCCGAAGGCCTTCTCCAGATCGAGCGGGCGTCGGTCGGAAAGATGCGTGGCCAATTCCACGATTTCAATGGGCTCCCGGTGCTCATCACCTACCACCCGTCCTTCCTGCTCCGCTCAGAGAACGACCCCGACGGCGGCATGGCCAACAAGCGCGTCGTCTGGGAGGACATGCTCCTAGTTATGGAGAAACTCGGCCTTCCCATCTCGGAGAAACAGCAGGGCTTTTTCAAGACCTAGCGGCTGGTCTAGTAGATCGTCGACTCTTAGCTGGCGGATCTTTCGAGTCGATGACGGGATGACGGATTTGGAATTTGGGATTCGGGGATTCGGCATTCGCGATGCCCCCCTGTCGTTCGCCCCATCCACCAGAAGCGCGAGGTAGGGATGGTCTGTCCCAGCCATCCGTTGCGCCGACCTCGGAGCATGCGCCCCGAATGGCCTCAGCGCTGCCCATCCTATCGGATATCGGATCGCCGTCTCTTGCCGGCCGTGAGCACCCTCCACCCGACCCCCGGTAGGGCAGGACGTCCTCGGCTTGCCAGCGCGCCTACCTACCCAGTTAGGCTGCGCCCTCCCCAAACCATCAACGCTTGAGGTAGGGACCGATTTCTGAGCGGTCCGTTACGTCGATCCCACCAAGAGCGCCACGCCACTGCCAGCGCAGTTCCCAGTTCCAATCTTTCACTCTTCGCCGTTGCTCCGCGAATCTCCTCACCGCAGGTTCTAGTCGCCGAGCTGTTGTCGTAACCAGGACGGCTTGCGGCGGAGGTCCAAGACGGCGCTCATTTGAACCACCGTGCCGTTACCTGGTAGAAGACCCCGATGGGAAACGTCTTCGAGAGCATACGGTGGTGGCCGAAGAATTCTCGATGGCTACCAGCGTTCCGCTTCAATCCGTCGATCTCAGAACATAGCACCCTGAGGAAGTAGTCGCCGATTCCGGTCTCGCTCTCCTCATAGAACGTGGCCCCATCGGCGAGGTCATCCTCGGCGGACGGAAGAATCTCAATTGTCATCAACCGAACGTTCGCGATGGCGACTGCGGACTCTCTCCTTGGCTTCCTCCCAGTCGTGGAACTTCTCTTCCCCACTGGCGACGCGCGCTTCCCGAGTTTTGAGCACGCTTTCGTGCCAAGATGGTGACTTAGGTTCGTCTCCATCCCGGCAAAGCTCACCCCAGAGGACTTCCATTGCTTCTAAGATTTCCGTTCGACTGAGGTGAGCCACTGAATCTGTTCCGCTGCTCACAGTTCATTACAGGGCTCCAGTTTACTCGGTTCAGCCTTCACATGGACCTCGAAGAAGCTGTCCGTCGTTGTCCTTTCTGAAGCCTCTTCCACCAGATCGCTAGACCTGATGGGCCCGGTCAAACGGATCGCTCATTAGGCAGCCCGCCATTCGTCATCGCAATCCGTATCCCCAATCCCGCATCAGTCATCGGATATCAGCCATCAGATCCCGCCACCCGCCACCCGAATCCCGAATTCCGAATTCCGAATCCCACCACCCGCATCCCGAACCTCCCTCACCCAAAGAAGCAGCAGTATTCATCTTCGCTGATCTTGGCGAGAGCCGCCGAGAGGGTCTTTGTTTCAGGACATGGGTCGTAGCGATGCCATTTCATGTCGGCCCGCTGCCAGTAAATCGCCCAGGCGTCCCGTGTGCGGAAGTAACGGATTCGGGCGAACGATTCCTCGGTCCATTCGCCAGGGCGTTCATAGGCGGGACGATTCAGGAACAGCTCAATAGACTGCTTTTCGATCCGCTGCCCCTCGCGCATTTTGTCGCGAAGCTTAAGAGGCGGGCGATGCTTCACCCAGAACTCGTCTTCCAACTGTCTGAGGATTGCGGTGGTTTCGTTTTCCGTGAACGCCATGGGAAGAGGAATAGAGTTCGGTTGTCTCCTTACGGCAAGTTTCTCGGATATCGAATATCGGATCGCAGTCACCCGTCACCCGTCACCCGTCACCCGTCACCCGTCACCCGTCACCCGTCACCCGTCACCCGAATCCCACATCCCGAACCTCCGTCATCAGCCCCCCGCCGCCCGCCTCCGCAACGACGAGGCATAGCGCTCTCATATCAAGCAACCTCACCCAACCTTATCTGATCTTCATAAGATGTAGTAAGATTGCTATAAATTCGCCATGGATCCCATACGGAACCCATTTAGCCCGGGAGCGGGGACGCCCCCTCCGGAGCTCGCTGGTCGCGCCACAATTAGGGAGGATGTGCGGATCGCCATACGGTGCGCTCACCATCGTTTGAGATGTCGTCGGGGTTTATAGGGGGGATAAAGCGGGCCATTCGGGAGGCTAGGCGTGCCTCGCGCCATTGGCCAGCTTATGTGACTGCGGATAGCTGTATGGATAGGGAATCGGCTATTAAGCTACGCAGTTGTGATTTGACCGTCGTTGGCTTGATTTTGGGGACGGGCTCCCCGTTCTTTCTAACAACCAGGTTGCAGTGGGCGTAGTTGCACTGATCCGGTGAGTGCTCGACCGAGACCACATAGCGATCCGAATTGTTCTCGACCTCCAGAGGAGCCGATGCTGTTGCCTTCAGGATGTCGATGGGAAAACTGAGGACGCCATAGCCTTCGTATTGGCCACCCTGCATGGAGTTGAAGAGGACGTCAGAAGGAGCTTCGCAGAGATCGGCTCGATTAATTGATGACTGGTTCGAACTGAAACTGATGCCGAGAAATAGATCCTCATTGCCGTCTTTGTCTACAGTGACAGAGGCTCTGAATCGTCGATAGGCCAAGGTGCCATCGGGAATTTCGGAAGCACCGCGATCACATCGATGGAGGTGTTCGGGAATGCCCTTGTCCGCACAGTCCGGATCGGGCATGACTAGAAGTCGAGAAGAGCGTCCAGGGAGGGAATACTATCTACTGTGCAGTCGTGATAGACCGGCCCGCCTTGCTTCTCGATCGTCAGACCAACATCGCCATCGTCGTCGAACTCCCATCGAACTGAGCCGTTTGGAGTCGTCGCATCCAGAATGATTGACTGGTCGGCAGATGGCGCAATTCGGCTGACAGGCCAGCCTTTGCATTCCAGATCGGATGCGAGACTTTCTACGGCGTCGACGATTGGTGTCGAAAATGGTGTGGAGCCGTAGCTGTCCCAATTGGCTTCAAGTCCTCGGATTAGCTCCAGACGTTCCGTGACGAAAGAGGATGGAAAGTGATGGACGTAGTAGGAAATAGTCTGAGCAATCAGCTTGGGAGAAGCTGAGTATGCGGAGACGAAAGGGATTACCCCGCGATCAGTGCAAGTAGCGGATGCGGGCGCTGGGGGACAGTCTACTGCGGGCATGATTTTGGTAGGTTCTGGCGGAGATAGTTTCCTTCTGCCTTGGAGTGCATGAGCATGTTCACTAAGGCATCAAGCTCAGGCTCCGTCAGGACAAGGCTGATATTCTGATGACTCCCGTCGCCCGATCCATGGTAGCCAATTTTTACCGACCATCGGAGTTCAAAGGAGAGACCGGCGTCGCTGTGAACAGGAAGAAGAAATGGGCGCGCTTCGTTGCCGCTGAAGCAACCACGGCCAAGAAGACGGCTATAGTCCGAGACATCTCCAAACTGAGGAGGGATAACTTCTATTAGAGCCACGACACGATCAATGGTAGTCGATGGTAGATCGAACTGCTGAGCGGTAGGGGCAAAGGCCTGTTGGGCATCGAGACCGAGGTGCTTCGCGCGCGCTAGAGCAGAGGCGAGCTGAATGATCGAAGGCTGATGGGGAGCAAGGGCACCAGCATCCGCTCCTTTTGAAGATAGAAACGCCTCCCAAGTCTCGGCATCCGCAGAGCCGAGAGCCTGAAGTGCCTCAATAGGCGTGTTGGAGGGATCGTCCATTGGGAAAAGGTCGCAGATCGAGGCCCAGTGGTCAACGGGAACGAAAAGCGCTCTTTTGGGCCGAGATCTATTTCACAGAAGCTGGGAGCAGGCCGACAATTCGGAGATCGTTGGCGACATCTTCGTCCCTGAGTGAGCCTCGCTCGAAGCTCTTTAGTTTGGCGCCGTCACCCTGACCTGAGTAAGTGTCTAGGTAGAACGTGGACAGATGCTGGCACTCGGGACACTCGAGGTAGTGGAGCAGTGGGCGGAGGAGATGAAGGTCGCCTGACCTATCTGTGAGATAGAGGCCTCCCGAGTCTAGGTCATTGCGGTCTGTCGAATCCTCGAGGATGGGGGGGATCGAGTTGTCACCCGTCAGATCCTTCGCACGGTAGGAAGTGGATCCTTTGAGGGCATCGAACTTCGTGCTCTCCATCAGGATCAGCCTCAGGTCTGTGAGGAACTGAGCGGCTTCATAAAAGGCTTCGAGTTTGGAGACTGCCTCATCGGCCTCGTCTACTCCGATGGAGGCAGGTCGGATTCTTCCGTGGCTATCATCGTTTCGCTGTTTCATTAGCCATCGAAGAGCATCCTCCGCGCCTACTCCGTCGAACAGAGTGGTTACCTCAACGAGTGGGTCACCGAGGTTTAGTTCTCGGAACGCCTTTGAGGTGTTGGCCTCTTGGAGAATCGCGAACCAGTCTCCGAAATTGGTGCCGTTACCCTTGGCCATCCGATCCGCCATCGTCGGAAGGTAGCGGATTGTCTTGTCGTTGGCGCGCGCCATCACGATTGCGACTGTCGCGAGGAAGCAGGTCAAGCCCTCCGCGGCATTGAGAATCCCACGAAACCGTTTGTAGTGATCTGCATCTCCCACCATGGCATAGCGCCAAAGGTAGGCGACTGGGTGAGGATACTGTGTCCGGATCTTGAAGTCGAGTAACTGGACTTGAGTTCCTGCCGTGTACCTTTGGCGAGCCAATTGCCCAGCTTCTACCAATGCTCGCCTACTTTTGCCCGCATCGGTCATGTTGATGAGTTCCTCGATCGCTTTGGCGCACTCCTGATCCCAATCGACGAAGGCTTCTCGAGCGATATTCATCGCACCAAGTGCTTCGGTGAGCTCTTTATCGGCTAGGGGAACGGGAAACTCCATGAGGAGCCGCGTATTCACACGACTCATTCCCGCGAGTTGCGAGTTCATTCCTTTGGCATCGGTTAGGCCGCCTGCGATAGGAGAACGGAGAAATTGAAGAAGCACCAACCGTTGCCCTCGGGTCAGATGAGGCTTTGGGCGAAGGGCGATTACCTCTCGCCCGGCCGCGAAAGCTTCGTCCTCCTCCTCGAAGACACCGACAACAAACCCGCGATCTTCGTTGGCCCGGAAGATTTCTCGGATGCAGAGATCTCCCGGTTGAAGGAACTCGAGCCTGCTGACAGGATGCTCGACGGGCGTGTTCTCCTCGACCACGACCCGGCCGTCCTCAGTGATCGATCGCCCGTTTATGCAGAGAAGCCCAGGTCGCACTTCTCCTGGCTCTCCTCTTCCAGGAATGCAGGGCCTCACCGATGGAATCCGGTCTACCAGTTCGTTAAGTGGGACAACGTCGCCAAGCTCAGCAGGCTGCTGGCGCAGTTTCTCGGTTTCCTCGGAGTAGAAGTCGTAGGTGCAGGGATAGTCTTCGGAAAGTTCTCTCTCTAGGACGTAGCCAAACTTGGTTTTCCCTCTGGGCTGCTTGAGGAGTCGCTTAAGATCTCTAACGATGTCGCCGGACTTTGTATCCTCGGAGATTCGGTCAAGGCTGAATAGGCGCACTGATCCCGGTTGGGAAAAGAAAGCCACACAGACCATTTTGCATGCGATTCCGGGTATTAGCTCGCCTAGTTCAATGACAACAGCGCTTCGGTTTGGGAAGGTCTCATTGCGCCAGCCGCCTGAAGTCCTCGATGCGACCAGATCGAGGGGTGCCAGAACGCAGAGGCATTGGAGTTGGCTGGCAGGGTTGAAAAGCGGATCATCTGGTTCGGCGAAGAGTGTGTCTACCAGAACCTCGGAAAACGAGCGTTTGCCGAAACGTTCTCGCCAGGCAAGGGCCGCTTCGGTTCGTGCCATTCGTCCGTGTGGAAGAGGGTGAGGGAAGGCAAATACGAATTTCGATCCGGCTTCAGATACGATGCGCTGAGCCTTTTCGACAGAATCAATGCCGCCAGCGAGATCTACTTGATTGAATTCTGGGGGAAGGACTTCTGCGGGAAGGTTCAACCATTCGTCGTTGTTCCCCGGATGGTTGTTGGAATTTTTCGATACCAAGGCTTGCGGCTGAGCGCAGTCGATCGACTGAGCCAGTGCAGTGAGGACAGATTGAAGGCGATCCATAACTAGATCAATTCGTCGGGAGTTTTGTTGCGCTGGGCGGCTTTTTTAGCGGCCTTCTTTTTGGTCTTTTTGTCGTGGAGACCTTGGGCGACTTCTTCGGCGTAGCGCTGGTGGTTGAGGAGGAGGAGGCGCTTGAGGACTTCCTTGCGGGCGTCGGGATGGATGGTGTAGCGGACGCGGTCGTTCTCGGGGAGAGTTTCGACTTCATGGAAGTCGTGGGCAAGGTCGAGGGTGGGGCCGCCGGGACCAGATTGGTGCCAGCCGTAGGCGGTGAGGACAGCTAGGTCGAGGCCGCAGTGGAGATTACGGAGTTCGAGAATTGCGTCGCGGGCTTGTTCGTGTGATAGGCTGCCAGCGAGGGAGCGGTGTTCTTCCGGTACTTTGTCGATCCAGTCTTCGGACTTGGCGCGCTTCTTGAAGAGTTTATCGAGTAGGTCTTCGAGATCGCGGGCGTGGAAGAGATTATAGACCTCCGTGAGACCGCCCCAAAGACGGAGCATGACGTTGCGCCGGTGCTCGTGGTATCGTTTGCCGATGGAGGCGAGGGCGGGGTTGGTCTGCTGCCATTGTCCGACCGGGAAGGCGAAAGTGTCGAAGCACTTTGAGGGCGAGTAGCGGAGGTCTTGTTTCAATGCGCCACTGTATTTGCGCGCCCAGATTTCATGGACGGTGGACTGGACGACGGCGTAGTGATCCCAGCGGTCGGTGGTGAAGACGTAGAGGGCATCGGTGAAGACACGATCTGTGGGGGCTGCTGAGAAATTTAGGTGCTTGGTAGTTCGAGCGGCTGCAAAGCAGCGGCATTGCCCGACAATTCCAGTGTAGAGACCCGTCGCTCTCTCGGCATATTGCCACCACCGATCTCTTCTGGCGGGACGATTCGACTTGGCCCGCACAGGCTTCACTTTTTCCTCTACGATCACAAAAGGCTCAGCATAGGTCTTCGCCTTTTGCTCTGGCCAGTCTTGAAAGTTGATGATACTTCGTCCCGGGGCCTGATCTGGCTTATTGTTGATCTCTTGGCCGTTGATTAGCGGCGATACCACCTTTGAGTTTTTGGAGGATTTCTCTATAAGAGAATCGGCTTCGCGATGGGTGAGAAGAAAGCCATCCCCGAGGAAGATTGAACCTTGGAAGACTCTCTTCGCATTTTCCCTAACTCGATACGGTTCGCCTGCATCTTCTGAGTCTTCAAAGTATGCGTTGATAAGCTTCACGGGCTCGCCGTCCAAGGAGCACTTGTCTTTCCACGCTCCGCGATGAATTGAGACAAGAGAGACAACGAGATTCGCGACCCCGGGCCATCTGATGCCCCTTACAGCCATGTTGATGCAGCCGCCGCCCAGGATGACCTGTTCAAGTCCGTCTTTGCGCACATCCCCGTCCGTGATGGAGTTCGTGGTGATGAAGGCCGTAAAGCCGTTTGGGGTTAGAAGTGAAAAGATGCGGCGGAGGAAGAAGGCGATGAGCTCACTGAGACCGGTTGGGGTATACTGCCAGCGGACATATTCACAGAACCCATGTCCATAGGTTCCACTCAGAGCTTGGCCTCCGAGGTACGGTGGGTTCCCTAGAATACAATCGAAGCCGCCGTCAGCGATGACTTCAGGGAATTCTAGAAACCAGTGGAAGGTCTTTCTTCGTTTGGCAACTGCCATAGCAGAGGCAGTAGCCTGACCCTGCGGGGCACGACCTGAGAGGTAGTGACGAAAGGTGGCGTCGGTGATAAGGTTCGCTTTGTTGCCGGCTGTTTTTGGTTGGTAAAACTGGGCGATGGGAATGGCGGCGATCTGGCTGAGGAGGAAGGTATCTTGGGATCGGCTTACGGCGTAACGCTCTTCTTTGGCGGCGGTCTCGGCTGGGGAGTGTTCCGGCAGGGCGGCGATCTCGCGGGTTCGGGCGAGAACTGCGTCGAGCTTTTCGTGAAGCTCAGAGGCGAGCGGGAGTTGTTCCTGGCCAGTGGCTCGCTCCTTTCGTTCGGCTTTATTGGTTTTTCGGAAAGCGGCGGCGATATCCTTGTCGTCGCCGGGCAGGGTTTTGAAGGCTTCGTCAGGGATGCCGCGTTGTAATTCTTCCTGTCGTGAGAGACCGACGATGGCATTCCCGCATTTGATCTTATGGTCAAGGAAACCGAGCGGCTCACCGGGGGCATGTGCTTCTAGCCAGAGAGCGACCTTGCACAGCTCGACGGCGAGGGGGTTGAGGTCGACGCCGTAGATGCAGTGGCGGATGACGTCGCGGAGGGCGGTGCGGAGGGCGTCGGGGTTGGGTTGGTCTTCGCCGGTGCGGTGGCAAGCGAGCGCCTCCGCGATGCGTCGGGCGGCGGAGAGGAGGATGTGGCCGGAGCCGCAGGCGACGTCGCAGACGGTGAGGGAGAGGATGGCCTTCTCCGGGTCATCTTCTTTGAGACGATCCTCGATGAGGTAGTCGAGGGAGTGCTTGATCAGGGGCTGGACGAGTTCTTCGGGGGTGTAGTGGGAACCGGAGGAGGCCCGGGCGTCGCTGTCTTGGAAGTCGTAGTGCCAATCGCCGTAGCCTTCGTGGGTCTCGGTGACCTGGGCTTCGACTGCGAGTAGCCCTTCGTAGACGGAGCCGAATTCTTCAACGTTTAGGGCGCCGTAGTTGGTGCGGATCTTGGCTTTGGTCTTGGGGTGCTCAAAGAAGCCGAGGCCACGGAAAGCGGCGAATAGGAAGGCGTTGGAGAGGCGGCACTTCGCCAGCATGCCGATGGCACGGTCGTCGAACAGGCCGCCGAGGGGGGCGATGCCGAGCGGGCTGCCCTTGTCGCCGTCTTCATAGAGTTGGAAGGTGCTGAGCAGAGCGTCCCAGCCGTCGCTGTTGTATTCTTCGCGGTAGCGGCGTTTCTCCGCGAGGCGGCGCAGGCGGGCGATGCTGAGGTGATCGCGGTAGACGCCGCGCATCCTTGAATCGGTGCCCTTGATATGAACGAGACCACGTTCTTCGATCACCAGCAGGAACAGAATCCGGTAGATCAGACGGAGCAGAGCACCGTGAAATTCCTTATCGAATCCCGGCTGGCGCATGGTGGTCTGGCCGTCGCGCCACTTGTCCTCGGACTTCGCCTCGCGGAGGGCATCGTTGTCGGGGTGAGCGAGGAAGCCGTTGGCGATGGTCGGAATGGCTTCGGCGACGGCGGCGGAGAGTCCCTCGCGGATGCGGGAGCCGGACTCGAGTGAGTCTTGGTGGTAGACTTCGACCAGGCTTTCTGCAGCAGATTCCACGTCCATCGGCATACGGGTGGCGTGGAGAATCCGAAACAGCAGGGCGAAGTCGGCGAAGAGTTCTTCTTCGAAGATCCGTTGCAGGTCAAATTCAACGTAGGAGAGCCGGACGAGGCGAGAGCTGTCGCGGAGAAGCCGGAGAGTGCGGCCATTGGTGACCAGTGCGTAGAGGTGCTCGGTCAGGTTCAGGTATTCCTGGACCAAGGCGTGGGGGGACATGCGCAATCCGGTGCCGGACTCACGCTTCTTATCAAGGCTATCGCCCCAACCAGCGATGTGGACGGGAAAGTCTTTCCGTGCGGAGCCGCGGTGGGAGATCGGGTAGGTTCGGCGATTGATTTCTTCGCCCTTCTGCTGGACCTGAAGGTCGTAGCCGAGGAATTCAAAGAGCGGGACCATCCAATTCTCGCGAGTCGGGGTCGTACCAGGATCGCCTTCCTTGAGTTTGGTCAGTCGGAGCTGGAAGGCAGCCCAGTACGTGCGGGCAGCGCCCCAGGCCTCGGCGATGTCGTCCTTGACCTTGGTGCCTGAGTCGAGTCCGAAATCGGCTGGAGACTGACCATTCTTCTTCTGGCCGGTGGCGATCTCTTCGAGCACATCGGCAGAGAGAACGGAACCTTCGATTCGGACGGCGGGGAAGTTCATAATGGGGGGGGCTTTTGTCGCGATTGTTTAGGGCTGGCCTATGCCGTGCACATAGGCGGCACATAGAAATCCGCTCTGAGCGCCTTAAAATCGGTCAATTTTGGGAGGAACAGGGAAAAATTACGCACTTTCGGCGGGTTTGTGGCGGTTTCCGAGGGACGCTTGCTCTGGGGTGCACATAGGCGATACATAGGAATTGGGGCTGGAATCACGCCCAAAAAGGCAGGTATTTCGAGTGGCGCTTGCTACTGGAATTTGGATCAAAGGGCTTGATCAGGTTGGCGACTTTCGTGTCTCGAATGATTCTGGATGCCTTGGGGTATTCGGCGTCTGGAATGTTCAATCTCAGCCTGAGGGACTCGTTGGTCATCGCGTCGTTCGATACGCGTTTGAGACAGGCGTGGAGGTAGCAGGCTCGAATCTTATCCCGCTTATCCATCCGTGCCAACGGCATGGGGGCAAAGAGCGCTGCGATGGTATGTAATTCGGTGGTCGAGAATTCGGGAGCAGGAAGCTGGTGGAGTTCGATGTGAAAGACGACCTTGTCGATCCCGGAGCCACGTTCCTCGCAGATGTTCATCCGCCGCATCAGTCCAGCCAGCGCTTCATTGCGGGACTGTGGTGGCTCGTCGACGAAGCGAAGTGGATCGATAAGAGGACGGCCCGGATTCGTGAATTCGACACGGTCGTCAAAAATCTCGACCTTTGGGCCGTCGCCCGTGACTGTGAAGTCCTGATGGATGATGGCGTTCGCAACGAGCTCTCGGATCGCGATCTCTGGGTAGGCCCGTACTTCGGATCTAAGAGCCTGGCCTAGCACCTCACTGTTGGGAAGTTGCTCATTTACATAGCGGATGAGGCCTTCGAAGCCAGCGGCATACCCTTTACCTCCGACTTGTTCTCGTACGGTCTCGACTCGGTTCTTGCCCCGATAGACGATGACGCGAAGAGCCTTTCTCGCGAGCGTGTCGAAGTCGCTCAGATTCCGAGCGAACAGAATCGCACCAAGATTCGTGACGTCAAAGGCGTCTGTCCCGGCCTCGACAAGAAATTTTTCGGAGACCAACCGTTCTAAGATAGCCGAACGCCCCTCAGGAAGGGGGACGGCGAGCAGCTCAAAGAGTGTCGTGTAGTCGAGGAGTTCGAGGGCTTGGGTACCGCTGACACCTTCTTGGGCGATCGCTTGCTCGAACGGGGTAAGGTTGAATTTTTCCCAAAGAGCGCGCTCTTTCTCAGGGTAGTCCTTCAGTTTCCTTGTCGTCGATCCAACCCGTATGTACTCGTGTTCTCCAAAGCGCACTGGGGTGTGCCAGCATGGAAAAATTTCGATGATGACAATCTGGCGGCCCTTCCCGTATTCGAACTCATGGATCCGAAAATCGAGGCGAGGATAGCACTTGGTAGCCAGCCAGCCTTCGAACTCCTGATTGCCGACCTTCTTCGAGGAAGGGGTAAACGAGGTGCCGACGATCTCATGATCTGAGTCACGCACCCCCCAGACCAGCCATGCGCGATTTTGGTCGCAGAGGATGGCGGTGTTTGAAAGGGCGGAGAGGTTCTGACCGATTCGTTCAGGGTCGTCATTGTTCTCCTTGAACTCGACCCATTCCGTCTCGCGTGGCAGAGTAACGAGCGTCTCCAGTTGAGTCTGTAGCGAAAGGTTTGTCATGCGTCGGGAAGAAGGACGTAGGTGCCAATAACATCCATGGGGAGGACGGGGTAGACGACCTGGTACTTGCCCTCATGCACAAGCCGGGAGAATCGCTCGTGGGCCTCGACTAGGTTCTGGGATCGGGCTTCGGCGACTTGGTCAAACTGTTGGCGGAGGTTCGGGAGCGTATCGACAGCTTCGTTTATGAGCCGTGCGCGGCGGGCGTCGTCGAGTTCAGATCCAGGGCGGGCAGTAGCCAAGACGCTCTCAGCCTCGGAATGAGTGAGAAAATTTCCTTCGTCTGGATCGCCACGGTAGCCCCAGAGGAGCATCTCCTCGGCGACGATCTCGTGGCCAGTCTGGGCTTTGCTTTGGATGACGTTACGAACCCGGAACAGGAGGATGGTGGTCTTGGTCTCAACATCAGGAGAGCGAAGGGCGGCGGCACGGCTGGCTCCGTCTTGTTCCTGCCCGATGGTGCGGGCGAGGACTAGTTGGCAGAGCCCTTCGACAAGCGGGTGGTTCCGTCCCAAGTAGTAGAATCCGGCTGGAGTGGGTGATCGGAATGAGACGGGGACCTTGTCGAGCCCGTCCTTGCCAGGGAGTTCTGGCAGGATGGAGTTCGGGACATTGGCCCGGTGGATGAGAAACGCCGAATGCGGGTGGTCGTCGACCGACTTCTCCTCGACCTGAACCCCGAATTCCTCCAAGCCGTGAATGACGAAGTCTTCTACATCCTGGATTGTGCCGATGGCCTCGTCGTTGTCTTTCAGATCCTTCTCGATGTCATGGGCTTTGATCCCATGTTGAGCGAAGACTGAGCGGGATGCCGTGACGAACTCGGAGGAACGCTTAAACTTGTCCGTGACTTCGGCCTCGATTGAGGTGGCCTCGTCATTGTCTTCGAAGGAGAACTCGATCTGCTGGCCCTTGCGGGTGGCACGGGCTTTGCGGTTGGGATTGAGTAGGATTGAGCGGGTGATGGTATCGATGACGCCGGAGCTATCATCGGGGAAAGGAACGTTGATTCCGGTGTCCCTCTTGATTTCCCGAACCTTACGAAGGATGACTTCGAGAACGACGCCGTCCACGGGATTGTCTTGAGAGAAGAGCAGGAAGGCTTTCACTCGCTTCGCTGGTTGGCCGTAGCGGTCGACACGTCCCTCCCGCTGTTCGAGCCGGTTCGGGTTCCAGGGAAGGTCGTAGTGGAGAACAGCGGAGAACACCTCGTGGAGGTTGATTCCCTCGGAGAGACAATCGGTGCAAACCAGTATCCGTTTTTCTGAGCTGCCCATGGCCGCGATCCGTTCTTCTCGTAACTCATCTGGATCCTCCGAAGTTACGGTTTGGACATTGATTTTCCCGCCGAAGAGGTCAGTAAATTGCTGGCCTACGTAGTTGGCGGTTTCGATGAAGCGACAGAAAATTACGGGGTGTAGCCCTTCGCCGAGCCAGTCTTCGACTTGGAGCCGAGCCGCCTCGAGTTTGTGATCGGTTTTGGGACCACGAAGAGCATCCAGTTCCTTCTCGAAATTGCGGAGCTTGGTCTTTTGGCTCTCCGTCCAATCTACGGCGCCGACGAGATCTCCGGGAGCAACATCGGACTCGTAGCTGTCCGCGGTATCATGTGCACGCGCCGCAAGTTCGTTGTCGGTGAGTTTTTCCTCAAGCTTGAGGCGGCGGTTGCGGAGCATGGTCGCCCCAGCGGCTGGGCTGGACATGACTCCGCGGAGCAGTCCAAGGGCAGTCCAGTAGTGGGTCTTCTTCCCGGCATCCTTTGCGTTTTCATCTTGAACGAGGTCTTGGACAAACTCGTAGAAGTCATCGAAGAAAGCACCGTAGCTCGGGGTCAGATCGTAGTCGAACTCGCCGGCGTCTCGCTCAGGGAACGGTGAGTCTTCGCCGAGGTAGGTTTCGACGTCTTTCCGACGGCGCTGGATGAAGTGGGCGGCGAGTTTTTTTCGGGCTTCCCGACCGGCAGTAGCGACATCCATCTGCTCGAAGTCGGAATCTAGCAGGCCGAGGAGCGAGCCGAATTCCTCTGGTTTGCCACTGTGTGGAGTGGCGGTGAGGAGGACGAGGTGACGGTCGTCTTTCTGGGCGAGATCGTGGAGGAGCTTGTGACGCTGCTGGGCGCCTACCGCCGCGCCCTCAGGGCGGGTGCAGGTATGGGCCTCATCGACGATGACAAGATCGGGAGCCTCGGCGATAAAGACCTCGCGTCGGTTGTCGGCCTTAATGTAGTCGATCGAGATGATTTGATACGGGTAGTGATCGTAGACCGAGACGTCACCGTGGATATCACGATCAAGCCGTCCTTGAGTATTCGACCGGATGACCACTGCATCGATGCCGAGCTTTTCGCTGATCTCTCGCTGCCACTGCTCGCAGAGGTGAGGAAGACAGATGACAGCGAAGCGATCGACGACGCGGCGCTCAAGGAATTCCGCGATGATGAGCAGGGCCTCGATCGTCTTTCCGATACCGACATCATCGGCAATGAGCAGGCGGGCTCGCTCTTCCTGCCGGAGGGCCATGATTAGCGGGAGCATTTGGTAGCTCCGAGGGCGAAAGCTGAGCTTGGCAAGGGCCCGGAACGGCCCAGCTCCGTTGCGAAACGAAAGACGAGCGGCGTTGTGAAGAAGGCGGGCGTCGGAGAGGTTGCCAAGGTCGTCACCTGACGGGGTAGTGAACTCCGATGGTTGGGGAAGCTCGGATTGGTCCATGGAAGGCAGGAACACTCCAGCAACCTCATCGTTTCCACCGCCCAATGGCTTGAGAAGGAGGAGGTCGTCATCGGGGGATGCCTGGACGATCCAGTCACGCGCGCGAAAGGTAACAAGGCTACCGGGCTGATGGGCTTCGATGGGAGTCGGCATGGGTGGTGGGGGCTAGCTTGAGACGACCTTTTTGAAAATGTCAGGATAGTCGGCTACTAAGCTATCAAGCGAGTCTTTGTAGTGAAAAACAACGAGGGCGTCACCCCTACTTGTCAGCGCTCGCCGTTTCTTCTTATCGTCTGCCTGTACTTTCGGGTCGGCATGCGGGGTGCCGTCGCAGAAGACCCAGACGTCGGGTTCGTAGAAGAAGTCAGGCTGACAGTAGATCCCCGGCACGGTCTTCTGTGCGGAGTCAGGAAGCTTGAGTCCGTTTGCGTAGAGGTAGTCGATGAAGGTCTTCTCGGTTGATGAACTGGGATCAAGTTCGTTCAGCATGCGCTCGTAGTGGGCTTTGTAGCTCTTGTCTCCCGCTCCGCTGGCGGGAGCACCGGAGGTCCCGCTCTTGGATTTCTTGCCAGACTCGATGGCGCAAACAAGCATCCGCTCCAAGGCGTCCTTGATCAGCCACCGGTCGAGGATGAGGTGGTGAGGCTGATTGTAGTAACTCAGTAAGTCGTCGTAAGAGGCTGGCTCCGTGTAGTTAGGGTCGTCGTAGCGCAGGAGCTTCATCGCCTCGCGTAGAACTTCTGGAAAAGCGTCCGGGCTCTCGACCAATTGGGTGAGGATGCCAAGACTGCCTTCGCTGGCTTCGTAGAGGAGGATGTTCGGGACATCTGCAGTTCCGAGAGATTCGGCACCGAGTTCAGAGGGCTCGATTTGGTACAACCGCTCAATGGCCCTCTTTAAAGCATATTGAAGAGTGAGGATTCCGCTTCGCTTCAACCCGAGAGCGGTAAGAGGCTGAATGTAGAGAGCGTCGGTAGTGGTGTGGGTGTAGGCTTGCACCTTGAGGATTTCTTCCTCTGCCTCCGGGTTTACCTTTCCCTTCCAGAAGCCAGTCTCCATTCCCAATGGGAAGCCCTTCTCTGTTCGCCCGCGGTCACCGCGGTTGCACTGCACGAGTTGTGCCGCAGGGATGAAGGAAAGGTCAAGGAACGTGTCGTCCTCGGACTTTAGCTCAGCAACTCGAATCCGATCCAGTTCGTCAGGAATGACGCTGAAGTAGGTTTCCGTGAGGTAACCGTTTCGGCGTCGCTCTTCTTCCTCACAGGTAATGTACTCGGTCGATCTGGCCTTCTGGTCAGTCAGTAGGACAAGCGGGGCGATCTTTTCGCGGTTCGATCCTTGGGTCAGGTCGGTTTTGGTAATCGGACAGGTATCGAAGTTCTTGTAGGCGTCTCCTAGCCAGAAACCAGATGCCTTGCAGACGCGGGCCTCTTCGACCAGAGCGGAGACATTCGTGGTGATCATTTGCTCGACGCGGTACTTCTGACCAGCGTAGTAGACGACGTTCCTTGGGCCGTACTCTCTCAGAGCGATGAGGCGCGGGCGGGAGATGTAGTCACCGGAAGTTCCGTCAGCGTCGTTGGCGAGGAAGATTCGGACGGGCAAGCGAGTGAAGTTGTAGCCGGGAAGTACCCCTTCTGAAGCGAGGAAGCGCCACACGTAAAACTCCGTAAGTTCATGATCGTCCTTGTTGCAAAGAAGGTCGATCTGCCGGTTGGCTTGTCTCATCTGGCGCTCCGCCCGACGATACTCTTTGCTGGTGGTTTTGAGAGTACCAGATTCGATGTCCCGAGCCGCCTTGGTCAGGGAGAATTTTGCTTCTACATAGAGGGATCGCCACCGATCGAGGGCTGTGTCGATCGTTTTCGGCAACTTGTCGACCACACGACTGACCCAGTCCTCACTGAACCAGGACTGTGCCTCCAACTCGGTTCGGATTGACGAGAGTGCCCGCAAGGCTAGAGCGACAATGGGCTTCCTCTCACTAAGAGATGTGCTGAGGGCGGCCTTGATATCAGGCCGCATCGGATAGTCTACGAGGTCGGGATCGAGGATTTCCGTTACTGACTTCGTGACCGAAAGTGGCAACTCGCCCAAGGCAAGTGCATGGATATGGGATTCGATTAGTTCTCGATTGATTAGATCGAGACGGGGTTCCTCGACGGATCCTGCTACGAGGTCTTCCTTGTTCTCGAAGAAGTTGCGGTCATGCGGGGAGTACGACGAGCAGTAAGTGATGACGAGGGCCGCCTGACCACTGCGGCCAGCGCGGCCTGAACGCTGTGCGTAGTTGGCCGCATTCGGCGGTGCGTTTCGCATGTGCACGACGCTGAGATTGCTGATATCGATACCCAATTCCATCGTTGGAGAGCAATAGAGAGCGCTGACCATCTCTCTTCGGATTCGGTCGGCATCAACGGTCTTTTTGGCGGGATCCGTATACCAGTCGGCCCGGAACCTGTCCTCCCGATCGATGCGCTGGTCGTGCCCGAGTTGGCCGGTGTGCTCTTCGCCGCGGAGTCTCTTCAACTTGGAGAAGTCCGTTCTATAGAGCTCTTGGAAGAACGCGTTTGGCTTGGCAATGACTTTCTTGAAGGCCCTGACCTTGACGCGGTCGTGGTTCACGGTAGAACGGTCGCCCGGTTTCCAGACGATCCGGTCTAGCTTAAGTTGGTAGATTTGGATATCGCAGTTTCCTGCGTCTTTCGTAGGCGTCGATGCGATGTAGCCGGCCTTCTCCAGGAACTGAATGTAGGCCCGGATGAAAATGTCGTAGGTCGATCGGTCGAGCTTGAAGTCCGGATCAGCAGCCTTGAAGAACTGCTTAGTGAACTTGCCGAAGGCACTAGTGATTCCTAGAGAACTACTCTGTCGGCGGTCTCTCGCGTGTAGCTTGTCGAGGCGGAGAAATGCCGGCAGATATGCCTCTTCCCCGTCAAAAGCCCATTCGTCTCGAAGGTTGTTTCGGAAGTCTTTCGCCGCATCCCTGAGTTTGTGTTGATCGAGATAGTTTCTGTCTGCCAGAGCATACTCGAGACGGAAGTAGTCAAGCGTGTCCCGGAGGAACTCCGCCCGCTCGCTCGGTGCAAGATCGCACAGGACGGGGACATCCTTCCAGCCCTCATTCCACTCTGATGACTCCACGCGATTTATGTAGTCGATCTCCAAAAGAGCGCAGCGCTCAAGATTTGGCAGGACAACGCGCCAGCCCCTTCGCAGATCATGAATGATGAGATAGGTGAGGTAGTCTGCAAATCGCTTGTTATGCTCATCCTGGAGAAAGGGAGCAGGCTCCTTGTCCAGTTTGGAGCAGTCGACGATTGCCAACCCAAGGGTGCTCCTCACTTCTTCTCCAATTGATTTGTAGTCCAGTCCCGCAGGATTGGTCGCCAGCGTCCTAGCAATGGCGGAGCGGATTTGAGCGACTCGGATGAAGTCGTTGAAGTGGCCAGACTGGAGTGCTGCATCTTGACGGTTGTCGGTGAACGACAGCAACTTCTGGTCTTTTGCATCGACTCCCGCTTGATGAAGTTCATCCAGCGTCAGGAAACTGGTAATCGTCGTTGATGTTGATCGTCCTTCGTTCCCTAGGGTAGTGAGTTTGGTTCGCTCGTTGGTGTTGCCGTCGTAAAAGGCTCCCGCCGTAGGATCGAAGAGGAGGCCCTTCGGTGATCCGAGCATGAACCAGCCTTCGAGAGGAAGGCCGTTTGGATTGCCCTCCCCACAAATAGATCCATCAACATCGTAGAACACTCTCTGCGGAAGACGTTCGCGATAGTCTTTCTTGATCGTGATTCCTTTGGTCTTGGTGTAGTTGAGCCAGGAATCTGGAAGGGCCTCAATGTCGCTACTCGGATCCCAGATTTCCGCTCCTCCCGGAATAATATATCCATGATGGAGGCCATCATTTTCCTGTCCTGAGTTGCCGAATTCCCTAGGAATAACGTTGGTAGATCCAGCATTGAAGGAAACGCAGATAAAGGTCTTCCCTGAGAGTCGACTGAAGACGTGTGGATAGAGAAGAGCGTTGGCCTTGTCTCCGGATTTGAGGCGATGGTGCAGTCCGGGCTGGAGCGTGATGTGTCGGGTGTCGGCCTTCTCGAGCGTGGCGTAGACGGAGCCAGACTGGGCTAGAAACTGGTGCAGGCGGTAAGGGAGAATTGTATATCGTTCGTTAGCCTCGGTTAGCTTCTCGTTGACGAGGCTGACCCACTCTAAGAACGCCTCAAGAGTCGTGAGGCATTGGTCCTCATCGAGTCCTGAGGCTTCGGCTAGCTGAGACGCAGTCTTCTTGAGAGGTTGCGGTTTCCGACGTCCTAGGGTGGTGTTGTCGTTGCCATCATCGACCTTCTTCAAGGCAATGACATCTTCCAGCCAGATGGCCAGTGGGTGGTTCCTGAGGAGGTCGGGATCGGGGGTTATCGGAGCATTGGAAGAAATTACGGTCTTTAGCTCCGCTTCAGATGGAAGGTAGCCCGTCCAAGCTACGGAGCGCTCTAGAGTTTCTCGGATGATTTGAGGCTCGGAGAAGTGGACTCCGAATATGGATTTCCCGACTTTGGCGATGAGATGAGATTGCTCCTTTAGGTGTCCGCGACTTGCCATCGTAGCCGACGTGCCGATGCAGCAGACGTCGCTTCCTACGCGGGTCTTGATGCGTCGGATGAGCATGCCGATGTCGGCTCCCTGGCGCCCGCGGTACGTATGGAGTTCATCAAATACTAAGAACTCCAAATTTTGATCGATTGATGTCCTGAGCTTTGCCTCACTATGGCGGGTAAGCATCAGCTCGAGCATCATGTAGTTCGTCAGCAGAATATCCGGAGGATTGTCGATAATCTGCTTGCGACGATCGCCTTTCGTCTGGCCAGTATATTCAGCAAAGGTGAGTGGGAAGTCGGATTCCGTGAAGTCTCGGTAGTTTTCGGCAAATTTCTTCAATTCCTCGACTTGGGAATTGATGAGAGCGTTCATCGGATAGACGAGCACCGCCTTGACCCCGCTACCGGAGCCAGACGAGAAAAGATGGTGGAAGATCGTCCCGAGATAGGTCAGGGACTTTCCAGATCCGGTTCCCGAAGTTACGATGAAGCTCTTCTTCTCGACCCCTTGGCGCAGAGCCTGGACCTGATGGGTATAGAGTTCGTAGCCTTTGAATACGGCATCGAGTTCAGGGTGAAGAACGCCTTCCTTCACAAGGGCATCGACGCTCGTGTTCCGCTCGTAGGAGGGATTGAACTGGACGAGGGGCTCTGGCCACAAGCGCCCGTCGGAAAGCTCCTTTTCAACCGCCTTTCGGATATCCTCGTCGGCAATCTCGATAAAGCTCTCGATGTATGCTCGATAGCGGTCAAGAATTCGCCGGTGGATGGGGAAGATGCTTTTCATGTTCGGGGCGTTGGGAGCCTAGGAGCTAGGGCTACCTTGATCAAAGTAATTCTAGATACCGACAGCTCGTGATCCGTGAGCTACGAGGTGTTGTTATAGGCGTAATTGGCTTCAACGGGATTGCTAGATTTAGGGAATCGGTGGGCTAGCGCTTACGGCTTCGTGGGGCAAGTTGGGGCGCTGAGTGGGGGTAACTGAGCGACTGTAGGAGCCCGACTACGCTCCCCATTCGGGCGGCGTCAGAAGGATCGGTTCTTGAGATCCGAGGGAGATGCTTTTCTGGATGCTGGGCTGATCAGCCCATCGTTCGAAGGATTCGCGGAAGCGGGCGGGGCCTCGGAGAGTGGGGACTTGTCGAAGGACAGGCGGCGGACGAGGTGGTTCCAGGCGCGGTTGCCGTCGAAGAGGGACAGGGATTGGTCGATGTCGACGTAGCCGGCGATGCACATGCCGGTGAGAGACGGAGGAATGGCGGAAATTGAATGGTGAAGATTGAAATTGGGATTTGGGAAGGGCGATGCGGGTGACGGCGTGTGACGGGTTGGGAATTTGGCATTTAGGGATTTGTCATTCGGAGCGAAAGCTCTGGAAGGCGCGCATACCAGCCATCCGCATCAGCGCAATCGTGTGGCTGGCGAGGTTGCGTCGGCCGCGGACGACATGACGGCTGACCATGGAGACGAACGTGTCGCCGGCAGGAAAGGGCTCAACGAGATGGGAGGTGGCGAACTTGGCATGGTTGGCCACCGGGTCGGCCCGACTGATTTCGAGTTCTACCCAGACCCGGCGGCCTTGTTCCGGCTAGGTGAGGAGAAGGTCGGCGCGGGGGGCATAGCCGAGGAGCCTTTCGGTCGCCGGCTGGATGACGCGGCTTCCGCCTCGCAGGTCCAGCCAGGTGGGCAGGCGGCGACGAAGCGTTCTTGGATGTGGCGGGCGAGGTAGGGCATTAGCGAAAGGCAGGTCGAGTGAAGAAGTCGGGAATGTTGAAAGCGCGGACAGGTGAACGAGTTCCTCGAGCGGTCGATCGACTAGGGTGCCGCAGCCTCCCACTCGGCCAAACCGGTCGGATGCCTATTCGGCGAGAACGATATCGGCCACCCCCAGAACGAAAATGCCCTTCCGCACACTGTCTGCGTTCGTCAGCCTGGACGCCTGTTGCCGAATCGTGGAGACGACGAGTGCTTTCTGAGTGCTGTCACGGCTCAGAGCCACATTCGCTTGAGGAGCGTCTCGGGCCGCCCTGAGGAGCGAAAAGAGATCGGCTCTCTCCACCAACTCGCATTCCGACCCGTTCTGGAAAACACCAGCGATGGAATCAGGCGTATTCATGGGCCGACGGCTGCCCTTCCAACGGAGGCCGTAGAACCAGAGTTGCCCCTCACCGTGTTCCCAAGAAGCTGAATCAGCAATGAGGCGGAACACGTTGGTCGAAGCGTTGGCTTGGAAGGCCGATTCAAAAAGCCAGTCGGTGATCCGATCCCCAAAACCGACGATCGATGGGCGGATGTCTTGTCCCCTTGCCTTTCCAAGGGCTTTGTTCCGCACTTCTGAAAAGCGCTCCTTGTCGAAGACAATATAGGCTCTCTTGGGCTGGCCAACTCCTTTCTTGAAAGTGTCGGGAATCTCGAAGTTAAACACGCCTCTCAGGTTTTTGTGATCTTCCGTGCGTGCCTGGCCGAGGTGAATGCCCCGTCCCTCTGCTGCCCACCGGAATGCATCCTCAAGGTGGGAGGAGTCAAGGTCAGGCTTAAAGTCCTCGGGACTACCCTGGAGGCCCAAGTTTTCTGAGAAGATCTGTTCCCAACGGCGGCGGCTCTCCTGGGCCTCCCTGACTTTCTTCTCAATCTCCGCGTCGACGGCGGCCTCTCCTTTGCGGACTGCCATAGCGAAGAGCGCTGGGCCATCCAGGCCGTCTACTGCAGTGCCTAGGATCATCTGATGGTAGTCGTCTCCATCGGTGACTTGTCCCATGCTCTCCTGCACGGTATCGAGTTTCTCCTCGATCTTCTCCATGATCCTGCGATCCCAACTCTCTGCGACCTGCAAGTTGAACACGAGGACCCGGTGCTTCTGCCCGAAGCGATCCAGCCTCCCGATGCGCTGCTGGAGTCTCATCGGGTTCCACGGGAGATCATAGTTGATCAAGTGGCGGCAGCTCCGATGGAGGTTAATCCCTTCGCCACCGGCCTCTGTCGAGATCATGTAGCAGGCCTTTTCTTCGAAAGCTCTGCGAGCTGCGCTACGAGCGCCCGAGTCCATCGTGCCGTTGATTTCCTCGATGTCCCGATCGGGAAAGCGTGCTTGGATTGTCTCGATCAAAACGCTCTGGGTCGTTCTGTATTGTGTGAACACCAAGACCTTCGCACCCGGCTGCTCCTCCTCAATCTTGGCCAAGATCGCCATGAACTCTTCGAGTTTTGTGTCCCGAGGTAGACTATCGATCTTGGTGATCAGGCCCCCTAGAACGCTCTCTTCCTCGGAGAAGAAGCCTTCGAGTCCCGACTGGTTGATCTCCTCCTCCCCGATGCCATCCTCGCTCTCCAGCGCACCTGCTTCTGCGGTCCCTCTAACCCGCGCAAGCCTCCGATTTAGTGCATTGCCGAGGGCTGGCCAGCTACTCGCTGCCAACTTATGAAAGGAATGCATCACCAGCTCGATTACCAGTGATCGGGCCTGTTCATCGCAGTCAACTGTGAGCGCGGTCTGAATATAGCGGGTAAGCATAGCCGATGCTTCGACCTCTTCCTCCGACCAAGAAAGGGGGATCGTCTTGTATTCCCTCCCCTTGAAAAGCGGCTTTCCGTCCCAATCAATTGCGCGAGACTTCGCTGTGCGGGTCACGCACTCCTGAAGAAGTTTAGCGTCGAGCTCAGGTGCTTCCCGGGCCTCATCGAGTTGTAGAAGGTCGGGCCGAACAAGCTGGAGGAGGTAGGCAAACCTGAGATCGTCGCCTTGATGGGGGGTTGCACTGAGGAGCAGAAGTCTCGGTGACCTTGGCGCTCGGTCGTTGCCAAGCTCGTAGTCTATGACCCGAGAGCGTACCAGCCACTCGACAAACCGGAAACTCTGAGACCGCTCAAGATCGCCAGAAAGAAAAGCCCGCTTTGCCGTTAATCGGTGAGCTTCGTCACAAACAACAAGGTCAAATGGCGCAGCCTCCGCAAGATGGGTGCGGTAGCGTTCATTCTTCAGGGTATCGACTGACGCGATGACATGATATTGGTTCGTCCAGTCTTTCGCCTGCTTGGCGATGAAATTGGTTCCTAGAACACTGAAGTAGAGACCAAAGTGCTCTTCGAGTTCGTCTTGCCACTGGGCCGAGAGCCCTGCGGGGCAGAGGATCAAAATCCGCTTCCTTGAAGCGCTTTCACCTTGGAGCAGGGAATTGATGATCAGCCCGGCCTCGATGGTCTTCCCGAGGCCGACGTCGTCCGCGATCAGATGTCCGAACCGCGCTCCCGTGAGAATCTTGTCGAGGAGAAAGGCCTGATGGGGGAGTGGTCGGGTAGATGTCCTCAGGAACGCTCCGGTCAGGTGGTTTTCAGAAATGACCAGCCCTGCGCCCAGCTTTGACCGCAGCTGATCCAACGAGCCAAGGTCGTTACCCTCGCAGACCGTGCCTTCTTCAAGCAAAATAGCTGGAGCGAGTTTGGCAGGTGGGATCTTTTTAAGATCATCGAGGTGATCGAACTGCACCTGGTACTCTGGTGACCCTTCATCGAACTCGTCCTCCTCAACGTATTTGATGGTTCCGTAGCCCCACTCCGGGTGGTCGCGATGGTAGCATCTGCTGTTCAACTGCATCGTCTATTTCTGGCGGGGGCTGTCGAACCAGGCGGTCTTAGCAGCATGGAGGAGGGGGATGTCGTGAAATTCTAGGAGATCGGGAAAGCCTTGTAAACTCTCTTCGAGCAGTCTGGATACTTCGGACAGGCCTTCAAAGGTATACCTATTGAGGTCACTAGGGCTGATCAGGTCGAGCGCCAGTGCAGCTCGCCGCACTGGCCCACAGGCGTAGAAGATCCGCTCTTGGCTTTGAAGAAGTCCCATCCTTTGAAGTTCTCTGCCGAGAAAATAGAGCCCAGAGGTGGCACTCTGGCCGAGGACACCTCGCCAGTTTCGTTGTCCCGGGATATTGCCGGATCTCAAGAACTGAAGGAACCCTTCTCCATCGTCAAGGGCTTCCGACACTGTTAGGTGGAAGTCGTCGTTGGCAATCAAGGAGTGCACTTTGCGGATATCGTAGCATACCCGCCTCCAGTAGTCGGCGTTCTCGCCAGCGGCATCGTTGGCCACGAACTCCCGATGGAGCACATCGTCGAGCCGTTTGGAGATCGAATCGAAGCCGTTGTTGAGAGTATCCGCAAAGAGGTCGAAGCTGTCCGTCACAAGCTCATTATTCCAAAAGTCGAGGAGCTGGGATGTGCGACGGTAGGGAGCCCCCAGCAAGCATACGAGCGATAGCAGTCGAAACCAAGTGTCCCGGTGGCTCTCGGAATCGGTATTGGATAGAAGGGTGTGAAAATCAGTCACTCCTTGCATCGGATGGTCGGTTCCACTTCGAATGAGCAATTTGCCAATAGGCCCAGTCAGGCTGTAATCGTCGACTGCGCGCTTCTTCTCCTCCTGCCACCAGATGCTGAGTTCTTCCACCGTCCGGCGGTTGGCTATCGGTGGCAGCGCCGAGGCCTGGTCTCGGAGCAGTTCTGAAGCCCGCGCTATCTCATCGCGGGTAACTGCGTCTTTCTTGATCTGAGTGGCTCTCCCTATCTGATCCAAGAGGTTGTGTGCCATATTGTCGTCGCCACGATCCAACAGTCTCTGGACGACCGCTTTCAGCTCGTGAGTCCTGGGGCGTTCCGCCTCGGGTAGCAGTTCGTGCAGTGGTCTCAGAGTGTCGCGAACGCTCTGTTCGATCCAGTTGGAATCGTCCAACGAGAGCTCATCAAGCAAGCCCGCATTCTTGCATAGGTAGAGAACCTCAGAGGGGAAACTGAGCTGGTTGAGAGACTTCCGCTCGCCGTGGTGTGGGATAGATTGGAAAAGGCCAGAAACGAACTCCTGGGTTAGCTGGTTCACTGCCTTCCTCTGATTTGGCAGGTGATCAGCGATGGAGCCGCGAACTCCGTCAAATGCACAGACGTTCACCCACGCACACCAAAGATCGATATCTTTGGTCAGGAGGACTTCTTCAGCTCGCTCATAGAGGGCTTCAATCCCCTTGTAGATTAAGTACTGATTGCTCTTTCCGCCATCAACATGCAACCTTCCAGGTTCTGCCTCGAAATCGCCATTGAGGAGAAATGGATAGCGCTTCCTCGGGGTCTTCGTGGGCAGGGTGAGGTAGAGCCACCTGTCTTCAGGGGCTACCGGGATGGGATGACCCTTCTCGGTGACTTGAATCGCAACCGAGACTCTCCCCTCTGGGAGGCTCTGCTCGGTCACCTCGAAAACACTGGCTTCGTCACTATGCGATATCCAGATGCGTTCCCAGTTGCTGGCCTCTAGCGCCTTCCGGCTAATCGTCCAGTTCCAGCTGCTTCCATCTTGTTTCAGCCCAATCTCGTCGATCTTCTGAAGAAAGACGAGCTCTAGCGATTTTATGGCCTTCGGCACTGGGTTCCCCGCTCCGATTCCTAGGATTCTCCGAACGTCACCCTTCTTCCGGACAGCAAACCGAAACTCAGTAGGGCGATTTGCGTGAGCAGGATCAGGTTGTGGATCGGGCAAGAGAAGTGTAAGGTCCCGAATCCTAAAGTCGAGACCGCCGCTCGAAATTTTTACGGTATCGGTGACAAGGAAGATCGACCAGAAGCCACGATTGAAACGCCCCACCTCTTGGGAACTCTGCTGGGAGATCAATTGTTCGCTGACAATTCGCTCGAGATCGTTCCGCTCCGCCCCCGTTGAGTCCGGCTCATTGAATCGCCTGCCTTGATGTCGGACGAGGAACTCCTGTCCCTTCACCGATGCTGTGAAGTCACGCTTTCCACCATAGTCGGGACGACTCCGGTACGCGCTTTCCGCATTCTGAATCAATTCACGGAGGATATGTCCTGGTTCATAGCCCGGATCTTTCACTTGGGCCTTGATGATTGGATTTACGATCTCTTCGCGATGGCTTGCGTAGACCCGCTCGATCTCTGTTTCTGTGGCCTGCCCTGTCACGAGGCTGTCCCGAGCTTCTTTTAACTCGGTGTTTTCTGGCGTATACCGGAGCGCCTGATCGATCATTTTCAGGCAATCGTCCCCCGCCGGTGCGCCGACCCGCTTGGAGACATAGATTCTCAACGGATCGTCCCTCGTAGCAGCGAAGAAGGCAGCGTCCAGACTGGCGAGTTTCGTCTCTCCTCGAGTCCAAGTGACCTTGATCGGGCGAGTGTAGTGGAATTCGATGGGGCAGTCCTTTGGAAATAGCGGCTCCAATTCTTCAAGGATTGCAGGATCAACCTCATCTTTGGAGATGGGAGAGTAGGGTTCCGAGAGTTCGTAGACCGCCTTCTCCAAGTTGATGGCGCGGGCCAGCACACCATCGATCATCCTGAGCGCGTTGGGCAGCACCGCAAACTCTTCTGTAGGTTGAATGCTGCTCCTAACTGAGCTCCCGAAGATTCCCCCGGGCTTAAAGCTCAGGCAGTTCTTCAGCGGGACTTCTCGATGGGCATCAATTCGAATGAGCGCATCCCCCCCTATGCGCTCCTTCCATGGAAGGAGTTTGAGCCAATCGATCATTAGATTGTCAGCTCGCCAATTGGGGAACTGTTGCAGGAGGTCTTCAAGAATCGCGGTCTGGTGGGTGGCGCTAGGGGTGCCGGAGATGTTCTCTATGCCTAGGGTTTGAGCGCAATCGGTCGTCATCCAATCGGGGGCAAAGTGGTAGCGATCTCCCCACCTCTCGACTGGCCTCCTCCACTCATCCTTTTCCCCCACAAGGTAGATTGCGTCTGGGGAGAGCCCTGTCGGGAGAAATGCTCGGAGGCCTCTCGCCTCCTTCAGCGCTGCTTCAACATGCACTTTCCAGGCCGGGGGTAATCCATCAAAATCTCGAAGCCACTCCGAGTCGCCTACCGTCCCCAGCGCCCTCTTTTCGAGCACAGCGGTGTCGAGTTCGCTGGCGATCAACTCGTGAAGGTGTTCCTCGAACTCATCGAGTAATCCCCATTCTCTCAGAGCGTCACGAACCGCGACGGACGCCTCATTCTCTGCTTCCCAAATCGCTACCACTCCGCAGAAGCAGGAGCCTGAGTTGGGGCGCGGAAAGAAGATGGTCTGGAGCGTCGGAAACTCATCATCGCCCGACGGGACTCTGAGCGCTCGGCAGATTTTTGCGCGTCGATGGTCGTTGGGAACCGGTGGCATATTTGCGCCGAGGTTCCAGGCGTCGCTCCAGAAGCGAGGCCCCCACCGCTTCCAGTCATCCTCCGTCGCGTCAATTACCGCTTCCCACGTAGTGGGTTGCTCCGCCCTCTGGGATAGCCGATTCAGAAAGGCGTCCATCCTCATCCCATGGTAAATCGCCTGCCTCCACCCTAGGTCTACCTGTTGGAAAGAAGTCGTGATCGTTGCGAAAACCTTATGCCACTCTCCGCGCAAATTCGCGTAGCCATTTTGCTCGGAAGCGATAGCCTTGAGCGTCGTCCAGCGGCCGCCTTGCCCTCTGGCTTGCACCTTTACTCGATCGAGACAGCCCTGTACGAAACCAGCGCGGGTGAGTCCACCGGCTGTTTCGGGATCACTTCCTAGAACCGCGAGAAGAATGGTGCGAATAAGATCTACGTAGTCGTCATCGTCTTGAAGGGGATCTGCCACTTCAAGAATCTCAACGAAGAGATCCCTAGCCTGGTCTGCCCCGAGATTGTAGACAGAGTGGAATCGTGTCCCCGCCCCTTCGAGAATAAGGGGGTAGGTAGTAGCGATGTCAGCGAAGTCCTCTCGCGATCCCAACGTCTCCCAGGCCTGGCGAAAAGTCGAGAGGTCATCAAGTTCTACCGAACGGAGGTTCCCTCCCATACAAGATGTCCCCCATAGACTCCGAAAAACCAGCTTCGTCTCTGAGAGTTGTTTGAATTTCCTGAAGAAATGGCCGCCAATACTATCTGCCTTCTCTGGGGCTTCACCGAGGACGTCAGCAGGTTGCCAGTCTTCATGCCAGTTGGCCGTTTGATTCGTCAGCCAATCGATCACCTTGGTGGCAATAGCCTCGCCCAGTTCTTTGGCATTTTCGCCAAGGGCGTCGTTGCTCCAGTTCGAACGGGACAGGTTGGTAGGGAGATCGACATGGAGGAGGCCGTTCGCCTTCCATGTTGCATCTTCCAAGGGAAAGAAGGCATACCCACCTCTGGTGGGAAAACGATCGGGATCGTTCGGGCGGGAAATAAATTTGCCGTTTCCGTCGCACGGGAGGGCGAACCGCCAAGGGGCTTGAGTGATACCCTCGTCTCCTTCGAGAATCCAGAACGATTCGCTGTGGGAATTTCCTTCCTCTGTGATTCTAAACGTCTTCCGGCGGGCGGATGCCCCATCGACCAGAGCCTTCTGCTCATGTTGGATCGTAGTAACCTTCTTTCCTCCGATCTCTAGAGTATCGATATGCTCAAGAAAGATGGGGAAGAGAGCATGGGTCGCCTTCTCGAAGGTTGCTTCGACTTGCGCTCTTTTTTTGTCAACGACCCTGAAAAGAAAGGCCGTTCCGCTGGGTTGTTCTCCTGAGAAGCCAGCCAGGCCTTCGAGCAATGCGCTGGGAGCATCGGCCACATCGACTGCGCCGAGATACTCGGGCGTGCAGTGACCAAGGTTGACCGTGGGCATTCGATTAGTTTCGAGTCCCAACGTATCCCAGATTCGCTCTAAGGTGTCGGCATGCGGACGTGTATCGGACGTCTTGTGGAGACAAATAGGAAGCCGGAACGAGCAATCCAGACCCTCGTTCGACCAGGAGCGTACATAGACCTCCTCGGCGATCCCATGGCATGCCTTGAAGCCAACGCCGAACTTTCCGATTGCCCCGTCCTCATCGGCCTCGATTCCGATCTCTTGCCCCCCGTGGTGGACGAAGAACCGACAGAGACCAACCATGTTCATCCCGCTAAGGGCGATTCCGTTGTTGGCTACGAGAAGCCACCCGTCGTCATAGGCACAGAGAAGCTCTCCTCCGCGCGCTTTTCCAAGCAGTCGCCTCGCGTCTTCCGCATTCTGAGCGAGTTCGGCGAGAAAAGAAGCCGACAGGCCGTTCTGGCCAACGAGTAGATTTCGGGTTCGAACGTGGGCTTCTCCGTCGGGACGATGGAGCGTATCAAGCCAACTGGCGTAGATGACATCGCATTTTTCCTGGCTGCTTAGCTGCTCTAGGAGTTCCTGCTCTACTTCGTCCCACGGACGATCGGGGATATCGACATTGGTGAATTTCTCAAAGGCAGATCGGGCTAGGTGAGGCATTGGTGAGCAGTTTGTTGGGATGGATTCTTCGTCGCCACGCTAGTATTCGTCATGGGTCTCAGCGCTCGTCTCTTCTACGACCGCCAGCAAATGCCGCGCCCGCGAGAACGCTACATACTTGTCGGTTTCTGAGATGGGGATGGATTTGGGGGGGAGGAGGACGATGAGGGCGTCGGCTTCGAGGCCTTTGAAGCGGCGCCAGCCTTCGAACAGAATGGCTTGGTTGGCGCGCCAGGTGTCGTGGTCGGTGGTGAGGGGGATCTTGGCGAGGGTGTCGGGCTTGGCGACGCCGCGGGTACTGAGGACGAGAATGGCGATCTGGCTGGGGCGGAGTCGACCGTCTTGGGAGTGGGTCCATTCGGCGACTTGCTTTTCGATCAGGCGCAGGGCGTCGGCGCGGTCGGTTGCTTGGTGGAGGATCGGCTCGATGCCGGTGGGGGCGTCGTCGAGGGTGGGGATTTCTTCATCGATGACGTTGCCGCAGTGCTCGGCAATGGCCCGAGTGTTGCGGCAGTTGGTATCGAGTGGATAGGGTGGGCCAAGGCGGTCGGGCAGGGTGAAGTCGGGCACGTAGAAGTTCTGGCGCGGGTCGTAGAAGACGAACAGCTGATTGGTGCCTTCGGGGCTGCGGTAGAGTTCGTCGATGCATTCCCACCACAGCGGGCGGAAGTCCTGGCCTTCGTCAATGACGATGGCGTCGAAGCGCTGGTCGGG
>ENA-ORXR01000993-ORXR01000993.1-marine-metagenome-genome-assembly--contig:-NODE-993-length-32631-cov-5.921146_pt1 | contig 32631 bp, 18 predicted proteins | sample MGYA00237866_ERZ511479 | MGnify/ENA metagenome assembly ERZ511479
TTTTGGAAAAAATCATGACAAATTGCCAACAAGAATTACCCCGTTTTTAGCGAAAAATTTAGAAAAATGGAGTAATCCAAACCCTTAAATTTTGATTATCTCCTTATGGTTGTACAGGTTACTCTTCTTGTGAATACCCCTACTATTCGCATGGTCTTTTTGTCTACAGAGATGCTAGTGAAAGGAGGATTTTTATTGTTGCTGCCTGCGCTATTTTATAGAGTACCCGTCTGTGCAAAATGCTAAGCCTTTGTTACCAGAGTAATTTATCATAATAGCTTGTATAAGTGGTTTCACATTTTCGGAATTGGCGCTGAGTGCTACGATGAAGTTAGCACCAGAACCACCAGAGACATCGTCTTTTTCTATGATGTAGTTAATTGTGCCCATCGGGGACAGACTGATCGGTTTATTAAGAAACTTACGGACTAGGGAACCTTCTGTATTATAATAATCAATGCGGGAGACAATGAGTGAGTCTTTGAAGCTGGTATTGCGAATGCTAAGTGTTGCAGATAATAATTCTTGTTGGTTGGTTTCATCTACATAGATTTCAGAATAAATGGGGACGTAAAAAATATCTTTGTATGCTGCATTAGTCTCATCTATTGGGTACTCTATCTCATGCGACTTGAGCTGATCTTCTCCTTGTTGGTTCACATTGGGATCTGAGGTGTTACATTCCTTTGGAAGAATGGCCAAAATAAGATAAACAAAGAGTAGTGGAAATTTCATTTGTATAGTATTTATAAAATCTAAGGTACATTGTTTTTTGGAGGTATACCAATAATAAAGTGGTCAGTGAGATTGCGGAGAGGAGCAATTATAGGATTCGGGTTTTTACTTTTTTAGGCGTTAAGATAAAATTTACTGCCTGGCTGGGAGGGAGGTTGCGAGAGGGGTAGTAGATATCCAGCGCGGAGCGATGGAGTCCGTTGGTGGGTGCGTCGGCCTTAGGGAAGGACCAAAGCGAAGCGGAGTATCGAATGACCCGACCCTGTGCGCTGGGATGGAAGCTAAGCTGGGTCTCGCCCAAATTTTAATCTTCAATATAAAAATACAGTAACATATAATATCAATAAATCATATGTTTCTTTAACAAAATTTTAAATGGAAAGCAGGCAACAGATTCCCTGTCGAAACAGTTAATATGTAAACACACATAAAATTGAGCAAGCGAAACTTAAAATTTGAATTGATATCGAGGGTGATGACGGAAGGTCAGATGAAATACCCTTTGCAATTTCTCAAGCGTATGCTGAGTGAGTTTAAGCATGAAATAGGATCCATACTGAGTATAAATCACATGAGTACAGAAGCCCTAAACGATGTACTTGATCAAGAAAGATTTGAGCTCATTTTTGAAAGGATGACTATAGGTGTAGAGTTAGTAAGAAATAGTCAGACACGTAATATTACTGTGAAAGACTTTATCATGAACTGATACAACTATGACAAAGGCAACAAAGAAATTTCCCACATAATAAACCGTAAGAAGGCTGTCGTAATGATAGCCTTCTTTTTTTTTCCTATGTATGCTTTTTGAATAGGAAATAAACTACTCTTCCGATGCCTAATACTACTATTCCTGCTATAGCTTGCTTAATTTCTGAGACAAAAGTGCTGATGACGAATAGCACTGAAATGAATACAAATATGGCAGGAATAATTGGATATAAAGGAACCCGAACTGGTCGCTCCGCATCGGGTAATCTATGGCGTAAGACAAAAAGGGCGATGCCTGCTAATGCCATAAATGCAATGTCCATAAATACAACGTAGGAAATAAGGTTGCGAAAAGTTCCCCAAACAAGAACTAAGAAAATGGCCCATGTGGATTGTAAGAGCATAGCCTTATATGGTGTATGGAAGCGCGGATGCACGTCGGCAAGAAACTTAAAAAAGACGCCGTCTTTTGCCATTGCATAATAAATTCTGGGGGCAGACATAGTATAAATACCGATAGTACCAAAGATAGAAATAGCAATACCAATGGCGACTAACTTTCCTCCACTGTCGTAAATAGTCTTCACTGCATCAGCTGCTACAGTGTCCGTGATAGCGATACGGTCAAGGGGGAGCAGATTCATATAAGCAATATTGATCAATATATAAGTGACTGTTACTATCGTAACGCCAAGGACCATCGCTCGTGGTACAGAACGCTTCGGATTTATCGCCTCTCCAGATAGATATGAGGTGTGATGCCAGCCGCCCATGGCCCAAAGTACGCCAATCAACGCAGACATAATGCCCGTAAACATACCCTTGGGGATAGTGCTCGGACTATAATCAACTGCCAAGGTGGTAGGATCATAAAAGATAAATCCTAAAACGACAATACCTGCTATAACTGACAACTTGATACTTGTAAATAGATTGGCAAAAATCTGGCTAGTCTGAATGCCAGTAATATTGATAGCCGTCAATATGACGATAGTCCCGATGGCAATGAGCATTTTCTGGTTTTCGCTGATGACTGTAAAGTTGGTCATATACTCTGCCAATCCCATACCTAATGCTGCCAAGGCACCAGTTGTAGTTACGAGCAAAATGGCCCAACCGTAGAGAAAACCCGCTAATCCTCCGAAAGCCTCCTTTATATATACATATACACCACCTGACTTCGGATACATAGCGCCTAGCTCCGAAAAGGTGAGTGCGCCCGTAAGTGCGACTACGCCTCCAAGAGCCCATACTACTATGACTAATAGATGATGAGGTACACTCTCTACTACCTGCCCTGGACTGACAAATATACCTGACCCGATGCAGGCGCCTACTGCTATCATAGTCAATCCATAGGTAGTGAGCTTTCGATCTAATGTGGCCATGTGATAAAGAAAGATAAAATCTGTTTAAATAAGATGAAAATGACGATAAATAAGTGTCATCATATTAATGGTGCCATTTATCTTCAAATAATTTATCCATGTGGACTTGGCAAAATTAGGAGTAGATATTGTAAAAAAATATTGTAGTGGTTGCAGCGTTTGTTCAGCATTTTTAGTCTTAAACCTTGAAAGCGTACGAAACTAAAATGCATTTTTGAACACCCACGTGCTCAATAATTATATAAAGCTATAAAAAAGAATACATGAAATATATATGGATCATAATGGTCTCTATGTTGGCATTGCTTTCGGGCTGCCATAAGGATACCTTTGAAGAATTTGAAACGGAAACAACAACGACTACTAGTGAAGATATTATTGTTTACAATAGTATGCAAGGTAAGATAGCTGGTATAGTATATGATGAAAATAATACTCCTGTAGATAATGCTATAATAGACATAAATGGACAATTAACACAAACGGATGAAGACGGGTTATTCTATTTGACTGACGCTGAATTAGACCCACAAGGTACCTATATAAAGGCTAATAAGGATGGATACATACTCGGTTCTGATATGATATATCCTAGTGAAGGAATCAATAGATCCTACATCCAGATGATGAAATTGTCTAGAGATAAAAATTTTGATGTAACCAATGGAGGAACAATTCAAATAGAGAGAGGTGGTTCAATTGAGTTCGAGCCCAACGCAATTCGTTCCGAACTTGGCAGTACATATACGGGTACAGTGTATGTTACTGCCAAGCGATTGGCTACTGACGATCCGCATATAGGAGATAAAATGCCTGGTGGATTAGTCGCGGAAGATAATGCTGGGCGTACTGTCGTACTTGCCACCTTGGGTATGGTCGCAGTAGAGCTCCGCGGCGAAAATGACGAGGAATTAAACCTTAAAGCAGGAAGTAAAGCGAAAATAAAATTTCCGATTGCAGCACAAGATCAGGCTAATGCACCAGAGACCATCCCACTTTGGCACTTCGATGAAGATAGAGGAATATGGATTGAGGAAGGAAGTGCGACCCGTGTAGGGAACGATTACATCGGTCAAGTTGCGCATTTTAGTTTTTGGAATTGTGATGCCCCATTTCCATTAATTAATTTATGCATGAATGTATACAATGAGGATGGTACTCCTGCTACTGATGTGCGAGCAACTGTGTGTGCAGGGAACTTTGGTGCAGCAAATAGCTATTCTTGCAATGGTGTGATAAATGGTAAAGTGCCCAAAAATCAACTTTTGACATTAAAGCTTTATGCTAATAGCTCTTGTGGAGAAATTATCTATGAGCAGGAGATAGGCCCATTTGGAAGTAATGTGAAATTGGATCCAATTACGCTATCTAGCTCCAACAAGTATACTTTATCAGGAAAGGTGGTATGTGATGGCGTACCAGTAGTTAATTCTATGGTATTTATCACTTCAAATGCTTTTACGGACATAGTACAAACTGATGAACAAGGCTACTTCGTTTACAAAACGTGCTATGATGGATTGATAAAAGTCTATGGTAAAGATATAGATACGAATGAAGGTAGTCTGACGCAAGAAATTAATTTTGACGAGGCTAATCCATTTGCACTGCTTACTTTCGACGTATGCTCTGACTGTACGTTTGAGGCGGAGATCATGGTAGAAGAAGGTTTACCTTGTGATAGCACATCTAATGTGATGGTGGTCGTGGCAGGTACGGGAAACTATACCTATAATTGGAATACTGGTAGCAATGATCCTAATCTTGGAGCTGTTACATCTGGTAGCTACGCAGTAACTATTGTAGAAGAGGGTACACAATGCAAGAAAGTTCTAACCATAGATGTGGTGAAAGAACAGATTTACCTTGACTGGACGTATGCATCAACGAGTGTCGATTGTGTAACTGGAGAAGGTGGCTCAATTACATTAAGCGTGTCAAATGGTGTGGAGCCATACGCTTATGAATGGTATGATAGTACTGGGACGTTGATTAGCACTGACAAAGATATTTCCAATCTTAGTGAAGGGATTTACGAAATAAATATCACTGATGCGAATGGTTGCGAAATATCTGGTAGAGTCAGCCTCGAAAGTTCTGGTCTAAATCTACAAGCAGGACAGAGAGAATATAGGATCACTTGTAATAATAACATTGTAATTATAGAGCCAGAATTTCCTGATAACAATTACGCTTATACCTGGCAAAGCCTAAATGGTATTTTTCAAGATACTAATAGAATCATAACACTACAAGAAGCAGGTGAGTTTTTGCTGACTGTTACCAATGCAGAAGGATGTACACAACAGTTTGAATATTATGTGACCGATGATACGACTTTCCCTCAAGTAGAATACGAATTAGATTGTGAAGGATACTTTCAATTTATAAACATTTTCACTTTCGAGACAAATGATTATTCTTTGGAAATATTAAGCTCTCAAGGACAGCTTATTCCTGTGCAGGGTAATGTAGTAAACTATAATGTATTTGACTTAGGTTTTAGCAGTTTTAGTATACACATTACGGACAATAATAATGGATGCCAGAACCAACAAACTGGCGAAATCGCTGGTGGATCTAATGAGCTCTTAGAGATTGTGAGTACCTCCCCTCCGACCTGTGAAGGATGTGATGATGGTTTTATAGATGCTAAATTTAAGGATAACTCAAGTTGTCAATCATGCAAATTAGAAATATACACCAATAATGGAGACGGATATGTACTAGTAACGGATATGAATAATAATAAACAACTTACTACTGGCACTTACTATGTGGCTATAAATGACGGTTCTGGGTGTGTTTCAGAGTTTCAAATAGTGGCATTTTAGTAGTAAAAATAACAGTGGCTATTAACAAAATTTAATATATTTTCATTGGAAGGAGATTTTCTCCTTCCAGTTTTGTATCTTTTATCTGAAAAACAACAGAATTATTTTTTGAACCTCGATAAGATCATACAAGGATGCCAAAGTAAAGTACCCAAATGCCAAGAGGCATTGGTGAGACTTTATGCACCTATATTGATAAATATCTGTAAAAGATATGTGTATGACCCTGATTTAGCTTATGACGCCATGCAAGAGTGTTTTTTGAATACTTTTAAGTATATCGAAAAATACAGCGGTAAAGGCTCATTTGATGGTTGGATAAAACGTATTGCTGTCAATTGTGCCCTTGGGGTAAGGAAGAAAATGAAAGGCGAACTGTATATCCATGAGATGGATCAAGTGCTTCATATAACCACAGATATACCAGATGCTGTTGCAAGACTAAAAGAAGAAGAACTATTAAAGATTGTTGACGAGCTCCCAGAATCGTGTGCAGTGATTTTTAAGCTGTACGTATTAGAGGGATACCCGCATAAGGATATTGCCAAAATGCTGGGTATAAAAGAATCCTCTTCTAGATCACAATTGGCGAGAGGCAGAGAGAAACTCATCCTACGTTTGAGGAAGTTAGAGGAAAACGAATATAGAAGAATGGACAATTTATTTTTCCAAGTTCAACAAGGTTAATATGAATATTTTTGATTTTGAAAACAGGCTAAAAAGCCACACTGCGAATGCTAAAGGAGAGGTCGATATGGATCGCCTACTTAGTGATCTAAATCTAACACCAGCACCTAAGCGCTCAAATAGAAAATTATTTCTTCTCTTTGCTGCTGCTTTACTGGTTAGCTTCTCTGCTGTATCATACTACATGTTTAATACATCATCTAGCGTTCCATTTGTACATACAATACAATCTGACAACACCGATGCTACTGCAGAGCAATCCTCAAGTAATATAAATGAAAAGACAATACAAGAGATAGGCACTGCAACTTCAAAGACATCTAGGATTGATAATAAAGTAAATCAAGCGCAATCAACAAAATCCAACAATTCAACTTCGAAGGTCATTTCTCAATTAAATCCCGAAATACAAAGCACACAAATAGAAGCGAAAGATCTAACTCCCGAGACAGAAGAGTACCCTACCTATAATTCTGTTATAATAGGGGAAGACAATTCGCAAAAACGTGCACCTAGTCCATTACCAGCCAGAGATATTTCTATCTTAAATACAAATATTATTTCCGCTCCATTGCAAAATAGGGAATCACTTAACATCATAGATAGAGAAGCCCAAGAGGAAGAATTATCCTCCCTCAAAATAGCATCTAACGATAAAAGATCAAATCAAAATATTGCTTTCCTGCCGCCTCTAACAAATCAATTATTGAAGAATGAAAATTCGAAATTTGCCAATAAAGGCAAAGATTGCCCACGATTTGGCAATAGAGCTTGGCACTTGTCTATTATTCCTGAAGTCGGATACGCGTTACCCATGAAATCTTTAGTTTTAAATGATTCGGATTTTCAAGACATTTATGATGAGAGAGTGCAGAACGAAACTTCCATAGAAGGCATTCACGCCTCATTGGCTTTTCAGTTTAAGAGCCATGTCACTGGTCTTTATATAAAGCCAGGGGTGTCTTATGCAAGATTTACAGAGAGACTAGACTTTAGTCGGACAGCCACTAAGATTGATACGACCATAGGTATTATCTCTACTACGATTAGTCAGACAGGTGATACATTAACTGAAATCAGAGGGGAGATATATGAAGAAATTGAAATTACAAGTAAAGAGAGAGTGCATTATGAGTTGCATCACTTTGACTTACCGATTGCGATTGGTTATAGTTTTGTAGTAGACAAGTTCACCATTGATTTAGAAGGTGGGATAAAATTTAATTTTTTACAAAAAACCAGTGGCAATATATTGCATGCGGAGAAGGAATATTTAGCACTAGATAAGAATCAACAGCAATTTAAAAATTCATTTGGTCTTGGTTTTTTTGGTGGTTTATTACTCAAGAGACAAATTAGCAGTCATACGGAGTTTTATATAGCACCTCGCTTTACCTTCAATACCTTAGCCGTGTCATCGAATAAGAATCCTATCAATCAAAAGTATAATGTACTCGGTCTGCACATAGGCTGTATATATGCTATCTACTAACGGTTAACCTCTGCTCACCTAAAGTATTCCGAAAATAAATGTTATCGCAAATTATGCTATAGAGCAACAAGATTTTTTCTATTTTTGGCAAAAAGCAATATATGTCGTCCTCCAAGATAGAGAAAGTACCAATGCAAAAATTAGATAGTCTAAATCAGGTAGCAGAATTTCACTGTACTTTTAAACACCCTATAGTAGATCAACCAGCTATTCCAAAGAAAGATAGAGCGGACTTGCGCGTACGACTGATCGCCGAAGAGTTGGATGAACTAAAAGAGGCTATTGCCAATAATGATATGGTGGAAGTAGCGGATGCACTCTGTGATATACAATATGTCTTATCGGGAGCTGTATTAGAGTTTGGCCTTGGTGACAAATTCGTAGAGCTTTTTGAAGAAGTTCAACGCTCCAATATGAGCAAAGCTTGCAATAATTTGGACGAAGTAAACGCCTCCATCAAGTACTATAAAGAAGTAAAAGGAGAAGATTGCGAATACAGAAAAGAAGGAGGTAAATTTCTCTTATTTCGTTCATCAGACCAGAAAACATTAAAATCAATCAACTACTCCCCTGCTGATATTAAGTCTATCCTAGAAGCTTAATCTCTATCCAATGCTGAAATTTTATTGCTGAACGAGGAGAGCATTTCCGCACTCGTCCCTATCTTATATTTCACTACTCGCCTATCTCTATCGAGTAATATATAGGTAGGATAATACTCGACTTTATACTTCGATAGGATTACATCTCTAAGATAAGCAACTTCTAAACCGATCTCTTCTAACTGCATCATTTCTTTTTTAGTATAGTCAGACTTCAGGGCAAAGAAGTAAAAACGGACGTCTTTATTTTTTCCAAAATCCAGTAGTCCAGATAATAAATCCTTTTCCATAGCATTGTACTTGTGCGTTCCACCCACGATAAAAACGACCAGCTTATCAGCATCCATTTTATCGTCTATTTTCTCCCGATTACGTAACTTAAACTTATAGCTAATCTTTTTTCTATTTAGCTTAAATAAAGAGGTCGATTCTTTTACAATTATATCTTCGTCAAATTGACTACGCAGGTCTTCAGGAAATACCTCCGTCCTCACATTATAGTCATCGATGGAAAATGTTTGCTTGGTAACCATTGTCGGAAATATTGACTTTGCCTGATACGTCACCCGACCATACACCTCATCGATAAATGTGTATTGCATAGCGTAGCCACTTACCTGCGTAAATGGAGAAAAGTTTACACCAAACGAATCCGTTGTATAGATCTCGACAGTCGTATTTTTGTATATTATTTCGTACCGCTTACAAAGCATTCCGGCTATCTGATACACTCTTTCATCTATACTATTGGTCACCAAAGTCGGTATCTGCTGCATTCGATTCTTGACTGCTACTGACTGCCCAGCATCTTTCAAGAAGAGTTGAAAATCGAGCAATTCATTGAGATAGTAAAGATGAATTTCGTCTACATCCGCTGCATATTTATTTAGTGTTAATACTTTGTCGGGACTGACAATATGCACTGACTCGTAAGGCAATTTGTATTTGTAACTGGACAGACTATCCAAATTTTCAACGAAGACCTGATAGGTAATCTCTATCACGTGGATATCACCATTCGCACATAAAGATGAAAAATTAAGCACAGCCAAGTAAAAAATAAAAGTGATTCTAAGCATTGCAAAGCCAAATTTTGAAGCAGTCTACTTTGTAAATATAATTATTTTTAAGAAGTGCTACTAACATCTATAAATTTCAAATTTTATTAGCTCATTTTTCATTAGATTTTATTTTGGGTGTGCCCCTTAGGCCTTCTGCACCACCCCCCCCCGCAAGGGTCGCGTCATCCAGGGGTCCACATTCGTTCCCGTCCTGCAGCTGGCATAGCTTCCAAGCCTTACGCTGCGTGACTGCTCCTACCGTCGCACCCTTCCTACCGCTCACACAAGGAATTAATAATAACAGTTGACCGACCTTCCAAGGCGTTATTTATAAAAGATGTAACTTTAGTAGTGTTTATCAACTAGCTAGTTTGTATCTTCATAATGAGCTAAATGTCACGACAAATTGCAAAGCGCTAATATAAATACTTGTATTTTCTTTCTCGGAAAAAGGAGTCGTCTTGCATTAATAATTTTGATGCTTAATTTTCCTACTATTTTATCTAGCCAGTCTGTAGGGTACGAACTCCCTCCCAAGCAATCATTTGAAACAATCCCTTTTGAGTATATTAATGGTTTTATCGTAGTTGATGTTATATTCAATAAAACATTTCCACTTAAATTTATTCTTGATACAGGTGCGACTAATACTATTATCAGTAAAAAGAATATTGTCCAAATATTTGATATGCCATTCGGGCGCACATTTCAAGTATATGGAGCCGATCTAAGCACGGTCTTATATGCGCACCTAGTAAAGTCAGTGCACCTTGCCACAGAGGCACTTGTGGCACCTAGCCAAGATATTCTAGTTCTTGAGGAGGATTATTTCAATTTTCATAGAGTCACAGGATTAGAAATACATGGTGTACTCGGAGCAGATATGTTCGCAAGGTTTAGAATGAAGATAGACTTTAAACATAAGATCATCACTTTGCATAATGAGAAGTCAAAAAAGCTAAAGTTTAAAGGATTCCAATCTGTAGAGATGGTAGTACAGAAATCAAAGCCATACATTGTCTGCCAAACTACTTTGTCAAATGAAACCGTATTAGATACCAAATTATTGATAGATACTGGCGCATCTACCGCATTGATGTTAAATACTAGTACAGACGAAAGTTTAGTATTACCACCTAAGATTATTCCAGGCAATCTTGGCCTAGGCCTAGGGGGTGTAATAGAAGGCTATATAGGAAGGGTGCCCTATCTAGAATTGGGATCCAACATGCTGGAAAACGTAGTATGCCGATTTCAAGAGGTCACACCACATGATTCCTTAAGTCTTGTATTTAGAAATGGTATCATTGGGAATTTTATACTTGATCGATTTACAGTTATACTTGATTACCCAAATCAACGGTTATATATTAAGCCCAATAAAAAATGGACACGCAAATTTATCTTCGACAAGAGTGGTATAAATTTCATTTCCATTGGGCTTGGAAAGAAAACATATTATGTAAATTCATTGATTGAGCACTCCCCCGCAGCTCTGGCAGGTGTCGAGTCAGGCGATATCATCCTTAAAGTTAATCATAAGTATAGCGCAATGATGTCATATGATAAGATTAAAAAGTCTTTTCAAGGCAAAACAGGCAAAACGATAAAGCTTAAACTAAAGCGGGGAAAAGACAAGATAAAGGTAGACTTTAAGCTGAAAGACTTGATTTAAGCTCGCATTTGTTGATATAATATTGTATATTTGCGTCCATTTTGAAATAAAAACCTAATACTATGTTTGCAATTTTGACAATAGCTGGTCAGCAATTCAAAGTCGAGGAAGGTCAACAGATTTTCGTCCACCAGTTATCTGCCGAAGAGGGCGACAACGTTACTTTTGACCAGGTTCACCTGATCGGTACCGACTCTTCAGCCCAAATAGGAAAGCCCCTATTATCAGGCGCTTCCGTAAAAGCTACTGTTCTTGGCCATGAAAAAGGCAAGAAAGTAATCGTCTTCAAAAAGAAGAGACGTAAAGGATACCGTGTAAAAAACGGTCACAGACAACATTTTACTAAAATTAAGATTGACAGCATAGTCGGTTAATTCACAAAACTTTATAAGTAATGGCACATAAAAAAGGTGTAGGTAGTACAGATAATGGACGTGACAGCATAAGTAAAAGATTAGGCGTAAAGCTTTTTGGTGGCCAATTGGCTAGAGCAGGTAATATCATTATCCGCCAGAGAGGTACCCGATATCATGCTGGTCCAAATGTGTACTTAGGTAAAGATCATACAGTTCACGCATATATAGATGGACGTGTATCCTTTTATAAGGGAAAGAAAAACAGAACATTTGTCAGCATTATTCCATTGGAAAATGGAGAAGCTTTAGTTCCAGCTAAGCCAGTAAGAGAAAAGACAGCTAAACCTGCTGCTCCTGCGGCACCAGCTGAAGCTTCAGCAAAGCCAGCAACTCCAGTGGACGCTACTATTAAGACAGCAGCACCTGCTCCAAAGCAAGAGGCGCCAAAAGCTACACCACCACCTGCAGCTAAAGCGGCTAGTAGTGATAAGATTGCTTTTGATGGAAAAAAATATGCTCCAGACGATTTAAAGATCGTAGAAGGTATAGGTCCTAAGATTTCCGAACTGCTGATAGCAGGTGGTATCAATACTTGGAGCGAACTAGCTGGAACAGATACAGAGAAAATAAAAGGTCTTCTCGCAGAGGCTGGTTCTAGATACCAAATGCACGATCCTACAACATGGCCAAAGCAAGCAAAATTTGCTGCTGATGCCAATTGGGATGAATTAAAGAAATACCAAGATCATTTAGATGGCGGTGTTGATCCTGATGCGGCAAAATAATTTGTCGTATAAGTGTAATTTTGTGTATATTTACAATAGTTTTAGTTTTCATAGCTTTATATTTTTGTTGGGCCGTGCTCTTTGAGTACGGCTTTTTCAATTTATAGAATGAGCCATGGATACGATAGATAGATGCTACTCTTTCATTCTCAGTAGACATATGTATTAATCTATGTTTTATGTGATCTACTTCGCATTTTTCACCATCAATTATTAAAGCATAGCCATGAGAATTTTAGGTCCAAGATTTTCCAAGTAATTAATGCTGCTTCGATAGTTGCAGTTACATTTTTTATGTATACAAAGAGAATATGCAGTATATTCTTGTTATCAATTCGTCATATTTCTAACAAAAGGATCACGTCAAATTGGATTTTACTTTCACGATTACACAGTTTTGAATCCCATCCCTATGGTATTACCCCCTTTCTTGATAGCTGGACGTATCTTTAAGGATAGCTTCGCATACTTGATAAACCTTAAATAATTTTGGGATGTTCGTATGAAAGACGGCTCGTACATCATAGTGGTACTATTGTATATTGTGATTTGAATTTTGCATCAGTCGGTCACACCCACGGCTAGTGATATTCAAGCTACTCTATATTTATCTCCTCTTACTTATGAATATGCCTACTCTGCGGACAAGCGCTGCGAAATGGTGCTGCCTTTTTGCAGCAGTCCGACTGGGTGGTGCGATGGATAGGAAGCGAGGACCGAGGCGAATGCCGAGTCATGTAGCATCTACCGTTTATACATAAGTGTAAAAAAGCATATGTTTGCAGTTAATATGGCAATTGAGAACAGAAAAGCAGACTATTCAAGCCGAGGCTATCTATATGGAGATAATCGCCTTGAAAAAAGGGGGTTCAAATACGATCGAGTATGTTATCCAAAATGAGCTTAGTAGTTAATCAATTTGGAGATGACTGGTCATCACAAATGGGAGCTTATCGTTTTTTTAAAAATGAAAAAACAACAGAGGGTACGATATTGGAGCAAAGCTTAAGCTTGCAAAGTGAAATAGACAATCAAGAAGAGCTATTTGTAATAAGTGATACAAGTCAAATAAACTTAAATCATCTCCAAAAGAGTTTGGAAGATAAGTCAGATTTAGGGGTATTAAATGATGGTTTAACATTAGGTTATAGTTTGCATGGCTCGATAGTATTGAATAACAAATATGAGTCGCGAGGAATAAGTAATGCAATTACTTATGCACGAGCTTTTCCACAAAGTGAAGAGAGCAAAAATACAAGATCGACAAAGCGTGATAACCTACCGATAGAACAAAAGGAGTCTTACAGGTGGCTACTAGGCACTAGAAAAAGTACAGAGTATTTAGGTAACGAATCACGGCTTACTTTTATATTTGATAGGGAGGGAGATATATACCAGTTACTGGATGAGATAAATAAACAAGGCAGTAAATTTATAGTGAGAAGCCAGCATAATAGGCAAGTAAAATCAGAAGAAAATCGACGCATAAAGTTGTGGGATTATATTGCGCAAGACCCTGTTAACCATACCTATACGGTAAGTGTACCAGCAGATTCTAGAGGCAATAAAAAGCGAATAGCTACCTTAGGATTGAAGTATAAGCAAGTAAGAATAGCGTCACCTACTCATTACAGTTTTGAAACAACAAACTCGGACTTTCTAGATATTACAATAGTTCAGGCAACAGAAATATTGAGTAAAGGTCAGTCGAAACCAGAGAACTATATAAACTGGAATCTACTTACGAATAAAGAAGTGAAGAGTGTAGATCAAGGTCTAAAAATAGTAGAGAACTATAGCAGCAGATGGTGCATAGAAGATGTATTTAGGGGTATGAAAAATAAAGGTTTACAATTAGATAGTGTAACACTAAAAACAGGAAAAGCATTAAGAAAAATATCAATAATGGCGTTTGACATTAGTACAGTAGCATTAAAATTAAGACAAGCAAGGGATGGAACAAGTTTTATTCCAATACGCGAGGTGTTCGATGAACAACAGGTTAATTGTATGGAACAATTATCACCAACACTTGAGGGAAACACTGAGAAACAAAAAAACTTACACGAACCCAAATCATTAGCTTGGGCTTCTTGGGTTATCGCTCGGCTAGGTGGTTGGGCTGGATATTCCTCTCAAAGACCTCCTGGAATTACAACAATGGAAAAAGGTTTAGAGAGATTCTCTAACTTATTTCTTGGATGGTCTATCAGAACTCCATAACACTTATGTATAAACGGTAGATGATTCGTAGCTCGCTATTCGCTCGGTGCTGCGCACTGCTTACAAAAAGCAGAGAAAATTTCTGCTTTTTGTAAGCACTACTGCTCAGCGCTAGTCCATAAAATTAAAAATCATATGTTAAGCCCACTCTATAAACTATCGGAATATAATTTGAACTAAAGTTCTCAGAAAAGTCCCAGAGTATAGTTACTGCAAATCCAAAACCTGCACCTCCTGCACCTCCATATCCAGCACCTAAATAGTAGTGAGCGTTTGTTTCTCTAATAGTATTCACCATATTAGTTATCGGATCATATGTTACGCCGCCGTTAGTTACAGTAGGATTCTCTTCATTAATAATTTCATATTCTGCATGTATAAAATATTCAGAAAACACCTTGTGTCTAGTCCATATACCACCGCCTATATCTATAGTGTTAAGCGTAACATCAGGCGCATTTTGTTGACCAAATTTTTGAATACTATTTTGAAAAGAAAGTTTAGGACCAGCAGAAAAGTCGTCTGTAATTTTATATCCTACCATGGGACTAAGACCGTATGTAAAGCCACTTGATCCATTAAAACTGCCAAAGTTCAATATGAAATCAGCACCATACCAAAGTCTATCGGTTAGCTGTCCTCCACTCTCGTCAAAATATTCACTATTGCGTTCTGTAGTAGGTTTCTTTTTCTTCTTCTTCCTCTTTTTTCCTCTGCGCTGAGCATCTACATCGATACTAAATGCAGTCATTAAAAAGGCTATCAGAAAACTAAACATTAGTATCTTCTTCATTTTATTCCTTTTATTTTCATAAATGTATACAATAATAACATATACAACAAGCAAAATGTTATTTACCTAGCTGTTAGTAAAATGTTAAGCTGAACAGGGAATATTTCTATTGATTAAACGATGGAGACTTATCAGCTTCCTTACCATACCCCTTAGAGATGAGGTATTTGTACCATGCGCTTGCTCGAGATATACTTGAAAAACTTACAAATGTTTGATAGTTATTTAGTTTTTCTTTGAAGCCTAAATCCTCACCGAATTCCTTCTCTAGTATTTTTGTTAAGCCGTATATATAGTAGTCTCTATTACCACCTCCTCTGCCTATAAACGGCTGGGCGATGTCATATTTTAGAATTTTACATATTTTGTCAAAGTCCAATTCTTTCTCATTCTTTAAAAAATCTAGACCAAACTCTTTTAGGTAGAGTATATAAAATTTTTGCAAACTTAGCGTCTTATGCCTAGTGAGAAACGTCTGCAATTCCGTATTAGTGGAAATATCAAATATCGGTAGTCCAAAATCATGATTAAGAAAACTCAAATCTAAATTACCTTTATTATTAATTAGCCCATCTAAATGATCCAATATTACACCCAAATCTTCAAATTTGGCTTTAGCTAGTATAGTTTTCTGCAAATCAGACTTTAGAGCCAAATCCACGTCTATCTCAATGCTAGCGACTAACTGCTCTTCAATACTTCTTCCAATAAAACTCGTTTGTATAATATTAATTTGTGTAGTTCTATCTTCAAACTCCCCTATAAATTCTGACTCTTTCAAGTACTTTGATAAGATTGATATGATCTGTAGGAGTTGTTGTGATATTGATTTTGATGTATTAACGTAATCGATAAACCACTGATATCTAAAAAGACTATTGACTACGTATGCTTTATCGTCAAGACTAAATCCTTTGATCGCCTCTAGTGCAAAATTAAGATTCTCTTTTGGATCTTCGGAATTAAAAAATCTCATTATACTACCAATCTCTCTGTGATTAAAATCATATGATTTTAAGAAATCGAGGTCTCTTGCATTGAGCTGCTCTTTAATTGCGATTTTTCTTATATCTTTTATTGGTGTCAACTTTTGTATAAAGGACAAGGTTTGTTGTTTCTCCGATAGCAAGCTTTCATCAAAGTCCAGTAATTGATTGATTTGACTATACTTTATTTCAGTAGCTGATATTAGCTTTTCTACTAGATCTTTCTTAGCGGCTATAGCTTTTTGCTCATCATTCTTTTGCTTATCGCTAGATTTGGACAATTCATCTTCTATGTAGTCGATGACTATTGCACGCGAAGTATGTGCTTTAATATTCTCTAAAGACTCTGCAAGATTTATGTCATTGATGTCAATTATATTAGCGTACGCTTTAGAAATACCTGTTCCATCAAACTCTTTAAATAATGCCGCCTTGTATATAAAATGAGTAAGCCACTGCCTATTATTCTTTAAACTGTTCCAATATTTTGCATATAAAAGTTCCACGATTCTACCTGCCGAAAAGGAATTATCACGATTGGTTACGTTTAAAGTACCCCAATACTCCAGAGCAGGTATGTCCTTGGCTTGCGCAATAGCTAGTATTTTGTTTTCCAGCGCTATACGTTTCTGTTGTGTCGTATTAGCATCCAATTTTTCTAATAATTTTTGGATAGATGCAGTTGGCTTATAAGGAATATCAAATTCATTTAGGTAAGCCACCAAGCGAGTAGTCGTTTCTAAAAAATTATACTTTAAGGGTGGTATCATAGGGTTAGTCTTCTTCATCACCTTCTTGTATTTATTCACCAGCTTATTCACCTCATAAGGATTGCCTTCTGTCAAGGCTGTATATGCCTGAATAGCGATCGTATCATTCACAGAGTTTAATCTTCTCATAAGTCTTTCGAGATTTTTTGTCTGTGCTTTCTTTTCATCCTCACTTACAAATCGCCATTTCGACTCATCCCATGTATAGTCATTATAGTGCTGGGCCCAGTAGATTAGTAAATCTTTGGAGAATTCATCTTTATCAGTTTGTATGATCTTAACCATTGTGAGGTTCTCCAATAGCTTTATCAAATCCCTATTGTCAGATTTAGAATTGTACATATAGGCAGATATATAAAATAGCGCCTTAGGATTCTTGGTGTTCAATAAGTTAGCAATTAAAGATCTATTGTCCTCCTGCGGTTTTAGTTTTGTGCAAAGTGTAGCACCGTAGAAGTCTACATCTTCATAAAAGTATTTATTAGAGACCTTATATTTATGCTCTAGTCTATTGTGAAGCGTATCTCTTAATGAGAGCCCAGACTTTTTAAGTTGATTGTAATCAAACTTAATTTTTGCAACAGATTGTTTTTTAGTTGGATATCCAAATACGCTGTTGTATACCTCATTCACAAAATCTGGATTTTCTTCACCATCAGCAATGATTTCATCCAACTTTGTTTTAAGATCTTCTGTCGCTGCGAAATATTGGATAGACTGGTAATTTAGAAGCCCAGTTTTAATAACAGGATTATCTAGCTCTAAGCAATTCAAAAACATATTTAAAGGAACACCTTTATGAAGTTGTAGATATTTAAGAGATATTAAATGCTGCTTCAGCTTTTTCGAATCTTCCTCATTCTGCAGATCCAAGCATAATTTTGAAAAGGCATCCAATGGGCAAATATTAGAAAATTCTTTACTCTCTATAGTGCGGGCTATTTGTTCTAGCGGAGCGGTGAAGTAGATTTGTAATATATGGGAGTATTTTATATCCTTCTGATAGGCATAGAAAAACTCATAAAAATCTGTCTTGCTTGTTTGTTTGTCTAAAGCTATTTGATCAGTTGGAAATATCGTATTCTTTTGCAGTATTTTCAACGCTTGATCATGAGTTGCTGGTTGGTCAAGAAAGCTTGCTATGTCTCTCAAATATCGGCTGTTACCAGTGCTTAATTGCCATTCGAGTTGGAACAAAGCTTTATTGTTGTCACTACGGGCTACATAGTCAGTTTGAGAGTAGTTCTTACTGATAAAAACTAAACAAACAATGAATGTTAATACAATCTTTTGCATTACTATCGATCTTAGAAGCAAATTATACCCTTGAATAATATCAGTTTATCATATAAAAAGATTTTATTCTTACGCTAGTGTTGTTTTCATTTAGTTTTACTAACGATTGATTAACAAAGGCTTACTTTATTAGCACCTATAGATTCTCATCCAATTAGGAGTCAAATGGCAAATAGGCAATCACTTCTATGGCTAGATATGCAATAATTAAACCGATTTGTGACCCTGAACATATTTATGTGTAAATAAATTAGATGTGTCAGAAGCGACGATTATTCCGTATAAAAGCGGAGGGGTCAAGATACCCTTCCCAGTCCTTTGAGTAGCCTGGTCCCATACTCATATCTAAAAAATCTCTTAGCTCTAAATGCAGGTGGGCTTTATATTTACCATGAGCCGTCCCGATGGTCCCGAGATGCTGCCCTTTTTTCAATAATTGACCAGGTCGGACAGACATTTTATCTAGGTGCGCATAGACAGATTCTAGATACCTATATTCAGAATGTCCCTCTAGTTTATGCACTACACGAACCACATTTCCCCATCCACAACAAACGTCCTTCGCTACAGTCACGAGGCCATCGCCGATGGCATATACAGGGTCACCCAAATCCGTATCCCCTCCACCACGACCATTCCAGTCTTCTCCTAAATGATTGTTACTACCAAACCTAGAAGCGAGATAATAGTGCTTTGCATCGGGCTTGCCGACAGGGTAATCAAAACTCTTTGTTAAGTATGCTGGATTAAAATAAAATATGCTATCGTAATTAAAATGGGAGTCTTCGAAATTTGCATTTTGACCCAGATTTGGTACGGCATCTGTGACATTGAAATCTACAATTGTAAATCCTAATATTAATAAGAGTGATCCTATCAAGATGCCATATTTAAAAATTGAAGACATATAAATTGAAATTACATTACCAAATACGTTCAAAACAAAGTTAAAAACTAATATTAAAACTTACCCTCCTTAAGAACTTACTATTAATATAATTATTCCTTAAGATCTTTTATTATCTTTGGTTACACCATCTTTATAAGATTTTATCTTAGCAATGGTTCAGTTATAAATGTTAAATCGCTGATGACCAGATTTTTAAAAAATTGGCAGAAACTTATTTTAAGCGCTTAATCTTCAGTAAAATAAGCAAATTTGATTTCACATTTGTCGAAATTTAACGAACTATTCTTAACATATACGTCTTAATAATAATATGGATTCCCAAGACTGAATTAAAATCTTTTTGTAGATTTTTTTTAGAAGTAGATGAACATCACGAAATCTAATATAGATTGACCAAGAAAATATCATATAATCCACTCGCATTTATCTTGCTATGGCTGTGCTGTTTTTTTGTCAATATTATATATTCCCAAGATTGTGGCTGCATAAATTGTCCGCTACCCATACTAGATCAAAATATCAGTACCGCCATCTATGTCATCGATGGCGCTCAAAACAATTCATTGACGACCAATCAAATTGAGGTAGTAGAACTTTCATTCAACCATTCATATCCTGCAGAACTAGAGATGTTATTGATCTCACCAGCAGGTCAGGCGGTTACATTGATCGGACCTAGTACATCTGCATCCGCTGTATTTTTTGGTGGCTTTGATGTTTCTTTTGTTTCGAATATTGCGATGACTGATCCCGACCCAGGAATGTCTACTATATGGGACAATGAGGATCTGACTGGACTCAACCAATACGTTGGTGCATATCTTCCGTATTCAGGAAGTCTACAAAATTTTAATACAGGCACAGTCAACGGTCAGTGGCAACTAGAAATTGTAGACCCCAATCAATTTGACACGGGTACCTTAGAAGACTTCTCTATTATCTTTGTCGATCAGGAAGGCATAGAATGTTGCGAAGCAGATGGAGGCACTATGGATATGGACCCACTTATCGCCTGTGAAGGAGCTGACACTTTGATGCTCACCATAGAGCCTACTTATCTTGATGCTGCTCCAAGTGAAGCAGTTTACGGTTACACCTATCTCGTCACAGAAAATGACATCATCTTGGATATTAATGAAAATCCAAATCTTACAACCTATCCACCTGGTACTTATGAGGTATATGGATTCTCTTATGACTTACTAGATGAAGATCAAATTCCTTCACCTAGTAACGGCTTAAGTTTGTCAAATTTCAATAGTAATCTCATTGGTACCAACCCCATTATTTGTGGCGACATTTCAGATACTTTCTATCCAGTTATTATACTTAATGGTTCTTCAGAAACAATGTTGTCTGATACTATCTGCAATGGAGCGGTATATCCTTTTGGAGATGAATCGCTGACAGTATCGGGTACCTACCGAGATACCTTTGCTACTTCACCAACTTGCGACAGCATCGTTATCTTAGATTTGTTGGTCGCTACTGCAGACACAATATCAGTACTGATGCTTACCTGTGATCCTGCAGAAGTTGGAGCAGATACTATATTTACTAGTAACATTTTTGACTGCGACTCATTAGTCATTACCCAATTCCGTCTAAGCCTTTCTGATACCACATATATTGATGAGCAGACCTGCACTGCTTCAGAAAACAACTCGATGGATACCTTAGTATTGACTACCCCTACTTGTGACTCTATCATCATTACTACTTATATTTATGAAGTACCAGATACTATCTTTGCTATTGAAAGAACATGTTTAATAGAAGAGATTGGTATAGATACCGTCCCAATTTTGCTAGACCCGATCTGCCCTGATATTCTCATCAGGGAGACTATACTTTATCTAATTGATACTACATATCTGTCAGACTTCACCTGTGATGAAGCTAGCGCTGGGGAGAGTGCGGTTTTCATTCCTACAGATTCTTGCGCAAGAGTTGAAATTACGCTTACTACCTTCATAGGTCCAGACACCACTTACCTTGATGCGGAAGATTGTATTTTTTCAAATGCGGGGATTGACACCTTATTTCTTACCAATCAATCACTTTGTGATAGTCTAATAATCACTACCACCATTTTCTTAAGTTCAGATACTATCGAACAAGTACAATTTAGTTGCGACATGGAAGATGTAGGAATTGATACCCTTATTCTAACCAATCAGAACACTTGTGATAGTTTAGTTATTACCACCACTAATTTCTCAGCAGCGGATACCACTTATCTATCTGAGCTTACTTGTGATGCATTGCAAGTAGATCCCAATGTGCAAACCTTTAGCACTTCATCTTGCGACAGTATTGTGATTACAGAGTATATTTATTCTGCACCCGACACGACCTACCAAACACAAATTACTTGTGAAGCAGACCAAGCACCTGATACTATACTTTTACAAAATAATCTTGGCTGCGATAGCCTTGTTATTACAATTTATAATAGCAAAATTTTTCCACCGACCTTGCTGACGGATATGACATGCGACTTAAGCCAAGAACCTACCCAGACAGATACCATCGCTGGAGCATTTTGTGATAGTATTATCATCACTACTTTCAATTTTATTAAGAGTGATACCACCATCATCGAAGAGGTAGTTTGTGATCCAGGGGAGTTTGGTGCAGATACCCTATATCTTACGAATGTAGCAGGCTGCGACAGTCTGGTGATTACCTATAATATTTTACAACCAATAGAGGCAACATCTTTAGAGAGCTTCACTTGCGATATAGAGCGAATAGGACTAGACTCCATGATTTTCAAATCTTCACAAGGCTGCGATAGTTTAGTTGTCACAGACTATATTTTGGCGGATGCCGACACTGTATATTTATCAGAAGTGTTTACTTGTAATGAAGATCAGGTTGGGGCGGACACCACTATTTTTAATACCAACACCTGCGATAGTGTGGTTATTTCTACGATTTCATTTTTACCCATAGATACTGTATTTATAGAATCTTTTCTCTGCGATTTGACTACCGCCATATCCGATACGATAATCTATCAAACTAGCGAAGCCTGTGATAGCATCGTCGTGACTATTACCTTCCCGCTACTAGCCACGGAGTCCACCATAAATGAACCAACGATGAACCCCTCACTAGTTGGACTAGATACTACTATTCTAGTTAATGCGGTAGGTTGTGATAGTCTTGTCATCACCAATACAATTCTAGTAAATAATGCAACGGATACCGTCTTCATAAATCTTCCCACTTGTAACACGACTATTAGCATAGATACTGTAGTAGGAGTGGAGGGTGTTATCAATATTATTACCCCAGTTTACTTTACAATTGACACTACCTATCTTGAAGTAGATACCTGCGCAAGCAATATATTACCCAATGATACTATATCACTGGTGAACCCACTTGGATGTGACTCCATCGTAGTTACCCAGTATATCCCTATCGAATTAGACACGACTTATCTAATGGATACCACCTGCGATCCTGATTTTGAACTTGAAGAAACTATTTATTTGACTAGTATTGATGGCTGCGATAGTGTTGTAGTTATTAATTACGAATTCAATACCACTGATACTATTTATAGGACGATTGAGGCTTGCCAGTTCCAGCCTTCTGATACGACTACCGTCAGCGGAGCAGATTGTCCAACTATCAGGATTACCAACTATGAAAATTTAAGTACCGATACTGTATTTATTTCAGAAGTATCATGTATTGGATTAGTTGGGATAGACACCATCACGGTGATCAATTCATCTGGTTGTGATAGCACAACGGTAATAGAATTGATAGCTGCGGAGCCAAGTGAAACTATCCTAGAACAAATTTCTTGTCAAGAGAATTTAGCCAATGACACTTTATTTCTGTCAGGTATTAGTTGCGATAGCCTTATTATCACGACCTACTCTTATGAGCCCATCCAAGATATAGAGATCGATATTTTTACCTGTGATCCAAGCCAAGTATTTCAGGACACAGTCATCCTAACTACTGTAGACCAATGCGATAGTACTATCATATACAACACCATCTTAGTGGACAGTGATACTATTCGCTTAGAGACATTCACATGTGACCCCACAGAGGTAGGCTTAGACAGTATGATTATAGACGGTGGTCTTTGCGAAATATTACAAATTACAGAGTCTATTCTACAACCTATAGACATTATACGCACCGTAGTACCTACCTGCGATCCTACAGATACCAAACCAGATACGATTTTTTTGACCAATATCTTTGGTTGCGATAGTTTAGTCATACAAGACAAAAACTTTCAGACCATTACATTGACCGACGTTGAAGAGATCACCTGTGATCCTTCATCAGTAGGGATATCTGTAGATACTTTGAGCAGCATACTTGGCTGCGATAGTATCATTATCTACACAACCACTCTGGGCGCTCAAGAAGAGTTATTTATCGAGTTGTTGACCTGCGATGCATCAGTAGTTGGCATAGATACCACACTTATAGATGGGCCAGATTGTCCCATGCTACTCATTACAGAGACTATTTTATCTGCGATTTTAGACACTACATATTTAGTAGAAAAGACCTGTGATGAAGGGCTCATTCAAGAACCAATCATGAATACATTTACTAATGCAGCAGGTTGTGATAGTGTAGTCGTTTTTACCTATATGCTTGATGCATTCAACCCCTCTCCAGAGACGGATATTTTCTCTCCTATATGTGCCGGCGAAGCATCGGGTCGCGTTTTTATGCAAGTAGATCCGAGTATAGAAGTGCGTTGGCTCATCGACGATTTTGTCGGCAATCAGAGAGAGGATTTACTAGCGGGCAGTTACCAAGTCCGTCTTAGCAAAGCGGATTGCAGCACTAGTATAGAGGTTGTTGTTCCACCCACTCAAGATATTCTTCTGAACCTTGTCCAGGATTATACCATTTGCTCTAACAGTGGTGGTACTATATTCGTGCAAGCCTCTGGAGGTACAGAACCTTACGAATATGCCTGGGATGATACCTCTCAAGACTCTACACGATTCAATCTTGCTGACGGAATTTACACGCTTACCTTGACCGACGCCAATGCCTGCAGTACTATTAGTTCATCACAGGTTGCCAATGTTCCAGGGTTGACTTATGAGATTACTATTGAATCTGTGTCTTGCTTTGGGGAAGCCGATGGTAGTATTCATATTGATCTACTTACAGGAACTCCTCCATATGATGTGCGCTGGCAAGATGGGGATACTAATCTATATAGAGAAGGCTTAGTAGCAGGCACATATTCTTGTACTATTGTGGATGCCAATGATTGCAATCTCACTCTAAATAGACTTGTCTTTGAGCCAAATATATTAGCTGTAGTATTTGATATACCTAATACTGGAGAGCTCGAAGCGCAAGTGACGGGCGGTACTCCTCCATATGATTACTTATGGAACGATGGTACTACTGTACCGACAGTAGAAGAACCCATTTCAGGATTTACCTACGAGGTTCTAGTCACGGATACCAATGGCTGCCAAGCTTTCAGAACGGAAGTATTTGCTACTAACCATACCAAGAGTTTTAAGGATGCTTCTATATCCATTTTTCCCAATCCCAATGACGGTGACTTTCATATTTCTTTTGGAGATCATTTAAGGCTACAACAGCTCTACGTGCATAGTATTTTCGGTCAGCAAGTCGCGCACCTTCATTATCAAGACTTGATCAATGGTACTGATATCTCTTTACCCGAAGTATCATCTGGAACTTATATTCTAGAAGCACATTTCGACCAAGGAGTATTTATGCAAAAAATGATAGTTTTCTAACACCTATCTTTTGATCTTGATAGTGTGGGGCCTACCCTCGTATCCAGTCGCCACCGCCCTTACGCTGCTCGGGTCGTTACGTTGCAGGGCTCACTACTCGTTCGGCCCATATCGTCTGAAGAAGACGACCCGGTCTGCCGATAAAAAAAATCGGCCCCCTTCCACATCACTAGTCCAAAAAAAATCTTAAAACTTAAAACGTCAAAATTTTCAATTCTAAAACAGGCATATTCAGGAATATCAGAAGATAACCTCGGAGGGGTTAAGTATTTGGTGCGCCCTGGGTGACAACTCCCTGATATAGGAAATCCAAAATCCAATTTGGCGCGATTTTTTAGAAAAAAATCATGATCAATAGCCAACAAGAATCATTACGATATCAGCAAGAAGTCTAGAAAACGGTGCAATCTATTCCTTTACATTTTGATTATATTCTCATGCATGTACAGGTTATCCTACTTGTGATTATTCCTAAAACAGTCTTATCATAATAAACATTGTCTTCGCCATATCAGCCATGCCCCTTCAAATATTACTAGATAGTATTAGTCTATTCTAGTCATCATGAATTTTAGATCAAAACTGGTCAACTGGAAAATAGCCTCGCGCTCTGGATAGAAGTGATACGCAGTGCCATAGCCTCCACTGAGATGCAAGGAGACTTGCAGGCTCGACGAAAGGAGAGACAAAAGACGACTATGCATCACTGGAGGATAGGGTGCTAAGTACAAACGGATAGCCAGGTATAAGCGCCCTAATATTTACATACTTGACATAAAATCAATCTGTGCAGGAGTGCAAAAGTCAATATTCCGCATCAATATTTGTTCACGCCAATACAGCAATTCCCCATTCAAAATTTTGAAATCATATGGATTACGAGAATATAGAATTTAGTGAATTAAATCGTCAACCAATGCAGCGTTTTTTTAACGATCGACTTCTTTATAAGTGGAGATGCCCCAAAAGAGGGGCCTTCTGTTCTAAAATACTAAATTTAGGGTATAGACATCAGCAAAATTTCGGCTTAAATTGAATTTCTATTCAGTTAGCACAAAATGGATAATTTTGGTAAGTTTCCATTATTAAGTTTTACTGATGGTGACTATTCACAAAATTGAACACACACGGCCTTTTCATGGCTACTAATATTTGCTCAGACTACAATATTACCCTGTCTGACGAATATTATTTGGAACAACACTCTTATCAAAATATTGACTTATCCTAATCTATCAATGATTTATTTGGGTTAATCTCTACGCACGAAATTTAAATTGTTCTTGAGCCTAAAAATTCAAAAAATTGACTATTTTTATCGAACCTTTAATGATAAAACGCTTACTATGAATAAAGTTTTTTACCCAATCTTTTTGATTTCATTTCTTTTTCTTTCAGGATCGCTTGCTGCTCAAAGCGAGGATTGCAATGTCTTCGACTATTTACCACCAGTTATTGATGGGCAACAATCTACTGATGACCCACCAGTTCCATGCGGATATACCGCAAATGACATTTATGTAAATCAGTGTTCACCGTGTGGAAGTAAAGTGTCAGATGATAATTGCACCAATGCACCTAATCCTACCATATGCGAACTTGATGGATTTGAAACTTCAACAGCAAACGCTACAACTGATGTGGGAGGAATAACAAATGGTTTCTGTGGTCCAGGTACTGGCATACACAATAATTTTTGGATTGGATTTACAGCGCAATCCAATAGAATTAGTTTAAGCATAACAACATTTGACTGCCCACCAGCTTCTGGAAATGCTAGGGGAGTCCAATTGGCAATCTGTGAAACGGATTGCTTTAGCACGTTCAGAACCATGGGAGTAAATGGAAGTGCTTGCTTTGGAGCAAATGGTCAAGGAGGGTTGTATAATAATAATACGGTATTAACGGCGGACAACCTAGTTGCCGGAAACCCTTATTATATATTGGTTGATGGATTTGCGGGTGGAGTTTGTGATCTCCGTATAGATGTATTGGAAGGATTTGACTTACCAGAGTTCGAGACAGCAGTACAAGATCCAGGTCAGCTATGTCCTGATGTGTTAAATCCTGGAGAATACACAGCAGCTTCTGGATCGGGTGCACTTGTAGATGTCAATATTGGGGGTATTGCAACTAATGATCTAAGTTTCATTTGGTTAGACCCTTCAGGTAATCCAATGACTACCACAGAAGGAACTTTTTTTCCTCCTAGTATTGTACGAGGTCAACTTGACGGAAGCTTTTTCGGTGAAGTAGGTACTTATTCAGTGCAGATAATTGATAATGGATCCTGTTGTCCGCTATGTACCGAAGTAGATCTAATAGTTGCTGATCCTCCACCGGCCGCTGCAGCCATTATATCTGGGATTAACGGTATGGACGAAATAAATTGTTCGAATGAAGTCGTTATGCTAGAGGGCAATCCAGATAATGGAATTACTCCCGCCGCAGAGTCCTGGACTATTGAAGACAGCAATGGAGATCGACAACAACTCGATGTTAGTTTCGTTCAAAATGATGGTAGAATAAATGAGTATGAAATAACTAGAGCAATCATAGAACAATACTTTCCTGGAATACTGCAAGGTGAAGCAAATGTTTTATATGGGTTTATCGAAGATTTCAATCAACTATGCTTTGGAGATGCCTTTGTAACCATCCCGTTCGATTTTAGAGAGCCTGATATCAATATTAATACGCCAGCTGATATAGATTGCGCAACGAATCCAACCGTTATGCTAAATGCTGGGGCTACCAATACAAATAACCACAATGCTAGCTATTCATGGGTAGCTCAAGATGGTTCCCCTATTGTAGATGCGGATACAGAGACACCTACAGTAGGGAATAATGGTTTTTACATTCTTACCGTTACAGATTTAGTCAATGGTTGTATGTCGGTAGATTCCGTAGAAGTAATGGGTATGGTAGACCCTCCATCATTAACTCCTATTCTTGATACAGTACTAAATTGCAATAACTTAATGTCGGTAGACGTAAGTAGTATGGGAGATGCAGGCGGCGCAGCTATTGTTTATTCTTGGGAAGGCCCCAGTGGACCTATCGCTGAAACCAATCCAGCATTGACTGTAACGGAGATGGGAGACTACACGCTTACCGCTACCAATTCTTCCAATGGCTGTCAGATAGCTACTTCTTTTTCTGTTCTTATGGATACACCAACGTTAGTGATAGATGCTTTTGCAGATTCTACGCTCACTTGTGGAAATACTTCTATTACCTTCCCAGCGGCGGTGGTTAATGGTGGTGCAGGAGATTACACATATAGTTGGGATGATGGTACGGGGGAGGTTTCCACAGACCCAGTACTTACAACTGCTGATGAAGGAATGTACACACTAACAGTAACAGACGTTCAAAGTGGCTGTACGATGACTCAAACAGCAGAAGTAATTACTGATATAAGTGAACCTCAAATAGATGCTCTACCCACAGATCTTATTTTGAACTGTACTAATGATCAGATGACATCTACTACTGCTCTTGCAACTGATAGCAATGGAGATGCTATTCCAGGTTTAGTATACGAATGGTTTGATGGCATGACTTCTATAAGTACAGATGCCAATATTGATTTTACATCCGATGGTACATATATGGTTGTGGTTACCAATCCAGCTAATGGTTGTACATCTGATGCCATGATTACTGTGGGTATAGATACGGACGCTCCAGATGCTAGTATAGCAGATCCAGCGGATATATCTTGTACGGCGATGACAGTTACCTTGACTGCTAACTCTACAAATACAGAAGTTCTAAACTACCAATGGTATAATGGTGCTGACGATACGGCCCCTGCTCTTGGAACAAGTATGACACAAGATGTCACGGCTGCTGGCGACTATGCTGTAGTCATTACCAATACAGAAAATGGATGTACTGCATTAGCTAACAATAATGTAGGAGATGATATGGTAAACCCAACAGCCGATGCTGGTATGGATCAAACACTAAATTGTTTGAATGAAATGACCGGCGTTACACTTGACGGTTCAGGATCGACGGCAGCGGGTACTATACAATACGCGTGGTCAGATCCTATGAGTGCACCAGCAGGGGCAACTGCTACTATTACTGCTACCATGGAAGGAGTATATACGCTTTTGGTAACAGATATGGATAATGGTTGTGATGATGAGACTACCGTAGAAGTTTTTGGAGACTTCGACGTACCTCAAGGGCTAATGGCTACGGGAGGTACTATTACCTGTGATCAAGGAGACATCATACTAATGGGATCTTCTACTACGACTGGTATGCTAGATTATTGCTGGACTGATAGTGGTAACAATACTTACCTAGAGCAAAACCCTACGGTAACTTCCGCTGGAACATATACGCTTAAAGTTACAAATCTGGCCAATGGTTGTTCTGCAACTGCAACCACTGAGGTAATGAATGATTCGAACATTCCATCTGTATCCTTTTCATATCAAGTAGGTGATAACCCTCAGTTAGATTGTAACCAACCTACTATAACATTATTAGGAGAATCTAGTGATCCAAATCCGGATATTATATTGACATGGTATGATCCTAGTGATATGGCTCTTACTGGCAATCCTATTACTTTGAATGAGAATAGTCAAGTAGGACAGTACACTATCGAAGCATTAAATCCTAATAATAATTGTCCCGGTGAATCTTCTACTACTATTACCTTAGATTTTACAACACCTGATATTGTCTTGGATGCTGAAACTATTTTCTGCTCTCCTGATGATGAGGTTACGCTTCAAGGAACTGATTTAAATGCAACACCTGCTAGTCCTACCGCTTTTGAATGGTTTGATCAAAGCATGATGAGTTTGGGTCAAGTCAGTAACCCTTCCGTTTCCACTGGTGGTACATATACCGTTATTGCTACTAGTAGTATAAATGGATGTACTGTAGAGGGTTCTTTACTAGTAGAAGAGAATAATGACCCACCATCTGTAACAGTAGCACCAGACTTTGACCTGACTTGTAATCCAGGTGAAGAGACATATGATCTAAATGGTATGGCTAGTGCTGCTAACGGTTCTGATATGTTAGCCTATAGTTGGACACTTAATAATATGGAATTTAGCACCGATCAAAATCCTAACGTGGATGCTGCTGGTAGCTATACCTTGACAGTTACCAATCTTGAAAGTAATTGTACAGAATCGGCGACAGTAGTTGTAGGTGATGTGAGGGAAGACCCAATTCCTACAGCAAATGTGCAAATGGTATTAAATTGTGTAACGCCTATGGTACAATTAGAAGCAGACGCGGTAGCGAACGATCCATTTTATGTATGGACCTCTCCTACGAGTGTTGAAGTGGCTGAACAGAATCCGATGGTCAGTGAATCTGGAGATTGGGTATTAGAAGTTACTGATGATAATGGTTGCACAGCAACATTCACACTCGAAGTCGAAGAAGATTTTGAGACTCCTCAGAACGTAATGATTACTGGAGATGATCAAATAACTTGTGCTGCCAATACAGTTCAATTGATGGGGAGTACCTCTACTATGGATGTAACCTATTTATGGACTGTAGACGAAGATGATACCTATATGAGCACAGAGACAATGCCAAATGTTGGGATTGCTGGCGAATATACGTTAGTCGTTACTGGGAATAACGGTTGTACAGCAGAAGCTACCTTCGTAGTAACGCAAGAGCAAGGTTTACCTACTGCTGGTGCGCAGGTAATGGACGAACTTACATGTGATATCACAAGCACCATGATTCTTGGAACATCATCTGCGGCAAATTCTACATTTGAATGGACAGGTCCTCCAGGATTTGCCCCATCCACTGATCAAGATATAGAAGTGACTAGAGAAGGTACCTATACGCTAACGGTCACCGATATCGATAATGGATGTGAAGCTGTAACCACAGCTGAAGTCACGCTTAACAATATGGATCCCGACGTAATGACGATGACTACGGAAATCACCTGTGTAGATGGTGAGGTATTCTCTATTTCTGCTTCATCCATGACGGACAATGTAAGCTATGATTGGACTGGACCAAATAACTTTACGGATGATGTGGCTAATCCTGTTATAGAGTTTCCAGGTACTTATATGGTTACTATTACGGATCCAGTCAATGGATGTACAACTATGATGGATGTGATAGTAGATGATGGAAGAGAACTTCCAGATACGTTTACCGCTGAGGCAGACATACTGATGCTTACCTGTGATGATGAAATTTCAACATTAACTGCTATGGCCTCTACGCCTGGTGAGTTTACTTGGACAGGTCCAGGTATAATGCCAACAGCTGGAGAAACTATTACAGTAGATATGGCAGGAGATTACGAAGTAGAGTACTTAGATCCTACTAACGATTGTACAGATATTAGAGTAGTTTCTGTTACACAAGATATAACTGCTCCAATGATTGTAGCAGGTACTCCAGCAGAATTAAATTGTCAAACTACAGAAGTTGCGATATCAGTTGACAACAATGAAGCGATCCGTACCTACGAATGGTCAGACCCTAGTGGCACCGCCCTAGCAAATGGAAATGAGCCGAGTCCTACGGTAATGGAGCCAGGCGTTTATTCCGTAACGGTTACAGCAGATGATAATGGTTGTACTTCGGTAGCTACGGTAGAAGTAATGCAAGACAATAATATACCAATTTCTGTTCCTACTAGTTCTGAATTAACGTGTGAGTTTACAACCGTAGAATTAATAGGAGAAGGATCTACTACAGGACCAACAATCTCTCATGAATGGTTTGATGAAAGTGGAATGTCAATCTCCACGGAACTAAATACCACTACTAGTGAACCTGGTGAATATACCCTTACGGTATCCAATAGCGCAAACCAATGTGAGATTTCTGAAATAACTATAGTAGGACAAGACATAACTGAACCAACGGCAGATGCTGGACCGGATGATGAATTTAGGTGTGCAGATGATTTTGTTACGCTTACTGGTATAGGTACAGGACAAGGAACACTCAGTTATACCTGGTTAAATGAATCTTCTGCTGTGGTTGGATCCACAGCTAGTATTGATATAGATCAAACTGGAACATTTACTTTTATCGTTATGGATAGTGATAATGGTTGTACCATGTCTGATCAAGTAACAATTACACCAGATGAAAACAAGCCAAATATTGATGTTGGTATGATTGAGACGCTTACTTGTGATGTCACCACTGTTGAAATTGACGCATCAGGTTCTACTGGTGTTGGAAGCTTGTCTTATACTTGGACATTTGATGGAAACGGAATGCAGGCTGGTACGGATGCGATTATCAATGTTACTGCGCCAGGTAATTATACTTTATTGGTCGTAGATGATAGTAACGGTTGCGATAATACTACCACAGTGACAGTTATTTCTGATACTAACCCACCTACATTTGTTGTCTCCGATGGAGAGATAGATTGTCTTGAAGGAACAACTGATGTATTGCTTACAGAATTGTTTATTTCTGACCCTTCTTTTAGCTGGACGGGTCCTGGAACGTTCACCGCCACTACCCAAAATCTGATGGGTGTGGATCAGGCAGGAGACTAT
>ENA-ORXR01000994-ORXR01000994.1-marine-metagenome-genome-assembly--contig:-NODE-994-length-32528-cov-80.008320_pt1 | contig 32528 bp, 25 predicted proteins | sample MGYA00237866_ERZ511479 | MGnify/ENA metagenome assembly ERZ511479
GGGCTAAAGCCCGCAGGCCAAACGCGGGCTAAAGCCCTCGCTACATTAGTCGTCGGCGCGCGTACGGTGTGGCATAGGTTTCAACCTGTGTTTGCCCGGCGGGCTTTAGTCCGCCGAGATGAGGCCGTTGGCCTCATCTTTACCCTGTCTTATCATCACGAAATTTTGGGGCAGCACACTAGTCGGATGTCACCGCTAACGCGGCTCGTGCCACGTTCTCTCCCATTCGACTAAAGGAATTTGAAACGTTTGACTCATTTGATCACGAATCGACAAAGCAAGGATCTAAACGATCAAACGAGGAATAAATTGAGCGCAATTTTGATGGATACCTCAGCCCTGATAACGTTGGAGGACCCGAGTAGCAACCATCATGCAGCAGCGGTTTCCTATCTCCGCGAGACGATCAACCGTGGCTGGGACATCATGATTCCGTCCATCGTCCTCGCGGAGTACGCCCTCCTTGGTGACTACAAAACTTTGCTGGATGGGAAGGGCTTCAACGTCGTTGGATTCAACTTCAGAGAAGCAATTGAGGCATCTAAATTCCCCATTATCAAAGATCAAAATGACGGGTCACGAGTTGCAATCAAGGACGATGCAAAAATCTTGGCTACGGCTAATATCCACTGCCCAGCATTGGTTCTAACTGATGATAGTCGAATGGTTAAAAAGACGACGAAGGGTTCTTGGGCCGGCAAAGTCTCGAGTAGAGTCGTTGCATTGGAAGGGGGCTACAACCCGGAAATCTTTGACGATCCCCAAAGCAAGCAAACCAACTTCTTGAAAGATTTAACCTGAGGATTTTAGCGAATCACGCGGATCTTCACCGACTTCACCCAAGTCGTGCTCTTCGGGTCGTGCGCCTGCAAAGCGATCGTGCCGCCGGGCAGTTTGCTCTCGTCCTGGATCACGGCCCGAACGACCACTTTGTCGTCCACCCGCGTCTCGATCCGGTTGCCGCGCAGCCGGATCGTGTAGGTAAACCATTCGTTGTCGGCATGCGGTGCCACCGGGTGACGCGCCTGCGCCTCGCCGTTCGGCAGGGTTTGCATCCACGGGATTTTGTCTTCCTTGCCGGGCTTGATCACCGGCACCCAGACGGCGGCCACGCCGGTGACGGTTCCGGTCTTGCGCGGGTCGCCCTCGGCGGCGCTGACCTGCGCTTCCACGCCCTGTTCGGGCCAGCCCTTTTCTTGGAAGGCGGTGTGCATGTACACGCCGGAGTTGGCTAGCGCTTCGGTTTTCATTTTCAGCACCAGTTCAAAGTCGTGGAACGGCAGCGGCACAGCCTTGCCTTCGTAGAAGAGGTGGGCGGGTCCGTCGGAGATGCGCAGCAGCCCGTTGGTCAGCGTGAAGCAGTTCGGCGTGTCCTCGTTCGAACGCCAGCCATCAAGGCTAGTGCCGTCGAACAGGGTTACCGGTTCGGCGGCGGAAGAGTAGAGCACGGGCAGCGCGAGCATGACGCTGAAAATGGAACGAAGGAGATGAAAACGCATGCAGGAATCCTAGGATCTGGAACGGGAAGGAAAAGGCAAAAAGAGGTGGGAGAGTCCGACTTCTCGATATCATGACGGCAGTATTGTCATCCCACCGACAATGTGTTTTCTCCAGCCATGGCTTCAGACCAGGAAATTATCAGCGAGCTTGAGGAGGAGATGGTTCGGGCCATCGGCTCTTTGGAAAAAATCTGCGCGGAGTTGCCGGTGGTTTTGCGCAAGGCTCTGAGCGAGGTGGTCGACACCCCGCGCACCGGTCGCGTTTGGGTTTCCGAACTCGAAAAACCGAGAAAACTTACATCGGCACCAAGGTCGAAATCATGATCAGGGCCTACTTTTCGTTTCCGAAGGGTCGGTTGGATTTGCGCATCGCCCATCATGATGTGGATGTGAAAAACACCATTGGAAACACCTGGATGATTCCGCAAGAGGCGGTCGGTTTTCCATGCCTCCTTCTGGCCGAGAACGATACCCGTTCCATTTGTTCGGCGGGCCTGCTGATAGCCAGACCCGCAAATTTAATAGCGGGCAAAAATCAGGACAAGAAACGGTCGGTCAGCAAAGCCGGTCGCGACAAGATCCACTGGCTGTTTAAAGATGCGCCGATGGACTATCTTTGGAATGAAGTGGAGAGAGATTAAATCCACCGGATCATGGACTCGCGGGTCAGGGGCAAGGTTCGCTTAACCCGCCTGTTTGCACATATCCAAAACCGCCCGATATCACGGGACACCATCAAGTCGGTCGCCCGTCAAAAAGACTACATGAAGCGTCTACGGCGCAATGGCGGAGCGAGGGACGATCTGGAGACACAGGGAATCGTCGTTCTGAGTGGCAAGTACCACCGAACTTGGATTGCAGAATTTTCCCTGCCAACCTGCACGAATGACGAGTTCATCTCGTTCCGGCCCAACAAAACCCAGTGGCGCAAGCTGGAAAAAGCCCGAATCGTGAGCTAATCGAGCAATTCGCTTGCAACCCTCTCACGCCCAGCCTATTTGTATATAATGTCAGTTGTTGTCGAAATTTGTGCAGGGGGAGGCGGACAAGCGATTGGCTTGGAACAGGCAGGCTTTGACCATCGCCTAGTGGCGGAAATCGATCCCCATGCCTGCAACACCCTTCGCCTGAACCGACCGGAATGGGAGGTGTTCGAAGGTGACGCGCGAGAACTGGACGGGAAGAATCTGGGCCAAGTCGATCTGTTCGCAGGTGGCGTGCCCTGCCCTCCGTTCAGCATCGCAGGCCAGCAGAAAGGGGCCGATGACGAACGGGATCTGTTCCCCACCGCACTTCGATTAGTCCGCGAGATGCAACCAAAGGCGGTGATGCTCGAAAACGTCAAAGGCCTCGCCTCGGCTCGCTTTTCTGATTACCGACAGTCCATCATCGCCGAACTAAACGAACAGGGTTACAAGTGCGATTGGAAGGTTCTCCTCTCTTCAGATTACGGCGTGCCACAACTTCGGCCACGGTTTATCCTGATTGCCATTCGCGAACCATACGCCGCGTATTTCAGATGGCCGGAGAAGGTGCCGGAACAAATCACCGTCTCCGACGCCATCAAGGACCTCATGTCTGCCGGAGGATGGAAGGGCATGAAACGCTGGCGGGTTCAAGCCAACCACATCGCCCCGACCATTGTCGGCGGATCAAAAAAGCACGGCGGCCCCGATCTAGGGCCTTCGCGTGCCAGACAACAATGGAAACAATTGGGCGTGAATGGTTCATCAATTTCAGAAACGCCCCCAACCAAGGAAGACCCCGTCGATCATCTTCCGCGGTTAACCGTGCGCATGGTGGCGCGCATTCAAGGATTCCCGGATCATTGGGCCTTCTCAGGGCGCAAGACGGCGCAATATCGGCAAGTCGGAAACGCCTTCCCCCCTCCCGTTGCCGAAGCACTTGGACGTTCCATCTTGGACGCCCTCCAAAAAAAAGAGCTGCCGCTCACCGAGCTTTTCGAAGACCTGGCAATCGGGCGAGGCTAACTTCAACGGTCCATCGGCACCAAAAACCATTGTCGAACGCGCTCCTTTGGTTCTACTTTTCGGCATGCGTCTTTTCCTCCTGCTTTTCATTCCCCTCCTTCTCTCCGCGGCCGCGTTCGCGGACTGGCCCCAGTACATGCCCAAGGGCGTGATGAAATCACCGGAGAAAGATTTGGTGAAAAGCTTTCCCGGGTCCGGACTGAAAACGCTGTGGACCCACGAGATCGGCGAAGGCTATTCCGGTCCGATCGTCGCCGGCGGCAAGGTGTTCGCCTTCCATCGCGTGGACGATCAGGAAACGCTAGACTGCCTCGACGCGACCACCGGCAAGCAACTCTGGCGTCGACAATACAAGACTACCTATTCCGATCGCTACGGTTTCAACGGCGGACCGCGCAGCATGCCGGCGGTATCAGTCGCCGACAAGTTGGTGTTCACCCACGGCGTTCAAGGAATCCTCACCGCACGCGACATCGCAACCGGCGAGCAAACGTGGCAACGCGACCTGAACACCGAATACAACATTATGGACAACTTCTTCGGCGTCGGCACCAGTCCGGTGGTCCACAAGGGTCAGGTCTTCATTAATGTCGGCGCGGACGGCGGCCCCGAAGTGATCGCCCTCGACGCGAAGACCGGCAAGACCCTGTGGGAAGTCGCGAACCCGGACAATTGGGGTCCGAGCTATTCGACGCCGATTATCGCCACCATCGACGAACGCGAAAAACTGCTGGTGTTCGCCGGCGGCGACCGGCGTCCGGCGGTCGGCGGACTGCTGCAGATCGACCTCGAACGCAAGGCTACCGACTTCCGCTTCCCCTGGCGTTGTTCGCGCTACGAATCGGTCAACGCCTCGGCCCCGCTAGTGGTCGACGGCAACAAAATCTTCGTCTCCTGGAGCATCGAAGGCGGCCAAGGCGCGCTCTGCGACCAAACCGGCAAGCAAGTCTGGAAGACCGACAAACTCGGCACCTACTGGATGACCTCGATTCTCAAAGACGGCCACATCTACGGCATCCACGGCGAAAAACCCCGCGGCAGCGACATCGTCTGTCTCGACGCCAAAACCGGCAAGCAAGCTTGGCGCACCATGCCGACCTTCAAAGAAACCGTGCAAGTGAGCGGCGGCGACCGCGAACTCACCCTGGCGCTCGGCCGCGGCTGGTTGCTCGATGTCGACGGCGCGGTCCTCGCCCTCGGGGAATATGGCCACCTCGTCTGGCTCGATCTCTCGCCGAAAGAATGCAAAGTGCTCGATCATACATGGCTGTTCGCCGCTCAGGAAACCTGGTCGCCGCCCGTGGTCGTCGACGGTCGCCTCTACGTCGGCCAACACACCGTCGGCATGGTCGACCGCGAACCCACCCGGATCCATTGCTTCGACTTGCGCGCCAAGAGCTATCCGGCCGACAAATAAATACGGACGTACGCCACCACGCGGGCTTGTCCCCCTGGAGCGGTGATCCCCTCTATCTCCACCAACATCTCCACCAACACCAACAACCTGTCCGCTTCTTGTTGAACCAGAGGCCCTCAAAATGCCGACGCGGTCGGGAAGGGATCATCGCTTCATCGCTCCACCGGCGTCAATCCGGGTGGTGGCGTCCGGTTCGGCACGATGTATCAGCAAGCTAGGCACCGCAGAAAGATGACCGCAACCCGTCGCCTTTCCACCTTTCAAACGACACGCAGCCGTTTAACAAAGCACTATGCCCCTGCACATTGATATCGTCACCATCTTCCCCGAGATGCTCGAAGGCTTTCTCGGCCAGAGCATGATGAAACGCGCCGTCGAACTCGGCGCGGTGACCTTCAACCCGGTCCAGTTGCGCGACTACACGACCGACAAACACAACACCACCGACGACCGCCCGTTCGGCGGCGGCCCCGGCATGGTGATGAAACCCGAACCCTTGTTCGCCGCCGTCGAAGACCTGCGGCGCGACGCGTCCACCGTCATTTATTTGTCGCCCGCCGGCGTCCCGTTCAGCCAACGCCACGCTGAGTCGCTCGCCGCCGAACAGAGTCACTTGATTTTCATTTGCGGCCACTACGAAGGCATCGACCAACGGGTCATCAACGAATTGGTCGACCTCGAGTTCTCCATCGGCGACTACGTTCTGACCAACGGCGTGCTGCCCGCCGCGGTGATCTCCGACGCCGTCGTCCGCCTGATCCCCGGCGTGCTCGGCGGCGAAGGCGCCGCCGAAAGCGAGTCGTTTAGTTTGGACACGGACGGCTTGTTGGAAGGACCACAATACACCCGCCCCGCCGAGTTCAGGGGGATGGCGATCCCCAAGATTTTGTTGTCCGGCGATCATAAAAAGATCGCGGAGTGGCGACACGAGCGCGGCCTCGAATTGACGCGTGAACGGCGTCCGGATTTGTTGGGCGAGAACGACCAAACGTAGGACTGGACGCGAAGGCCGGAGATTTCACCTAGCGTGCGCAAAGCCCAATGGGCGCGACAATCAAGCGCGTCTGGATTGTCCAGGAAACATAGGACTCACGCGAAGGCGGGACATGACGGCGTAGCCGGCGCAAAGCCCCAAAGGGGCGAGACAATGTAGCCCGGGGTGGAGCGAGGAACGAGCGCAACCCCGGGAAACCATGCCGAAAAAATGTGCCCCAACGGGGCACGACAAACCTTGACTGTAATAATATTTTATACAGCATTTCAACATGCCTCAATCTTTCGACTCTGTCATCCTCCACATTGTATTCAGCACCAAGCAACGTCAGCCGTTTATCCAAGGTCAACTTCGCGATCGAATGCATGGCTATCTTGCTAACATCGGACGCGTTAATGGCTGTAAAGTTTTTGGAGTGGGAGGCGTCAACGATCACGCTCATGTCGCGTGTACCCTACCGCGAACGATCTGCGTGTCCGATCTCGTGAGGGAACTAAAAACGGAGTCGTCCAAGTGGGCCAAAAAACAGGGAAAAGACTTTAAGGCCTTCGCCTGGCAAGCTGGCTACGGCGTTTTCTCGGTCAGCAAATCCCACCTCCCTGCACTTGAGAGATATATCGCCAACCAAGAACAACATCACGAAAGTAAAACGTTCAAAGAGGAGTTCCTCGAACTTTTGGACAAGCACGATCTTGAGTGGGATGAGGCATACATGTGGGATTGAAGGATTGAATATCCGATGCATCCGATGCGATTGTCGTGCCCCGTTGGGGCACCTCGGCCCGCATCAAACCAACCCGGGGTTGCGCTCGTTCCTCGCTCCACCCCGGGCTACGCTGTCTCGCCCCTTTGGGGCTTTTTGACGGCTATGCCGTCACGAATATCCAAGTTAGAGTGTCGACCTCGATGCCCCCCCTTCGGAGCTTTTTGACGGCTATGCCGTCACGAATATCCAAGGTAGAGTGTCGACCTCGATGCCCCCCCCCTTCGGAGCTTTTTGACGGCTATGCCGTCACGAATCTCCGTTAGAGTGCCGACCAGGCCGGCACCTTGGGCCAGTGGTCGTTACGTCCGGTCGTTTCCTCGTGCCAGAGATTTTCCAGTAGGACTAAATCAGCGCGGTGTTGGTGCAGCAATTTGAGCATTCGGCGTCCAGTAACTCGCCATTGGCAGCTTTTGACGGCTATGCCCTCCAAAAACCAATCCCGAGTTGCGTTGCCGGACACGCGGTCCCGCCCTCGGGGCTTTTGAACGGCTGCATCGTCTCGTCTGCATCGCTGACGGCATCAATCTTTATGGCAAACTTCCGCCATAACATGGCAAGACTTTGCCACCGTATGGCAACCTTCTGCCACTCTATGGCAAACGCTTGCCATATGATTTCCCGCGCCGAACGCGGCTATTTCTTCGCCTCTTGCGCCTTCTTCAACTCTTTGATCATCGACTCCAACTCGCCCAACTTTTTGCGAACGTCCTTCAATTCCTGACTCGGTGCCTTGTCCGAACGCAGACTGTTGAGACTCCCGTTTGCCGCGTCGTTCAAGGTCTTCAAATGGCCTTCGGTGGCCCCGTGCCGGAAACTTTCGAGCACGGCAATGGCGCGGTCGTCGCCGAGCACGCCAAGGGCTTTCACCGCGCTGACTTGAACCCGCTCGCGCGGGTCGTTCACCGAACCCAACAAAATCTCGCGGTATGGCGTCTTGTCTTCGACGTCGCGGGCGAGAAAAGCGAGCTGCTCAAAGGACTCGCTCAGCCCGCGAGTGGTGAAGGAAGGCGTGTGTTTCTTGAGATGGGTCAACACCATCGGCGCAAGTTCGGGGTCGTCGTGATCGCGCATCGCGCGAATCGCCGAACGCGCGATTTCATGACGGTAGGCCTCGCGCCCGAGCGCGGCAACCAGAACCTTGCGCACCGCCGGTTGATGGTATTTGCCGAGGCCGCGCAGCGCGGCGCTGACGATCTCGGGGTTCTTTTCTTTGCGCGCGGTTTGCAACAAAGCATCGCGGCATTCATCGGTGTAGAACTTGCCGAGCGCCCGGACTACTTCGCGCCGAACGCGCGCGTCGGATTGCTTGCGCGAGTCGAGCAAGGCAGCCAAGGCCTCAGGCGTGTGTGTCTTTTCCAAGGACTTGGCGGCCTCGACCCGAACCCCATAAAACGCGTCTTCATTGAGCCGTTTTTTCAGCCGTGCGATGCTGTCCTTGTCCTTGCGCCCGCCGAGAATCTTGGTGGCTTCGAGTCGGCCGATCATGTCGTCGCCGCGTTCGAGTTGGGCGTGCAGCAGCGGGTTTGGCGGGGTGAAGGCGTAGCTCGCGAGCACGCTGAGTTCGGGGTCGACCCGAACCAGTTCGGGCTTCGAGGGCAGGCGAATTTCGAAGTCTTCTTTCTTGCGGGTGACGTGCAGGATCTCGGTGCGCACGCCGTCTTTGGTGACGATTCGAACCGGCAGCGGCACGTCGAACATCAGCACTTTGTCGGAGACCTTTTGCGTTTGTTCGACGGTGAACTTCACTTCCTTTTTACCCTCGTTCCAACTGTAGCCAATTTTGAAGGCGGGTTCGCCGCCGTGGTACACCCATTGGTCGAAGAAGCGGTCGAAGTCGCGGCCGGAGAGTTCGCTGAACACGCGGTTTAAATCTTCGGTCACCGCCACGTTGTCGGCGTTCCGTTTCAGGTAGGTGGTCACGCAGCGGCGATAGAGATCGGGTCCGAGTTGCGAACGCAGCATGTGCAAGACCCACGAGCCTTTCGGGTAAGCGCGGTAGTCGAACTGGTCCCAAGGGTTGGTATAGCCACGCCAGACCATCGGCTTCTCGTCCTTGTTGTTTAGGATGCTGTTGCGCTTGTTCCACATGTTGTAGCGCAGATGGTCGGTGTCGAACGCGGCCTCTTCGTAGAGTTCGGTGTAGTAGGTGGCGAAGCCTTCGTTGAGCCAGAGGTGCGACCAGTCTTTGCAGGTGACCAGATCGCCGAACCACTGGTGCGCGATTTCGTGCGCGTCGAGTCCGCGGCTGCTGCGCAGGTTCTCGGTGGCCTCGTCGAACAGGGTGCCGAGGGTGAGCGTGGTGATCGAGGTGTTCTCCATGCCGCCGGCGATGAAGTCGTGCACGCAGACGTTGTAGTACTTGTCCCAGGGAAACGGCACGCCGAGTTCGTCCTCGAAGAAGCGGAGAATTTTGGCGGTGTCGCGGAACGAGTTCTTGGCGCGTTCGATCTCGGACGGCGGGGTGATAAAGGCGAGTTCGAGATCGCGTCCGGCGGTGCTTTTGTAAGTGGACTCGATGCGCTCGAAATGGCCGGCGATCAGCGACACGAGATAGTTCACGTGCGGCTGCTTCTGCAACCAGTGGAACGAGGAGGTGCCGTCTTTGGTTTTCTCCGAAAGCAAGGTGCCGTTCGATAGCACCACCATGCCTTCGGGCACGTGGCAGACGATCTCGGTGGCAAAGCGCTCGTTCGGATAATCGTAGCCGGGATACCAAAAGCGATGGCGTTCGGGCTCGCCTTGGGTCCACAGTTGCGTGTCGGTTTTCGGATAGCCCATGTCCGGTGTGCGGAAGTAGAGGCCTTGTTCGGGTTCGCCGTGATAGGTGACGGTGACGCTCGCTTCGACGTTCGGCTTGAGCGGTTTTTCGAAGGTGATGACGAGGTGCTCTTCCTCGATATTGTACGCGGCGATCTTTGCCGAACTTTCCACCTTGTCGATGGCCAGATCGACGCTGTCGAGGCGCAGGGTTTTCAGGCTTTTGGCGATCGGCTTGAACGTGAGTTCGGAGGTGCCGGCGATGGTTTTTTGGTCGAAGTTTGGGGTGACGTCGAGTTTGAGGTGGAGCACGTCGATTTCCCGGTCCGGCGCATACTTGCGGATGTTGGTTTCGGCGGCGGAGGGCGCAGCGGCGGCGGCGGCGGCTTTGGCGAGATAGCTGGCGCGCATCGCGTCGTGTTTGGCGCAGCAGGTTCGCCAAGCCTCCTCGGCCGGAACGAATAGGACAAGGAAAGGCAGGAGCAGAACGGGCAGAAGGATGCGGATCATGCCTGTGACTTAGTACGCTCGGCGAAACCAAAGCAATTTCAACATCCGTAAAACTAGAACCGGACCCAAGCTCGAACGAGCGGCAGCGAATTGAAAACACGCGGTGTACCGCCTTGACCAGGCAGAACATTCGTGCGCACAATGTACACATGGAAGGAATCGAGTTTACTTGGGACGAGCAAAAGAACCGAGCGAACGTGCGCAAGCACAAGGTCAGTTTCGAAGAGGCTCGTTCCGTTTTTCTCGATGAGAACGCGCTACGTTTTTTTGACCCGGACCACTCCAGCGAGGAAGAACGGTTTATCATGTTGGGGATGAGTTTCTCCCTTCGCGTTCTCGTGGTGTGTCATTGTTACAGAGAAGACGATGCCGTTATTCGGATGATCTCCGCCCGAAAGGCCAACAAGCGGGAACAATTAAACTATTGGAGCTAGAAAACCATGAGAGACCATTACGATTTTGACAAAATGAAGGGGAAAAAGAACCCCTACACGAAACACCTCAAGCAGCGCGTGACGATGCGCCTAGACCGAACAACCGTCGCTTATTTTAAAGCATTGGCAGAGGAACTCGGCATGCCCTATCAAAGTCTGATCAATCATTATCTTCGCGACTGCGCGTCGAAACACAAAAAGCTTGAAATGAATTGGACGTCGTAAACCAAACGGCAGTCGCGCAGGTGGCGGGTGCTTGGGTCGGACTCTGAGTCGCGTCTCCAAGTCGCGTCTCCAAGTCGCGTCTCTTTATCGAGTGTCTGGAAGGTCCCGGATTTTAACAGTTTGCCCGGCACCTTGGCCTTGCTACACTGGGCCATGAAACCGACCCTGCTCGTGCTCACCCTTCTGATGTTCTTCCTCGGCATCCTGCCCGCCAGCGCTCAAGTACACTTCTTCTCGGACGACCAGGACGAACGGGTCGTCGCCGCCGTCGAACCCATCCAATCACTCGGTTCTACTGACGAGGCCGGACCCAAACTCGCCCTGCGCTTCTCCGCCAAGCACCCGAACATCGACGCGGTGATCGGCTGGCAATATCCGCACGGGATGAACCGCAACTCGTGTTTTCAACTCAACATGTTGTCGCAAAAGGAAGGCCGCCTCACCGCCGCCACCTATGACACCGACGGACGCTTGGTCACCGAGGCGCGGCAGTTCGAAGTGTTACGCGGTCCGCACCGCGAACACGTTCGCCTGCCCGACGGCACCTTCCGCTACAACCAGATCGTCGAACCCAGCGTGGTCACCGGCTTCGAACTGCACGGGGCCGCCCTGCCCCCCGGCAAGTACGAGACCGACATTTGGGCCTACGGCGAACGACGCATGAACCTGCGACTGGTCGCCGAGAACACACCCCATCCCCGCCTGCGTATTCTCGGCGTCAAACGCGTGGCCCATGGCGACGCCGATCCCGAACGCGGCCATTTTCCGTCCGACCAATCCTTCATCGCCGCCGACGATGACGAGAAGAAAGACGGCGAAGAAAAAGAAGAACCCAAACCGCCGCCGCGCGACCCGGTCGCGCCGGCGAAATGGAAAGACCTGACACTCGATGAAAAGTGGGCCGCGTTCGACTCGGACGTCGCCACGGACCGCGCCCACGAAAAAGACTGGGGTGGTTTTCTGTATCGTCAGAAAGACGATGTGTTCATGGAGCAGTTGGCGCTGCACCACGAGTCCGCGTTCGAGACCCTTGGCCTCGGCTGGAACCTGAAAGGGCTCGAATCCGACCGCTGGATCCGCACCTCCACTTGGTTCTGCAACACCTCCGGCGGTCATGGCGTCAGTATCGCCTACATGTCTTTGACTGGGACCAATACCGAGTCCGAAGTCGTAGCCTGGTTCGAACGCTACCCGGAACAACTCAACCACCATGTGACCAGCAACTTGTTCAACGAGATAAAAGAACGAGCAACGCCCGTGAAAGAGATCACCGCCTTGCCGCCGCACGACCCCAAGGTCATCTACGCGCCCTGGTTCGACCCGAATTCCACCGCGACCCGCGCCGAGTTCGAACGCGCGCTCAAAGCCTTCGCCGGACGCAACCAGTTCCAACAGCCCTACCTCGACCGCTTCTACGAACTGGTACGCATGCCCAACGAGGACATCCTCCGCCGCCAAAGCGCGATCCTCACCTGCTCGCATCTGTGGCGCGACAACGTCCCGTTCGAAGACCTGCGCAAAATCATCACCGATCCCGAGGAGGATCCGCGCCTGCGCGAAGCCGCCGTGCTCGGCATCTCGCGGGTCACCGCCGTGCCAAAATACGTCATCATGCACGAGGTCGCCAGCGATCCCGAGCACCCCGGCTGGATGGCTGCGATCCAATATATGAACCACTACAGCGACGGCTTCAGCTTGCAGATGTTAGAGGGGCTTGAGGGTCTGGACGACGTAAAGGCCGCCCAAGGCAAAGCCCTCATCGAGGCCAGACGCGAAAAGCTTAAAGACAAGGAAAACGCCATCTCATCCGTCACCTTCCTGCGGCTGCGCGAAGCCGAAGCGCGCACCTCCCCGATCGCCCCCGCCTACCGCACCCGTCTGGTCGGCTTAATCAAGGATCTGGCAGAAAGCGACAAGGACGAGGACAAAGAGCGGCTCGAAAAGTTTGTCGCGAGCATCGACAAGTTGAAGTTTGCCGAGGGTGCCGCAGGGGATGACGCCCGCGCTTTGCGCAACGAACTCAGCGCACTGGCGGGGATTGAGGCACCCTGAACGTTAAAAAATCTGGCGTGCCAGCGATTTTCACGTAACGGCGATTGTGTAGGGCGGCGTTCCCTGGGTGCAGTCATTCTTTCAATCCGTGTCCCCGTTGAAGGGGCATTTTTTACTAGAATTCGCAGCACCAAAATCATGCAACTTGTTATCAATACGTACGGAGCCAGCCTGAGGCGAAAAAACAGACTGATCCATATTGTTTCCGATGATCGTAAAGTCGAAATCTCGCCGAGAAAAGTGGAGAGTATCCTTGTCCTCACAGGGGTCCATATCAGCGCCGATTTTATCGCGCTCGCACTCGAACACCACATCGACCTGCTGATCCTCGACCGTAGCGGTCAGCCGCTTGGCCGGTTCTGGCACACCCGGATGGGTAGCACCGCCGCCATTCGCCGGAGGCAACTCGAAATTTCTGAAACTGCCGAGGGGCTTGTCATCGTCCGAGGCTGGTTCGGGGCGAAACTGGATCACCAAGCCCAGTTCCTTGAGGATCTCCAGCGCCGCCGTCCGAACACATCTTTTGAACTTCGATAGGGCCATCGCCACCATCCGTGAACGGGCCAAGCATGTCGAGGCGCTCACGGGAAAGATCGTCGATATCCGCGAACGCCTCATGGGATTGGAAGGTGCTGCCTCCGCATCATATTTCACACTTCTCGGCAAACTACCGCCTGAGGCATTCCAGTTTTCAAACCGTTCGCAGCGGCCCGCACGCGATCCGGTAAATGCATCGCTGAACTACGCCTATGGGATCCTTTACGGCATGGTTGAACGCGCTTGCATTCTTGCAGGGCTCGATCCTCACGTCGGGCTGGTCCACACGGACGGGTATAACAAACCATCTTTGGTGTTCGACCTTATCGAACCATTCCGCGTGTTCGCCGACAGAACCGTGCTGAAGTTGTTCACCGGCCGGCGATTTAAGCAGGCAGATTTCGAGACCACCCAACGGGGCGTCTTCCTGCTGCCCGATACCCGCGCCATGTTGGTACAAACTTTCAACGACTATCTCGATAAGCGGGTGGACATCTCCATCAAAAGTGCGACGGCCACGTCCCGCCGAAAAAAACGCCGCATCCGGCGGCGCGACGCCATCCAGGCCGAGGCACACACCTTCGCCAACCGGCTGCTCGGCAAAGACGGTGGCTTGCCCGAAATTGCCACCTCCGACGAACTCTTTGCCGACTTGGATTAACCACAAAAAGAAGGAACCCCATGCTCACATTCGTGGTTTACGACGTCTCCGACGACAAAATTAGGACCCGCCTATTCAAAGCCTTGAAGCAGGCCGGACTACTGCACATCCAGAAGTCCGTCTTCCTCGGCAACCTCGAAAACGCCTCCCGCCTCGACGAACTCGCCACCATGGCAGAGGCCATGATCGAAGAGACCGACGCCTGCTACTTCATTCCCGTTGCCGAAGCTGAATACGACCAAGCCATCCTGCTCGGCATCGCCTTCGACCGTGAATTGGCCGCAGACCGCGTTCGAACGATGATTTTTTGAGGTCCCAGCTAGATGATCGGTCATGCGACCCCAATCTATATACAACTGAGGTTCAACGGCTTGTGGCAATAACAGGTGACGACAAATGAGTACAAACGGGGGAATCCAACAAGGAAATAATAAATAACTTGTGTTTAGAGGTTAACAGTTCTGTCCCCTTGGGTAAACATCAGATCCCATGAGTAATCAAAACGAAATCATCGAAAAGTACATCAAGCGAGAGGCCCACTTCAACAGACTCTCGAAGGAAGAACTAAAAGAGTTGCAGCAGGAGGTCTTTCTTGAAATCGCCCAAAACGAATTTGTAACCGGTGACGAAATCAGACGAACCATCCAAAAGCAGGCCAAGCGGATCGCCAGAAAACGTAATCGTGAAAAGCAAACGCTATTGTACCAAGCCAATGCACTAGCAGTGAACCGTGGAGCGCTGACGAGATAGCAGCGAATTCGAACTCCGAGTCGCCGGTAAGTGCCGAATTCGCTCTAAATGAACTATGCGAAGGCCTAAATGCGATCCAATGCTATATCTGCCGGCTTCTTTACGAAGGTGAGCCCAAGAGAATAGCACGAGAGGCCACAGGACTATCAAGGAGACAATTTGAAAAAGAGCTAGGCTTAATAAAGAGCCATTTTTTTAAAAAAATTCCTGAAACCACAGTTTTCCAAAATAATTAGGATTGAAACTGTTTCGAGGTCAACGCGAATGACGCAGTCCACCATAAAAAGGATTTACACCTCTAAAGTTGTCCACTAATTATAACAAAAGGCAAGGAGCCCCACCATCTTACAGGAAATGATTCAATTCAGCTTAAGCTGGCTTCATGCCCAGCTTGAACCAAGCGGCAAAGCCCCAGCCAATCTTTTGGACTGGTACCTCGATCTCGATGCAAACCAATCGGAGCGACTCGCCCCTTACCTCACGGAGCCTCCGGGGAAAGTCACGAAGGCCTACATCCTACGGGCAAACCCAACAGACCCAGATCTTGCGGCGATGGAGGTGATCGATGTGCACGCGGGCAATCAAGGAGACTTCCCCTTTAATCAGGCAAGCGGCCCTCGCTCTCCAGCAATCGGCCCCGTTGTGAAGCGGACCAAATCAAAGGTCAAGATCGCCCCGACGGAGGTCATAGCAACATCCACGCTGAAACACTTCAAAGCGGTCGCCGAGGCTGGAGAGGCTTGGTCGCCCTTTTTTGCCGAGGCGCATGATATCCTAACGCGTCCGAAGCTGGCATGGAACGGCGGAATTATTTCGGATTCCCATCCGAACGCGTATCAAACTGCCATTCAAGTGATTGACGAAACAGAGACCGTTTTCGTGAGCATCCAGGACGCCAAAGAGCGAAGGCCGGGACAGGTTCCAGAATATGCGATCTACCTTCAGGGTATTCTTGCCGAAACAAAATACGCAACCAATACTGCGCCGGCCATTCCTGAAACGCGCTGTGCCCTGACTGGCATCACCGGCACCTGTTACGCAAACGGCCTCGCTGGAGCCCGCGTGAACCTCTCCAATGTGGACCGGCCCGGAGCCTTTCCCGGCGTCACAACCGATAACGCTGGCAAGCGTTTCGCCATCAGCCGCCAGGCCTGCGACCTGCTCTACATTTTCCGGTTCCATCTTCTCCCAAAACTGCTGGCAGAAGTGGGCGGTTCCCGCGCTCTGGTCCTCCCGACTTTCCTCTCGTCAAAGAAAGCCAGCATGTTTCAAAAAAAGTTCGCGGACTATGTCGAGAAGCTAAATACAAAAGACATTGAAGGGGCGGAGGGAGGTCTTTCCCGAATGTATCTGGAGGAAGAAACCGCCGTTGCGGGCCTGCATTTCGTATGGGCGACGTTCGGACAGAAAATGGAAGATGTCACCTTCCAGATGAACGATGTGCTTCCCAGCCGGATCCATGAACTCAAGTCCATCTGGGATAAACTACGCCTCAAGGGGAGTCCGTTTTCCCCAGACTTCCCCGTGGAAAAATTCCAGCAAGACGCCTGGATGAACGCCGCCTACTATCTCTACCGTCGCCCCGGCGGCAAGGCCGCGAAAATGGTGAACAGCGACCGCTTACACGACTTTATTCAGTATCTGATGGTCCACATCTACCGAGGCCAGCCGTTCTCCGACTCCCAGCGTCTTTTGGTCGAGGCCCAGGATGTTGCGCAGTATTATTTGCGCGACATGATAGATAATGGGGACTTCTACGGCATGACGCGGGAGGGCTTCTCGAAACGCAAAGGCGAAGCCTATCCAACGCTCGCCGGTTTTATGAAAGCCCACCACCTCTTCTACCAATATCTAACCCAATTAGACCTTATGACTACATCGCCCCCGTTAAACGTCACTTTGGATGCCCTGCAACCCTTCTTTGGCGCAGGGACCGGACTCGATACAAAAGACAAAGGCAGCGCTTTCATTTTCGGCATTCTGTTCGGACGCCTCCTCACCTTGCAACAAATTAGGGGTGTGAATGTCGCCGCAAACGCACTGCCAATGGTCCGAAACTACCGCATGCATCCACGCGAGGAGCGTGAACTCTACCAGCGCATCGTGGGCAAGCTACACCAGTACCACGGTGATCCAAATGCCAGAATCTCCAGAGCCCACAGGGAACTGTTTGAAGGACTCCTCGCCGAACATCTTACCATCTCGAACCAAGGCGCGTCCTCGGATCTCCCGCAGGCGGACTTCAACTACTTCTTCCTGCTCGGACAGAGCGCCACCCCACAGATTTTCACTTACGAAAAAAAAGAATCCACCGATCAAGGAGCGACTGAATGAGCACTCTCAGCCAACGACACGAATTTCTATTCGCCTACGACATCCGCATGGGCAACCCGAACGGGGACCCAAACGAAAACCGGCCGCGCAAGCTGCCCGACGGTACCGTCTACGTCACGGACGTCCGCCTCAAGCGCTACATCCGTGATTTCTTCAAGCAGCAAGGGAAAGAGATCCTCGTCGATACCATCGACAGCAAAACGACGAACCTGACCGGACGCGTCGCCAATCACCTCCAAGCAGAAAACAAGGCCAAGGCGGACGGCGAGGAACTCGTTGATATCATCCTCGACGCCTTCATCGACGCTCGCCTCTTCGGCTCCTCACTCGCGTTCAAACCGGAAGGGACCGGCAAAGAAAAATGGTCGCCCAAGCCCGTTCCGAAAACCCTGACTGGTGCGGTGCAAATCCAGCACGGTGAAGTCCTCCACCATACGGAGGATGTGGACATTTACGGAACCTCCATGTTCGGTTCGGATGATGAGAAGACGCAAGGAACCTTCACCAGCTTTTTCGGACTCCGCTACGGTCTCATCTTCTTCAACGGTATTGCCAACGAGCATTCAGCCAAAGCCTCCCGGCTCAGCGACGACGACTATCAAGCCATGCTCGACGCGATGTGGAAAGGCGTCCGTTCCGCCGGCAATACTCGCTCCAAGGCTGGCCAGGTACCTCGTCTGCTTGTGGACATTGCCTACAAACCCGGTGTCGAATTCCAATTCGGCGATCTTCTCAGCAAGGTGAAGCTTGAAGGCGACAAGGCTCAGAACGAATGGGCCGGCCCCTCGGACTTCTCCGTCGATCTCTCCTGCCTCGTCGAACGCATCGCCGAACGGGAAGCCAAAATCGACTCGGTCACGATCTGCGCCTCATCCGACATCAGCTTCACCGGTGAGGGTGTTCCCAAAACTTGGAACACGGTGGATCTTGATGCCTGAGCGCGCCGTCCAATTCCAACTCACCGGCCGGTACGCCCACTTCCTCGTGGCGGAGGGCGGAGCCAGCGCGCCTTCCTATCCCTTCCCCCCGCGGACGGCCCTGTTGGGACTCGTCGGAGCCGTTCTCGGCATGGGAAAAGACACGCCCCAGACCGAGCTCGAAGCGGCGGAGTTCGCGGTGTCGGGTACCTTCGCGGACCGGCACTGGCACATGGCGAACCTCCGGAAGTACCCCCCAGCCGCGTTACCTTGGACGGTGAAAAAGGCCTCAAAAGGAAGTGATTCCAAGTCGAAGAATACACGCCTGTCTCAAGAGTATCTGATCAACCCCAGCTACACGGTGACCGCCAGCCTTCCCGAGCCCTGGCACGCCGACCTAAACCAACGAATCGATGAACGGGCATGGCACTTCACGCCGTGCCTCGGCCAGTCGGAGCTCCTCGCAGACCTGAAATGGCTGGCGGAAGGCCCGGTCAAACCACTGCCTCTGGGAAGCTACGAAGTCGCTTCCGCCTTCCCCCGGGATCATGCCACCGTCGATCTGAGCAAGGCGTACGATGCCGGACACAACTTGCTCGCGGTGTACATGCCGCATCTCGTTACGCCGGACCGCTCTTTTACTCTGCGCTCCTATTTTTTCGAACGCGGCAACAGGCCGGTCTCCGTCCAAACCGACAAGGCCGTTAACTTCGAGGGTTCCACGCTTGTCTGGCTCTGAGCCACTCCAGTCCCATTCCTCCCCGCCGAAGACGCTCGCTCGTCATCTGGAGGAAATTCGCGAGGCCGCCGAACGCCTCCTTGCGAAGCTGCCGAAGGACATTGCCGCGAAACTCCGTCCAAGGCTGGAAACCACCATCCTCTGCCACGATGTCGGCAAAGCGACCGAATATTTTCAAGCCTACATTAAAGATCCGGAACACTATCGCGGGAACAAAAAGAAGAAGGCTCATGCCCTGATTGGCGCCCTCTTCTCCCTGCAAATCGCTGTCAGCGAAACGTGGGATATCGAAATGACCCTCGCCATCGCGGCCACAGTCCTCACACACCACGGCGAATTCCCTTTGATGACTCGTCTCGTCAACCCGGTGGATAGTTCCACCTTGCTTCTGGATCAACTCGACCACCTCGACACCCTGAGACTTCAAAAAGTCGTTCACAGTCTCGCGCTTCCGGCAAAAGGGGAGATCGAAAACCAGATTGAGGCGGGGCTACGAGGACCGCTCTTCGACCTGTTGGACGAATTGGAAGACCACGTGTGCACCCTCCCGATCAATGAAGCCGCCGACCTCCGGTTGGAGTCGCAGTTCCTCTACTCCTGCCTGTTGGAATGCGACAAAGCATGGTTGGCGATTGCCGAGCCCGACCGGGAAAAATATCGAACGAAAGATGTCCTGCAACTTGCGGATTGTCTAGTGGACGATCACCTCAAAGGGGCCGTGGCTTCGCCGCTGAACGACCTTCGCACCCGGACCCGCAAGGAGGTTTTAACGAAAGCCCTCAAACCCTCAAAGATACAAACCGTCACCCTGCCGACCGGGCTTGGAAAAACGCTCATCGCGGCGGACTGGGTCCGTCAGCAACGCAACCTAGCCATTGCAAAGGGTGAACCCGCCCCGAAAACGATCATTGTCCTCCCGTTCCTCAGCATCATCGACCAAACCGCAGACGAATATGAGGAGCTTCTCCGCGGTACCGGTCTTACGTTCCAAGAAGCTCACAGCCTCGCCCCCATACCGGGGGAGGTCGAGGCGGGTGTCACAGAAGAGCGATCCCTCGATTTTCTGCTAGCGACCTGGCAAAAACCGGTGGTCATCACCACCTTCGACCAGTTTCTCTACGCGCTATTCAGCCCGAAAGGCCGACATCAACTCCGCTTCAATAATCTCGTGGGTGCTTGTATCGTCATCGACGAAATACAGGCCCTGCCCACGCATCTCTGGGCACTGGTTGACCTCGCCATGCAGCGACTCGCCACGCAGTTCCATACCCGGTTCCTCGTGATGAGCGCCACGCAGCCGGGTTTCCTCTCCAACACCCGCGAACTCGTTCCCGACCCGATGGCCATTTACAAGAATCGTAAACGCTACCAACTGGTTTTCCGCCACCGCACCGAACTCCCCTTCGAATCGTTCAAGGAGGAATGCCTGAAACGTGCGTCCTCGGAATGGCAGAATCGCAAAACCTTGATCGTGCTCAACACGCGGCGCTGCGCACGCGAACTGGCCGAGCACCTCGAACAAGCCGGACACACCGTCCGCCTGATTTCGACCGAACTCACCCCCATGGATCGCCTCGCCCATATCGTTGCAATCAAGCAACTCGGGTTCAGCGGCATCGTGGTCTCCACTCAATGCATTGAGGCTGGCGTCGACATTGACATGGATTTCATCATCCGCGACTTCGCGCCCTTTGATTCCATCGTTCAAGTTGCAGGACGATGCAACCGCCAAGCCCTGAAGCCGCGCGCCACCATCGAGGTCGTTCGGCTGTTCTCGGACAAGGGCAAGCCGTTTGTGTCCTATGTGTATGACGAAGTACTCCTTTGCACGACAATGGACATCATCGGGGATCTGGAGTCCTTGCCGGAAGAAGGCGTGCTGCCTGTCGCCCAAGCCTACTTCGAACAACTACGCCATCGAAAAGACCTTGGTGCCGAAATTGCGGAGGCGTGGGTGCGATGGGAGCCCTTCACGAACCGAAAAGGCGAGGAACGAACCATCGCACAGCTTCTTCGCGGTGACCGCAAGGAAGTCCAACTTGTCGTGATCGAACAAGACCCCGACCTAGAATCGGATTTGGAAGACGCCTTGTCCATCGAAGACCGGTGGGAAAGAAAACGCAGCCTCCGCCGCCTGGCTGAACGAGTGGCCAAGGTCACAGTGAGCGTACAGGCGAGGCCAGATGACGCCGTCGAGGCATTTGCCCGCAGACTCGGCTTCCATTGGTTGCTCAAGCCCGGTTTATATCAAATCACCAAGGGCTTGAATCCCGACGTATTACCCGAACCGGAGGGCACCTTTGTCTTCTGAATCCCCAGCCCCCATCCCCGTCGCCACCGTCCACCTGCGTTGGACCGAACCTTGGAAGGGGCCACCCGCCCCGCACCTTCTGCGCGGAGCCATGGCGGCGGCCTTTCCGGACAACGATTTGTTCCACCAGCACGATGGCGGACGTTTGATTTACCGCTATCCGCGAATCCATTACCGCTGGGAGGAAGGAGAGGGTGTCCTGGTTGGGTTCGGTGACGGCGCTGCGCCTCTTGCCGAGCTATTCCACGAGGATATAAGTCTCCGCCTCGGCGCACGTGAGGTGCGGGTCGCCGAGGCACGAATCTCGTTCCGGCGGGCCACCATCAAACCCGCCGAACACCTGCGCCGCTATTTCTTCCGGTCGCCCTGGCTGGCCCTCAACCAAGAGAACCATTCGGCCTACAAATCAGCCACCGCATCAGAGCGCCGAGCCCTCCTCGACCGAATGGCCGTCGCAAACTTGCTCGCCGCCTGCAAGGGCCTAGAACACCAGGTCGACCACCGCCTCTACGCCGCCTTCCAGTCGAAGCGACGCCTGTCTTGCCGCTACAAGGACCAGACGCTGACCGGGTTCACTGGAACACTGCTATGCAACCTGGACCTGCCGGAAGGCCTCGCCATCGGGCGAGCCGTCTCCCACGGCTACGGCTGGTTGCAAGCTGTCGAGATGCCGCAACACCGGCGGGGAGACACTTCGTGAATACCGACGCCGAAAACTGGATCACCCCCTCCCACTTGCTACAATACCTCTACTGCCCGAGGTTCACCTACTTCGAATATGTGCTCGGCCTTGCCGAACACCAGGAGCTGAGGCACAAGGTGATGCGGGGGCGCGAGGTTCACGAGGAGCGAACCCGTGTTAACGCCCGTTACCTGCGAAGCAAAATTGGTGTCATCGCCCGAGAAAACGACGTCGAACTCAACGCCCCGCGCTTCCAAATCCGAGGCCGTGTCGATGAGGTGCTGACGCTTGACGACGGGACGATGGCTCCGCTCGACTACAAATATGCGGAATGGAAGGGGCGTGTGTTCATCAACCAGAAGGTCCAGGCGGCCATGTACGGTATCATGATCCGCGAGGTCTACGGGCACGCGGTCGATCGCGCGTTCCTGTGCCACACCCGTTCGAACTATCGAATTGAGGAAATCACGCTTGATGGCGGTGAGTATGACCGCGCGTTCGAGATGGTCGATGCTTGCCGCAGCGTGATGGCCTCGGGAGTCTATCCGCCAGCCACCTCCGTTCGTGCAAGATGTGCCGACTGCTGTTACCGAAATATCTGCATCCAATAAAAAGCTTCCGCCTCGTTTTTATCCTGCTTGGCAAGCGGAATATTGGTATGTTCTTTGACATCTGAATGTTACGTATAAAAAAAGACGACATCGGTTAGCCTTTTGTCCTCTATCTGGCCCAGAAGAGAACGATGTTTGATTACAAAAGTCCTCGCATTGCCGTGCCTAAATGGCGCACGAATAAGAGTTTATAATAGCGAGGCTCCCCTCCGAACCACTCTCCACACCAACAAGGTTTGAAACATCGACTTCAGTTCTTCAGTGAAATCGCTATTGTATCCCTCCGAACCACTCTCCACACCAACAAGGTTTGAAACCTCCGACGTCGCGTTCAGCCGGGAGAAGGAGGCGCTCCCTCCGAACCACTCTCCACACCAACAAGGTTTGAAACCTGCATCGGTGAGCGTCTGTTTTTGCGTGCCGGACCTCCCTCCGAACCACTCTCCACACCAACAAGGTTTGAAACCTTGCTCCACCGCGTCCACGCCGCCGCCTCCGCATCCAACCCTCCGAACCACTCTCCACACCAACAAGGTTTGAAACTCGACCGTCGTCACCGGCGGGTTTTGCAGTAGGCCCCCTCCGAACCACTCTCCACACCAACAAGGTTTGAAACCGCAGAACGATGGCCTTGAAGTTGATCGGGTACAGCCCCTCCGAACCACTCTCCACACCAACAAGGTTTGAAACCTCACCAAAGACGACTGGCGGGCGGCACTGTACGATCCCTCCGAACCACTCTCCACACCAACAAGGTTTGAAACCTCACGGTCGGCGAGGTGGCCAAGGTTGCACATCATCCCTCCGAACCACTCTCCACACCAACAAGGTTTGAAACCGCTGCTCGCGTACGCCGTCGACCAGCTTCTCCCACCCTCCGAACCACTCTCCACACCAACAAGGTTTGAAACACGAAGTCCGAGGAAAGCCAGCGCCTCAACCAATATCCCTCCGAACCACTCTCCACACCAACAAGGTTTGAAACTGTGATTCGAGATGATAGCAAGTCGGTGAATGTCCGCCCTCCGAACCACTCTCCACACCAACAAGGTTTGAAACAACGGATGAAACGCGTCGTCTCGGCAACAGGTCCCGCCCCTCCGAACCACTCTCCACACCAACAAGGTTTGAAACCCGAACGCGTAGTTGCGCAGGTAGAATGAAGCACGGCTCCCTCCGAACCACTCTCCACACCAACAAGGTTTGAAACTAAATGAACGGCGGATAGAACCACAGCACGCGGTCGACCCCTCCGAACCACTCTCCACACCAACAAGGTTTGAAACCTGGTTTCCTGCAAAGCACCGCCTGCGTAGAGAGCGTGCCCTCCGAACCACTCTCCACACCAACAAGGTTTGAAACTTGGCAAAGCCGCTGGCGAGCCGCTGCAACCTGGACCCTCCGAACCACTCTCCACACCAACAAGGTTTGAAACAAGATCGTCTCTCGCGCGGCCTTGAGCGTCTTGCGCAGCCCTCCGAACCACTCTCCACACCAACAAGGTTTGAAACTTGCGCATCATGTACGGAAACTGCTCCTTCACGCGGGCCCTCCGAACCACTCTCCACACCAACAAGGTTTGAAACCCTACAAGGAAGATGACAGGGGCGTCGTCTTTCAGTACCCTCCGAACCACTCTCCACACCAACAAGGTTTGAAACTGGTGGTAGTGGCCGCGCCCGATTGCAAGGTGCTGCTCCCTCCGAACCACTCTCCACACCAACAAGGTTTGAAACTGCAGGACCGCGATGGCGGCGGGGTCAGTCAGCGGACCCCCTCCGAACCACTCTCCACACCAACAAGGTTTGAAACAACCTCGCGTTGAATTCAACGACGGCAAGGAGCCAGCCTCCGAACCACTCTCCACACCAACAAGGTTTGAAACTGTTCTTTGAAATAGAAAAGGCGCTCCTTGGGATACGTCCTCCGAACCACTCTCCACACCAACAAGGTTTGAAACAAGATAATCCCGGTGTGTGTGGCAACGGTGGCGGTGTGGCCTCCGAACCACTCTCCACACCAACAAGGTTTGAAACTTCATTTGGTTTATCTCGTTGGTGGTTCGGATTTACCTCCGAACCACTCTCCACACCAACAAGGTTTGAAACTTAGGCGGTGTACGCTGTTCAGAACCCCTAACCGTGAGCCTCCGAACCACTCTCCACACCAACAAGGTTTGAAACAAAATCAAAATCCAAACCGTAGAGGATTTGAAAATTTCCTCCGAACCACTCTCCACACCAACAAGGTTTGAAACGTTGGGTTTCGAAGCGTTGGCCTTCGCCGACGTTCTCGCCTCCGAACCACTCTCCACACCAACAAGGTTTGAAACGTCACCCCGTACGCAACCGGCGCGCTTTCACCGGCGCCTCCGAACCACTCTCCACACCAACAAGGTTTGAAACTTGTTCGGGTGTCAGGTTCATTTTGTCATCTCGCGGTTCCTCCGAACCACTCTCCACACCAACAAGGTTTGAAACGCACCTACAGCGAGCAAAGCCGGTACCGCAGCGTCTCGCCTCCGAACCACTCTCCACACCAACAAGGTTTGAAACCCACCATCAACCACCAAGGTCGCGGAAACAATCGTCACCCTCCGAACCACTCTCCACACCAACAAGGTTTGAAACGTTCCGGATCCGGATCATGAGGATGAGGCTTGGTTCGCCTCCGAACCACTCTCCACACCAACAAGGTTTGAAACAGTTCGACCAAGCTGCAAAGCATCCTTGGAGTGCAGTTCCTCCGAACCACTCTCCACACCAACAAGGTTTGAAACAAGCTCCACTTGCCGTCGAAGGCCACCTCAATGTTTCCTCCGAACCACTCTCCACACCAACAAGGTTTGAAACTTTGTGTTATGCTGGCCGGGTTCGTGGATTATCTCGCCCCTCCGAACCACTCTCCACACCAACAAGGTTTGAAACCGCGGCATCTGAAACCGGAGCAGCGGCTTGAACTTTCCTCCGAACCACTCTCCACACCAACAAGGTTTGAAACATGTTGATCGCGGTCCAGGCGCGTTGCGCCTCGGCCACCTCCGAACCACTCTCCACACCAACAAGGTTTGAAACATGAGGGCGCAGATGCTCGCTCATATGCTCGCTCATACCTCCGAACCACTCTCCACACCAACAAGGTTTGAAACCGGTTGCGGTCGAGGTGGGCGCGGATGATCGCCGCCCCTCCGAACCACTCTCCACACCAACAAGGTTTGAAACTTCATACGTTTCTCTCGTTGCGGGTTTCGGATTTGCGCCCTCCGAACCACTCTCCACACCAACAAGGTTTGAAACCCGTGTGACGGGGTGAACCCCTAACCATGAGACAACATGCCTCCGAACCACTCTCCACACCAACAAGGTTTGAAACAACCTCTAACCATTCAACCCATAAACCACGAGATAACCCTCCGAACCACTCTCCACACCAACAAGGTTTGAAACTCGAGGCGGACCATCACGTTGTTGGCTTGAGTCTTGTCCTCCGAACCACTCTCCACACCAACAAGGTTTGAAACTGTGGAAACCGATATCGGAAGGGGACGGCAACTTGGTGCCTCCGAACCACTCTCCACACCAACAAGGTTTGAAACCGGTGATCGTCGCTTTAACTGGCACCTTGCCGGCGTCCCTCCGAACCACTCTCCACACCAACAAGGTTTGAAACAGACACAGGCCTGTACAGCCGAAGTTCGTGCCGTGGCCCTCCGAACCACTCTCCACACCAACAAGGTTTGAAACCCTTCTTCCGTCGCCGCCGCGATCAATGCCGCATCCCCTCCGAACCACTCTCCACACCAACAAGGTTTGAAACAAAGACATCCACACAATCCAAGCAGCCCAAGATCTCCCCTCCGAACCACTCTCCACACCAACAAGGTTTGAAACTCGAAGTCATCCGGGACGGGTGGCGATGCTGCCGGAGCCCTCCGAACCACTCTCCACACCAACAAGGTTTGAAACTGTCGTGATCTTCTTTTCCTCACTCACTCCGCGTCCTCCCTCCGAACCACTCTCCACACCAACAAGGTTTGAAACTGCAGGACCGCGATGGCGGCAGGGTCAGACAGCGGACCCTCCGAACCACTCTCCACACCAACAAGGTTTGAAACCATGGTGGCCGACTCCATCGGTGGCCAAGGCTTTTTCTCCTCCGAACCACTCTCCACACCAACAAGGTTTGAAACGTAGATGTAGCGCTCGTAGGTGACGGCGTCGGCAGCCACCCTCCGAACCACTCTCCACACCAACAAGGTTTGAAACATTTTGAAGAGTGGGTGAGCGGGTTCGAGGGCCAATGCCTCCGAACCACTCTCCACACCAACAAGGTTTGAAACAACGGCCACGGCTGCACAACTGGCGAGCTACCGCCAATCCTCCGAACCACTCTCCACACCAACAAGGTTTGAAACTCGCACAGCCGGCGAACGATCACTCCCTCGCGAGCTAAGCCTCCGAACCACTCTCCACACCAACAAGGTTTGAAACATCCGCCCGCGACTGCGCCGGACTCTTGCCCTTGCACCTCCGAACCACTCTCCACACCAACAAGGTTTGAAACCGTCGGTATTGGCTCCATCCGATTTTTTTATTTCGTCCTCCGAACCACTCTCCACACCAACAAGGTTTGAAACAAAAAGCCTTGGCCACCGATGGAGTCGGCCACCATGCCTCCGAACCACTCTCCACACCAACAAGGTTTGAAACCCGTTTTTCCTTACCCCCCGGCAAGTTACCCCCCACGCGGCCTCCGAACCACTCTCCACACCAACAAGGTTTGAAACCTGCCCGCCGGCGCGCGCCCCTCGATCACATCGAACCCTCCGAACCACTCTCCACACCAACAAGGTTTGAAACCCGATTGGCCCGAAGCCCGCACCACCCTCGCCGCCACCCTCCGAACCACTCTCCACACCAACAAGGTTTGAAACCTGGAATCAGCGGTGCGCATTCCCTCCGCAGTTATCCTCCGAACCACTCTCCACACCAACAAGGTTTGAAACCTAGAAAAGGCAATAATGTTTTCGCCGCCGCTGGTGTCCTCCGAACCACTCTCCACACCAACAAGGTTTGAAACCCATAGACGAAACACCACGGCCCTTCGTGCATGATCGGCCTCCGAACCACTCTCCACACCAACAAGGTTTGAAACCTTTCGATGATGTCGAAGCCGGCAAACAGTTCAATGTAGCCTCCGAACCACTCTCCACACCAACAAGGTTTGAAACGCCGAGACGGTGCGGGGCGATCAATCGTTCTACCGCACCTCCGAACCACTCTCCACACCAACAAGGTTTGAAACCTGGTCTGACATCGGCCCCTGGCACCGCGCGAACAGACCTCCGAACCACTCTCCACACCAACAAGGTTTGAAACATCTTCTCACGGCGAACGTAGCGAAGAAGCAGATTGAACCTCCGAACCACTCTCCACACCAACAAGGTTTGAAACTCGTTCGTGTCCGGGGTCGGGTCTAAAAATTTGCGAACCCTCCGAACCACTCTCCACACCAACAAGGTTTGAAACTTGCTTATCCTCGCTACCGGCGCCGCGTTCGCGGCGGCCTCCGAACCACTCTCCACACCAACAAGGTTTGAAACCGTATTTTAACCAACGGTTCGACACCATACTCGCCCCTCCGAACCACTCTCCACACCAACAAGGTTTGAAACTTAAACACGCCGGTGCCGTTGGGAAAGTCCGCACAGGTCCTCCGAACCACTCTCCACACCAACAAGGTTTGAAACCGTCGCCGTGGATCTCGACGAAGCGGTGCAGGTACCTCCGAACCACTCTCCACACCAACAAGGTTTGAAACCATCACGACTAGCTGCACGTCGATCATGTTGCCCGCTACCTCCGAACCACTCTCCACACCAACAAGGTTTGAAACTTAGACGGTGTACGGTGTTCAGAACCCCTAACCGTGACCTCCGAACCACTCTCCACACCAACAAGGTTTGAAACGACATCTGCTATGCCGCCCTTCACCACTGCACCACGCCCTCCGAACCACTCTCCACACCAACAAGGTTTGAAACTATTCAGTCGGCGCGTTCCCGCAGCCGCGGTAATGCCCCTCCGAACCACTCTCCACACCAACAAGGTTTGAAACTTGACCACGTCCCTTGACCTTCTCAAGTGCCCAGCGGACCTCCGAACCACTCTCCACACCAACAAGGTTTGAAACACTGGGGCGGTCGTTGGCCTCGAACAGGATCTCGTCCTCCGAACCACTCTCCACACCAACAAGGTTTGAAACATACCGTTCGAAGTCTGCCCGCTGTCGCTCCTCACGCTCCTCCGAACCACTCTCCACACCAACAAGGTTTGAAACCAAATCCGCAATGCGGCGGCGACCCCGGTGAACTGGCCTCCGAACCACTCTCCACACCAACAAGGTTTGAAACATCATGCCGACAAATCCTCAACCCAGCGCTCCAAGTCCCTCCGAACCACTCTCCACACCAACAAGGTTTGAAACTTGTTTGATTGCGAGTGCCGCAACCAGGACGGGCAGGACCTCCGAACCACTCTCCACACCAACAAGGTTTGAAACATTATCAACAGTGCTCATTGAGCACTGGATTCTTCTCCCTCCGAACCACTCTCCACACCAACAAGGTTTGAAACTTCGAGGAAGGTGCAGCAGCGGCAGGACATGGTGGCTCCTCCGAACCACTCTCCACACCAACAAGGTTTGAAACAAAATCAGTCGACTCGAAGTCGAGCGGGTCCAAGACCCTCCGAACCACTCTCCACACCAACAAGGTTTGAAACTGATCGTCCGGGTCAAGCCGAAGATGCACCTTCGGCCTCCGAACCACTCTCCACACCAACAAGGTTTGAAACCTTTGCAAGTATCCCTCGACGTACGTTATAGATTCGACCTCCGAACCACTCTCCACACCAACAAGGTTTGAAACTTCGTGGAGGTGCCAGACCACGCGTAACCTCGTAACCTCCGAACCACTCTCCACACCAACAAGGTTTGAAACAACCTCTAACCATTAACCCGTAAACCGCGAGACAACCGCCTCCGAACCACTCTCCACACCAACAAGGTTTGAAACTTGTTCGGGTGTGAGGTTCATTTTGTCATCTCGTCCTCCGAACCACTCTCCACACCAACAAGGTTTGAAACTATAGTTCGGTAAACGCAAACAGGTAAAACGGTTCGGGGTCCTCCGAACCACTCTCCACACCAACAAGGTTTGAAACTTGTTCAGGTGTCAGGTTCATCTCGTGGTTCGGGGTTACCCTCCGAACCACTCTCCACACCAACAAGGTTTGAAACTCACGCGAGTCCAGTTTGATCTCCGCAATGGCGGACCTCCGAACCACTCTCCACACCAACAAGGTTTGAAACTGGTTAGGGGTGTTACTATTTGCGTTTGCAGAGTTCGCCTCCGAACCACTCTCCACACCAACAAGGTTTGAAACTTGCGCGGCCGCCACGCGGTAGAGCACTTCCAACAACCCTCCGAACCACTCTCCACACCAACAAGGTTTGAAACTTGGTCGGTGGGGCGCAGGACCAACTCGCCGACGTCCTCCGAACCACTCTCCACACCAACAAGGTTTGAAACTTACTATAGCGACTTTGTCTCTTTAAGCACGCGCGCCTCCGAACCACTCTCCACACCAACAAGGTTTGAAACATGTCCCAACCCTTGAAGACCATGTCGTAGAGACCGCACCCTCCGAACCACTCTCCACACCAACAAGGTTTGAAACATACCTTGTTCACCTTCACCCCGCCATTAGATTACGACCTCCGAACCACTCTCCACACCAACAAGGTTTGAAACTTGCTATAGCGACCTGGTTGCATTAAGCACGCCCACCCCTCCGAACCACTCTCCACACCAACAAGGTTTGAAACGATGGACCGCATAACCGAAGAAATGAACGCTTGGCCACCTCCGAACCACTCTCCACACCAACAAGGTTTGAAACGATAATGGTAGGCCGCTTACTCGGCGGCAGCTGCGTTCCTCCGAACCACTCTCCACACCAACAAGGTTTGAAACCTAAGTCCGGCCTTGCCCCTATCCGCATTGACGGTCCCCTCCGAACCACTCTCCACACCAACAAGGTTTGAAACTACAACAAGCTCCGGACCAACGGCCACCTGTCACCCCTCCGAACCACTCTCCACACCAACAAGGTTTGAAACGTCTGATAGGGTGAGACACCCGTCATCGTCCAGTTCTCCTCCGAACCACTCTCCACACCAACAAGGTTTGAAACTTGGACGTCAGGCTGCGAAGATCGAAACACTGGAAGCTCCTCCGAACCACTCTCCACACCAACAAGGTTTGAAACTTCGATTAGCTGGGCGGTGCTGCCGGTGAGCTGGTCTTCCTCCGAACCACTCTCCACACCAACAAGGTTTGAAACCCGTGCCATCGCCGACGATATAGAACTTCTGCCCGATCCTCCGAACCACTCTCCACACCAACAAGGTTTGAAACTTCCTGTAGCAGCGACTCGGCGGCGACGGCGACGCGTCCTCCGAACCACTCTCCACACCAACAAGGTTTGAAACTCTCGGAGCTTTTCCAGACAGAGATGCGGGGATGTCCCTCCGAACCACTCTCCACACCAACAAGGTTTGAAACTTGAAAATTTCGTGGTTGTTGTTGGTCATGATTGGAGCCTCCGAACCACTCTCCACACCAACAAGGTTTGAAACTTGGTCATCGGCTCCAAGTACGGCAGCAGCTTGCCGCCCCTCCGAACCACTCTCCACACCAACAAGGTTTGAAACTACTTTTTGCGTTCGCGGGAGGGCACGAAGTCCTGGGCCTCCGAACCACTCTCCACACCAACAAGGTTTGAAACAGATCAGCGATCTGGTTGGTCAGGCCTGCAAGCAGATCCTCCGAACCACTCTCCACACCAACAAGGTTTGAAACTCGAGTTCGGCGTCTTCCGGGACTTTTACCCGGAGCTCCTCCGAACCACTCTCCACACCAACAAGGTTTGAAACTCGAGTTCGGCGTCTTCCGGGACTTTTACCCGGAGCCTCCGAACCACTCTCCACACCAACAAGGTTTGAAACAATGCGGAGGACGCAGAGCAGGTGCGAACGGCCTTCCCTCCGAACCACTCTCCACACCAACAAGGTTTGAAACAATCCCCTCCAACGTGAGAACCCCCATGAAAACCAAACCCTCCGAACCACTCTCCACACCAACAAGGTTTGAAACCCTGTTGGTCGGGCATCGTGATTACATTTCCTGGACCCTCCGAACCACTCTCCACACCAACAAGGTTTGAAACTCCAGTTTCCACGGATTCGGGTTCGCCGCCATCAATCCTCCGAACCACTCTCCACACCAACAAGGCTTGAAACAGGAGGTCGGCTTTGAGTCGGGGTACGGGTTCGATGCGCCTCCGAACCACTCTCCACACCAACAAGGTTTGAAACAAAATTGGTCCAAACGGCGGGCTTCAAGTCCCTCAGACCTCCGAACCACTCTCCACACCAACAAGGTTTGAAACAGTTTGAAATGTCGCGGGCACCCCATTGAACTCAGCCTCCGAACCACTCTCCACACCAACAAGGTTTGAAACAGTACCCGAATCCGCATCCACTCCCGCCTCTTTTCCCCTCCGAACCACTCTCCACACCAACAAGGTTTGAAACTTCGATGTTGCATGCCGCGACGGCGCAGGGGCCGGGGGCCTCCGAACCACTCTCCACACCAACAAGGTTTGAAACTAGGAGTTCTTCGATGCCAGAGACGTCGGTGGGTTCGGCCTCCGAACCACTCTCCACACCAACAAGGTTTGAAACCATCCTCCCCTGCGGCACCGGCGCCAACGAGTTTCCCGAGCCTCCGAACCACTCTCCACACCAACAAGGCTTGAAACTTCGGGGGTGATGTCGGTGCCGGGCTGGGGCAGGTTGGTCCTCCGAACCACTCTCCACACCAACAAGGTTTGAAACGTGATTCGCCCAGAGAAGCCGATCAGCGCGAGCAGCAGCCCGAAACGACCAAGACGGAGAAGGAGGGTGGATTGAAGGTGCATGTCCGGAAAACGCTGCGGTTCTCGAATTCCTTCAAAGACCTTGGAAAACAGAAGCGGGAACATGGACGTGCGACAAAGTTCGTTGGGCATTGGCACGCGGATCTTAAAAAAAGTTTCGCCCCAGATAAGATTGATCGGCATAGAGGCTACTGCAGACATCTAACATGACCTCGAACTCAATCCGCTCCGTACAAACTGGCCCGATCACCTTCGGCGATGGCTCGCCGCTGGCGATCATCTCCGGCCCCTGCGTGATCGAAGGCCGCGAACCCTGCCTCGAGGTCGCCCGTCGACTCGC
>ENA-ORXR01000995-ORXR01000995.1-marine-metagenome-genome-assembly--contig:-NODE-995-length-32489-cov-12.866901_pt1 | contig 32489 bp, 17 predicted proteins | sample MGYA00237866_ERZ511479 | MGnify/ENA metagenome assembly ERZ511479
AAAGTGCTAAAGTCATATCAGCTTGACCAACAGTTCTCTTACTTCTGAATTTATTTACTACTACTGAACATGCCTATGTATTACTTTAGAGCTTAGATATGTTCCTGTGTTATTCGCATATAAAGTTAGAGCATCTCCAATCGATTCACTGGATAACTAATTTATAACCCACGCCGCGGACGTTGACGATAGCCATGCTTGAGTCTGGCTCAAGCTTCTTACGTAGTTTAGAAATAAATACATCCAGCGTTCTACCCCTATAGTGGCCATTGTCACCCCAAATTTCTTTCAATAGGTTTTCGCGTTCTACAGTGGCATTAGCAGAATTATGCAGCACCTGAAGTAGCATGGCTTCCTTATGAGATAAAGTGGTTTGTAACTGCCCATATGACAGGATCATTGTCTTAGGGTTATATTGAGATGCACCTATCCGAGTTTCTCCTGTGGCGGCAAGGTCAATACGCCGAGTGTTGAGCCTCCACATAATCAGCGAAATCAAAATTCCTAAGAGCAGCAAATATAGCGTCGTATGAGTCTTCAGCCATGGAAAGATCGGTGGCCGAGATGATGTAGTGAGAGCAACAGGCGACGCAGGCACAGTCGTGACTAATATGTTATAGCAATCCTCCGGTAACACCCGCCCGCCACAGGCGACTACCCCGCCACGAATGTGCGAATTTATCTCGAAGACATGATGCACCTCCTTTGATTCACATTGTTCTATCTCCACAAAAAGATGATACGCTGAGCCACTAGTACTGATCGCGGTATCAAAGATTCTAATCATATCTTCTGGATCAATGATCAGGTCAGTAGAGAAAGAAATTTTGAAGTGCCCGTTATCCCCCATGATTGGAAGCACTCGCGATGACTGATCACCCATACACTTAAGCATAGCATGGCCGATCTCTCTCATCATAAGCTCTTCTCGTATGCGACTCAGCTCATCACCTTCAGACTGCCGGGCACTCGTCAACACTACCAGAGAAATAATCATCAGGAATAGACCGCGACCACACTTTATCGTTTTATGACTGTACATCACACAAATCTATGGGTTTGACAAATGTGAAAAATGGCATTTACATTCATTTTGCACTAATTTACATGAGCTTAATTGACGCCATGGTGGTGACTATATATATTTGCTTGTATAATTTAGACTATTCAGAATCGCAAACTACAGCATATATAAAATCTTAAAAAGCCTAATGAATATTCGAACATTGCAAATCAGCATCCTCATTGCAACCTATTTTATATGCAGCGCATTTATTCAAAAACACCCTGAATTTGAGCTTAGCTTCGCTGTGAGCAGAGTCTATCAGCCGCTATCTTTGGATTATGACCAATTGGAGGAGGCTACTACCATAGGTGACTTGCACCCACACTATAACCCGGCTTGGGTTAAAAAATTTATCTCGGTTGACATAATAACGACTCACGCTGGGGAGATAAGGTCGACTATCGCCTTAGATGATAGGCTGAATACAGAACAGATAAATAACTTAAAAACCGTCGATAACGGATCAGAAGTAGCGGTGAATGTGAAATACATTCCCGATAATTCGCTCATCCATAATGACCCTCAGGAGTTTACATTTAATTTTGTGGTTAATCCTCACCAGGAAGCGTTCTTCCCGGGCGGAGAAAGATCTTTAGCTAACTACATTAAAATACATGTTCAGGATAAGATAGCTTCATCTCACTTTAAAGAGCATAAAGTACATGCTATACAGTTTTCCGTAGATAAATCAGGAGAAGTAAGCGATGCGCACATTGCTGAAGCTGCACAACATGTTTATCCGGAGCAGAGCAGCGCCATCAATGATATACTAATCAATGCCATCTGTCAAATGCCAAGATGGATGCCAGCTAGCTATGCGGATGGCACTACGGCAAAACAAGATTTTATGCTCACCGCAGGGGATAAATACAGCTGCACATATAATCTTCTGAACATCCGCCACCTGCCAGTGGAGTGATCATCTATGTGGCCTCGATGCGAGGATAGCTGATGACATTAGATGCGCTAAAATATCAAGAATAAACTTTCAGTAAGTCATTCTCGTATGAGTACCAATCATCCTATAAGATTTCTGAGGCTGTCGTAGTCCGAAATACTATTCGACAAAAGCAGCGGACTGTCTAAGATTCGGGTCGTAATCGCAATGGCAAAAACCCAAGACTCAATAGGTGCCCTTATTAAATAAAGTGCTTCTGCAAACAGAGATGCTAACATAAAACCAAATGTCCCTAAAACTTAAGATTGAGCCTTAAGAAGTTAAATATGTGGAATTGACAAAAAAATCTAACTATATTCAGAGTTCATAAATTAGAATTCTTTTTTCGAGATACCATTTACTGATTCCCCTCAGTGCTAAGTATTGCTTTCCCCTCAGTGCAATTTTATTATCTCATCATTTATTATTCTTAACTCTTTTAAACTCAGTTTATGAAATACAGTTTTTATTTGATTATTAGTATTATGCTACTCCCGATCATCATCAATGCTCAAGAAAGTGGGAACGCCGATCAACTTATTAAAGATTACATGTCTTCTAATCCTGAGCTTAAATCCATTGCGAACAATGGCGAATTTGAAGTTAATTTTGACCAAATAACGAAATCTGATGGAGTCAGAAAAATACATGCACTCCAGAAAAAGAATGGCATATACGTTAGAGAAGGCATATTGACATTAACCTACTCTAAAAGCGGGCAGCTATTTTCTCAAAATAATTTTTCTACTAGTCATGCGACGAAAGTAAAACCAAATGTATCAGCAGAAACAGCGATACAAAACTCAATGAAATTCCACAAGCTGAGCTGGAAAAAAAACCTACAAATCAAAGAAAATAAGAAACAGGCTGATCAGCATATGGTATATCAGAAAGAAGGTCTAGCTGCCTCTGATATCCAAGCACGACTCATGTATATTAATTACAAAAATGAAGGCCAATTAAGACTGACATGGGAAACGCAAGTACACAGTCCTGACAGACAACATTATTGGGTAAGTTACATAGATGCAGATAATGGTCAACTTTTAGAATCCAATGACTTGGTACTCCATTGCTCATTTGGAGGTGGATTAGTTTATGATGCATCACCTGAAGAACAAGCAATGATAGATGAGCAACACCATAAGATGCATATGGAAAGCGCGAGAAAATGGGATAGCATGTTAGAGAATAGAGAAGCCAATAGTGGTTGTAATCATGATCACGCTGTACACAGTGGTATCAAGAAAGCGAGCAGCGCTATGGGACCAGCAAATACTTATCTCGTATTGGACCTGCCCGCAGAAGCCCCTAATGATAATACGGCAACCAACACTCAGACAAAAGTCACTACCGCAGGAGATCCCATTGCTTCTCCTTTCGGATGGACCAGCACAGATGGTCAGACACAGAATACATTTACGAAAGGTAACAATGTATACTCATTCTATGATCCTAGCCCAGGCCCTTTAGGAGGTGCACCTCAACCTGGTACGGCTGCGCAAGCCACGTCATCTAATCCAGCGGGACCTCAAGAATTTCTATATCCATGGGACCTTTCGCAAGAGCCAGAATACTCTACTACAAATCCGAGCAATCAATTCCCTAACAGGAATGCAGCCATTGTCAATCTATTTTATTGGAATAATTTAGTGCATGACATTTTTTACAATTTTGGTTTTACGGAAGCGGGAAGAAATTTTCAGTTTGATAATTTTATGAAGGGTGGTGACGGCAATGATGAAATCTTAGCCCAGGCTCAAGATGGTGGAGGAACTAATAACGCCAACTTTTTGACTTTGAGGGATGGTGTTAATGGGCAAATGCAAATGTATCTGTGGACATCTTCCACTGTAGATAGTTTAGTACAGATCACGAGTGTAAGCATACCAACAACTGTGGAAGGCGGCGAAAAGTTTGAATCTCTACAAGGTGCTCTTTATAATTCAGCAATGCCAATTAACCTTAACACTAATCCTGTCTTAAACAAAACGTATGTTTTAGTTAATGATGGATGTGGCAGTTCAGAAGGCTGTAGGGGTTTTGGGAGCCCTCCAGGTGTCGGGACAGCCCCATGCAACGCAGTGACTAATAGGATTGTATTGATAGATCGAGGGTCTTGCTCATTTGTAGAAAAGGTAGATGGAGCACAGAAAGGTGGGGCAGCAGGTGTCATAGTCATGAATAATGATCAAGCCAATCCAGACGCCATATTAGCCATGGGAGGCACTGACCCTGCAATTAACACGATCACCATACCTTCAGTCATGGTCAGCTTCAATTCTGGTGTTAAACTAAAAGCAGCGCTCGCATCAGGGGCTACGGTCATAGGGTCGCTAAAACAGGATAATCCACCCATACCTAAAAAAGATGGAGACTTTGACAATGGTATCATAGCACACGAGTACGGACACGGTATTTCTACACGGACTGGTCCACAGGGTCCTGTAGGTGGTACATTGTCGGGTAGCGAACAAGGTGGAGAAGGCTGGGCAGATTATTATGCTCTATACCTCACGACCACCCAAACCGATCTACAGCCTGCTACTAACGATCATCCAAACGGCGTTTTGCCTAATAGGGGTATCGGTACTTATGTAAGATATACAGGATATGATGGTCCAGGTATACGACCAAGAAAATACAGCGTTGACCTTAATGAAAATGAATATACGTTCGCAGGAAGTACCAATGGAGGTTTCGGCATAGGCAATGCGCCAGAGATTACCATTCCTCACGGAGTCGGGTTTGTATGGTGTACGATGCTCTGGGAAATGACTCAAAGCTTCATAGATAGATATGGATTTAACGATGACAAGACATATAATCCGCCGACTACTGGAAACCAAGCCACAGATATAGCGACAATAAGTAGCAACACTGCTGGGAATAATGTAGCACTCAAACTAATCCAAGAAGGCATCGCTATGCAAGCACCTAGCCCACGATTTACGGATATGAGAGATGGAATTCTTAAAGCAGATGCTATGCTCTATGGAGGTGCCCACAGCTGCTTAATTTGGGAGGCATTCGCTAAGAGAGGCCTTGGAGTGAATGCTAAGAACCCCACTAACAGTATCGGTGATGAAGTGGAGGGATTTGGAGTGCCTACAGCCTGTAATGCATCCCAGATATTTTTCGCTATCGACAAGACAAGTTCTGGCACATCGTTAGGTAATTTAGGTACGATCACCTACACCATTACTGTGACTAATACATCACCTACTGGAACGACGGCGACTAATGTAGATGTCAAAGATGTACTACCAGCAGGAATGAATTACGTCAGCGCTACAGGAGCCCCTCATAGCGTGACTGGCAATACAGTAACATTTACGATACCCAGCTTAGCCGCTAATACCTCAGTCGCTCTTACTGTAGATGCTATCGTAAATATCCCAACGACCTCAACTATAGTAGATGAGTACGATTATGAGCCCGGACCTCAAGGTTGGACAGTCGTTAGTGGCGGCGGCAATACATTTGCAAGGATTACTGATGCTACTGAAGCCTACAGCGGAGATTCTTATTTCTTCTCTACTAATAATGGGTTAGGTGGTGCGAATACAACACTGACTAGTCCACCCTTAGATCCAAACCTAACCAATCAACAGATCAGATTCTGGCATAAATTTGATACTGACGCAGGCTTCGATGGGGGATTTTTAGAATCGACATCAGATGGTGTCAATTGGGCAAGGATGCCAGTCCAAGTCAATGGCTATAATGGTGCATTAAATTCCACCTTTAATCCAGCTAACGGAGGTGCAGCATTCACAGGGACACGAAATAATTATGAGGAGTCTGCAGCTACCATACCTGATGGTACGACACAAGTCAGATTCGTCTTTACTGAAGATACTGGCGGAGGAGGCAGAGAAGGATGGTTTATTGATGATGTCCTGATCGTTCAGAATCCAGTGACCATCACTAATACCGCTACGGTGACTGATCCCATGGCGTCTGGTGGCAGAACTCATTCTAGCTCAGCGACTATCTTAATAACGCCGTATGAGTGTATATTCGATTTCCTATTTAGTACTGGCAATATTGCAGATGGCACAGACTTGACCACCATAGACCACATTACCATTGATGGCCAGCCTCAGGTAAAAGTATTACAAAGTCACGATGTCAAATTGAGAGCAGGTAATTTTATTGAAATCACTCAAGGGTTCGAAGTAGAGCTTGGTGCCAAATTGTTATTGGAAATAGAGGTCTGTAACTAAAAAATATTTAATTATTAAATATAAATACCCGGTCATTAGGCTGGGTATTTTTTTTGCTCTGTCTCGAACAAGTTTATTTATCTGAAATCAAAAAGAAGTCTTTGACCTGTGCTATAAAAATTAGTCTACTGCACCTCTCCACGCGTTAGTCACATGTCTATGTGTAATGTAGAAGCTTATTGTCGCATTCAGAGTATATCAAAATAATCCAATGCATAGTGGAAAGATAAATTTCATGGATAGCCAAGTATAGCAAATGTTAGAAAATCAAATGTTTTCGCAAAATTCAGGTCGAACGAACAGTACTAATCCCTCAAATAATTTACAACAGAAGAAGACTTGTCACCGTAGGAATAAAGAAAAAGGAGGATCCTTACTTTGCTCAAAGAGATTCCTTGAAAAATCGATTGCTTGATCTGATAGAAGGGATTAAATTATCTGCAATAAAATGAAAATCGATTGGTGATCGCATTTTAAAAACGAAGATTTATTGTAAATGCATTTATTAATAAAGTGGATATCAAGAAGCTAATTCGAAAACGAGAGCCAATGCAAACATCTCTGAGCGAGCAGCCAGAAGAATAAAATAAAGACAAAATTACTTTCATGTCAGTCAATAAAGGTTGTAGATTCGACGGAATATAAGAAGCAGGATAACCGTTTCTCTGAATGCCTTCAAATAGACTAAATCAGACAAGCATGAACAAAATAGTTAAGAACGCAGAAGAAGCCATAACTGGCATCAAGGATCAGATGACACTCATGTTAGGTGGCTTCGGTCTATGCGGCATTCCTGAGAACAGCATCTCAGCTTTAGTGAGTGCAGGGGTCACAGGCCTGACTTGCATCTCTAATAATGCAGGTGTAGATGATTTTGGACTGGGTCTACTACTTAAAAAGAAACAAATTAAAAAGATGATCTCATCATACGTGGGTGAGAATCAAGAGTTCGAAAGACAAATGCTCAGCGGCGAACTCCTGGTGGACTTAATACCGCAAGGGAGCCTTGCTGCCCGCTGCCAAGCAGCGGGGGCTGGTGTACCGGCTTTCTTTACCCCAGCAGGCTATGGTACCGAAGTCGCAGAAGGTAAAGAGGTGCGCTACTTCGGTGGCAAGCCACACATCTTAGAGGCAGCGCTGCAGGCTGATTTTGCTATTGTGAAAGCCTGGAAAGGAGATTCATTTGGTAATTTGATCTACAAAGGGACGGCTAGAAACTTCAACCCTGTCATGGCGATGGCTGGTAAGATCACCATCGCTGAGGTAGAACACTTGGTCGAACCTGGAGAATTAGACCCTAACTTCATTCACACACCAGGTGTCTTTGTACAGAGAATATTTGAAGGTAATAATTACGAAAAGCGGATAGAGCAAAGGACGGTGCGAAAAAGAAGTGAAGTATAGAAGTACTCAAAAAAGCATTAGTAGAATCGACTACACTACTCATAAGACAGCGAAAAAATGTTAGATAAAACAGGCATAGCAAAGCGAATAGCACAAGAACTCCAAGATGGTTGGTATGTGAATCTGGGGATAGGAATACCGACGCTGATAGCTAACTACGTACCAGATGGGTTGAATGTCGTCTTTCAATCAGAGAATGGCATTTTAGGTATGGGGCCTTTTCCTTGGGAAGGGGAAGAAGACGCGGATCTGATCAACGCTGGCAAACAAACCATCACCGCCATGCCCGGCGCAGCCATATTTGATTCGGCGACGAGCTTTGCTATGATCCGAGGCCAGCACATTCAGCTGACGGTGTTGGGTGCCATGGAAGTCTCTGACCAAGGGGATATAGCCAACTGGAAAATACCAGGTAAGATGGTGAAAGGCATGGGCGGCGCGATGGATCTTGTCGCCTCCGCAGATAATATTATAGTTGCGATGATGCACACCAACCGTAAAGGCCAGTCCAAATTACTACGGCAGTGCTCACTACCTCTGACAGGAGTGAAGTGCGTGAAGAAAGTGGTGACTAATTTAGCCGTATTAGACATCACTGATGATGGCTTTAAGCTAATTGAGCGTGCACCAGGTGTCACCGTAGATATGATTAAGCAGGCGACTGAAGGTGCCTTGATTGTTGAGGGAGATATTCCTGAAATGAATATCTAAATAGTTAACATTGATTAGCGCGAGTCCAGATAAATGTGCGCCAATCACGGGCGTAATCTTATTGGAATGGGAGCTATTATTACGGATTTCCAAGAATGCTGCAAATTCATATATGGATTATCATAATGAATTACATCATAGCTTAGAAGACAATTCATATTAAAAGACTATTTATATATTTTTTACTCATAAGAAATATACCATTTTAGCTTTCTATGGCTATTTTGTCGAGCTAATTGTTTCATTTTCAGTGAAATATAATTTTGAGATCATCTTTTACTGCACCAGAAATGTTTCTCACGACAGAATACATATTAATTTAATTTGTAATGTATAATTCGTTAATTTTGAGTGTTTAAATTTTAATATCGACTAAAGTTTCAAAACCATGAACAAAGTTTTATTTGTCTTCTTACTGATGAATCTGAATCTAAGCTACGGAGTCTTTGCTACCGACTCCAATTCATCCGAAGGCGATGACATTTTCCAAGGCATGGTATGCCCAGGAGATAGATGGGTAGAATGCGGGGAAGAGCTCTGGGATCTAAAAATCTATGGGAATGCTCACTTCAAAGATTATAATAAAACCATTACGCTTTATAATCCAGAAGAGAAATGGCATTTAAATGAGTGTAACACTGGCTACATCACCAGGACCTGGAGGCATAAAGCCTACGGTAAGTGGCATAAATGTGTCCAAACGATTCACGTAGGAACAGGCGGATCAGATAGTAAGATTTTCTGGCCGAAGGACGACTTGGTATTAGAGGGATGTAACCCTAACATCCTTCCTCAGTATCTCCCTAACTATTACGATGAGCCGAAGTTTCACAATGAGGGCTGTGATATGTTAGTGAAGTCATATAAAGATCAGATCTTCTCATTCGGAGGTGGCTGTAAAAAATTAGTGCGAAAGTGGACCGTCATTAACTGGTGTGAATACAAGCCAAATTCGTGGCCGAAGAAGGGTTACTATGAGCACATTCAAACAATAAAAATAGTCAACAATAAAGAGCCCCATGGCTATGACAACCCCATGACGGAAGTTAAAGCTACAGATTGTAAAGGAACATACGTCACCGTACCAGACCTACACATCAGTGGAGATGAATGTGGCGGTGGATACAAGATTACTCACGACTCAAGATATGCTAAGCGCAGTGGCGCAGACGCCAGCGGAACATACCCTGTGGGCACGCACGTCATCCACTACAAAGTAGAGTATGGATGTGGCTTTAACAAAACGATGAAGCAATCAGTCAGAGTCGTGAACAAAACAGCACCCGTACCCATCTGTCTGAGCGGCTTATCAGTCGCCCTGATGCCGATAGACGAAAATAATGACGGTATAGTAGAAGATGGCGAGGTGTCCATCTGGGCTAAAGACTTCGATTTCAAAAGTTACAGCCCTTGTGATCTGCCTTTGACCTTTTCTTTTTCTCCGACCGAGCTGGTCATGTCTAAATCATATAACTGTTCCAACGTTGGCGTCAATAAGCTGACACTTTATACTTCAGACAGTAATGGTAACCAGTCATCATGTAACGTAGAGCTACGAGTTCAGAATAACGCGGCTAACATTCCTAACTGTGAACCAGAAGAACAAGAGGAAGACGAACATCAAGACGAACCCGTAGATGATGGTGGAGCCGATGTGGATAGTACTGGTGCCCATATGGACAGCAGCATGTACACCATGGATACCCTACCAGCTCAAGATTCCATCGTATCACCTGACAGTACAGTGGTGATGGATAGTATTCTCATAGACAGTACACAAGTAGATGTAGAAGTCGACAGCACTCATAGCAGTGGAGACACGACTATAGTAGACAGCTCTGATGTAGCTTTAGTATACGGCAGTCTGATATCTGCTGGTGGGGATGCTATGTTGGGATCGCAGGTCAGAATAGAAGTCGCTGGCCAGGTAGCTTATGATAGAACAGTCGCGACGGATGTAAGTGGTGGTTTCTTATTCAGTGACGTACCTAGAGGCCAGATGGTGAGTGTCAGTCCAGCTATTAATACTGATCTTGCTGATGGCAAGATTAATACGGCCGATGGCATAATCTTATTCGAGCACTTGACAGGAATTAACCGTATTCAAGATCCTTATCAGCTTCTGGCAGCGGATGTGGATGGAGACGACGACATTGATTTTGATGATGTCGAATTTCTAGTAGATTATATCACGGGACAGATAGACGCACTGCCGAGTACACCATGGCTGTACGTGAATGCAGCTCATAATTTCGAAGGAGTGCAAGCGCCTTGGGCAGAGCTTTTTGAAGAGTATGATGTCATGATAGACCAAGCAGTCAATAAAGTAGACTTCGTGGCTATCCAAGTAGGTAATGTCGGTGATGTAGATCTCGAAACCAGGTCAGACATCAACGATTTAAAACGTAAGATTTCCGAATTTAGAGGTGAAACTCAGCAGAAGCTCAGCATCCAGCCTAATCCATTTACCTTAGGATTCAGCCTGACGCTCCACGTGGAGCAGTCGCAGAACGCTGAGCTAAAACTGTATTCGATCGACGGAAGATTGCTGCATCAACAAGCTGTGTATCTGGCTAAAGGGACAAATAAAACACAAGTGAACTTAGGTCATGTCAGCCATACTGGTGCCATTCTATACCAGCTGGTGACAGATGCGGAAGAGCATAAAGGAAAATTACTGAAGCTGAAATAGCGCAGCTCATTTCCGAGATAATCTGAAAGCCTATGACTTAGTTGTCATGGGCTTTTTTCTGGATATAGCAGAAAGCAAAACTGCTGGGATATCAGATAACAAGTAAATAAGCTGTGTAGTTCTGCACTATGATAGGTCTAAGCGCGCTAGAAAATTGGCGACTGATCAATTGTATTGTAAGCTATCGTATGATGGTCGAATCGTAAAGTATGGCTCGACTGAGCGGTGATTACATTCGTCACTTCTATTTCAGGAGTGCACAGATACAATACCCCAACTAATATGATTTGCTGTGAATTATTAGACTTAAGTTCATACTCCCAAGTATAAAACCAATATGGCAGTAGATAAGAGTAAAACAGAAAAAACGAGACTGCACCCGCGCAATCGAAACCGCAAGCGCTATGACCTTAAGGCGTTGATAAAAGTCAAACCAGAGTTATCTGATCATTTAGTGAGTTCTACATATGGTGAAGATTCAATTGATTTTTCTAATCCTGTTGCCGTAAAATTGCTCAATGGTGCATTGCTTCACCATTATTACGGAGTGCATAGTTGGGCATTTTCTGATGAAAATCTCTGTCCGCCGATACCAGGAAGAGCAGATTACATCCACCACTTAGCAGACCTACTAGGCGAGAATGATTTTGGCAGTATTCCAAAAGGAGACAACATCAAAGTCTTGGACATTGGCGTGGGTGCTAGCTGCATATATCCGATCATTGGAGCTGTGGAGTATGGATGGTCATTTGTAGGTTCTGATATTGATCCTGCATCTATTGAGTCAAGCGAGCAGATCGTCAAGAGCAATCCGATCTTATTGGGAAAGATAGACTGCCGATTACAGACGAATGAAAAATATATCTACCATGGCGTTATAACAGAAGAAGAACAGTTCGACTTATCTATGTGCAATCCTCCATTTCACGCTTCGGCTGATGAAGCTCTTGCAGGAACAAGGCGAAAGCGAAAAAATCTATCAGGCAAATCTGTTAAGACACCAATGAGAAATTTTTCAGGACTGAGTAAAGAATTAATTTATCCAGGAGGAGAATATGCATTCATCAATCAGATGATCCAAGAGAGCCGTCGGTATGCTAAACGATGTCTTTGGTTTTCTACACTTGTCTCTAAACAGTCTAATTTAAAGAGAATCTATAAAGCTATCGAGGCTGCATCTGTACAGCGTAGTAGAACCATCCAAATGGGTACTGGCAATAAATCAAGCCGAATAGTCGCTTGGACTTTTTTGTCAGCGGAGGAGCAAAAGCAATGGAGAGATACGCGCTGGAAGCCACAGGTCTGATCCAATTAAATGCGGGATGTTACAAGGTGAGTAATCGATAAAACTTTAATTCCTTTAATCGTCTTAAGATCCGAACACTACAACATATAGCTGAAGGCAATTTTGATGCTACTCCATTGTTAGTGAGAAATAAAGAAAAGAAATGATTCACGTTTGAAGTCTTAGAACAGATTGAGTACACCAAGACTGATATCGGATCAATACATCTTAGGCCACACGATTAAAATATAATAGTCGTATATTTCTCATGTGTAGGATAAGGGATTTAAGCGCGAGAACCTATAATTATTCGCTGAATAATTTTAGTTGACTGACGATAAAATGTCGTGTAAAAATGAGGCTAATGGAAACCAATAATAAATCCACTATGAAATTAAGGAAAGAAGACATCCACCAGGAGGTATTTAATTTATATGACGACTATGCTCATAATAAGATAGAGCGCAGAGATTTTATCAACAAGCTCTCCGCTTACGCCGTGGGAGGAATTACGGTCTCCTCCTTGATGAGCTTCGTCATGCCAGATTATGTCGACGCTGACTTCATAGCACGAGATGATCCGAGGCTGACTTCTGATTATATTACTTACCAGTCTCCACATGGAGGTGGAGAGATTCGAGGATTATTATCTCATCCCGTAGACATGGAGAGTCAGCTGCCTGGCGTGATCGTAGTGCACGAGAATCGAGGTCTAAATCCATACATTGAAGATGTGGGAAGAAGAGCGGCGCTTGCAGGATTTATTACTATAGCTCCGGATGCTTTGACACCATTGGGTGGTTACCCTGGCAATGATGACGATGGTCGTGCACTACAACGAAAGCGAGACAAACAAGAAATGCTGGAAGACTTTATAGCTTCCTACGAGTACCTTAAAGAACATGAAGCTTGCAATGGTAAGATAGGGGTCGTGGGATTTTGCTTCGGTGGCTGGATCTCCAATATGATGGCAGTCAAAATTCCCACATTGAAGGCTGCTGTGCCTTACTATGGTAAGCAGCCATCAGCAGAGGAGACAGCTAAAATCATAGCATCAGTGATGGTGCATAATGCTGAATTAGACAAAAGGATTAATGACGGCTGGCCTGCCTATGAGGCCGCACTCAAAGAGAACAATAAGGATTATCAAGCCTTCGTCTATGATGATGTGAATCACGGATTTCACAATAATACAACGCCTCGCTTTGATGAAGCTGCAGCGGCATTATCTTGGAGTAGAAGTATCGCCTTTTTTAAAGAGAAGTTGGCCTAATACAGCTAATGTAAATCATATATTAGTATTCAACTATATAATTTATCGACGTATCTAAGAGCTAAATCGATCAGTACAGCAGACTGCAAGCCAATATAGTCTGAAAGAGCGCTCAGGTTAAATGATAAATTTGCACAAATCGTAATACAATTTTCACTGATGACAAAAGAAAAACAACACTTCGCCATTACACTAATCATAATTTGTCTGTCTCATCTATCTATAGCACAGAACGTCTTTGTGTCCACATCAGGTAATGATTCAAATACTGGCTTGTCAAATGCGACAGCGTGGAGGACGATACAATATGCTGTAGATAATATCGGACCTGGATCCACAGTCAATATCCTTGGTGGAGAATATAACGAGCGGATAAATATCAACGTTTCCGGAACAGCTGCTGATCCGATTATCATAAAAAATTTTGATGGGAATCCGGCAATCATTGATGGCACTGGTGCTACGGCAATACAGGATGCTATGCTCAGAATCTCTAATCAAGATTATATTACCATAGAGGGTTTGGTGATTCGGAATAATGTCAAAAATAATGCACAAGGAATATTAATTGAAGGGAATTGTCAACACATAGCCATTCGAAATAATGAAATCTATAATATCAGTTACGATACCGTGGTAGATAACTCACCCTGCCCCAATAAGAATAGTCAACCAATCATCGTATATGGTAATGCTACGGATAGCCTGGCTGACCTGACCATTGAATATAATGTCATCCGTGATTGTAATGTGGGATGTAGTGAGGGGCTAGCGGTTAATGGTTTCGTAGAACGATTTACTGTGAATAGAAACAAGGTGTTTAATATAAATAACATTGGCATAGATATTATTGGGGGAGAAGGCGTAGGCCCAGTGGGAGATGACTTTGCAAGAGGTGGCTTTGTCACGAATAATGAAGTATATAACTGCAAATCTCCATACGCTACTGCAGCGGGTATTTATGTAGACGGCGCTTCCGATATTTTTATTGAAAATAATCTTGTCTATGATAATCAGTGGGGTATTGAATTAGGTTGTGAAAAGGTGGGATTCACCTCTTTTCTGATCACGGTTCAGAATAATTTCATTTACAACAATGAAGACGCAGGCTTATCCATTGGTGGATTTGATTACCCAGCTAATTCTGGCAAAGTGTCTAGTTCAAGTATTGTAAATAATACGCTCTATAATAATGATACGAACCTGAGCGGACTGTCAGGCACGACAGGAGATATCAATTTAAGCTATACAGAATTTGTGACCATAACTAATAATATCGTTTTATCTACGAAGCAAGATAAGCTGATTGTATATGCAGACAATGTGAATTCTCAAGGCCTTAACATGGACTATAACATGTACTATTTACTACCTAATCCAAATGCCCCTGAATGGGAATACGAAGGAACTATCTACACTGATCTCGCTGCGTATCAAGTGGGATCTGGACTGGAAGCTAACTCCAAATATGTCAATCCAGAATTAGTAGATTTGGCTAATTTGGATTTGCACCTAAGCGCGGCATCACCAGCAAGGGATGCCGGATTTAATAATTTTTTTAATGGTTCTCAAGATATTGATGGTGATGATCGGGTATTATTTACGATGATAGATATTGGTGCCGATGAATATACTGGATTTACTGCGGCGTCGGATATTAATATTGATATCTCGCCAGTCTGCATAGAACTTCTATACGATCCGACTCCTTCATTAGTGACACTTGATGGCAATTTTAGTGATGCGACCATCGATATATTGAATGCTTCGATGACGTCTATATTCACAGTGATTCAGTCTAATGGTCCTTATACAATAGATACGACACAACTTGGGATGGGGAAACATTTCGTCCAGATCACCAGCAACACATTTCCTAATCTATCATTGATTCAATTGATAAAACCATAACTAATTTACCTACTCACGTACTATAAAATGCAACACTTTTGAAGACCTTTCTAAGGGTCCTACCGACTATGGCTATCAGCGAATATTATTATGCCAACTTCCTCAATATCAAGCTGATTACATATTAAGAAGAACGTTATTAGTAAATACCTAGGTAGTGCACGACTTTGATGAATAGCTCTGTGCAATGGAAGAGAATTCATTTAAATAATGCCTTACCCCTTTCAACAGCCAACTATTTGGATTATGTTTGTTGGTTATCTCGTCATATTAATGACGATATTTTCGACATCTATTATAATCATAAAGTAATCATGTATGATCGTGCCGTCCTACACTTGGATCTCGACTCCTTCTTTGTCTCAGTAGAGTGCTTGAAGAATTCATCATTCTTAGGGAAGCCGCTGATTATTGGAGGGACCAGTCAGCGGGGTGTTGTCGCATCCTGCAGCTATGAAGCTCGCCGCTTCGGGGTACATTCTGCTATGCCCATCAAGATGGCGCTGCGGCTCTGCCCAGATGCGCTGATCATCAAGGGCGACTATGACAGCTACTCCTACTACTCTAAGCTGGTGACAGAGATCATCGCCGAGGATGCCCCACTGTTGGAGAAAGCATCTATTGACGAGTTCTATCTAGATCTCACAGGACTGGATCAGTACTTTGGATGCTTCTCTTGGTCCAAAGAGCTGCGGCACCGGGTGATCAAGGAGTCCGGACTCCCCATATCATTTGGTCTGGCAGTGAATAAACTGGTCTCCAAAGTGGGCACGGGAGAGGGTAAGCCTAATGGGGAGAAGCAAGTCCCCAAGGGAACAGAAAAAACATTTATGGCTAAGCTACCCGTCAAAAAAATACCGGGCGTAGGTAAGGAGACACATAAAAAGCTGAGCTTCATGGGAGTACGTCTGGTCAAGACGCTCAGCCAGATCCCCATTCGCCTGCTGGAGAGAGAATTTGGTAAACACGGCAAGAAGCTATGGGAAAAAGCTAACGCCATAGATAACACCCCTGTAGTACCGTACAATGAGAAGAAATCCATCTCTAAGGAGAAGACTTTCACAGAAGATACTCTGGACCTGCAGATGATCCGACACAGAATGATGGGCATGGTGGATGCACTTGCCTACGAGCTTCGGACCAGTGATAAACTGACCTCTTGTATCACCATCAAAATACGGTATGCAGATTTCAACACTTACACAAAGCAACGACGCATCTCTTACACGGCTAATGACCGCAGCCTGATCCGCTACGCTTATGAGCTATTTGATAACCTGTATGATCGTCGACAGCTCATCCGGCTGATCGGTGTCAAGTTCAGCGGACTCGTCAATGGTCACTATCAGATCAGCCTATTTGATGACAGCGTTAAGACCATCAATCTACTGAAAGAGCGCGATCAGATCAGAAAGCGATTTGGGGTGGATGCGATTAGTTATGCGGCGAGTATAGGATAATGATCACAGAATATCAAAAGTAGTATCGTGAGAAATGAAAATCAGAAATTGAATAAATATTTATTGAGGTCCCTTGTCTTGGCGAGCTCCCCAATAAACACACAAATGGAAAACATAGGAAAAATACATTGTCTAATCCTGAGGTGAGTTTTTATGAAAAACTAGACTCAAGATAGCGATGAAGAGGATTTAAAATTTATCAAGATATGATTGCAAAATCTCTTCTGGCAAGCCACGAATAAAGTAAACTGACTTTGTAAGTACATCAATAAATTAAAATTTATTCAGTGACCATGATCCATAGAAAGACGTACAACCGATTTCACACTAAAATTAAAAAATGGATGAATAATTTTTATAAACCGCCCATGATTATAAATGGATAATCAATTATTGAATGATCGATTTTCTCATAATTGATTTATTAATGAATCGCCCTTCAGCAGATAATTGAAGATTAATTATTCTCCTTGGCGTCTTGATACCTGAGTCTATGCTTGCTAAGAACACGTACATTAATATGGGAAACGAATAAATAAAAAAATAAAAGACATACAAATTTTTTACGCTTTGCGAGGAGCCTATGTATCTGAACTCACACACATATTATAGCCTAAAGTACGGGACGCTCTCTCCTGATCAGCTCGCTTATGAAGCAGCTCAACGAGGCATTAAGACACTGGCATTGACTGACATCAATAATACGTCGTGCAGCTATCAATTCATCAGAGCGTGCCAAGAGCGGGGGATCAAACCAGTACTCGGGATAGAGTATAGAGAGACATTCGCAAAGCCAGACCAAGCAGAGGACGGTAAGCCACAGCCGTATACTAATGGCTCCGGCATGAATATCAAGCACCCATCATTACTATATGTAGGAATAGCAAAAAATCGTGAAGGCTGGCGCGAACTGAACGAACATCTCACCGCTAGCTCTATGAATGCTGAGCCTCTGTCTGAGACGGCACCTTCCTTCCAGCACGCCTATGTGATCTATCGTCACCTACCGCAGCAGACGGGCCTCAAGCAGCTGCGGGAGAATGAATACATCGGCGTCTCTCCCGAAGAAGTGAATAAACTATACTCCTCTTACCTGAAAGACCATCAAGACAAGTTAGTCATCTTCAGTCCCATCACCTATCTGAATGAGTCGGGTTTCAAAACACACAAACTGCTGCGCTGCATTGACCTAAATATTATCATTGGCAGGCTGAATCGCAATCACCACGGGAGAGCTACGGAGATGATCTACTCGCCAGAGCAGCTGGAGCAGATCTATGAGAGATACCCACAGATCATCGAGAATACCAAGCGACTTTTAGACGCCTGCTCCATTGAGATGCAGGACACCTCGGCGAATAATCGGCAGACATTCACTGGGAGTATTGCTGGTGATGCAGAGCTATTAGAAAAACTATCTGTAAACGGCTGCATACGACGCTATGGCCGTTATAATAAAAAAGCTATGACGCGCACGGTCAGAGAGCTGCGTGTCATCAAGCAGCTGGGATTTGCGCCTTACTTCCTGATCACATGGGACATCATACGCTACGCTCAGACAGCTGGGTATCATCACGTCGGGAGAGGCAGTGGAGCTAATTCTATCGTGGCATATAACCTATACATCACCGATGTGGACCCGCTAGAGCTAGACCTGTACTTTGAGCGATTCATCAATCCGCACCGGAGTTCGCCGCCTGATTTTGATATTGACTTCTCATGGGACGAGCGCGACGACGTGACGGACTATATTTTTAAGCGCTATGGAACCACGCACACGGCACTACTCGCGACATATAATACCTTCAAAGGCAAATCCATCATCCGGGAGCTGGGCAAGGTCGTGGGTCTGCCGAAATCCGATATCGATGTGATTGTGAATGAACCTCACAACGAGCATAAACATCATCCTTTTGGCAAACACATCTTCAACTATGGTAAAATGATGGAGGGCTTCCCGAACTACCTCTCCATACATGCGGGTGGTATCCTGATCAGTGAGCAACCTCTGAGCTATCATACCTCGCTGCAGATGATGCCGAAGGGCTTCCCCATCACTCATTTTGACATGTATGGCGCTGAGGACCTCCACTTTCATAAATATGACGTGCTCAGTCAGCGAGGACTTGGTCATATTAAAGATGCTGTCAGCCTCATCGCTCAGAATCAAGGCCAAGCCGTTGACATACGCGACATACCCAAGTTAAAAGATGATGTCAAAGTGAAAGCTCAGCTTAAGTCGGGGCAGTGCATCGGCTGCTTCTATATTGAGTCGCCAGCTATGAGGGGGCTGCTGACTAAGCTTAGCTGTGACAACTACATACATCTAGTAGCAGCCAGCTCCATCATCCGACCCGGGGTGGCTAAGTCTGGTATGATGCGTGAGTACATCAAGCGATTTCATGATCCTGATAGCTTTAATTACATCCATCCCGTCTTCGAAGAGCATCTAGGAGAGACCTTTGGTGTGATGGTCTATCAAGAAGATGTCATGAAGATCGTCCATCATTTCTCAGGATTGGGACTGGACGAGTCAGACGTGCTGAGGCGCATTATGACGGGTAAGAAAAAGACTTCTGACACCTTCAATAGGCTACGTGATAAGTACTTCCGAAACTGTAAGGCTAGGGGCTATCCTGATGAGCTAAGCATGGAGGTCTGGAGGCAGATCGCTAGCTTCAGCGGATATTCTTTCTGCAAGGCACACTCGGCAAGCTTCGCCGTGGAATCCTTCCAAAGCCTCTATTTGAAGACTTATTACCCTAAGGAGTTTATGGTGGCCGTAATCAATAACTTTGGTGGATTTTATCGCACCGAGGTGTACGTGCATGAGGCGCGTATGTGTGGCGCCCGCATCCAAGCTCCCTGCGTGAATCATAGTACCTATCTAACTAATATCTACGGCGATGATGTATACATAGGCATGATTCACATTGCAGACTTAGAGCGTAAGCTGGCACAGCGTATCGTGCACGAGCGCCAGATGGACGGTACGTATCGTAGCCTACAGGATTTTGTGAGTCGCATAGATATCAGAAAGGACCAGTTAGAAATTTTGATCAGAATAGGCGCATTTAGGTTCACGGGGATGAATAAGTATGAACTCATGTGGGAGAAGAATGCCGTGCATAATCCTCAGCTGAAGCACCACGGAGAGCCAGGCCTCTTTGAGCACGAGTCTGACCACTTTACGCTGCCATCCTTAGACGAAGGGGCGCATGAGCAGGCCTTTGATGAGATTGAGCTGCTCGGATTTCCGTTATGCTCCCCCTTTGAATTATTAGCGACTGAGCAGCAGGCTACGACACTCACAAAAGAACTAAAATCCAAGGTAGGCAAAACAGTAAAAATGTTGGGATACTACGTCGCGCAGAAACCTGTAACTACGGTCAATAGAAAGCATATGAGCTTTGGTACGTGGCTAGACCAAGAGGGCCAGTTTTTTGATAGCACCCATTTTCCACCATCTTTAGCGGCCTATCCATTCAGAGGAAAAGGCTGCTATTTGATCTATGGCAAGATCACAGAAGATTTCGGATTTCCCAGTCTGGAAGCCACTAAGTTAGAGAAGCTGCCCTATGTGAAGGACGAGCGCTACTGAATATGCATTTAATTTATAGTGATTGATCAAGGTGGATCACTGATAAGCGTTGAAGGTGCTTAAACTCACACAGTATGCATTGGGCCACCAATCAAATAAACGGGAAAATTATTTGGAATTTTATCTGCCTCATTGCAGAGACAACTAACTCTTCTTTCATAGTCGCAGGGATAAATGATCTTATTTGGACAAGTGAATCTAAAATATTTGGAAGCTTGCAGCGGTATGGCATCACAGACAGAAATAATTGCTGGGAAAAGTCTAGAATCTGAAAGCATCACCATTGCATTAATTAAAAAACAACCTTTACGGCAGTGGTAGAAGGTATATCATCCGAAATTAGTGAAGAGGGAATCTTCCAGTGCAGCGGAGTTTGATCGTGTGATAGAGGGGCTCACTTGCACCAAGGAAAAAGATGCTGTCTTTAGTCATACCTTTTGGCAAAGCTGTCAGCAAGATGCAGATTTGAAACATACACTATAGCGACACTGCATCAATAATTAAAAAGCCAAACCAATACCGATACTTTGTAAATCGTCCAAACAATTGCACCATCGTATGTAAATAGTCAAAAAATTATAATTGGTTTAGCTTTTTTTTGACTGGTGTAAGTATATAATTATTCTACAAAAATAGATAGCTATAATTTCCCGCTGGTGATTTTCAATTTCCTTGTGGTATATTTTCCTGAAGTATCCTTATTCTGATGAGCACTTGAGTACCCTTTTTTTCATCGCTAGTAGAGATAGAGTAGTTCTTCCCAATTTTGTCATTAATATAGTTGAGTCTTCTTTCGGTGATATTCATACCAAGCGAATCTTTCTTTGCCTGCGTCTCCTCTAGCTGTATTCCTGTCCCATTATCTTCCACACAGACATGAATATATGATCCATTTTGTTGCATTGACACTTTGACTAAACATTTATCTTTCATATCTGCAATGCCATGTAAGATGGCATTTTCAACAAATGGCTGGATAAGTAGTGGACTGATGAAGACCGTAGATTGATCTATGTTAGGATCGACCTTAATAATGTAGGCAAATTTATTTTTGAACCTCATCTGCTCTAATTCTAAGTAGCTATGAAGCATACTGACTTCTTCAGCGATAGAGACCTGAGCTTTGACTGAAGCATTTAGATTTTGACGGATAAGTTTGGCGAATCTTGATAAGTAATCCATAGCCTTATCTTTTTTATTATCCATAATGAAATTCTGGATCGAATTCAGGCAGTTGAAGATAAAGTGAGGATTCATCTGAGCACGCAAAGCAGACTTTTCCAATTCTTTGATCTCTTGGTCCGCCTGAAGTGCTGCTTTGATTTTGGAATACCCCTGCAGGATCAGGTAGCCACTTAAGCATAGTAATTCCGTAAACTGTCCGATCATCGCACTATATCGAAACCCATTACCATATTCTATGACACCGATAAACGACAGGGGCTTAATCACAAACCCAATAACCAAAGACACGTAGCTGATCAGCAGGATCTTATAGAATCCTGGGGAGGTCGCATAGTAGCAAGCTCGAATCAGAACATAGAAATATGCGCAGATGCCTAATACTGACAAGGCCTTAAAAAATACAATAAAGACTGCCAGGTTAAAATCATAAAGACCGGTCAGAACCAAGATGATCATGATAATGTAGATCAAGCTTAAGAACTTATGTGCGTAGTCAAAACTGAGTGTAAGCCGCCTTACGGGCAAGAGATGATGACCTATCTGTGTCAGAGCGAGTAGACCCACAAGCACTGAGAAAAAAAGTGATTTTTCACCAATTGCAAAGGGTAATTCAATGCCCTGCTCGCGCAAATGAAAAATATTGGAAAACACAATATATAGCGCTAACCAGAAATAGATTTTTTTGCCAGAGACGATGAGAGAAATTAAAGCGTAAATGAAGAATAAAAAAAAAGCGCCAAAGAATAGACCGTTAATGAAACTACGAGACAAAAGCAGTTGCTGAAACTCCTCTGAGTCATGGATAAGACACGGAATGTTAAAGTCAGGACGATTAATCACATGTAGCTGTAAAAGCACTGTCTCATGTGGATTGAGACGAAAGCTAATATAATTTTTTGCTGCTGCTAATTCACTACTTAGACGCAGATGTCCTTGTGAGCCATCTTCGTGAGTCACCGTTAGAGTACAGTCATCGACTAAGTGGTTATCTAACACCAGCGTCAGATTTTCCGCCGATTCATGATTAGTGACGTAGCAGTAGTACGATTTATGGTTGTCATAACCGACTGACCTCACAGCACCTAATGATTCACCCTCACCAGTGGATTGATCAATGAATAATAAGCGCTGTGTCTTGCCCTTTACCTGATCAATGAAGTTACTGTTGGCCTCTGAGGCGCCGTTTTGGGCGATTGAAAAAGACAACGATACCGACCAAGCACAAATAAGTACCAACCACAATCTCTTAATGGGGATCTTCTCGAATATGGTTTTAATTTTTCGTTTGATGATTTAGGGCTTCGCGTCTTTTTTAATGTCATGCTCCTCAAACCAAGCTGTGATGTATCCCACCTTAGCTAAGAGGTTACTCGGTTTATTAGCTATACCATGTCCAGACTCCTGAATTCTTACCAGTGAGGCTGGTATCTGGCGCATTTTTAATGCCTGATAGTATTGCTCTGACTCTGATATCGGAGTTCTGTAATCTTGCTCACCTGTCAGCAGCATCGTGGGTGTCTCCACATTGCCCACCAGTGATATAGGAGATCGCTTCATATAATGTGCAGGATCTTCCCAAGGCTTCATAGGAAACCAATAGTCTACTACGCCTGGTATATCGGCAGTCAGCGCCCAGCTGTACCAATTGATGACGGGCTTAGCAACAACTGCAGCAGCGAATCGATGCGTCTTGCCGATACTCCAACTGGTCAAAACACCTCCACCACTACCTCCTGTTATGAATAGTCGATCTACATCAATGTAGCCCTTAGCGATGACTGCATCTACCCCAGACATTAGATCATCGTAATCATTCCCTGGATAGTTATGGTGGATTAGATTGGCAAAGTCCTCTCCATAGCTTGTACTTCCTCTCGGATTAGTGTAGAGGACCACATAGCCCTCGCTTGCATAGAGCTGCAGCTCTGCAGAGAAGCGATCACCGTAATTAGCAAAAGGACCACCGTGAATTTCCAATATGAGCGGGTACACCTGCGTCGAATCAAAATCTGGAGGCGTCATAATCCAGCCCTGAATGCGCTGTCCGTCATAGTCTGATTTATACCAGATCTCCTCTACCTGGCCCAGTTTTTTATGGGCGAGCAAGTCTTTATTCACTGAAGTTATCGTCTTCGCCGTTGATAGTGAAGGCGATATGACTGCTAGCTCCGCTGGCTGTGAGGGTGTGGACTGGGTAAAGGCCATCCACCCCTGATGTACGTGATAGTCCCCACCATCATAGGGTCTTCCTATTGAAGAACCACCTAAGTTATGTGCCAAGCTTTTCATCTGCCCTGACCCAGATATGTATCCAACCTTCGTATTACCTTCCAGATCATACTGAAAATATAATCCACGACTGTCTTCCGCCCATTGCAGGTTATAAAAGGAGATATCTAGATCCTCTGATATACATCTGCTGCTTGACCCATCTATGCTCATCAGATATAATCTCTCAGTTTGATGCCCAAGCTTCTGATCGTCGTAGCCTAAGTAGGCGATAGTCTGACCGTCTGGTGATATTGTAGGCGCATGATCTGGACCATACCTGCTGGTAAGAGCTTTGGGCACAAGGCTCTCTATCGGATGTGCATACACCTCATTATCAAATGGGTTTAAGTCCCGATCAGCTCTCTGATTACTAGAGTAATATATAGTCTTTCCATCGGGTGCCCACACCGCAGAAGAGTGATTGAAATCACCTGTGGTGATCTGGCGAGCCGTACCGCCTTCAGCTGGCAATAGAAAGAGATGACTGTAGCTCTCGTCTTGAATTCCACCACCATCTGAGCGATATACGAGGCGGTCCACATATGTTGGCTCTGGTGCCCACTGAGCGCCATCTGGCTTAGTAGGTCTTTGGCTGCTATTCTTCGTTTCTTTTTTGACGTTCATATTAAAGAGTAACCACTCGCCACTAGGAGACCATCTGATATTTGAGGGAGAATTTTTAAGATTAGTGATGCTAGAGCTTTTCCCATAATCGAGCCATAGCATGTGAATCTGGGCCTGACCAGAACCATCAGAGACATAGACTATCTTAGATCCATCGGGTGACCATCTGGGGGATTGATGACTTTCATTACCCGAAGTCATGGGCCGATGATGTTTGCCGTCGGTACCGATCATCCAGAGATTTGAAAGTCTGCGATCTGTCATTATATCATTAAACGAACGGGCATAAATGATTGATTTTCCATCAGGTGAAATCTGAGGATTTGTTACGTACTCTAAATCATAGACATCTAAAGGCTGAAATGTATCCTGTGCCGCAGCGGATAAAACGAAGCCATAAATAAAGCCGAAAAGAAGCAGTCTCATGTGTTAGATTTTAGGAGAAGGTAAGGAAACTATTGTAAAGTCAGATATTCGTGTAAAGAACAAATCAAGCTAATCGTATGGTATTACTATATACTTAATATTGCTGCTCTCATCATTGCTTTCTCTATCAATACACCTCCACTAACGAGACTTATGTTAATGGGCATCTACTTGTGTACAAATCACCTTGGTCCGTAAAGTTGGTAAGTATACGAAGTTGTCAGATGTGGCGTCCTGAGTCCAAACAAACGTGCAATTTAAAAGCTAGCCTGATTTCTACATGGTATACAGCTAAAGACAGTTAAGTCTGGCTAATGTAAGATAACTACATCTATCATGAGAAAAATAGAACTGGTGTAGTATCATTTGAGCTCTGCTTCGATGGAACTGAATTTGGAAGTTCTCAGAGAACAGTTAACCATTTATAAATGGCCAGTCTATACAGTACATATACTTGACAAGGGGTCGGATAGACTTTCCTTCACGGGTGACACCGCTAGATAAGATGATGTAGCGGGGTGTAGCATTAGCATCAATCGCACATATGTATTTAAGTAGCTCGTCGACATTCATCCTATATCCGCAAGCCCATGGAAAAATGACAATTTATTATTTAGAAAATGCGCACTTCAGCGTATTGCTTCGATATATTGAATATACCTTAGGGCACGATACAATCTTCCGAGTTCATTAGCACTCATTGTCCAGCTCACTGGTGCACTTACTGCTGCGAATTTTGAAGAACTGTAGTTTACGCTGGAAGTCACGATGCCTCACACATCTTTTATTAAGAAGCATCGGGTGGTACTAGTACATACAGAAGTAGATGGCTTCCATATACATCTCCAGCCCGACTCATACTCAATAGGAGCGAGTTAAAGCATTTAGTTAATTCAATAATTTCATTAATGACACATTTTCAAACAACCATTGCAATTTCGCTAGCGCTACTGTGTTGTTGCAGTACTGCACTCAGTGCTCAACATTTAGCCGAGGTCATCACAGAAAGCTTAGCAAGCTCCAATATATCTCCGACTGTGGACCTTGCTAATACCAGACATCTGGAGGAAGCTGTCGATACTCTTACGATTACTGGCCGTGTGACCGAGGCGGGGACTACTCTAGGTCTTCCAGGAGTGAACATTCAGATAAAAGGAACTTCCACGGGAACAGTGACCGACATCGACGGAAATTATATTCTGACGGCACCAGATGAAGCAGCGATACTTGTATTTACCTACATTGGCTTTGAGCCGCAGGAAGTAGCTATTGAAGGTCGGGCGCAGATTGACGTGGCGCTAGCCTCCGCAAGCGAGTCATTAGCAGAAGTAATCGTTATTGGCTACGGCACGCAAAAGAAGAGTGACATCACTGGTGCGGTATCATCCGTCTCCAAAGAAAGGTTGGAGATGGTCCCTAATCTAAGCGTGGCACAGGCCATCCAGGGGTCCATACCTGGCGTGCAGGTAAACACGGGTACTGCTGGGGCATCCCCCAATGGCAATTCCATCATCGTACGTGGCCGGAACTCCATACGAGCTGGTAACGGTCCGCTGATCGTATTAGATGGATTTCCCTACGAGGGCGCCCTGAGCGATATTAATACGAATGATATTCAGTCGATTGAAGTGCTCAAGGACGCTTCTTCCTCGGCTATCTACGGTTCGAGAGGAGCAAACGGAGTCATCTTAGTGACTACTAAAGAAGGAGCTGTTGGCAAGCCAACCATTGCCTACGATGGTTTTACTTCTGTCCAGCGGCTGACTAATTTTCCAGACATTTTGGACGGAGAAGAGTTCTACGAGTTTAAGCGGACTCGTGATTTATCAACCCTAACCCTCACCGAGGAAGAGATATTTAATAACCGAAGCTGGTCAGACTGGCAGGATTTGGCATTGCGCAACGGTCGTAGCCAGCAGCACAATTTGTCGATTTCAGGTGGTTCAAAAAATACAAAGTACTATATCGCGGGGGGGTATCTAAATGTGCAGGGGATAGCCGTCAATGATAAGTTCAGTCGCGTTACGAACCGGATCAATATAGACACCGACGTTGCCGATTGGCTCTCTATCGGAACGCGGACCACTTATAGTTATGATGATGAAAGCGGTCTGTCGCCAGATATCAGTGGCATCACATTTATCAACCCGCTAACGCAAGCCTTTGAAGATGATGGCTCACTTGCTATCTATCCTAACAAGGAGAACCCCAACGTTAGAAATCCTCTTCAGGGTACGCTTGCCAATAATAGTGATAAAGCCTACCAGCTAGTCACTAACAATTTTGTTAAGATAGACTTGCCATTTATTCCTGGATTAGAGTATATCCTCAATGCCGGAGTGAGGTATCGATTTTCGGATAATGCTAACTACTTTGGACGTAATACCGCTAATGGCCTTGAGAATCGTGGTCAATCCAATACTTATCGCGGCAAAACGTATAGCGCAACGATAGAGAATATCGTTAATTACCGCCGAGACATAGGGAAGGGTGAATTATTTGCTACTGGTCTCTATAGCTATCAAAATAATGAATTTTCTGGCACAGCATTATCTGCCAGTGGTTTCCCGACGGACATCCTTGGGCAGTACGCGGCGGCGCAGGCTGATCTGATTGAGCCACGGTACGATTTTAATAAGACGAGCATCATTTCGCAGATGTTGCGGCTAAACTACACCTACGACGGTCGCTACCTATTTACCGCTACGGGGAGAAGAGATGGTTACTCTGGATTTGGCTCTTCTGATAAGTGGGGATTTTTCCCCTCAGTAGCCTTAGGATGGAATATTTCTAAAGAAAGCTTTTTCCCTTCTGACGCAATCTTGAATAATCTTAAGTTGAGAGTTTCATGGGGAAGGAACGGCAATCAAGCCGTTGGTGCTTACGAGACTATCTCAAGATTTGGAACCGAGAACTATGTGACGGGGTCACAGACCCGGCCAGGATATGTACCCAGCCGCTTAGGATTGAATGATCTTGGGTGGGAGACTACCGAATCGATTAACGTGGGTGTCGACTACGGGTTTTGGTCTGATCGAGTCTACGGGGATCTAAACTTCTATAAGTCTAACACTAGCGATTTACTATTGAACAGATCTATTTCTTCCGTGCATGGAATAGGCTCTGTAACACAGAATATTGGAGAAGTCGAAAATACTGGTTTCGAAGCATCCATAAACTCACGTAACGTCACTGGCACAAATTTTAAATGGACCACCAATGCAAATGCCTCATATGTAAGGAATAGAATCCTATCGCTGTATGGATTACTTGATGAAAATAGAAACGAGATCGACGACCTGGAAAATAGATGGTTTATTGGTCAGCCGATCCGTGTTAATTTTAATCATCAGGTAATTGGGGTATGGCAGCTTGATGAGGCGGACGAGGCGAGCATTTACGGATCAATCCCCGGAGATGTGAAATTGGAGGATACGGATAATGATGGAGATATTGACGGCGATGACTTAGTACTGATTGGGCAGCAGGACCCTAAATTTTTGTGGGGCCTAACCAACTCTTTCGAGTACAAAAATTTCCTTCTACGTATTTTCGTTCATGGTGTTCATGGTGTCACACGACAAAATGATCTGCTGCGTGACAATGTATTCACCGATGTAACTCGAAACACTACCAGAAAAAATTGGTGGACCCCAGAAAACCCAACTAATGATTTTTATGCTAATCGCGATGGCGCTGAACAAAGTGGAGGTGGCACCGGCGTTTATTTTGAAAATGCGAGTTTCATCAGGGTCAAGGACATTACCCTTGGCTACGACCTGCCTAAAGACCTAGTAGATCGTACTGGCCTTTCACGACTTCGACTATATGCTACGGGTCGCAACCTATTCACCCTAACTAAGTTTGGTGGACTAGATCCTGAACTAAGTAGTGCTCGGGGTATTCCATTGCAGAAAGAATATGTCTTAGGTATCAATGTCAATCTTTAATCCATTTAAGTGAAATAAAATGAAATATAATTTGAAAGCCAGGTATATCCTATTACCAATACTAGCTGTATTTACCTTGAGTTCGTGCTCTGATGACTTGCTGATAGAGCGCCCTCCAAATATCATCACTGCGGATAATTTATTTGCCGATGTCGCTGGTTTTGAAACAGCTCTCAACGGTGTATATTCTTTAGTCAGATTAGACCGTGAAGGTCTGGCTAGTGTCAACGATCTGCGTGCTGAAGTCTATATGAACGGAACGGATAATATGTTGACCAATCACCGTAGTGGAGGATATTCACGAATGGCTATGGATTGGGAAGAACGAAACGGGCCTCTATACGGTAATTTTGAGCGCCATTTCAACTGGTTGTATCAGGTAGTGAATGCTACCAATACTATAATCACGCGTGCGGAGACGGCGGATGACCGACTCGGAGACAAGGGCGTCCAAATTTCCGCCGAGGCACACTTCTTAAGAGCATGGGCCTATAGATATCTGGCATATATGTGGGGAGATGTACCGATAAAGCTCGACGAGTCAACTGGTGCTACCATTCGCACCGACTGGGAGCGAGCGCCAGTTATGGAAGTATGGGAGCAGGTCAAAGCTGATCTGCTGATAGCCGAAGCCTCATTACCCATTGAACCTGAGGTGGCCGGTAAGCCTGGCAAGGGGGCTGCTCAACACTATCTGTCGGAAATTTCACTGGTACTCAATCAGCCAGAAGAGGCATTAGAATGGGCTGACAAATGTATTGGCACACCAGAATACCAGCTCATAACTGAGCGATATGGAGTCATGGCCAATCAGCCTGGCGTCCCATTTATGGATATGTTCATTGACGGTAACTCTAACCGCAGCGAGGGTAATACCGAAGCACTCTGGGTATGGCAATGGGAAAACCTGGTCATTGGCGGTGGGAGAAATATCATGCGTCGTTATCATATCAGTCGATATAATGATATTAAAGTTGAGGGCAAGAGCCCACTTGAGATTACTGTAGAACGTGGCGGACGTCCCCGTGCGCGAATGTCCATCACTCAGTGGGCACTGGGTATATATGAGCCAGAAGATGACAGGGGAAGCCAATACGCCGTGCGGAAGTTTTTCATTCTCAAAGATGCTAATGAGAATGATACAGGTATTGCGGATGACCTACCTGATGGTTTTAATTTTGGGGACACCATATTTCTTAAATCTGAAGAGCCTATAACAGCATCCTCTAGAAATCGACGGGACTGGCCTTTCTCGCGCAAGTGGGATTCTGCAGATCCTCTGGACATAAATGGTGCAGCCCAGTATGATGACCAGGCATATTTGCGCTTAGGTGAAACCTATCTCCTCAAAGCCGAGGCTCAACTTAAAACGGGTGATGCGCAAGGTGCCGCTCAAACGATAAATGTGCTCCGCGAACGATCCAATGCCAGTGCCGTCACAGCAGGTGAGATAGATATAGACTTCATACTCGACGAGAGATCCCGCGAACTTGTAGTAGAAGAACAGAGAAGGTTTACCCTCCTGCGTACTAATAAATGGTTGGAGAGGACAAGGGCTTACAACACTAATGGAGGCTCTAAGATTACTGAGCGTGACCGGCTATTCCCCATACCTCAGAGTGTGATAGACGCCAACCTAACTCTCGATATGGAACAAAACCCAGGGTATTAGTATAGCTCGCGCGGCTGAGGCGAATTCTAAACAAGCTCTTTGTAACCATAACTGACTATAATGCGGCACACCATAAATCAACATTTGCTCTTTAACCTGCTACTTGCGGTAGTGGTCCTGAGCGGCTGTTCAGAAAAAACAACAAAAATAGAAAAAGACCAGCCGTTTACCTACGTTGACGCTAAAGTGAGGGTGTACCATGATGATGGTACACGGACATATGAGGACTATCAGCCATTTGAGACTCGTACTATTGCTCATTTGCCAGACTTTGCACCTTCGCCCGCACCAATGCTAAGCAAATACGGTGGTATCATGAGTGAGCAGCAAGAAGCGACTGGTTACTTCTACGTGAAAAAAATCGACAATCGCTGGTGGGGCATTGACCCATTGGGATACCGCTACATTAATATTGCACTAAACAGCCTGAATGCCAAGGGCTCAGATAAGACCCAACAAGCACTGATAGATAAGTTTGGTGACAAGGAAAAGTGGCTGAATACCACGCTTGATTTATTGCAAGAGCACGGCTTCAACTGTGCTGGCTCGTGGTCGGATACTGAGGCCATTGTTGCTGCCAATAAAGCAAGAGAGAGGCCGATGGCCTATTGCATTAACTGGAATTTTATGGCTAGGTATGGTCGCAAACGTGGCGGTACCTTTCAGCAGCCTGGGCATACTGGTTATCCTAACGACGCTATATTTGTATTTGATCCAGAGTTCGCTAAATTCTGTGACAGTCATGCCCGGCAAATTGCTGAGTACAAAGATGATCCTAATCTCTTCGGACACTTCTCTGATAATGAAATGCCTTTTAAGATAAGTGCCCTTGACGATTATCTTTCATTACCGAAAGGTGACCATGGGCGCATCGCTGCAGAAGCATGGTTAAAAGAGAAAGAAATCACGGAGGCACAAATAACGCAAGAACACCGGGAGGCATTCATGGCGCTGGTGGGGGAAAAGTATTTTTCTCTGGTGTCCGCAGCCATCAGGAAGTATGACCCTAACCATATGTACATTGGAGCTCGGTTTTATGATAATGAGAAGCATCATGAACAATTTATGAGAGCTGTGGGAAAATATGTGGACATAGTGTCTAATAATTACTACAATCACTGGACACCAGACCCGAAGCATCTCGAAGAATGGGCAACATGGACAGGCCGCCCTTTCATCGTAACTGAATACTATACTAAAGGAGAAGACTCAGGTATGGGAAATACGAGCGGCGCAGGATGGATTGTGCGGACACAGAACGATCGAGGTCTCTTCTATCAAAATTATAATATGGCACTGCTAGAAACAAAAGATTGTGTTGGCTGGCATTACTTTAAATATCAGGACAATGATCCCGAGGCAAAGGGTGTGGACCCGTCTAATGTAGACGCAAATAAAGGCATCGTAAGTAACCGTTATGTCCCATGGACTCCATTGCTAAATCGAATGAGAGAACTTAATACGCAAGCTTACGCAATAGTGAAATATTTTGATGATATCAACTAAATGGAGTACTGACCGTATGATCAGCAGAGTACCGTGTATAACTGTAGAAAATCATTGTTCTGCCACCAACTGAAAGCTGCTTTGCTTCGTGTGCATGAGAATACTTTAGATGCTCATATATTAATGAGTCATATTCTATAAAATCATTCGACAGGCATGTTCAGTAGTAGTAAATAAATTCAGAAGTAAGAAAACTGTTGGTCAAGCTAATATGACTTTAGCACTTAGAGGTCAAAATCTGTACAAATATTTTGGTATAATTTAATTCTGTCAAATACCTTTCAGG
>ENA-ORXR01000997-ORXR01000997.1-marine-metagenome-genome-assembly--contig:-NODE-997-length-32465-cov-2.597443_pt1 | contig 32465 bp, 39 predicted proteins | sample MGYA00237866_ERZ511479 | MGnify/ENA metagenome assembly ERZ511479
AACAAGGTATTAAATCAAAGTAGCCAAAACCACTAAAAAAGCTTAAAATACCATGAAATAGTAAAGTCAGACTTTGAAAATGTCTTATCTAAATCGCGATTTATCACAAACTGTTCACTACTTACTGAAACACTTCCCCGTGGTAGCGGTACTTGGTGCGCGCCAGGTAGGCAAGTCCACACTGCTACGCCATGCACTTCCAGATGCCATTTTTTTTGACTTGGAAAGGGAGTCTGACTTTCAACGTGTCAATGATGACCCAGCCCTATTATTGCAAGAAGTTGGAAGACCTGTAATTTTCGATGAGGCACAACTATCGCCTGCCTTATTTAAAGCACTACGGGTAGCAGTTGACGAGAAACGTGATCAATCGGGACAATTCCTACTAAGTGGCTCAAGCTCTCCACACCTTCTAAAGCAAATCAGCGAAACACTGGCGGGACGGATTGCTATCGTAGAGCTTGACCCGTTAAGTTGGCACGAAGTACTAGGGCGGCCTGCAAATAATCTGATTTCTGCTCTCCAGAACCCTGAAGAGCTCTCACAACTTGCAGCAACAAAAAATAAACAAGAGCTGTTGGGTCTCTGTCTACACGGCGGTTACCCTGAACCCGTTCTAAAAAGTGATGATTCGCGCTTCTATCGTTTATGGATGGAAAACTATCTGAAAACTTACGTTGAACGCGATGTGCGCGCCCTATTCCCACAATTAAATCTGGATGCTTATAAGCGCTTCATTCAGATGCTAGCCTTCTCCAGTGGTGAAATTATCAATGCAGCTAACTTCGCTCGATCTTTGGATGTTTCACAGCCAACAATCAAAAACTATCTTGAGATCGTTGAGGGAACCTTCCTTTGGCGGCGCATACCCTCGTACCAAAAAAATGTAAATAAGCGGATCGTGAAAATGCCAAAAGGGCATATTCGGGATACCGGCCTGATCAACTATCTCCTAAGAGTACGGTCTGAAAGCGATATGAAAGCGCACCCTCAGTTTGGTCGAACTTGGGAAATCTTTGTCACCGAGCAGCTTATTCGCCATTTTAAAAACAACGCTGAAAGGATCGAATATTTTTATTACCGCACACACAACCAAGCAGAAGTAGATTTAATTTTGGATACTGATTTTGGATTAGTCCCTGTCGAAATCAAAGCAGGCTCTGTAACCCCAAAAAAGCAACTCAGTTCGTTGGAGAACTTTATTGAAGAGCACAACTGCCCCTATGGCTTAGTGATTAATAATGGAGATGAGGTGTTCAAATTGAGCAAATCAGTCTATCAGCTACCGGCAATTTTCCTTTGAGACTGTTAAACCCGCCCAGCCCGCCAATTTTCATCATTTTACTGTGATACTGGCACTTATAGTGCCAGTAATGTCGTGTCAATATTTCTGCTTGGACAACTATACTTTCAATTCTCCTGAGATCTGGTCAGACAAAACAACTGACAGACCCTGAACTTCAATCAGCAAATTAATGTGAGATTAAAAGAACTACACTCATTATTTAGCGGTCAAAGTTAACTACTCGCAGGGAGAAAATAATGAATATTAAAACTATTGGTCTTCAAATAATCGCCACAACCGCTCTACTAACAACAACTCATAACGCTTTCGCCTTAAGCTGTATACGGCCAGATCCTGTTCAGGAATGCAAACAAATGCAGAGTGAGAATATGTCACCGATCTGGGCAAATGGTCAGTTACAGTTGAAGAAAGTCATTTCTCAGGAAAAGAAGGAAATGAATATTGGCGGTAAAGGCCCTGCTGTTGCTGAGTACCGTTTTACCGGCAGCATTAGTGATAAGTCAGGTAAACGCGATGTAAAGGATGCCAAAATTCTCATTTCAACGTCTTGCGCTGGCCCTTGGTGCGCCAATTTACCAAGAGATAAAACGAGTGGCTATTTTCTGTTAAAAACGGATGCTAAAGCAGGACTCAGACTACACCTCGGCGCTTGCAGCTTCCAACCGTTTACTGTCACAGATCAACAAGCCAAAGAAATTGAGACCTGCGTCACACCTAAGCCGGTCAAACCTGAGCCTGTCAAACCTAAAACGGTTAAGAACAAAGGAAGCTCTCAGATGTACACGCAGCATAATAAGGGCAAAAGTTTAGTCAAATAATCAGATGAAGCCTGGAGTCACCTGACCGCTTCTGAATACGAGGGTGAGCTCTCTTTAGGCGTGCCGGCTCAGCCATGGTCGCAGTGGATCTTAGTATCAAAGCAGAGCTAGAATTTGCCGACCATACTGGCCGTGAAATCATCCAGCACGGCGGGCAACTGCCTGATTTGCCGGACTATTCAATTGTTTTGTATCACGAAAACGACGGTGTAAATCGGAATATGGCTGACATACTGAGTGAATATATAGCCCGTGCTTTTGCCTAGCGTTTCAGACCTTTAAGACGATCAGCGCTGTTTATTTCTACGTTTATTCCTTTCACTCTGATTTTCCGTAAACGTTTTCAACTCAGCATCAGCCCAGGCCTGCGCCTCTGCCTCTGAAGCAAACCCACTCTGCGTCTTTGACACCACGACTTCTTTACGGCTAACCCGTCGCGTAATGTTAGCTGTCCAAACAGCCTCATCCTGAACTATCTGAGTTGCATATTTACTGCCTGTTGCCATTGCGGTTTATTTCCTTTGGTTTGGCTAAAGTGGTTCTAGAAGCGATCAGCGCTTCACCGCTTTATTGTAAATCAATCGGGGTAATATAGCCGTTCTATTTTGTTATACTTCAGCCTCATTATGGTCACAGACAGCGACGCTCATCATGAAAGACTATCAAAACGAATTCTTGAATTTTGCCATCGACAACAACGTACTTAGCTTTGGTGAATACACCCTAAAATCCGGTCGACTGAGTCCCTATTTTTTCAACTTTGGTCTATTCCAAACGGGCTCTGCGTTAGCCAGGCTGGGTGACTATTACGCTCAGGCGATTGTCGATTCTTGTCTTAAGTTCGACATGTTATTTGGCCCGGCTTACAAGGGTATTCCCTTAGTTTCAGTCGTTGCAGCAACGCTATATGAAAAACACGGTATCGACTATCCCTACGCTTATAACCGTAAAGAGGCTAAGGATCACGGTGAAGGTGGCAATATTGTCGGTGCCCCACTTGAAGGACGTGTATTGGTTGTTGATGACGTCATTAGTGCTGGGACGGCTTGCAGAGAAGCGGCTGATTTTGTTCAAGCTGGAGGAGCCACCCTTGCCGGGATCGCGATTTCGCTGGATCGGCAGGAGCGTGGGACGGGAGTGAAATCAGCAGTACAGGAAGTTGAAGACACTTATGGGATAAGCGTGCTGCACATCATCGGACTGCACAACGTCATTCAGCATATTGAGAAAAGCGCTAATGACCCTGAACTACTCACCCGCATCACCGCTTATCGTGAGCAATATGGAGTGGCCGCTTAGTCGTTATTACGCCGTATTCTGCCTAACTAATTCTGCGTATAACTCACGAATTTTATACGTCATTGGCCCTGCTTTACCTTCACCTATCACTCGGCCATCAATTTCATGCACTGGGGTTTGCGCACCAAAAGTACCGGTAAGGAAGGCTTCATCGGCACCATAAGCCTCGTACAATGAATAGTTTTTCTCAAAGACAGGGATGTCATTTTCCCGGCACAAATCAATCACTTTTTGGCGAGTCACCCCATTCATACAATAGTCGCCGCTTGACGTCCAAACCTGCCCTTTTCTCACAATAAAAAAGTTACAGGCATTGGTCGTGCTCACAAAACCATGAGGATCAAGCATCAGTGCCTCATCTGCTCCTGCCGCTTCTGCTTGCAAGCAGGCAATCACACAGTTGAGCTTGGAGTGCGAGTTAAACTTAGCGTCCTGTGAATGCGGTAGCCCGCGAACCTGTGGTACGCTAGCCAATCGTATCCCTCTGGATTTTAAGCGATTAACCGGCTTGGAGTGCTCCATAATAATAACGATCGTCGGGCCAGATCTTGACAGGCTAGGATGTTGAAACGGCTTTATTTTGACACCACGGGTTATCATCAAACGACAATGCACATCGGTAGTCATGCCGTTAGCCTCCGCAGTTAGACGTAGCGCGTCAGCAACCCCTGCACGGTCTAGCCCAATGTCTAAGTTAACCGCTTTACAACTGTCAAATAAGCGATCCATGTGCTCATCAAAGAAGGCCCACTTACCGTTGTAAAGCCGCATACCTTCCCACATGCCATCACCCAGCATAAAACCAGAATCATAAACTGAAACCTTTGCTTCATCGCGATGTACGATCTCGCCATTGAGGTAAATCCTTATGTCCTGATTACGGCTGTCTTCGTCCGCATCATGGGTGGTAATAACGTTGGAATCTGAGTTATTCATAGCTAACAAGACCTTCAGTCTAGTGGTACACAAAGCGTTGGTTTGCTCGTGTATAGTTGGCGTTGACTATAGGCTGTCCATTGCACATTCACATCGCAAAACTCAGCCATAATCCCAATAAATAAAAATAAACACGGCCAATTCACATGAGCAATGACCCTAACAATAGCCTACTCCCCCTTCAGTATGAGCTTTTAATGTCGCTGGAAACGCTTGCCGGTTCGCAGCAAATTTTACGCCATTTCTTAATGAAAATCGTTAATTCATTAGATCTTAGGCACGCCTACTTTCTGCAAAAAGACAGTGAAGACGCAGGTACCAGCAAGCAAACGATAAAGATTCCTCAAGTCGTTTCAAATAATATTATTGAGAACACATTGTTTGCTGATTATCATAATAATCCAGCCCCTGCTGAAACCAGCTATCTAGAATGCGTTCAGATCAAGAAGAATTACTTCTATGTATTTGGCCTGGATCAATTGGGTTATTTGCTGCTGCATCGTGAGCACAAGCCAATCGAAGCAAGCTACCTCAAGGCACTCACCAATCCACTGGTTCGTTTTGCTCAGGCTTATTTCAGTAGAAACCAGTTTAATCTGAACGTTGCTCAACACAATTCAGAAGGCTATTTATCAGCTCATCTGGAACGTGAAAAACATAAACTTGATTTTATGCTCGGTTCTAATGAGCACAATTTTGTGCTGTACCAACAATCAATTCAGTCAGTGTCTTCAAGCCGGGACAGCGACCACCGTGAAGTCTTGATTCGTATGGAGCACCACGACGACATTATTATGCCGCACACCTTTATACCAACGGCTGAGCGCTATGGTAAAATTTGTGAAATCGATATCTGGGTACTTAATGAAACACTGAGCTATCTGAGAAAGAACCAGAATCAAACGATGAATGCCAATGTTTCAGGTATCACACTCTGCAATGAGCTGGCACGCAAGAAAATTTATGACTTAGTACGGCTATACCCAGAAGAAGCGCCTAATCTTTGTTTAGAAATTACCGAAACAGCAGCCATCGCTAACTCGCTTGCTTGCGTTAGCTTTATGCAACAACTAAGCAGATTGGGGGTGAACTTCGCTATTGATGACTTTGGTGCTGACCTGTCTTTCTTTGGCTTCCTAAAAGACTTGCCAATTAAGTATGTAAAAATCGATGGTTCGTTTATTAAAAATATTTGTCATAATGAACTTGACGCGGTAATTGTGAAGACGATTACTGAAGCCGCCAGAAAGATGTCCATCCAAACGGTTGCTGAGTTTGTAAAAGATGAAGCAACTTTTGATAAAGTATCAGAGTTAGGTATCGACTATGCACAAGGTTACTGTCTCGACAGGCCACAAGTGTTAGCCATGCACTGATTTAAATACCAAAACCGTGGGTTTAACCTATGCAGTACCGCTTGAACTTCATTGGCTGTGGTCAGCTAGGTAAAACCCTCGGTAGCCTTTGGCATAAGTCCGGCACTGCCACTATTGGCGATGTGTTAACACGCTCACTTGGCAGCGCTGAGTTGTCCGTGAAATCCATCGGGTCGGGCAATCCCATCTGCAATATTTCACAGATGCAACGCGCGAAGATTTATCTTATCGCCTGCGCCGATGATGACATAGAATCTTGTAGCCAGCAATTGGCTAACAGTGATCTGTTAAACAAAGACGATGTCGTGTTTCATTGCAGCGGCGCACAATCATCTGGCTTACTAGAAGCTTGCAAAGAGCAAGGCGCATCCATCGCCAGCATCCATCCAATAAAAAGCTTTGCCAATCCCGAACTGGCGCAACAGAGTTTTGCAGGAACCTATTGTGGTATTGAAGGAGACGAAGCAGCACTCGCCATACTCAAGCCTCTTTTCATTGCCATCGGCGCAAATCTAATTGCAATCAACTCCAAACACAAAACGCTGTACCATGCCGCGAGCGTGATTGCCTCTAACTACTTAGTGACACTTCAGGAAATGAGCATTCAAACCTTTGAGAAAGCGGGGGTGTCCAGACAAGATGCCATGGCTATCTTACAGCCCATTGTTAGTGGAACGGTCGATAATATATTTGATCTTGGCACAGTAGATGCGCTGACCGGGCCAATTGCCAGGGGTGATACCCAAGTTGTGGATGCCCAGCTCAAAGCAATGGAAGCATGGGATGCAGATTTAGCCGCCGCTTATCGCTTACTTGGAGCACTTTCCCTACCTCTTGCCATTGAACAAGGCACGGCTAAAGCCGAAAATATGGCGTCGTTAAGCCGTTTGTTGAGGTCAAACTAGCGATAGGATACTTTTGCTCAACCCGCTGTTGAAAACTTGTCGCTTGTGCGATTTGTGTATGAGCCTATGATTGACACATACCAATTAACTTTGAAAGAGAAATAAAAAATGTCAATTTTAAATACTTTATCAGATGTCGTCCTAGCTGCTTTTGAAAAGAGTGGTCGTAGAAAAGCACTAGCAGAATTAAACACCATGAGTGACCGCACTCTGGAAGATCTAGGTATCTCTCGTGCGCTACTTAGCCAAGGCATTCAGTCATGGCCTTGGAAGAGTAACATGGAGCTAAACGAAATTGCAAAGCCAAATAAGCGTAACGAAATTAGAGCAGCAATTAAAGAGCTCCAGGCACTTAATGACAAAGATCTTGCTGATATCGGCATCTCTCGTGGCGAAATCCCTCACGTCGTAAAATACGGTCGTGGAAACGACGCTTCCAAAGCGGCTTGATTTGTCGCTTAGATAGTCCTCAATAAAACCGGTCAGTAGAAATACTCACCGGTTTTTTTGTGCCTGCAAATATGTGCCTATAATCTATGCCTATAAATCTGCTACCACAATAATTTGTTCCCTATACTTTTGTGAAACGGTAGAATTCATCGTTTACAGATCTTAAAGAGCAGTCGCACAATGGGAAGAGCGTATCAGAATCGTAAAGAGTCCATGGCCAAAACCTCGGATCAAAAAGCCAAGGTTTACAGTAAATATGGACGTGAAATCTACGTATGCGCAAAAGCGGGTGGCATTGACCCGGATGGCAATCTTGCCCTACGCAGCCTGATCGACAAAGCGAAGAAAGATCAGGTTCCCAGCCATGTCATCGAAAAAGGCATCGAAAAGGCCAAAGGTGGTGGTGGTGAAGACTACGCTCCAGCGCGCTACGAGGGTTATGGCCCTGGTAACACCATGGCAATCATCGAATGCCTAACAGATAACCCTAACCGAACCTTTGGCGACGTGCGTGTGTGCTTTACTAAAACCAATAGTAAAATCGGCACCCAAGGCTCCGTCAGCCATATGTTCGATCACCTCGCGATTTTTGTATTCCCTGGTGACGATGAAGAAACCATTCTTGATGCCTTGATGGAAGCTGATGTTGATGTCTCAGACATTGAAAGTGATGACGGTAAAATCTCCGTCTTCGCCCCTAACGATGAATACGGTAAAGCCAAGCAGGCAATTTTAAGCGTGCTGCCAGACGTGGAATTTGAAGTGGACGAAATCCAATTCTTAGCACAAAACACCACGCCAATTACCGGTGATGAAGATATTGCTATGTTCGAAAAGTTCATTGATATGCTGAATGATCTGGACGATGTACAAAATGTATATCACAGCGCTGAGATTTAACCTCTCAGCAATCCTGTTTCTTGCATCCCACGTATTGTTAGGTAGTGTTTAAACCTAAAAATTTTAATCTTCAGGAGTCAATTATGATTAAGAATGCTTATCTAGCCGGTGGTTGTTTTTGGGGTCTTGAAGATTTATTTCGCAAGCAAGACGGGGTTGTTGATACCGAAGTTGGTTACACCGGCGGCAGTGCGCCGAATCCGACTTATCGCAGTCACGAAGGCCACGCTGAGGCCATGCTGATCAAGTACGATGATGAAGTGATGAGCTATCGGCAGCTTCTGGAATATTTTTTTCGCGTGCACAACCCGACGACGATGAATCGTCAGGGTAACGATATGGGTAGCTCATATCGCTCAGCGATCTTTTATCAGGATGACGCTGAAAAAGCAGAAGCTGCGGAAATGATTGAGTTTGTGAACCAGTCGGGCAAGTGGTCAGATCCGGTGGTTACGACGTTAGAATCCCTCGATGTGTTTTACGATGCTGAAGATTATCATCAGGATTATTTGGTCAAGAATCCGGGTGGCTATACCTGCCATGTCGAGTATTTTAAGTCTTACGACTAGACCACTTTGACCTGCTGCCCAGCGTACTCAACCAGCACGCCTTTATAGATTTTACAGCGCTTGCGTAACTCAACATTACCATCAACTTTGACATGGCCATCAGCAATCAGGCTTTTCGCCAGCCCGCCGCTACTGACTAAGCCAGTAGCTTTTAACAAATTATTCAACTCAATAAACTCGCGACTCTCTAATTCAAACGTTTCCATACTTGCCTCTTATAAATGGCTCTTTAAAGTGCGTCTATTTCAGACTTAATATCGGCAAAGGTGGGACGAGCAGCAACTTTAGGGTGCATACAACGGTTCTTAAGTAAAACCAATGGCTCAAATAATTCTTCGCATTCATCGCTATCGCAGCTACTGCCCAACATGTCTTCGAGCAGACAGCCAAAGGCTCGAACTTCGACACCTTGCATCGCTGCCGCATTTTCAGCAGATAAAGAAGCGTAGTTTGAAGCCGCTCCAAAATCACTTAGTAATACATCAGCTTCTTCATTAGTCAAAATATTATGCGCGTATAAATCACCATGACTGATACCTCGCTCAAGCAAATGTAACATGGTATCAGCCACGCTCTTTGCAATCTTGTGTGCTGCTGCAACCGTCAACATGAAATCATCATCAAAATGGTCACGCGTACAGGATTGCAGAGTGGGAGGTTCACCGAGGTTGGTATAATCCTCCGGTATCAAATGCATGATCAAGCCAGACTCATCAGTGCCGGTAACCTTGCCAAGCACATGAGGCAGACTTGGATGATTACCCGCCGCGATACAGGCGTCTAATTCATCCTTTGAATAACCATCACTGGTCAATTTTCCTTTATATATTTTCACTGCGACTGATTGCTCAATGCTCTCCATGCCTGCTGGCAATTTGCGCAATGTCGCTCGTGAAATAACCCCAGATGCGCCCTGGCCTAACGTTTCGTGAAGCTCAATATCGGAGATGCTAATTCCTGACAACGCTGAATCATCTGTTGTAAAACCTTCGCAACATGGGTTTCCTGCAAATGCTAGCCATGCAAGTTTAGGTAACTGGAACAGAAAGTCAGGTAATGTTGTTAGCTGATTCGCTGAAAGCCTTATCAGTTGCAGCGTCCGACAATGCTGCATCGTTTCTGGCAAGCTGGTTATTTGATTACCTGCCAAGGCCAATTTCTGCAAGCTTTTCAACTCACCAATGGAGTCTGGCAAATGGGTTATTGCGTTACCGGTGAGGATCAACCAACGAGTAGTCAATGGAAGTGATTGCTCAGGCACTTCAGTAAGCTGATTGTTTTTAAATGAAATCATTTCCAACTTTGGGCAGTCGGATAATACAGCGGGTAGTTTTGTGAACTGGTTGTTAGTCAGAAACAAGATCTTCAACTTACTCAGTCTTGCAAAGTCAGCAGGTAGTTCACTTAACTGATTATCAGATAGTTCGAGAACTTCCAAGGTATCCGCTAGTTCAAATATTTCTTGCGGAAACTCAGTCAGGTTTTCTGAAATTTGCAAGCGAGTGGCGTGTTTCAACAAACCATCTTTGATATCGGCAATTGTATGCAAAGGGTATTTCCAGCGCTATTTGGGTGGCCGATATAATAGAGCAGATGCGGCAGAAGTCACAGTGTTGTATTACTTACATCAGCCTAAAGCCTTGTTTCTTTGCTTAGGCAGTCGATAAAACCGGAGCCGCCGCCAATAGCGCTTTGGTGTATTCATGCTGCGGCGCTGCAAACAAAGCATCCGCAGCTTGTTCTTCAATCAACTCTCCCTGTTTCAACACACCGATCTGATGCGCCATCGTTTTTACTACTGCCAAATCGTGTGTAATAAACAGATAGGTCAACCCAAGATCAGACTGTAGATCTTTTAGCAGATTTAGCACTTGCGCCTGCACAGAAACATCAAGTGCCGATGTCGGCTCGTCACAGACGATAAATTTCGGGTTAGATGATAACGCTCTCGCAATTGAAATGCGTTGTCGCTGACCACCACTGAACTGATGCGGAAATTTTTGTGCGTCATCGCCCTGCAATCCAACCTGTTCCAGCAATTCGGTCACCCGCTTCACCGTCCCTTTACGGCCTTCCGTTATGCCAAATGCACGTAACGGCTCAGCGACTAAATCACGTACTCGCCAGCGTGGATTGAGACTTGCATAAGGCGACTGAAACACCATTTGGATATCGCGCCGGTTTTCTTTAGGCATACGTGTGGAAATTTGATGTCCCGCGATACTCACTTGCCCACTAGAGGCGTAATCGACACCCACCACAATTCTTGCAAGCGTAGACTTACCAGAACCACTTTCACCAACCAGCGCGTAGGTTTCGCCTTGCTGAATTGATAAACTGACGCCGCTTAAAGCCTGCACACTTTGAGTTTTGCTAAACAAGCTGCGTTTATGGAATGCTTTAGACACCGCATCAACTTCTACAAAACTCATGCTTCACTCCGCAAATGGCAAGCCACGTCATTGATTAATTGCGGCACCACTTCTCGACATCTGTCTTCAGCAATAGAACAACGAGGATTAAACGCACAGCCAGCGGGTATCGCGGTTAGCGGTGGCATATTGCCCGGAATTTGATACAGCGTAGTATTAACAGATGCATCCATCGTTGGTGTGGAAGCAATTAGGCCTTGCGTATAGGGGTGGCGTGGCGAACGGATAATGTCATTTGTGCTGCCAATCTCAATCAGGCGACCGGCATACAACACACCTACACGATCAGTCCAATGACCAATAACACCCATGTCATGGGTAATCAGAATCACCGCTGTTCCATGTGCTCTACACACATCTCGCAGTAGATCTAGCACCTGCGCCTGGACTGACACGTCGAGGGCCGTCGTCGGCTCATCAGCAATAATGATTTCAGGTTCGCTTGCCATCGCTAGTGCTATCACCACGCGTTGGCGCATACCTCCAGAAAACTGATGAGGATAAGCGGACAGTCTATCGGCATCGACACCGATCTGACTCATTAGCTCGCCAGCACGTTCTTTAGCAGCAGCTCCACGTCGTGGCGTATGTAGCTCAATAGTCTCTATTAGCTGCGCGCCAATGGTTTTTAAAGGATTGAGACTACTCAGCGGATCTTGGAAAATCATACTGATGTGTGAGCCACGAATACGCTCTGGGTTCTTGATAATCGACTCGCCATGCAAGCGAATATCACCACCCGATATTTTACCAGGGTGATCAATCAACCCGAGAATCGCATTGCCAGTCATCGATTTTCCAGCACCCGATTCGCCAACCATACCCAAGAACTCTCCGGGTTCTAGCGTCAATGAAACTTTATCCAGTGCTCGTAACACGCCACGTCGGGAGGTAAATTCGACCGAGAGGTCTTCGATTTCTAATAAGCTCACGACAACCTCGGATTATAAAAGTCACGCAGCCAGTCACCCAACAAGTTAAAGGAAAGTGCCAGAAACAATAGCGTGGCAGCTGGGAAAAAGATAATCCACCACTGACCTGAAAACAGGAAGTCCTGCCCTACTCGGATGAGCGTACCTAAGGAAGGCTCAGTCGGCGGAGCACCCACGCCAAGGAATGACAAGGTTGCCTCAGCAATAATCGCTAAAGCTAGCGTAATAGTCCCGATGACAAGAATTGGATTGATCACGTTAGGTAGGATATGACGCGCCATAATATTGAGGTGAGACAAACCGATTAAACGGCTAGCCGTCACGTATTCTTTTTGTTTTTCAACGATGGTAGTACCTCGAACTGTTCGTGCGAAGGATACCCACTCGGATAAACCAATCGACAGTATCAGCACTGTAATTGCCATATCGGCTCGTGCATTGGGTGGTAATATTCCTCGCGCTACCCCGTAAATTAACATTGCAACTAGGATCGAAGGAAAAGTCATCTGGATATCAGCGATACGCATGATGACGGCGTCAACCCAACCACCAAGATATCCTGCCAATAAACCAAGGGTTACCCCTAAGAACATCGCTAACGCCACTGAGGCTAGACCAACAAATAGCGACACTCGTAAGCCATACAATATTGCAGAATAGAGGTCACGACCCTGATCGTCAGTACCTAAGAAAAACTCATCACCCGTAAATTCGTTAGCGGCACCTGGCGGGGTAAAGCCATTCATCAAGTTAATGGCGGCCATGTCAAAAGGGTTAGTGGGTGCTAGCCAAGGTGCGAAAAGCGCACACGCTGCCAGCAAGATACACACAATCATCGAGATTAATGCTGTGGGAGTACGCAGCAATGAATACATAAAATCAGAGTCTAGCCAACGTGCAATCATTCACCTGCTCCTGCGTTTGCTGCGTCACGTATTCTTGGGTCAATAAACAAATACAAAATGTCGACAATAAGGTTAATCGCCACAAATACGATACTCACCATAACTAGATAGGCAGACATCACGGGGATATCAACATGGTAAATCGCATTGATAAACATGAGCCCTAAACCAGGCCATTGGAAGACTGATTCCGTGATAATGGAAAAGGCTATAATTGAGCCGAACTGCAAGCCAATAATCGTTATCACAGGCACCAGCGTATTTTTCAACGCATGGTCAAAGTAAATTTTGCGTAGAGGTAAGCCGCGAGCGCGGGCAAAGCGAATGTAATCCTGCCCTAGCACTTCCAGCATTTCGGCACGCACGAGCCGCATAATGAGTGTCATTTGATACAAGCCCAGCGTAATGGCAGGCAAGATCAGCGACTTGATACCATCTACAGTAAGTAAGCTGGTATGCCACCAGCCGCCTAGATCGGTAACGCCACTCCGGCCAAATGAGGGTAGCCAACCCAGTTCTACCGCAAACAGCCAAATCAGTAACACACCGATGAGAAAAGTGGGTAAAGAGACCCCTATCAGGGAAACGGTCATTATTACTTGGGAAAAAAAACTTTTTCGATTAATAGCGGTTATCACGCCTAAGCTGATGCCTAATACGGTAGCTAAAATACCCGATACAAAGGCTAACTCAATTGTCGCTGGCGCACGGTCAGCAATCATCGCTGAAACCGCTTCACCTGTGCGATAACTAACACCAAAATCACCTTCTATTGCACGACCAACAAAGCGACCATACTGGACAAATAAAGAGTTATTTAAGCCAAGACGCTCGCGTAGGTTTTCACGGTCAGTTTCAGTTGCTTCCTGTCCCAGCATCACTGAAACGGGATCGCCCACAAAACGGAACATCGAGAAAGCCACTAAAGCAACAATCAGCAGAACAAGAGTCGACTGGCCGATGCGGCGGATAATCATTGAGAGCAAGGTTTAGCTCCGGGCAAAATGAAGGGTAAAGAGGGTGACCCAAAACGGCCACCCAAGAGGTGTTGCGGTTTTACTTACTGAAGCTCATGTACTTAAAGTGTGGCTGATCTTCAGGCTGCACATCAAAGTTGATATCTTTACGCATACTCCAGTTCAACACTTGGTTGTGGACAGGAATGTAAAGGATGTCGGCTTGTAGCTGTCTCCAGATTTTAGCGATTGTCACATTACGCGTGTCCAGATTCACTTGAGATTCAAGACTTACAATCATCTTGTCAACATCAGCGTTGCTGTAACCCGTGTTGTTCCAGCTACCACGATCATCTGCATCAGTATGCGCTAGGTAGTTAAAGACGTAATGCGAATCAAAGGTAGGTACACCCCAACCCAACATATAGAACTCAGAAGTACGCTTCTGGATCAATGGGAAATGCTGTGCCTTCGGCTTAGCGTCAAGGTTAACCTTGATACCGATTTTGCCGAACATACCAGCCGCTGCCTGACAAATCGCTTCATCATTGATGTAACGGTCATTCGGGCAGTTTAGTGTGATAGAAAAACCATCACCGTAACCCGCTTCAGCCATTAATGCCTTAGCTTTGTCCACATCAGTCGCAGGTACAGCATCAAGCGCTTCAGTCCAACCGTTTACAAACGGAGGCATGATAACGCCAGTTGGTGATGACTGATCACGCATAACCACTTTTTTGATCGCTGCACGGTTAATCGCCATATTCATCGCTTGACGGACTTTCTTTTCAGCGAATGGGTTCTTACCTTCAACTGAGTCCGTTTCCAGATCTGCTTTACCCTGCTGCATACCGAAGAAAATAACGCGATTTTGTGGGGCTGTAACAACCTTCAATCCATCTTGCTTAGCAACACGGCCTAAATCTTGTACCGGAGCATCCTGTACAAAATCCACTTCACCAGACAAAAGTGCGGCAACACGCGTTGCGGCTGACTGGATCGGTGTGTAGACGATCTCAGTAACTTCTAACGGGAAAGTGCCTTTACCCCAATAATTAGGGTTAGCTTTCATGACGGTCTTTTCATCTGGTTTTCTGGAAACCAACATGTACGCGCCAGTGCCATTGACATTAGTGGTTGCAAAGGTAGTTTCACCATTTGCGAAATCCTGGGGCTTCTCGCTTTTGTTAGCCTTCGTCCAACCTTCATCCATCATAAACAGATTAGTCAGGTTATTAGCCAACAATGGATTTGGGCCATTAGTTTCAATGTCTACCGTATGATCATCCACTTTGCGCACTTCTTTGATAGAAGTCAGCAGACCTTTTACATCAGCAGTTTCCATTTTGGCGCGATTCAAACTGAACACAACATCGTCAGCAGTAAAATCTTCGCCGCCGTGAAATTTTACGCCTTTACGTAAATTGAAACGCCACACATTAGCGTTATCAGGTAAAGCCGCCCAAGAGGTGGCTAAAGAAGGCGTGATGGCTCCTGACATATCGCGATGCAAAAGCGCTTCATACATTTGATGAGCAACCGTATGCGTCGCGCCTTCATTTTGAGAATGAGGATCTAGTGTTAACGAATCGCCTGCGTAAGCCCAACGCAGAGTCTGTGCCTGAGCAACGGACGTTAATGATGCTGCCACAACTGCAGCAGTGAGTATGGTTTTGATTTTCAAGATGATGCTCTCCTTGGGGTGTTAGAACCTTATATACTAAATCAAGCTGGCTTTTCAGGCCAATACTACTTAGGGTTTACGGATATAGTTGGGGCATCTTAGTCAACCTAATTCTCTTTGACCTTAATCCCATACCACTTATACGCACCCTCTTTACCGCTAATACTCCAGCGCCCGTTAAATGATGAATAATCAGGCGTAAAGATGAAGTCGACTCCACCCATGCCGTACTTATCGCGCCACTGGCAGGTTAAAACGTTGCCCGTGTTGTTGTAACAACCAGAAAGCGTGCCAATCACAATTTCATCGCTTTCACTCATCTGATACTTACCCGCGTCCGCACTGTCGGTGACGCTTCCAAGTGGAACTAAGGTGGTAATAACGGGCAGGAACTCATTAGAACTTTCGATGCTGCCGAGGTAACGCCCTACCATGGTACGTTTCTCAGCGCGTTTGATCACACCAGGCTTATCAAGAATGGCTGTACCGCTATCAGAGGACGTGGTTGTTTCAGGCTCTGAGGCACTTTTATTTTGATTATTTTTGTGTGCACTAACTGATGTTTCATGATCCTTGGCAGTAGCAGAACCTACTGGCTCAGATGGCTCACCCAAGCTGACCGATATACTCTCGATACTGTCTGGCAGCTTGTCCATGTAGCTGTCAATCGTCGCCTTAACTCTGGTGACTAAAGCATCCGGCCCATCGAGAGACTCTGAAAATTTCACATTGATGATGGCTTTGTTATCGCTGTACTTTGCAGAGACCATAAACACATCATCCAAAGACCCTAGCAAAATCTCGATAGGCTCTGCAATGACATTCTCAACCTTGCCCTCGGTCATCTCGATAGTATCAATTTCTACCATTACCGAGTTTTCTACAGGTACCGCCCAGCTTGATGTAAAAACGCACCAAAACAAAGCCGTTATAAACAGCTTTTTTACCCCTATTGATCGCATTATAAAAATCTCTGATCCCCCATATAATCACACTTTAGCAGGTTGCCGCACGCTTTTAAATAGGCAAAAACATTACCGTTTGAGCCTATAGTATAGGAATATTTACAGTATATCGGCGCTATCAACGACCTCTCTCATTACAAATTCTTTACCCTTCTTTGGCGTAAGTTACAAATCGTTACATTTCTGAGATCTCCATTACACCTTCACTCCCTATTATGGACACATGCCAACTCAAACAGGCATGAAATTAACGGACTGCGTCGCTTAAAACAAAGCGACGCAGATCCTATTTCTCTCGTGATACTTGACGTGATGCTACCAGATATTGACGGTCTTGAAGTTTGCAGAATAATCAGACGAGATCCACAATTTACTAACTTGCCGGTACTTATGCTGACGGCACGAGGTGAAGTCATGGATCGGGTGATTGGTCTGGAACTTGGTGCGGATGATTACCTATCCAAACCCTTCGAGCCACGCGAACTGGTTGCCAGAATTCACAATGTCCTGCGACGCACTCAGCCGCAGGTTGTCTCTGCTGAACCTGGCAATGACAAACTGATTAAATTTTCCAGACTTAGTATTGATAATGAGCGTCATATCGTACAACTCGACGGTAAAACAATCGATCTCACTACTAGCGAATATGGGCTGCTGTTGCTGTTCGCACAATCACCGGATAAAGCCTTTAGTCGCGATGACATTTTCAATGCCTTACGCGGCATCGATGCGGAGTTGTTTACTCGTTCGGTCGGTATTCTCAATTAGTCGATTACGCCAAAAGCTCAAGCCGCTGAGCTGCATCCAAACGGTTTGGGGCAGTGGCTACCGCTTCGTTGAGGCCGAGGCATGAAGAACTTGTTAAAGAAAATTCGCCACTCGCTATCAATCCGCCTGTCACTGATGGGAACGCTGAAAGTTGGGAGTCAAGAAGGCAAGGGTACGCAGGTTAGAGTGTCATTACCTAAATGATCCTTAACTCCCTGTGAAACTTATTTTAACTAAAATCGATCCCACGCTCTTCTAACGGTTTGCGAAGATTGACGACCCTTAGTATCTCCACAATATTTTCATCTAAGATACGATAATAGGCAGTATAGCCTTTATAAGCTTTCATTCGGATTTCATTATTTTCACGATATACTCTCCCGGCTACTAGGATAAGTAGATAGCAGTAGCTTGAAATGGTTTTCCAATTCAAACGTGAAGCTGATCGCCCGCTCTAAACTATACTCTGCGATATAATCAGCAATTTCATCCAAGTCATTAAAGGCAGGACGTGTGTAGTGAACTTCAAGCATTTAACTATGTTTAGCCATCAGTTTTTGTCTGATTCGATTAAAGCATTCGTCAGATGTCATGGTATCGCCATCGTTAGCGGCGGTTAAGCCTTGTTCGATTAAAGCGTCTATTTGCGTCGTATTCTCTGTGGAATATTCGAGCGCTACCTGATCCATAAGGCTCTGATTAAAACTAAAACTGTAAATCTTTGCTCTCATCTTTTCACTGAGTAGATAGCAATCCAAATAATGCAATATTGGCTAATACCGTCAACCAAAACACCCATCGAAAGGGCTGCTTGTAAGTTTTATGCCGCAATATCTGCTGGGCAACTAATGCACCGGGCCAACCGCCAAATATCGAAACCAGATGCAAAGTAGTTTCAGGAATTCGTCGCCTACCGTCACGAGCGGCTGATTTATCCCACCAGTAGATGAGATAGGTGATAAGGCTGAGTCCGACGATTGCCAAAAAAGTAATTAACGTCAAAGAACCAAGAAGAACCATCACCCCTAAAGCAGCAAGAAATATCAGAGCAAGTGAGATTGAAAATTGCTTCATTGAATCTCATCCAACAATCGTCGTAAATCGAAAACCCAAAGCTCGGCTACCACTTTCTATGGCCGCAATAACAGTAACATCATGCTTCTGTTCAATTTCGGTCAGATGCTCCTGAATGTCTTGTTCAATACTTTCTGATCTTTTCATCGCTTGAGCTCGTAACGTTTCAATATCGACTCGATTTCTTTCAAAGCTAAATCAGCCGCATTGTTTTGAACAACGACTGCACTGAGCGAACCAAAGTGTTGCTCCAGACAATCCATCAATAGCTGTCGAATAACATCTGGGTTAGCACTATCAGGCAGCCTGCTTTCCAAATACACTTTTTCCAGATCGGCTTCTTTGCTTTTAAAATAATCTTCTAATTGAATAAGCGACCATTCACCTCTACGAATTGCTTTCAACTGCTCGGCATTACGCCTTAAATCCATATCATGGTGCAGTAACAGCTGCTCAACTTCGTCAAGCAATCGAACCACGTGGTAAGCAAATTTCACATCGTATCCATGCTCATCGACCAAAGCCCTGCGTTTGCCTTCTGGCTTTTTAGTACGGATCTTATGCATCTGTCCATAGGCGTAGCCTTTGAACTTTGCCCAGCAACCTTTGTGCAAGAAAAGCTGTCGATTCTGACGAACCATGTCGCCAATATCAGTGCTGTGCAGTACGCAATTATCAGGAACAAACAGGCTATCTATAATGTTCGGATTGTTATCCATCAACAGCCGGAAGTACTTCACAATCGAGTAGATCGTAAAGTCGTAGGTACGCCCTTTGCCTCCCAACGCTGACTCATCGAATATATGGTGTTGCTGATACTGATCAAACTTCAGATCAAAATCGTCAAAACCCGGAATCTCACCCCGCAACTGAGGAAATACAAAATCCTTAGGTGGGACGGCAAATCCATAAATATCCATATCTGAGCTGTCGTTACTCACCCCATACGCAACCGAGCCCATAATGACTTCATACTGGATCGCTGAACTCAGAAAATCAGGCGCTGTCGGCAACATTTTCCGTGAATGGAGTTTTTCAAAATGACTGCTCATGAGTCTGTCCTAAATACATTTAACAGCATTATTAGTAATCGAAACACGTATAGCAATAAATGTCTGATAATCTCAGATAAGCAAGCGATTCTACAAACAACCTGCTCCAATCCCTAGATTTGAGAAAGAAGCAATTTGATTAAGGAGAAAACAAATGAGTAATAACGATCCAGCAACCGGTGGTTGCATCTGCGGCGGTGTTAAATATGAAGTCGGTGACCGCAGCAAGCTGCGTCCAGTGATTGCCTGTCACTGTGAGCAGTGCCGCCGATTTAGTGGTCATGTTATCGCAGCCAGTGGCGCACTCCATAAATATTTCACGCTAAAAAAAGAAGAGACGCTTCGTTGGTATTCTTATTTGCCCGATGTAAGCCAAGGGTTCTGTGGTGAATGCGGCTGTAGTTTGTTTTTTGATTATCCTAAAGAAAAGCGTATCTCGATTGCGGCTGGGTCGCTGGATGATAGTTCGGGTGTAAAGCTAGAGGCGCAAATTTACTGTGCTGAAGCAGGCAGTTATTATAAAGCTCATCCTGAGGGGGAGATGGTTGAGCAAGGAGATTTCTCACTGAGTTGCCCAGATTAATAACTAGGTGTCGGATACTTATGTCTATGGATCTTTACAATGACAAACACAATTACATCGAACACTTGCACCACAACAGAATTAGGATTTTCCTCTTACTTTCTCTCCCAGCTTAGTCTTGATGAGCTAGAAAACCTCCACCCCATGCACGTGACCGAGAAAAGCAGTTCAGTAAATCTGTCAACAAAGTGGTAAAAGGGAAACAGGCACGCAAGGGGTATTGAGCTATCAGTAAATGACAATCCTTACCAAACCTTTACCACTTCCTTATGACTGGTTTTCGGTCTCCCCCTAATATGGACTCATCAGCAAACAACGCTGACTACTTAAACCAAACCTTATTAGGAGTTACCTCATGAACAACGTTAAAAAGACACTCGCTACCGCAACATTCGCACTTTCTAGCATCGTAGCGACAGCAATCATTCCGGCAACCTCTGTTATTGGTACCAGCATCGCCATGACAGCCTTAATGGCTATCTCATCACCTGCTCAGGCAGCTCAGCAATGTGGAACAAGAGTCGCAGTAACCGGAGCCGGAGCAGTTGGTGCTTTTTACAAAGCACGAAAGCGTCGCGCTGAAAAACGAGCAAAGCGTGCCTGGAGAAATTACATCAACGGTGGAATTATGTGGTATTCGGCAACAGTAGAAAGTCGTCCATCTAAAGGCTTAGGAAGTAGTTACTCTGATCTAGACAATGCCAAGGATGTAAAAATGAACTGTACAGGTTACCCAATGCGCTGCACGGTAACGGCGACGCCTTGCACTAAATCATAATATCAATCTGAATACTAAAATGGCCGGACGTTGTTCCGGCCTTTTTGTGTCTGCTAAGTCGGTATGTTCCTTGGTGCCGGTTCCGGATTCCTTTTCAGCGAATACTTTTTTGCAGTTGGCGGCCGTCACTCTTTCGAGCTGGGTGGTGGTGTCCTGGTCTAATGATGAAACTCTGACGTATCCGATTAAGGCCATGGTGATCCCCGATGAATTAAAACAACTTCAATTGCTCGCTTTCCATGAATGTTACGGAATACGATGTTATTCGCCTAGATGTTTTCTTCGGCACCATCTTCAAAATAATATTAGCCTTGTCGTAGAGCACTTACGTTCTGTGGTGGGTTACGTACCTTTATGCAGATGAACCCAGAGGTAGTGTTTTATCAGAGGCAACTCTTAGTTGGCGTACCAATAAACAGTAAACTTGCAAATTTCAAGCGGGTTGCTAATATAGGGTAAATAACAGTAATTGTTATTTTTCGTTACTTAAAAAAGAGCTAAATTATGAATGTATCGTTATCACTGCCACTAGAAGAGTATGTGAGTAAAAAAGTGGAAAGCGGCCTGTATAACTCAGCGAGTGAAGTTATCCGAGAGGCTCTACGGCTGTTACAGGAAAAAGAACAGAAGCGAGAAAGAAAGGCGCAACTAGATGAATTGCTCATACACCGGTTGTCAAAAGCGGGAGGAAACACGGTATCAATGGCAGATGCAAAGCATCATATCCTAGAGAGCTTACAAGCAACTAGATAAAACAAACTATGAATTACACCACGAAGCTTTCAGAAGATGCCCTAAAAGATTTGGAAGAAGTTGCGCATTACGTACAATCCTATGCCCCCGAAAAAGCAGAACCGTTTGTGCATGAGATTGTTGATCATTTTGAACAAGTACTCAGCCAATACCCAAGGTCAGGGAAGGTCTACCTCAAACACATAAGAAAGCTCTCGTATAACAAATATACGGCTTTTTATATCGTGGATGAGGAAACTCAAACCGTTGAAATTCTCCACATAGTAGACCTTTCCAAGCCTCTAGAGGCTAGAGGAATATATTTGGAATAGTAGTTTCTTACCATTAGCGGCACCCGTTCTTTCAAGCTGAGTGGTGTCCTAGTCTAACGATGAAACTCTGACATATCCGATTAAAGCCATAGGAAATTACAAATAGGGTTAAGAAGTTTTTAGAATACTATCTAAAAACCCTAAATATAACCCTATTTAGACTTGTTTCGGATTATCTCAAACTCTCTAAATAGGGTGTACCTTAAATGGATAGATGCTGCTCATCAAGTGCCTCTAATCGCCGATGCCACCAGCCGGGATCACTGAGCTGACGTCGGACTTTGACTCGTTGCAGCCAACTGGTGTTTTCACGTGGGTCACCAAGTGACAAGGAAAGCCGTCTGCAATAGTTAAGCGCTCTGTCCAACTTTCCCCATTCAATTAGGTGTGAACAGTATGCTGCATGGATAAGTGCATCTTCACGATAATAACGCGTCATGGTACCCCCCAAGGTATTAACCGATATAATTAGCCTATTCGCTGGGATATCTAGTGCCTAAATCCATGGCTGTATAGTAATCACGCTAAAGGAAAGGTCATTAGCCCAGCATTAATGGCGGTTTTCTTGAGCTCTTGTTTGGCAAGTGTTCCGGTTATTCTAAACTTAATGGAAACAGAAAAAACGATTAACTGAGGTTTTTTCTGGATAAAAGGTAATTCCCTTTTGCCTGTATTAATCTATGATATGTATCATTATCCGACAGAATAAAAATAAGCAGGAGAGTTCTACTACTCACTGTAATTAGGGAATCTATTGTGAATCTATTAAATTTTTACACGCAGTGTTCTAATCTTGCTGTTAAGAACTTGTTGAGTTTTATCGCTCACACGCTAAGTGTTGGTGTGGCCAGTGCGATTTTATTCCTGTTTGGTTTTTACGTCATTCCCGTTTTTGCTGGATAATCGATACTAATGTTGGGAATAAAAAAAGGCCATCGCCCCTAAGGAGCAATGACCCGGAAACCTGCTAGTCACGAGCAACGATTTCAGCAGATATCAAATTTCTCATCTTATTATTGTTAACAATGGCGTGGTGGATCTCGTCAATTGCTGAGAAATATATGGTTTAATATTATACATATCGAGTGAACATGGCGTGAATGCAGCGTTATTAATGGCAAAAAAATGCCATCGTATTCAAGGTGGACGATGGCATAGAAACCTGCTGGCTGTGTCACTGACTTTTATATTTTTTGTTTGAGCTAAGTCGTGACTGGTGTCGTTGCTCTGACTGATTGAATTTTATACATTTAAAGTGAATACAAAATGAACCGTACCTACCAAGAGAGAACCACTGCATCAATGGTTTTTGTCTATAAGGTCTGAGGAAAAGAGTTACATAACCGATTATGCGAAGCTTGTGTGCAGAGACTGGCTCCTGACTCCATTGATAGCTAAAGCTTATCTTTAACCAGGATATGAATACTAGCCTGCTGTTCAGCATCGAACATCTTCATTTCAATAGAAATACTTTCGGGTGACTCATCGTTCTCAGCAAAAAATGTCTGAAGGCGTTCCAATAACTCCTGTTCCAATTCCTGCTTATGTGCTGCCAATGCTGCAATCATAATAGATCCCCTCCCCTTGGGACGTCGTTAATAACCTTGTATTTATAACAATACTTTGATGAATAAATCGTGAACATAAGCTTAATTTATGTCCAGCTGATGGTCAGTATTCAGATCCGGAGACGTTATCGAGCTTGTACCGAGTTTAGATCCTGCACTTCGGTGGTCTGGGCAAGCGTTACATAATGGACACTATGCGAAGTTGCTGCGCAACGGTCGGCGGTTATTGCTGGACAGTTCTGCTGGTTATCGTTTGCGCCTCCCAAAAGCTCCGGTTGTTTTGTTTCTTAGCGGACAGTTTCAATCCTGAAGCGTGGGTGGGGATTGCCTCAGCGACTGAAGCTTGCGCTTCAGTCACCGAGGCAAAAGCCAAACGGTTTTCTTGGCAACAGGTAAATCACCACGGGTTTTTATGGTGGGCAATTCTCAGAAGTCATCACTGTGTCGTTGCGGTGTTGTGTGGTTGCACTACTGGCTGTGATTATACTGGTGAATGAGTACGTACTGAAGTTTGGTTAATGCATCGCTACGGTAACAACGGTTTAACCCTCAGCAGATCTACTGGTGACTTTCCCTGTTGTTGCTCCAGCACAGCACAGCCCAAGCCCTGCACTTCCGCAACGTCGGCGGGATGCCTCGGTAGTTCCGCTAATTAACACCTGCGCCTCCACTCAAGGGCGCTACGCGGCGTAACAAGAATGCTTACAGCAATCCGTGACGCTTCAGTTTGGTTCTGAGCGTGGCTCGGTTCAGGCCTAAGCACATAGCGGCTTTTGATTGGTTGCCGCGAGTGTGCTTCATGATGATTTCAAGCAGTGGTCGCTCAACTTCATCAACCACTTCTCGATAGAGATTCGTGGGGTCCTGGTTTTCTAAAAGAGCCAGATAATCAGAAATAGCCTGGTTTGTTGCTTCAGATAAGGAGTCTGAATTTAGTGGTGTATTGGTCATTATTTTATTGAGTAACTTAAGTTATATTTATGTATTACGCACTATGTATTATATCGCTGAGTCCGTTCATATTGGCGTACCCTATCACGATAGATACTCCGTTCGTCACCTACCTAACCGTTTTCAACTCCGACACTCTGGTGGTATACCTCGGTGACCTCAGCAACTGCTTCATTCGCCAGCTGCCGCCAAAGCCCTCCCCCGCTAAGCTCAGTGTCCCGTTACCCATTTCACCGTTAATACTATCCAGTACGCCCATCAACACCGCAGAACGCTCGGCACGGTCGTTATTATCGAATAGATCCGTTTGCTGGTTGCGGTGGTTGACCAGTTCACTGAGCATCACGCCGGCACGCTGGTAGCTGTGGCCACCCACATAAATCGTTTTGAGCAGTCGCCTCGCCAGATTGGTTAATTCGCGGGTGTCGCTGGTGGGTACGATCAATCGGCTAGTCGCTGAATTACTGTAATACTCGTTGTTGTCATCAAACGGACTGGTACTTAGGTGTACGGTTAATACCGTTGCTAGTAGCTTTTGTTTCCGGAGTTTTTCAGCGGCTCTAGTGGTGAAGTGGGTAATAGCATGGCGCATGTCTTTGGCCTCCGTCACCCGTACCCCAAACGAGCGTGAGCACAACACTTGCTGCCGGTCCGCTTGTACCGTTTCCAACTCAATGCACGACTCGCCACGCAGCTCCTGAACCGTTCTGGCTAGCACCACATTAAAGCGTTGTTTGATCATCGCCGGGTCGCACTGCTGCAAATCATACGCGGTGTTGATGCCTTCCTTTTGCAATCGAGCAGCCCAGCGTCGCCCTACTCCCCACACGTCGCCGACGGCGACGCTAGCGAGTAACGCGTCCGGGTTCTCGCAGGTAGCAAAGTCAAATACACCATCCATGCCCGCCGTTTTCTTAGAAAGTCGGTTGGCCAACTTGGCCAGCGTTTTGGTGGATCCAAAACCAATCGAGACAGGAATGCCTGTCCACTGCTGGGTGGTGTCGCAGATCTCACGGCCATAGGTGTCCAGATCCCAGCGGTCAAAGCCCTGAAAGTCCAGAAACGCCTCATCAATCGAATACACTTCAATGCGAGGCGCAAAGGTTGCCAGCACCGTCATCACCCGATTCGACAAGTCACCGTACAGCGCATAGTTCGATGAGAACACCGCAACGTCGTGTTGCTTGAGCAGCTTCTTCGCTTTGAAATACGCCATGCCCATACCAATGCCCAGCGCTTTCGCTTCGTTGCTACGAGCGATAATGCAGCCATCATTATTGGATAAGACGACTAACGGCTTACCAATCAGGTGCGGGGCAAACAGCCGTTCACAGCTGGCATAGAAATTATTGCAGTCAACGATACCAAAACGCTTTTCAGGGGCGTCCTTAGAAACTATGGATAGCATGTGTGACACAGCCCCAGATGTGTAGCTCGCTTTCATCGCTGATCTTGATGGCTTTAAACGCCGGGTTCTCAGGTACCAATTGAATGCCTGATTCATCCTGCTGCAGGCGTTTTACTGTCAGCTCACCATGAACCACCGCAATCACTATCGAACCATTTTCCGCTGCCTTGGAACGGTCGATAATCAGAAAATCACCATCGTGGATACCGGCACCAATCATTGAATCGCCCTCCACTGTCAGCATAAACGTGGCCGCAGGTCTGGGCACCATCAGCTGGTTCAGATCAATTGGATTGTCCAGGTGATCATCTGCCGGTGATGCAAAGCCCGCTGCAATGCGGCAGGAGAAGAATGGAACCTCCTGAAGGCTGGTGCTGTGCGCTAAGGGTTGAAGGTTGATCGTTGTTATTGTGTGTTGTATGGCACTCATCGAGGCCGCCTTTATGTTTCATTATTTTAGCGTTAGTGTAGTCCAAAATGAAACAAAAGGAGAACATAAAACAGGTGTTTTAAAGGATTGTTTTTAGCCAGAACTGGGCTTTAGCTAAGAGATGATTGTTTTTTAAGGGGAAGGACAAAGCAACCTAGCGAGCCAATTACTCAAAACGCACTAGGTTGTTTGCTTCTTACACCTAATATAACCATTCCATTAAAGCTGCTTTGGTGTTAATGCCTTATGAATGATGCGACTGATCCCCGTTTTTACTGATAGATGGGTTATTAGCTGATTGTTAGTCGACCAGTGGCAGTCTCAGTTGTTGCTCCAGCACAACCCAAGCCCTGCACTTCGGAAGGCTTCAGGCTCCCCGATTCGCCGTTAACGACCACTGCGTTTTACGTCCGGCTGCGCCGAACACGCAGCGGTCACGGCCATTCGGGGCGCACTTGCGCCCTCCTCCGTTTGGTCCTGGTCTGCACTTCCGCAACGTCGGCGGGGTTGTTCAGCAGTTTCGCCAAGCTGCTCCTGCGCCTCCACTCAAGGGCGCTACGCGTCGTAACCCCAAAAGCTTTACAAGCACGCTCATTGCCGCTGGGCTAGCCCGGTCAGGCGTGGATGTGTGCCTGTCGGCACGACTGTTCGGTTTTGGGTTGTGTCGCTACTGGGTGGGTCGTCACGCCTGTCCGTTCTACCCCAATTTTAAATGAGGGTTCAGCCGATCAAGTACCGCCCAACACAAAGCAAACAGCGCTTTCTGATGGTCGATACCTGACGGGGAAACACCTTAAAAAACCTAGTAAAAACAATGCCCTATGTCTGTTTTATGTGTCTTAAGCCGTTGATTTTTAATATAATAGTGCTTGTTAGGTAGATAATGAAAGGCACTGTTTACCAAATATTGGTACAATGAAGCAAGAACAGTTATAGATGAGGTTAGTGATGAATAAAAATACGTCCTTTGCATTGAGCGAACAATTACAAGAGTTTGTCGCTAGCCAAGTGCAAACGGGTAACTACTCCTCAGCCAGTGAGGTGGTACGGGCAGCACTACGTTTATTAGAAGAGCAGGCGACCAAACTAGAAGCGTTACGGGCAGCGCTTCGCAAAGGTGAAGAGAGTGAAAGTATTCCTCTGGCCGATTACCAAGAACGCTTTGCAGCTCGCCGTGAGCAATACTTGGCAGAACGTGGTATCAGCGAGTAAATGAATTACTTTATATCGAAAGAGGCAGAAGACGACATAGATGCTATCTGGCTCCATGGTCTCGATCGGTGGGGCTTGAAACAAGCGGATGCTTATCAACATAAGATCTATGAAATGATTAATTTTCTCGTCGAGAATATTACCTTTGGAAAAAAACGGGACGACATAGAGCCTGGCTACATCAGCTATGCGGTGGGTTCTCATCTGATTTTTTTCAAACGAGATATCGACGAAATAAAAATCATTCGTGTGCTTTACAAGGGCATGGAAAGATACTGAACCTTTGCCTTTAGATCAGTCATTTGTCGCTCGTCTGTAAAAAATAGAATTGACCGTTTTAAACGCACTCCAAATTTATTCTACACAAATCCTGCTAACTTTAACTATTTGTATATTTCAAGACAGCGCCAGTTATAGACCTGCCCATACACTAGTAAGCGTGAACATTATCAATACAGCAGGAAACACTATGAAAGTCATTCGTCCTTTAAATTACATCGCCGCTGCCAGCATACTGGTACTAGCCGCTTTCGGTGCACAGTCACTACACGCAAACAACCCCGTTGGCCCGGTTTCGCAAGATTTGGTAGAAACCAATATAAACGACGGTTTTTCACAACTGGTGAAAGCCACTCGCCCAGCGGTGGTTAATATCGTTGTGAAATCTAAACAAGCCATCATGCCCTCTTCATTTAACGGACAGCCTGACGCGCAAGAGTTTTTAAAGCGCTTCTTTGGTAATCAATATCAGATGAAACCGCAAGGCAAACGCCAGCAGATACCACAGCGCCAAGGTCGCAGTGTTGGCTCAGGTTTTATTGTTGATGCATCCGGCTATGTGGTCACCAATCATCATGTGATAGAGAACGCAACCGAGATAGAGATTGTCTTAAGCGATGGCACCGAATTGGAAGCCGAGCTGAAAGGTGCTGACCCAAAAACCGATCTCGCCTTGCTGAAAATCAAAGAAGGCAGCAACTACCCTTACGTAAAATTTGGTGACTCCGCTGCTGCCGATGTCGGCGACTGGGTGATGGCCATGGGTAACCCGTTTGGCTTGGGTGGCACCACGACTAAAGGCATTATCTCAGCCCGTGGTCGTTCAATAGGCGCAGGCCCATTGGATGACTTTATCCAGATCGATGCACCCATTAACCGCGGTAACTCCGGTGGCCCACTATTTAATATGAAAGGTGAAGTTATTGGCGTTAACAGTGCGATTTATTCACCTAACGGGGGAAGCGTCGGCATCGGTTTTGCGATTCCAGCCAGCATGGCGGAGCATGTCATCGGTCAGATCAAAGACACGGGTTCAGTGCAACGCGGCATGATCGGCGTCAATATACAGAAGGTGGACGATGACATCGCAGCCAGCCTCGGCTTGGACGACGCAACCGGCGTACTGGTGGCTCGGGTAGTTGACAACAGCCCCGCTGCCGCTGCAAAGATCCAATCTGGTGACATCATCCTGACCTTCGACGGTAAAGTAGTCGATAAGATGCGCGATTTACCTAAGATGGTCGCTAAGACCAATATCGGCAAAACGGTTGATATCACTGTGTGGCGCGATGAAGCAGTGAAAACGCTGAGCATTACTGTCGGCAAAAGCCCGGAAAGTACGGTTACATCTTCACTTGAAGGCAAATCGTCTACTGAAAAGCTTGGGCTTAAGCTCAGCAAATCAAATGATGGTAAAAAATCAGGTGTATTGGTTGCTGGTATCAAGCCCAATAGCACCGCGGCTGAGCAAGGTTTCAGCGAAGGTGACGTTATCAAAAAAGTCGGCAAACTGACGGTAAGCAAACCGGCTGATGTAGCACTGGCAATTGACAAAGCCAGCAAACAGAAACGTCGCTCGGTGTTGTTCTTCGTGCAAAAAGGTGAGCAATCCCGCTACGTCGCTTTACCAATTGATAAATTACAAGGCTAATACATCCTGACTTTTCCCGGCTAGTCGCTACCCTACTGCGCTAGCCGGGACTTTTTGTAAGATAGATTTTTAGGTAAAGGACGACTATCCTATCCTCATGAAACTATTGCTCTGCGAAGACGATCAGACCACGCTTGAATTCATCGAGAAAGGACTCACCGAATCCGGCCATGCCGTCGAATGTGTTAGCGATGGCCGTGAGGCACTAAGCCTGTGTCTGTATAGCGAATTCGATGTCATTATCCTCGACCGCATGCTACCCGGCATGGATGGTCTGTCAGTCCTCAAATCGCTGCGCGCAGCCAAGAACACAACGCCCGTGATTTTCCTCACAGCCATGGCCGATGTTGATGATCGCGTAGAAGGACTACTCGCTGGAGGCGATGATTATCTGGTGAAACCATTCCAATTTTCCGAGCTCATGGCACGCGTCACCGTATTATCGCGCCGCCCTACTGCCAATAACGAAACCGCCGCAAATAACACGCTCAAAGTACACAACCTTGAACTGGATTTACTTACGCGCATAGCCACCCGTGATGGTCAGGAAATTTCTCTAAAAGCTAAAGAGTTTGCGCTGCTGGAACTGCTGATGCGCAATCCATCCCGCATTGTGACTAAAACCATGATTCTGGAACAGGTCTGGAGTTTTAACTTTACGCCGCGCACGACGGTGGTAGAAACCCATATCAGCCGACTACGTGCCAAGATCGACAAACCCTTCGATACGCCTCTGCTGCATACCAGCCGCAACTCCGGGTACTCCATTCGTGCGCCGAATTAATATTTTCAAAGGGGCTGGTTTTAAATCAGCACTCTATGCTTCCATCGCCTTTGCGCTGGCCACGCTTTGCCTGAGCATTTTTGTCTATCATTCCATCAAGAACACACTGTATGGCGAACTGCAAGAGCAGATCAAACAGGACGTGGTGTTTTTGCAAGAAACCTATCGTGAAGGCGGTAAACGCGCCTTGATGGATCGCATTGAGGGTGCTGAAAATCAGAATTTTCGAATTCCTAAATTACTCGGTGCTTTCGAGGAAAAACGTAAACTGGGCGGCAATGCCGATGTCATGCCAAGTTTTGAAGGCTGGAAACACGTCACCAAAACCGTCTTATCGCAGGATGATAACCAGTACTACGCCTTATCTACCACCGTCGGCACCGTTAAGATGGTGGTTGGCCGCCCCACCGGATTGATCACGCCCGCCCTGAACACCTTATTATGGCTACTGGGTATTGCTAGCAGCCTTGCGATTGCCGTGTCTCTGGGCATTGGTTATCTAGCCAGCCGACGTGATTCCATCAAGCTCAAAAACATTGTCGACACGCTGCATGCGGTGTCTCGCGGCGACAATATGGCGCGGATCTCAGTGAATGATAATGACGACCAGCTAAACCAAGTGTCGCAACAAATAAACGGCAATTTGGATCGTCTATCATCCCTGATGGACAACACTAAAAACGCAGCAACGGCGATTGCCCATGACCTGCGCACGCCAATCAACCGTGCCTCGATGATGTTGCAAGAGGCACGGCAGTCCGTTAGCAAACAGCCCAATGAAAGCGAGCTGTATATTGAGCGCGCCGAACGCGAGCTGGATAACGTCAGCGATATTTTTGATACCATCCTCAGAATATCCCGCATCAGTCTGTCTGAAGACAGCAAAGGCTTTGCAAAATTTTCACTGCATGCACTGGCTGAGGATATGGTGCAGACTTATCAACCCGTCGCCGAAGAGCGCGGCATGCAACTCACCTTTGACGCCAACGCAACAGAAGAAACAACACTGGATGGCGACGAGGATATGCTACGTCAGGCACTGGTCAATCTAATTGAAAACGCGATTACCTATTGCCCGGATAATGCAGAAATTACCGTGGCGGTTGATACCGATGACTCGCACAACCTCATTCTTGAAGTGCGGGATAACGGGCCAGGACTACCAGAGGATGCACTGGAAAAAGTACTGGAGCCGTTTTATCGGGAAACGCCTAGTCGCAACCCGCCAGGTAATGGACTGGGCTTAGCACTGGTGCAGGCGGTTGCCAGTCGGCATCGTGCGACTTTACAACTACATAATCTTAATCCGGGGCTGGCATGTTCACTGACGTTTAAGCGCAGCTGAGCTTAGTTTATGTATAGCCCGATCTATCTGCCTGTATAAACCCTGATCTAGCGACCACCCGTAACATCAAGCAGCGCGCCATTCACATAAGACGCTTCTTCAGACATAAGCCAAACAATCGATGTCGCCACTTCGCGCGCACTGCCAGAACGCTGCATAGGTACACCATTTGCTAGCCTTTCAGGGCGATTCGCATCTCCAGAATCTGCATGAATATCTGTAACAATTAACCCCGGACGTACCGCATTTACCCGAATCCCATCACCCGCAATTTCTTTTGATAAGCCCAGTGTAAACGTATCAATCGCGCCCTTTGAAGCGGCGTAGTCAACAAACTCATTTGCAGCCCCCAGTCTGGCCGCTGCGGATGATAGATTGACAATAGAACCGCCCTCCCCGCCACTGCTGATAGCCATTCGCTTAATCGCCTGTTGGGCGCACATGAAGCTACCCATAACATTAACGTTGAATACCCGTTGTAGTCTCGCCACAGACATTTCGACTACTGTACAAGCTGTCTCAAGCACACCCGCATTGTTCACCAAAGCATCGAGGCGACCAAACTCACTGTCGATGCGTTCAAACAAGGCAATGACTTCAGTCTCGACAGCGACATCCGATTTCACAGCTAAGGCTTTCTGACCCAGCGCTTCGATTTGCTTAACCACAGCCTGCGCCTTGTCATCCTGATTTCGATAGCTGATGACGACATTCCAGCCTTTTTCAGCGGCAAGGATAGCCGTTTCTGCTCCAATGCCACGGCTTCCACCAGTGACCAATACCACGCGTTCTTTCAATTGATAACCTCCAAAATTGTAACCAGATTTATAGATTTGTTTGTACTATCGTTTGCGATGTATCGCCGCTTCTCGTGACAGGATTTCCTGCAACTTAACCTCGTCAATACGTTGACCATTCATATAGTTCAGCAGTTCGCTGATGCGATCTTCACCCCAGAATATTTGATCATCCACCTTAAAAGTAGGCACGCCAAAAATACCCTGCTCAACAGCAGCACTAGTGTTGTCGATCAGTGCTTGTTTGATCACTGGATCACTTGCCGAAGCGATTGCCCAATCTGCATT